>Ga0265320_10000046_pt1 | contig 119672 bp, 98 predicted proteins | sample 4827metaG_FD_202087 | JGI IMG/M metagenome (GOLD analysis project Ga0265320, IMG submission 202087) | Rhizosphere microbial communities from Carex aquatilis grown in University of Washington, Seatle, WA, United States - 4-8-27 metaG | ecosystem: Host-associated > Plants > Roots > Rhizosphere >...
GTGGGCGGCCTTTCAGCCATTTCTGGAGTTTGAACACCAGACCGCCGCCAGCACCAATCCCGCACAAAACACTCCGTTGGACCTACCGGCCACCACCACCGCCGTCCCGGATAATCAAAACCGCGGGTTGTTAAAAACCATGTTCGGCAATTAAGGCCGGAAGTGCCGGACCGCGCCGCTCTTATTCGAAAAGAAATAGAGAGCTTAAACCACGGATGTCACGGATAACACGGATTTCCTACCGGAGCAGGTTCATAATTTCATTATTCTTATCCGCGCTATCCGTGTAATCCGTGGTTGTTTGAAGGTTTCAATAGAGAGCCTAATGCATCTTTGCGGCGGGTGTGACGGTAATGGCGCGGTCGAGAAATTGTTCCATCGCCTGCGTGGCCGCTTCCATTGTGCCCGCGTCGTAAAGCGCCACTTCGAGCAATTGCTTGTCCTGTTTGCGGTCGCCTTGCCAGGCGTCTTGCAGGCGATCGAGACGAAAGCGGCCCGTCTTCGTGTGGTACGGGTAGCCCGCCGGGTCCCATTGCCCGTAAAAAACGAACACCCGGGTGCTGGCGTGCAAGAATGCAAAAGTGCTAAAAATCAGGTCCACGCCCTCGCGCCGCCAATGCAGGTCGGGCCCTTGTTTTTCCAGCGTCCAGCCGATGGCCGGCAGGCACTCCTCGGGCACGTGCACTCCGCCCAATTGCGCCGCCCGCGCGCTCCGCCATTGAAAATAATAGAGCAGCCATTTGCAGCCATTCGCATCCCGCCATTCGGCCTGCTCTCCTTCATTGTAAAACAATGACTGATACAGGCCCTTCAACGGCGGCTTGATCACGGCCTCGGGCACGGCCGTCGCCAGATTGAGATTCCACCGGGCACTGCCGGAAACATCCGGCGCCCGCCAGGCGTACCATAACACCGACACCGGCCACGCGCTCAACGCCACCAGCATGAGGGCGAGCATCGGCCGCACGGGCAGCCACGCGGGCATGGTGCTCGACGGCCAATTTCTTCCACCCGGTCCGGCGGGTTTATGCCGCGGCCGGGCGTACCAGGCGCCGGCCAGCACCGTCGCAAAACTCAACCCAAACACCAGGTAGCCCGCCGCGTCGTGATATTCCTCCATGACTTCCGCCCCGCGGCTTGCGGCCAGCAGGGACAGGGAAAGCGTGCGGCCCAGGTTGAACAGCACCGCCACGCCCGCCGCCCAAAACATCAACGCCACGCGGCCCCACGGCCGGTAACGCCACAATTCGCCCACCAGCCAGCCGGCCATCAAGGTGGATTGCACCGAGCGCACGCCGCTGCAGGCCTCCTCGATGCCGACATACACGTTCTGCGACAATTGGATAACGTGTTCATGCTGCACCGCCGGATGGCCAAACCAGTTGAGTGCCTCGACCGTCACCGTCGCGACCAAATTCATCAACGTGTTCACCAGCAGACTCTGCCATTTGCTCGGCCACGGGATGGCAAAGAGGAACAACGCGAACGCAGGCGTGAAATGGCGCAACCACGGCCGGCCGCCCCAATGCGCCAGCAGCCAGAGTGTCCCGCCAAACGCCAGCAGCGCTTCGCCCCAGGCCAGGGGCCGCCAGTCGGCATTCGCCCCGTAGAGGATGGCCAGCGGGTATTGCGCGAGCGCGGCGAGGGTCAGAAAACGCAGCAACGGGCGGGCGCGTCCGGCAGGCTGCGGGGCCGGGCAGTCTTCCACGCGCAACCACAGCAAATAGGCCCCCAGAAAAGGGACGAACAGGCCGTACCCGTATTGCTCGCTCACCGACCACTCAAACCACAACTCCCCAAACACCCAGCACCACAGCAACCCCGCCAGCGCGAGATTGGCCGCCGCCGGACTCCGCCAAAACACCGGTCGCGCGCCGTCGAGGGTCAACCCGGCGGAGCCAAGGGGGGCGGAAGTGGCGTTGGACATGGACGAATGGCGGGCCCGTCATCAGTAGTTGAACACTTCGAGGCCGCGCCAGCTTTCCCAAAAAATCCACGTTACCCCTGCGATAAACGCGATGCCGAGCAGCCGCAGGAGCCAGCGGCGGGGATGAAATAAAGTCTCAAACCGGCCGAAGCGCGGCTTGCCCAGCGCACTGTGCCGCAAGTCGGGCGCGTACCGCCAGCGGCCCACTTCGGCGGACCGTCGCGCGGCCAGGCGGCGGTCGCCCAGCCGGTACCACCAACGTTGAAAATTGCGCAGCATAATGATGAAGGTTGTCCGGCGCGCGCCGCGTCTGCGGTTGCGCCTCCGGAGCTTTCTTGAGGAAAGCCAAGCTGGGCGAAAATGACAATCTAAACCCGGTGCGCTGGGCCGGGCGGGAAACGAAAGAGAACCGAGGCCCGCGTTAACTTTTTTCGCTCCGGCCCCATTGGCGGGCCAGGGCATGGGAGGGTTTCTCGATAACTTGGTAAAAAAGTCCCGCCACCGGTATGACCAAAAGCACCGCTGCAAAAGCGACCAGAAGATTAGCCGGTTTTCCACCTTGCCAAGCCGTCCAGGCTGCTCCCGCCAGAAGGAAAAAGGGAAAATGGATAAGGTAGAGCGAATAGGAAATCTGGCCGAGCCAGAGCAATCCGCTGGCCACGCGTTTGGGTAATAACGCGCTCGGCGGCGGCCACGACAGGCAGCGCCACAGCAAAATGAAAAAAGCCACTGCCCAAAAGTATTGGCTGAGGATGTCGGAGCCCCGGTTCATCCGCGCTGCCAAAGCTGCGCCTGCCGCCGCCAACAACGGCGCCCACAGCCAGTTGCGCCACGCCGGCAAGCGCCCGCTGCGCAGTCCTTGTGCAAGCGCCGCGCCCGCACACCAGATAATCCAATAGAGCGTAAAATTGCCGACCAGCCAGGGTGCCGATGTGCCGGCCAGATAAAAGGCCGTCGCGCTGACCATCGCCACCATCAGCAGCGTCACCTTGCCGCCCATGCGCGTCCCGAGCCAGAAGAGCAGCGGATAAATGATATACAACTCCACCTCGACCGGCAGCGACCACAAGGAGGGGTTTGAGCCCAACTGTCCCCACGAGGGCGGATAGTTCTGTACGAAAAATATCGTCTTCCAAATCGTCTCGGACGACGAAAGAAACGGCCCGCGCAGATTGAGCCACCGTTGACCCGCCCATTCGACCGCCAGGCTGAACGCCACCGCCGCGAGGTACGGCGGCACGATGCGCAACGCGCGGCGGATGGCATAGGTCCGCGCGCCGAATTTCGTCGCGCCGACTTTCGGGTAATGGATGCAAAAGCCACTCACCACAAAAAAGAGCATCACGCCGGAGCCGAGGAACGGCAGCGGCACTGAAAGCCACGCGGTCAGCCGGTCAAACGCGGAAAAATTTTCCGGATGCGCCTGAATTTCGTTCCAGCCCACCCATAAATGCACCCGCACATGGTAGAATAGGATGCCCATCGCCGCCAGTCCCCGCCAAAGGTCGATCCACTCGAAGTGGTTCGGCTCGGGTTTGACGGTCGCGCGCATACAAAAGTGGGAACGGGAAAAGTGGGACGGCCAAGTTTGCGGCCAAGCGGCCTGTGGGCCAAGGCGCGGGCCCTTTTCGATTGCCTTCCTGGCGGTTCTTGAAGAAAATCCGCGCTTAGTGAAAATGACAACCCAAACCCTGCGGGCCCTTAAAGGCCAGCGGCCCATCGTGTGTGTCACCGCCTACGATACGCCCACCGCCCGTTGCGCGGATGAGGCCGGCGTGGACCTGATTCTGGTGGGCGATTCCGTGGGCAACAACGTGCTCGGGTTTCCGAACACCGTGCCCGTCACCTTGAACATCATGGTGCACCACAGCGCCGCCGTGGCCCGCGCCCACCCCCGCGCCTTCGTGGTGGCGGATTTGCCTTTTGGGGATGCCCACCTCGAGCCCGGCGACGTGGTCAAAGCCTGCCGCCGACTCATTCAAGAAGGCGGCGTCGAAGCCGTGAAAATCGAAGGCGGCCTGCCGCTGGCTCCGCTCATCGAACGCCTCGTGCAGGCGGGCATTCCCGTCATGGGCCACATCGGCCTCCAGCCGCAGCAGGTCAACGTCCTCGGTGGTTACCGCCGATTTGGCCAGCGCGTGCCCGAAGCCGACGCCCTGCGCGCCGACGTCGAAGCCCTCGAGCAAGCCGGCGTGTTTGCCATCGTGGCCGAAATGGTGGAGCAGAAACTGGCCGGCGAACTTGTGCGCCTGACGCGCGTGCCCATCATCGGCATCGGCAGCGGGCCGGATTGCGACGGGCAGATTCTCGTCGCCCATGATTTGCTCGGCCTCAATGAGCGCGTGCCTTCCTTTGTCAAACAATACGCCCACCTGCACGGCGCGATGCGCGACGCCCTGGCGGCGTATGCCGCTGACGTCCGCGAAAAAAAGTTTCCCGCCGTGGCCCAGGTGCCTGGCAAGCCGGTGTTGGCCCAGCCGTCAAATTAGTCGCGAAATGGTTGCCCGCGCCGGAGAATGGCGTGCCGGAAATATTTTGCGATTTTGGCATAAGCCTTGCAGCAAATAAGGTCCTGGGGATTTTTTGTCCTCGCCTAATCGGTGGGTGGTTATCTAAAACGGCGTAATTGTCGCGTATCATGGCTTCGCCCGCATCTACCGTCTCCGCGCCGGCTTCGACCGCGCCATCGAGCCCGCCCGCGCCGTCCGCGCCCGCCAAGGTCAAAGGCGTCGGCGGCAAACAGAAATTTATCCTCGGTGGAATCGTGCTTTTGCTCGTGCTCGCGGGTGGCGGATATTGGCTCAGCTCGCGGGGCCTGATTTCCACGGACGATGCGTACGTGAATGGGCACGTCACTTTTGTGGCCCCTCGCGTGCCCGGCCAGGTGGCCCGCGTTTTGGTCGAGGACAACAACCGCGTGAAAAAAGGGGATTTGCTCGTGCAGCTCGACAAGACCCCCTACCAGGTGGAAGTGGACATCGCCACGGCGGCGGTGGCTGCGGCGCAGGCCGATCTAATTGTCGCGCAAGCCCAAGTCCGCGGAGCTGAAGCCCAAGCCCGCAGCCTGCGTTTCAATTTGGAGCGCTCGATCGAGGACGTGGACAACCAAGTGGCGTTGCTCCGTTCCAAAGTGGCGGTCCTCGCCTCGCAAAAGGCCACCATGAACCAGAAGCAGGCCGAATTCGATCGCGCTTCCCAACTGGTCGATGCCGGGGTGGTCACCCGGCAGGATTGGGAAAGAGCCAATGAAGCGCTGCTCGTCTCGAAGTCTCAAGTCGAACAGGCCCTGCAGGGCGTGTATCAAATCCGCGTCGCTTTGGGCCTGCCGCCGGCTCCCGCGACCAGCGACGATCTCGCCCAAGTACCCGACGAATTGGACCAGACTTTTTCCTCCGTCAAGCAAGCCCAGGCGAGTTTGATGCAGGCCGTTGCGCCACTCGGAGTGTTCATGTCCTTTAACATGACCCCCAAAGACATGGTCACCGAATTTTACAAGCGCGACCCGGCCGGGAACATCGACAACATCTACGCGCAATTGCTCAAGGACGCGCCCGCCGTCAAGCAGGCCGAATCGAAACTCGTTCAGGCGCAGCGCCTGCTCGACCAGGCGAAATTGAATTTGAGCTACTGCGATGTGATTTCCGAAATTGATGGTGTGGTCACGCGCCGCAACGTGAACCCCGGCAACAATGTGGTCGCCGGGCAAAGCCTGATGGCCGTGCGCTCGCTCACCGAAATTTGGGTCGACGCCAATTTCAAGGAGACGCAATTGGCCCGCTTGCGCATCGGCCAGCCGGTGGAAATTGAGGCCGATATGTATGGCCGCCACCAGAAATTCACCGGACGCATTTCCGGCTTCACCGTGGGCACCGGCTCGACGCTCGCCTTGCTGCCCGCCCAAAATGCCACCGGTAATTTCGTCAAAGTCGTCCAACGCCTGCCGGTGCGCATCGAGCTGGTCAATTATGACCCGGAGCAGACTCCGCTCTTCATTGGTTTGTCGGTGACGCCGACGGTCAACGTGAACGAAGCGCCCGCCGGCCCCGAGGCCGGGAAGATCCTGCAACCCTATCTGCCGCCGGCCGCCCCCGCGACGGAGTCGGCGCCGCGGTCATGACGGCGGCCACCCTCAGTCTCGCGGCACCGCGGCGAACGGTCAGCCCGTGGCTGGTGGCCGGGGCGGTGGTGATTCCGACGTTCATGGAGGTGCTGGACACGACCATCGCGAATGTGGCGTTGCGTTATATCGCGGGCGGATTGTCGGCCCCGGTCACGGACAGCGAATGGGTCATCACCAGTTACCTGGCGGCCAATGCCATTATCCTGCCGATGTCCGGCTGGCTTGGCGCGCGGCTGGGCCGGCGGAATTATTTTCTTTTGTCCATCGCGGTTTTTACGCTGGCGTCGGCCCTCTGCGGCATGGCGACCAGCCTAAATGTGTTGATTGCCGCACGCGTGCTGCAAGGCTTGGCCGGCGGCGGACTGCAACCATCCAGCCAGGGCATTCTGCTGGATGCCTTTCCCAAGGAAAAACAGGGCCTGGCGATGACGCTGTTCGCCATGGCCGCGCTGCTCGCGCCGGTGGTCGGCCCCACGCTGGGTGGCTATATCACGGATAATTATGGCTGGCGTTGGATTTTTTACCTGAATGTGCCGGTCGGCCTGCTGGCGGGATTTCTTTGCGGGAAGGTGGTGCAGGATCCCGACTACCTCGTGGCGGAGCGGGCCAAGATGGCGCAGCAACGCCGGCCGTTCGATACGCTCGGCCTCGGCCTGCTCGCGCTCACCATGGTCTCCTGGGAAATTCTGCTCAGCAAGGGGCAGGAATGGGATTGGCTCGAAGACCCCTTTGGCCGCGTGCAGTCGCTGCTGGCGCTCTTTGTTTTGAGCCTGGGCGGACTGGTCTGGCGCGAAATGAACACCGCCAATCCCCTGGTCAATTTTCGCACCCTGGCGGATCGTAATTTTCGCATGTGTTCCATCATTATCTTTTGTGCGTTCGCCATTCTCTACGCCAACACCGTCTCGCTGCCCGGTTTGTTGCAATCCCTCTTTGGCTACGATGCCACGACCTCCGGCCTCGTGCTTTCACCCGCCGGCGTGGGCGCCCTCATGGTCCTGATGATCGTGGGCGTGCTGATTTCCCGCGGCGTGGACACGCGCTACCTCATGGCCGCGGGGCTGGTCACGGTCGCCCTCGGAAATTATTGGATGTCGCGTTTGAATTTGGACATCAGTCCCTGGCAGGTCGTCCGGCCGCGCGTGGTGGTCATCGCCGGGCTCTCGATGATTTTTGCCCCGCTCAACGTGGCGGCGTTTATGTACATTCCGGCGGAAATGCGCGGGGCCGCCGTGGGTTTGCTCGCCCTGTTGCGCAACGAGGGCGGCAGCGTGGGTACCTCCCTGGCGCAGACCATCCAGGAACGCCGCGATCAATTTCACCAATTGCGCCTGAATGAATGGCTCGATCCGCTTAATCCCGCTGTCCACGACTTTTTTCAGCAGGGTCAGGCCTTTTATCTGCAACAAACCGGCGACGCGCCGCTGGCGCAAAGCCTGGCCTTGAACAGCCTGGAAGGGCTGCGACTCCAGCAAGCCTTGTCGCTGGCGTATTTTGACATCTTCTGGTCGCTCGCGGCCTTGGCGGCGTTGCTGGTTTTCCTCCTTCCGCTTATGCGTCGCTCCGTCGCCGCGAAGGGCGCGCATATCGAGGCCGATTAAGCTTTTTTAAAAGCTGGCATAAAAATGCGGCGCGGTGAGGGCACCGCGCCCTACCCAAAGCACCATTCATTGGTAAGGCGCGCCGCCCTCACCGCACCCTACTTTTAACACCATTCGTCGGTAGGGCGCGCTGGCCACACAGCACCCTACCTAGAGCACCATTCATGGGTAGGGCGCGCTGGCCACACAGCACCCTACCTAGAGCACCATTCGTGGGTAGGGCGCGCTGCCCACCGCGCGCCGTCGGAGATTAACTTAAAACACGCCCTAATCGGCAGATGTTTTTTCTCAGACGCCGAGCTGGCTCACCCACAGCGCCATCACTTTAAATACCAAAAGCCGTCCACCTTGTAAAAAGTGATGTTTTTTTCATCACCTAAGGGCGGATCGAGCGGATAATTCGCTTCGGTCCCCTCGGGATTTAACTCCGGCGTTTGTCCCTGAATTAGGCGCATCGCCGGCAGCATTTCCATGACGCGTTCCTCGATGTCGGGCATTTCGTGGCGCAAGAAATCGGCGGCCTCCTCGGGCGTCGCGGCTTTGCCGGATTCTGCCATGCCCTTGAGTTCGTCCGGCGGCATCAACACCCTGATCAAGCCCGCCAGATCCCGCGTTTCCATGAAATGCGCGCCCGTGGCAATCGCACTCTGCAAATCTGCCTGCGGCACGGCCGTGAAAGTCACGGGCGCGGCAGGGAGAGGCGATTCGGCCTTGGCCGGCGTTTCATTTTGAACCGGTGTCACTGCGGGTAGCATCGGGGCGGCGACGCGAACGGGCGCAGGAGCCTTGGGCACAGTCGCGGCGGGCAGGAGTGGGGCGCTTTTTGCGGCCGGCACTTTGGGCGGTGCCTCCGGAGCCGCCGGTCGCAGGAGGAGCCACCCCGCGAGGCCGGCGAGGAATGCCATCCCGAGGGCGACGAGTGCGCGAGTTTTCATCAAGTTTTCAAGATAGGCACGAAATCGGTCAGCGCCTATATATTAATTATTGGGAATATGCGCCTGGGCGTTACTTGATTTTTGCGGCTTGGCGTCGGCGCGCGGCGCTTGTACTTAGCTTTAATGAACGTGACGATTCTCGGCGCTGGGGCGTGGGGCACGGCGTTGGCCCTGCATGCCGCCCGCGGCGGCCATACGGTGACATTGGTGCCGCGCCGCCTCGAGCAGGCCATGCAGATGTCCTCGACGCGCGAGAATCGTGATTATCTGCCTGGTTTTCCGTTTCCGCCGGATTTGCAAATTGGCCTCGAAGTCCGCCCCGCGCTCATGGAGGCCGACCTCGTGCTGCTCGGCTGCCCGATGCGCGGCTTGCGCGAGTGGGCGGGCGTGGTCAAAAAACAAAGGGACGCCGCCTGGGCCGCGCCGATGTTCGTCACGCTGTGCAAGGGCCTGGAAGTGGACACACTGCTTTCTCCGCTGGCCGTCCTGGCCGAAGTCCTGCCGGGCGTTCCCTCGGGTTGCCTATCCGGCCCCAGCTACGCCAGCGAAGTCGCCGCAAGCAAGCCCACCGCCGTCGTCCTCGCCACCACCGGCGCGGAAGAGCAGGCTCGCCGCATCCAGGAGGCCCTTAGCGGCCCGTCCCTGCGCGTTTACCTGACGCGGGATGTCATTGGCGTCGAACTGGCCGGGGCCTTGAAAAATGTTTATGCCATCGGCGCGGGCATTTGCGCGGGCCTCGGGCTGGGAGACAACGCCAAGGCCGCGTACCTGACCCGCTCGCTGCACGAGATGATGCGCCTGGGCACCCGCCTCGGCGGGCAACTGGCGACCTTTTACGGCCTCGGCGGCATTGGCGACTTGGTGGCCACGTGCAATGGCGAATGGAGCCGCAACCGTACCTTCGGCCTCGAACTCGCCCAAGGCCGCACGCCGGAGGAATTGTTGCGCGGGCGCCACACCGTCGTCGAAGGCTATACGACCGCCGCCGCCTTCATGCATGTTTGCCAGCGGGAGAAAGTGGCCGCGCCCTTACTCGCCGAAATTCACGCCATTCTCTACTCCGGCAAGAATCCCCGCCAGGCCATCCCCGATTTGATGGGCCGCGAGTTGAAGGATGAGTGATTTGAAATTCAATTGGATAACCACGGATTTCACGGATGGCACGGATGCCAAAACGCGCAGGGTATTGCATGATCGAAGCGCGATTAAGGAAGGCATAGGGATGTTCACGTTGAAATTCCCAGAAGGGAACGCCGCAAGCGGCGCCCCTACGCCTGAGAACCCTACGCCTGAGAACGCCGTGAGCGGTAGGGGCGTCGCTTGCGACGTCCCTCAGTCTTTAGTTAGGCAGCTATCAAAAAGGTATTTTTGCCCGCGAGCCCGGATTTCCTCCATCCGTGGCATCCGTGTCATCCGTGGTGAATAGAAAAGTGGAATTCAGGGGGTTTGCGTGCTACATTGCGCCATGATCAATCCCCAGCGCCAGCCGTTAACTCGTAAAGAAATCAAAACCGCCCTGGCGAAATTGCCCGGCTGGTCGTTCAGCAAAAACAAACTGACCAAGCACTTTGAGTTTAAGAACTTTCGGGATGCCCTGGCCTTCATCGTGCGCCTCGCCTTCGAGGCCGAGGCCCTCAACCACCATCCGGAGCTGACCAACGTTTACAACAAGGTCACGCTGGCCCTCAACACCCACGACGCGGGCGGCAAAGTCACGGTCATGGACGTCGCACTGGCGGGCAAGATTGAAAAAATCTCCCATCCCAAAAAGTAGAGCGCAGGGCGCCGACCCGCCTCAAGCATTCCCCTAAAAAACTGTGGCCGCAGCTAAGTGATTGTCCTGAGGTAGGGAACGGCTCTCCGAGCCGTCTGTTCAAGGTATCGGACGCCTCGGAGAGGCGTCCCCACCAACTAAAACTGCCGAGTGCGCTGCCGGCTCTCCCCTTCAAATTTAACCGCCTAGTGGTGGCCGTTGATGGACTTCGCCATTTGCAGCACGCTGCTGACGATGCTGAGCACCAACACGGCGACGAGGAGGAACGCAAACCCGAGGGCCGAACTCGAGATAACCACCGTCATCAACTGAAACTGCGCGGACAGTTCGCGGCTGTGGATCCGGTAAATTTCCCGAAAACTTTTGCCGATGTTGCCGGTGTTTTCACCGACCGCCAGCATGTCCAAGTCCAGTTCCGGCAGCACGTGGTAGTGGCGGAAGGCGTTGGAAAAGGAGGCGCCGTCGTTGATGAGCGTGCGCGCGGCGGAAAACCGCGATTGCACCACGACGTTCTTGATCGACTTCTCGGTCATGCGCAGCGTCTCGGTCGTGTTCAGTCCGCTCTCCATGAGCGTGGCGCAGAGGTTCGAGATGCGGCAGATGTCGCTGTTCAGAAAAATGCGTTTGAGCATCGGCAGGCGCAGCAGCCATGCATCCGTCTTGGCGCGCCCCTCGGGTTTTTGGCGCCAGTTGGCAATGACCGCGGCAAAGATGGCCAGGAAAATCATGACGAACGGCCCGTACTTGACCGCGCTCTCCGACATTCCGATGAGGATGGTCGTCATGAAGTTGAGCTGGCCGCCCATGCTCGCCATCATTTTGCGGATTTGCGGTAGCAGGAAAAACAGGAACAACAGCACGACGCCAAAGGCCAGGGTGCAGATGAAGATGGGGTAGGCCAGGCCGCCCATGATTTTCTTCTGCAATTCGGCGCGTTCTTCCAAGTGGTTGATGAGATTCTCCAGCACCGGCACGAGGTTGCCCGTGCCTTCACCGGCCTCGATCAAATGGGTCATCGAGGAGTCAAAGCTCTTGGGGTACCCGCGCATGGCATTGGCCAGCGTGCGGCCTTCGCTGATGTCCTTCCACAGGCGGGCCGCGATGGAGGACTGGCGCGGGTCCTGCACGCGCACACTCAGCAGGCGGATGGAATCGCCCAGCGGCATGCCGCCGCCGTGCAACTGATGGAGTTTTTTAAGAAACGCCAGGGCGTGCTTTTCTCCCTTAAATTCTTCGGGCTCCAGAATCTTGGAGGTGGGGGCGTAACGCGAGGCGCCCGCCTTGACCGCCGTTTTCTTCTGCGGACCGTCGAAGGAAATCGAGGCCGAGTCGCGCGCCGAAGCCACCGCCGCCGAACTCGCCGCGCCTTTTATCGTGATTTCCGTCGCCCGTAATTTGCGCGCGAGCAAGCGGCTCTGCACCGCTTTGCGGTCCGGCGCATCGATCGTCCCGGTGGTGGATTCACCCTTGTCCGAGACGGCCTTGTAATTGAAGGTGGGCATGAGGCGGGAAGAGGAGAAGGATGGCGCGGGCGGCGGTCAATGGGCTTACTTCTTGCCGGCAGCCTCGACGGCGCTGTCCACGGCGTCCTGATTCTTTTGGTTGTCCTCGGATTCGAGAATTTCCGCAAAGTCCATGACTTCGTTCAAAGAGGTAAGACCGCGCTTGCACGATTCCCAGCCGGAACTTTGCAAACTGCGCATGCCGTGGGCGAGGGCGTAATCGCGAATTTCGCGGGCGGACGAACGCTTCAACACCAAGTCGTGGACGCCTTCCGAGACGTGCAGGATTTCCGAGATGGCGATACGACCGCGGTAGCCGAGCTTGCGGCAGGAGTCGCACCCGACCGGCTTGCACACCCCGCTGGCGAAGGCGACTTCCTTGGGGTCAATTTTCAAGGACACCAGGCAGGAGCCGATGAAGCCGAGTTCGTCGTCCGACGGCGCCTTGCAATTCTGGCACAGGCGGCGCACGAGACGCTGGGCGATGATGAGTTCGACCGAGGAAGCGATGAGGAACGGCTCCAGGCCCATGTCGATCAGGCGGGTCAGCGCGCCGGGGGCGTCGTTGGTGTGCAGGGTGCTGAGCACCAAGTGACCGGTGAGCGACGCGCGAATGGCGATGTCCGCCGTTTCGCGATCGCGAATTTCACCGACCATGATCACGTCCGGGTCCTGGCGCAAAACCGTGCGCAGCGCCGTGGCGAAAGTCAGGCCGATTTCGGCGTGCACCTGGGTCTGGTTGATGCCCGGCACTTCATATTCGACCGGGTCTTCCACCGTGATGATGCGCAATTCCGGCGTGCGGACTTTGCGGATGAAAGCCGTGAGGGTCGTGCTCTTGCCCGAACCGGTCGGGCCGGTGACCAGCACGATGCCGTGCGGGCGCTTGAGGGCCGGGGTGATTTTTTCCACGTCGTCCGGCAGGTAGCCGAGTTCCTCGATGGACAGCGGCTGGGACTTTTGCGACAGCAAGCGCAAGCTGATGCTCTCGCCGTAAAGGGTGGGGAGGGTGGAGAGACGAATATCGATCTCATCCGTGCCGTTGCTGTAGGTGATGCGGCCGTCCTGCGGCCGGCGGCGCTCGGAAATGTTCAGCTTCGCCATGATCTTGATGCGCGAGATGATGGCGTTTTGAAAGCGCACGAGGTTGTCCGGCACGCGCACGGGCACGAGATTGCCGTCAATGCGGTAACGGATGACCAGCACGTCCTTGCCCGGCTCAAAGTGAATGTCCGTCGAACGGTCCTTGACGGCCTGGCCGATGACATCGTTGACGAAGCGAATGATGGCCGCATTTTCGTCCTCTTCCTCTTCTTCCTCCTGGTCGGCCATGCCTTCGAGGTTCGACTCGTCCAGGCTGCCCGAACCCACGCCGAAGCTCTGCGTGATGGTCTTGGAAATGTATTCCGGCGAGCCGAGGTGCCAGCGCGGGCGCTTGCCGCAAACCGCGCGCACCCAGGCATCCCAATGCGGCTCAGGCGGCCAGACGGTGACGAGCGAAATTTCATCCAGCGGCGCGTTTTCCGCCTTGATCGGCAGGCACTGGTACTCGTGAATCAGGCGCAGCGGCACAGTCTTGGTCGGGTCCGGCGCGACTTCAAATTTGTCCAGCACCGGCAGGTGGCTCAAACTCCCGAGGCGGTTTAACACCTCGCCGGGCGAAGTGCTGGTAAACTCCGCCACGCGGCGCGAGCGTTCCGCGAGCGGGGTCTCGCGCAGGGCATTTTGCTGTTCGTCATCGAGACGCGACAACCAGTCGGTCAGGGCGTGGGAGGCAGGTGCGACCATGGGGAAAAGAGGATGGTAAAATGAAGGATTAGGGCCGTCCCACTGGGCGGGCGGCTCGACTCGACTGAAAAAATGTTCTTGGGTACGGCTGCAACTTAGCCGCCCGTGGGTTGCACGATGCGATTGCGCGTGGCGCCACCACCGAGGCCGGTCGTACCGATGCCACCACCGCCGATGCCGCCACCGGTTGCCGGTTGGGCATAGGCACCGCCACCCGTGTAACCGCCGCCACCCGTGTAGCCGCCAGTTGCACCACCTTGAGCAGCGCCGAAACCGGTTGTACCGCCGCCGACCGCCCCACCAGCTGCAGCACCACCGGCACCAAAGCCGCCGCCGGCTCCGCCGCCTGCGCCACCGCCACCACCACCGCGGCGACCGCCACCACCGCCGCCAGCACCAGCCCCAGCGCCTGCGCCGCCGCCCGCGCCAGCGTTGCCGCCACCGCCGCCCGCACCAGCGTTGCCACCACCGCCACCACCGCGACGGCCACCACCACCATTGGCGTTTTGCGCATTGATGGGTACACCGGCAGCGCCACCACCAAAGCCTCCGGCACCGCCACCGCCGCCGGGACCACCACCACCAAAGCCGCCACCACCACCACCGCGACGACCGCCGGTTGCACCAGTGCTCAAAATGACTTGCGGGGCGCTGGCACCGCCACCGGCGCCGACCGGCCCGCCTCCGCCCGCCAAGGGACGGGGATCGGGCGTGGCCATCGGAACCTCCTGCACGCGGCCATTGACCCGCACGGAGATATTGCCCGTGGAGGCCATGCTCGCATAATTCTCAATGCTGATGGGCTGGGAAGTGTCGCCCGGACGCACCCAGTAGCTCTTGCGGGCCCGGGTGTCGAAAAAATTGAACTCAATAAACGGCCCTTCCTGGGTAAAACCGCGAAACTGCAGCGTCAGCGGGGTCTGTGGCACATTCGGCCCGCGGGTCACGGGCACCACCGCCGTGGGCTCCTTAAAACCCTCCGGCACAAACGGGGAACCGGGGTCATCCGCCACCAAAGTTGCCGACCCGGTCGGGGGCTGCGCTTGCGCATGGACAGGAGCGGCACCAACCAACACACCCAAGGCCGAAAAGACGGCGAGGCGGCGAGCAGACAGGAGGGGAAATGAGGTGACGGTTTTCATCTTAATGATGGGGTAAACCCGCGGGGGTGGCAGATTGTTTCGACAAAGATGTGTCCAGCTCCGGCGGTGCGACGACGTAGCCGTTTTGAAGGTAATCGACCACGGACTTGCTGGCAAGCGAATGCGTGGCAGTTTCCTTCGCGATGACATCGGCGCTGTTCGCCCCGCCCACCACGGTGGGTTTGACGAAAAGGATGAGTTCGGTTACCTGGTCCGATTCCAAAACCGGCCGGAACAGTTCGCCAATCAACGGAATGTCACCCAGCAGGAAGACCTTGCTGTTGGTCTTGTGGTGCTCAGTGGTCTGCAGTCCGCCCAGCACCAGCACGTCACCGTCATGCACGCTGACAAAGGTGGTCGCCACGCGACTGCCGATGATGGGCTGATCCACTCCATTGATGGATTGCTCCGAGACAATGTTTTGCGCCGTTTGCGAAATATTCATCTGGATCACGCCGTTGGCCCCGACCATCGGGGTCACAATTAGAGTAATACCAATGGACTGGTAGGTAATCGTGCTGGTGACATTGTTGCCCACGGCTGCCGGGTTGATCGTGCCCGTCGTGGTGCTGGACAGAATCGGCCGGTTCTCGGTCACTGAGATGGTGGCCTGGCGGTTGTGGGTGGTGGTAATCGCAGGCGCGGACAGCACCCGGACTTTGCTATTTGACGAAGCAACATTGAACACGGCGTCCAAGCCGAAATTCGTGATGGAGCCTTGCAGCGTGAAAGCGGGAGCCGTGGCGTTGGGCGGGGCTCCTACACCGGTCGTGAAATTGACATCATGCGGGCCGCCAACGCCGCCGGCGGTGGTCGTGCCGTTGCCCGCCGCGAAGTGATAATCCAAGCCAAAGCTGGACAGACCGCTGACCTGACCGGAGGAAAGGGTGACTTCGGTAATGACGACCTCGATGCGGACTTGCGCCAGCACGGTGTCAATTTTGTCGATCAGCGAGCCGATTTGCTTGATGTCGGACGGCGTGCCGTAAACGACGATGGAATTGCTGCGGTCATCCGGCACGATGGTGACGTACGGGCTGAATTGCTGGTCGCGCGCCGACTCCGTGGCCGAAGTGGTGATGGCCGCCACGGTCGGGGGCACGAAAACCGCGCCGCCGCCGGCACCGGGGAACACACCGCCGCCGCCGCCCGCCACGCCGCCCGCCGCCGCGCCACCGCGGCCGCCGCGCGCGCCCGTGGCGCCAGCACCTCCGGTGGTCGCAGTCTGCTGCTGGCCGGTCACGACCTGGCGCAGGATGGTCGCCAAGGGAGTGGCGTCGGCCTGCTTGATGGAAAATACTTCGGAGCGCGTGAGCGGATCCACGTCGATGTCCATCTTATCAATCAAATCCTTGATCATGCCGCTATTGCCCTTCGGGGTGATGACAAGAATCTGGTTCGTGCGGTCATCTTCGATAAAGCTCGCGGTCGAAACATACTTCAGCAACGGAGCGGTCGGGCCGCCGCGACCACCCGCGTTGGTGGTAAGCGCCTGCAAATGCGTGAGGACGTCCGAGGCTTTCGCGTTTTTCAGTTGCACAAAGAGGAAGTCTTCCAGCACTTCGGCCGGCACATCGGCCCGCTTCAAGATGGTGCTGGCGCGGTTCAAATTCATCTGCGTATCCGTGATGAACAGGTCGTTGGAGCGCTGGAAAACAATCAGCGCCGCCAAGGGGCTGACAAACGGCGTCAAAATCGTCGCCGCATCGTCCGCGGTCATGTGCTCGATATGGAAGAACATGCCGTACACGTTCTGATTGGCGGGCTCCTGGAGGGTGGCGTTGGTGGCCAGCGCCGTGCTGTTGCCATTCAGGGTGTTGGTGCCGGGAACGGCGCGGATAAAGTGATCATCCATCGGCAGGAGGATGATTTTATTCATCGTCAGCAGGGTTTCCAAACCTTGGAGAACCTCGGAGCGCGGGAGTTTGCGCACGCCGCCCGTGGCATCCGAGCCAGTCGAGAAATTCAGCCGCGAGGCGGGGACGTTGGCGTCCTGCAAAATGATCTTGCCGGTATTGCGCTCAATCCAGTGAAACGCATCCGAGGCGGTGAAGTCCACCAGCACAAACGCCACCGGGAAATCGGGATTCGGGGTCACGCCGTCGGCGAGAAAATCGTGCGTCGTATCCGGACCCGTGGCTGGAACTGCCGCCACTGCCGCGGCATCAGGAGCCCCGGCAATCGCACCCGCCACATTCGGGCCGGGGCCAGCCGCTGCGCCCGGAGCCACGACTGCGGCGCCAGGATCGGCCGCCGGGGTGGCGATACCCGTTGCGGCAGCATCGGTTGAGCCAGCAGCTGCCGCCGGAGCGACCAAGGGCGTGCCCGCCGTTACCGCTGCGGCATCGGGCGCCGGATAAACGGTTGCACCCGGAGGCAAGGTGGTGGGCGTACCCGGAGCCACGTTATTATTGCCCCCGCGGCCGCGACGTCCACCGCCGCCACCGCCACCAAATCCACCGCCGCCAAAGCCACCACCACCGCCCGCAGGAGCTGCTCCCGCGGCGGCCGGCGCATTCGGGTCGGTCGGCACTGCGGCAGGCTGGGGAACGGCCCCGCGACCGCCGCGACGTCCACCGCCGCCGCCACCACCGCCTTGGCCATGGGCCGTTGAACTTGCGGCCAGCACCAGCACCAAGGCGAGCGCGGCAAATTTTGAAACCCGGCGCAGCGCCAGGACAGGGGAGATCGGGGACATGGACATGTAGGTAAAGGAGTAAGGGATTAAACCGGGGTAAGGCGTGACCGTTGCAGTTGAATTTAGTGACCGGCCGCCGCGGCCACGGCGGATTTAACGTCGGTCGTTTTAAGTTCCAGCGAACTGATTTTCATCGTGGCATTGACGAGGAAAGGGTTGACCCGGTCGGGCGTCAGCGTGAAATCCTCAAACTTGAGGTAGGGGCTCAATTCCCCGATGCTGTGGGAGAATTTGATCAGGGGCAGCAGTTTGACGCGCTGAAACCGGACATCCACGCTGTTCACGTTGAACAGCTTGTCATTGCCGTTGCCGCGCAACTGCTGCAACTGGGGCACGATTTCGGCTTCGGTGGCGAAGGTGTTGACCGTGGTCGTCAGCTTGTTCGAATTGTAGGTCTTGGCCGGGCTGAAATCGCGCAATTCCTTTTCCAGGCCGCTTTGGGTGCTGGCCGCGATGTCGAGCTTCGCCTGCTGGGCGGCCAGGGCGATCTTGGAATTGCTGAGGTCGGTGCGGAGCGTTTTGAACTGGCGGCCCACCACGCTAAGCCAAATCACCACGATGACCCACGCGGTGCCCACCAGCATGGTCCGCTGGCGGAGCGGGGCGGCTTCGTACCAACTTTTGATGGAATTCAAGAAAGACATGAGAGGGGTGACGGCAGCGGTGAAAAATGAGAGAGGGGATTATTGTCCGGCGGCCGCATCAGCAGCCGCAGGATCAGGGGCCGCCACGACGGGCGCCGAGCGGTAAACCGCCGGGCCGGAAGGCGCGGCGGGAGGAGGCGGCGCAGCGGGTGCGGCCGCCGCCGCATTCGGGTCGACGCCTTGAACGAAGTCGGTGGGCGGGGGACCGCCGCGACCGCCAAAGCCATTAGGCCCGCCACCTTGAAAATTTCCCGGACCGGGTCCGCCCGGACCGCCCGGGCCACCGGGACCAAAATTACCCGCCGTGGCGTCGTCCGCGGGGCCCGGCAATTCCGGCTGGGCGGGCGCTTCCGGTTCCGGCGGGGGCGGCGGCGGTGGCGGCTTGGGCACATCTTCCATCGCCATGTCGCGGTTGAACTTGAAATTGAGCTTAAACGTCTGCTTCCCGTTGCGCAGTTGCGTATTGGAAATGTTGCCCGCCCCCAGCTTCGTCGTCTGCAAGTCCTTCATGTACTCGTCGGTCAGGGACGGATCAGGCGAGCTGGCGTCGGCGGAGAAAATGTTGCCGTCCTTGAGATTGATATTGGAAAACACAATCTTCGGCGGGCGGTTGGCGTTGATGGCGCCGATGGCCTCGAACGGGCGCAGGGGGTTGGCCGTGAAGGATTTGATTTTATCCAGCAGCTTCAGATTGTTGTCCACATCCTCGACCGCCTTGGCCTGGTCGCGGAATTTGCCCTGCCCGTGTTTGACGTAAATATTGCCCACGACCCAGCCCAATTGCAGGATGAAGAGAATCGCCGCGGCCGCGCCAGCCGCTTTCAGGCCGAGGCTGGTCAGGCGCAACGAGCGCCGGCGGGTCTGCTCCGTCGTGCGGAACTGGTTGTCGCGCATGTCGGCCGTCCAAAGGGCGGCGGGCGACGCGGGGGCTTTGCCGTTTTGGCGCGTGGGCGCGGCGGCGGCATCGGTGTAAAAATCGTAGCTGATGGTCAGGCGGTCGCGGGCGCCGACTTTGGCTTCGGGGTGGGCAAGCAGGCCGTCGGCCGCTTCGGCCCGCGCATTCGGGAACAGGCGCTTGATGAGATTTTCCCGGGCCGCAAACGCCGCGGCGGGCGTGCTTTCGGTAAGGCCTTCGACTTCGATGCGGTCGGGTGTCGTCTGCCCCGCCGGATAATGCACGGCCGCCACGCCCAAGCCGTCCCAAATAAACACCCACTTTGGCGCGCCATCCGCAGGCGCCGCCGCATAAAACGACGGCAGCACATGGAGGTACGACGGATCCGGATCCAGCTTTTCCGCCGCCAGGCGCTCGTGCGCCGCGGCATACAAAATAATTTGCGGTGAATTTTCCTCGCGCAAATAACCCCAGGCCAGTTGCTCCAGGGGTATCGGCGACAAGCCTTCCATCGTCACCTCCGCGAAGCCTTGCAGTTCGTTCGCCTGCATACCTTCGGGCAGTGTCTCCACTTGCACGAAAAGGAAAGGCGTCGGGATGAACAGCACCGGTGGCGGAGGGGCCAGATTTTCCGAGGCCGCCGGAGCGGTGATATCAGTGATGGGGTCGTTGGACACGGGGAAAAGAGAATATCAGGCGAATAAAGGTGGGCTGACAATCCTATTTCACTAAACAAGCGGAGCGGCGTAAAAAGTCATCGGGGAGGCCAAACCCGCCGACGGCGGGAAAGTTGCACGACAGCGGGGGAATTGCGCGGGTTGGGCGAAAAAACACGATCATTCGTAAGTGGTATTTTCGCCGATGGCGATAATTTGAAAGGGGTATTGGGTGGAAGTGGAAGTGGGAATCGTGGTGTTGCCCGTGCCGCCCGCGGTGCCAGTGGGGCTGGCGCTGCCGGTCGCACTGGTGCCCAAGGGCACCCCCGTGCCAGCTTTGCGCGCTTGCACCAGCGCACTGAGCAGGAAATGCGCGTCACCCCAAGAGGCATCGACGTCAATTTTTAGGAGTTTAGCCTGAAAGCCAATGCGCGCGGCCGTGCCGGTGCCGAGGCCGCCGCCACCAGCCGCGCCACCCAAGCCGCCGTTAGCAGGAGTGCCAGCGCCGCCTGCGCCCGCGCCAATGCCGCCACGTCCGCCGCCCGCGTTGCCGCCGCCACCACCGCGACGTCCACCACCGCCGCCACCGCCGGCTGCGCCACCGCCGCCACCACCAAAACCACCGCCACCACCACCACCACCGGCACCACCAAAGCCACCACCGCCACCACCACCACGACGGCCACCACCACCGCCACCACCGCCAAAGCCGCCGCCGCCGCCGAAGCCACCGCCTCCTCCGGCACCTCCGCGGCCACCACCTCCGCCACCGCCTGCGCCGCCGAAGCCACCACCACCACCGCCAAAGCCTCCGCCACCGCCGCCGATGCCACCTCCGCCACCACCGCCCACGCCTCCGCCACCGGCGCCGCCAGCACCACCTGCTCCACCAGCTCCGCCCGCGCCGCCTGCGCCGCCGGCACCACCTGCGCCGCCGCCACGTTGCATGGGGATGCGCGTCGTGGTGCTGGTCGTGGAGGACGGTGCAGAAACGATCGCCGCCTCGGGCTGCATGTAGACTGTATTAGTCTTGGCCGAAACCACGGCACTGGCCGGTTCAATGTAAAAACGAGGAATAATGGCTGCTCCGCCGCCGCCGCCAAAGCCGCCGCGGCCTCCGGGATTGCCGGTCGGGCCGCCGCCTGGACCGCCACCGCCTGGACCTCCACCGCCTTGGCCGCCCCGGCCGCCACCACCACCGCCGCCACCGCCACCGCCAAAGCCACCGCCGCCACCGCCAAAGCCACCACCGCCCCCGCCATTGCCCCCACCACCGCCGCCACCGTTGCCACCACGGCCGCCACCGCCAGCGTTACCACCACCTTGGCCGCCAGCGTTGCCACCGCCCTGACCTCCGGCATTGCCGCCCGTGCCTGTCGTATTGCCACCACCCGTGGTATTGCCCGAGGTGTCACCGGTGGTGCCATTGCCGCCGAGGTTGGTCGCGCCGGTGCTGATGACGCCCGCGGCCGTCATTTCGTCGCTATTGCGGATCAGCAAGTCGTCCGCGGTGCCGTTGATGCCGTCAGTGCCCACGCGGTAGGCGAGCAGGGTGTCTTGATTGATTTGGTTGAGATTGCCGTAAACCTGGATGAGTTCATCCGGCGCGGTGTTCAAATTCACGGTGCCGCCATTGTCGAGCAGGGTCACCATCTTGCGGAAGGTGGCGTATGCAGGGGTCGGCTGGCCGGTTTCATCCCAAAAAAGTTTGTCCCAAGCCTTGATATAGCGAAATTCGTCGTAGGATTTGATGGGCCGGTTGGGCGGGATTGGGGCGGTGTCGCCGCCGAGCAACTGATAGTAATCCTTTTCCGCGCCGAGCACGCGCGCGTTGTCGTCGGCGTCCGTCCAGTCGCGGAAGGTGTCAATCAACTCGCCGGTGTCGGTGGAGTCCACGCCGCAAACTTGAAGGACACCGCGCAATTCATCGTCGGTGATGGTGATCAGGGAAAGGTGGCTGTTCTCGTCCTTGATGGTGACCTTGATGTCCATGCCGGCCGGGGGCACGAAGCTGGGGGCCTGCAGGAGCGGATCGGTGCCCCAGCCCTGGCTCGGGCCATACAAGCCGTAGTCGAGCGTCGCATATTCGTTCAAAACGCCGAGCGTGGTTTCCAGGGCGGAATAGGCGGCCAGGCGCAGCGGTTCGCGGGCGACGTACTGGCCGCGGATGAGGACTTCCTTGCGCGTGAGGTCCAGAAACACCGTGATGACAATCGACAAAAGCATCACCAGCCCCAGGACGATGATCAAAATCGCCCCCTTGGGCCGGCGCATCGCGCGCGGTCGCATCCAGCGAGCGAGAAAAGGGGGACGGGGTGACATGGCGGGAGAGTCCAATTTTATTTAAGCAAAACGGGGAGGGCAAGCCGCGGGAGCGTGCGGCCAAGGGTAGAAACCCCGGTTTTCGCGAAAAGTAAGGGAGAGAATAATGACAGTTTTTTAATAAATGGGGACGGTCGTCTGGCTGGGCGGAATGGAAATCGACATGGTTTCCGATTTGCCCTCCATGTTAAAGGTCAGCTCAATGTACTCCGGCAGGTTGTAGGTGCCCGTCGTCGGGTCTTTGAGCGGGGTATCAGTCTCGGACCAGGTGTTGGAGAGCGAATCGTAATAATGATAGGCCATTTTCGTGACCAGGGACGAAAGGACGGTGCGCTGCAGGGCGGTCGGGTCGAGCTGCTTTTGGGTGTCCGTCTGCCAGATGATGGACAGTCCTTCGCCGGGCTTGAAGTAAAGCCAGGCCGTGGACGGAGGGCGCGGGCCGTTTTCCCACACGAGCAGGGGATTATCGTCATCCACGCGAAACGTCAGGTACGGGTCGGTGGCCGCGTCAACCGTCGGCGGCCAGCCCCAGATGATGTTTTTCGTTTTGTTTTGGGCGTTGGCCGGGCGTCCGCCGAGGGTCGCGCCGCCGATGGTGGAATTGCCCGTTGTATTACCGCCGGAGGTGTTTCCACCCGTCGTGTTGCCGCCGGTGGTATTGCCCGCCGTCGCGCTGGGGAGACCGATGTTGCCGCCGCCGAGCAAACCTCCGCCCGTGGTGGTGTTGGTCGGCGGGGTGGTCGCCTGGGAAAAGAAGTAATTGACCATCGCGACCACGCCGAGCTTGTGGTGATTCAGGCCCGGGTCGTTTTGCGTTTGCGTCAGCAGGCCGAAGGCGGAAAAGACAAACACCGCGCCGCCAATGATCACCAACGTCGAAAGGCTGATGGCGAGGAGAATTTCCACCAGCGTAAAGCCGGACCGGCCCGACGGACCGGCGGCGAACGCACGGGGGCGCGAGAAATGAGGGGAAGGGCGGCGCATCGGGGTTACGGCCAGACTTGGGTGGTCCGGACCTTGGCAAGGGCTTCTTTGCGGTCCTGTAAAATGGTAGAGCGGTCGTCCGCCACCGACCAGGACGGGCGCAGCAGATAATAGATGTTGCTTTGCTTTTCCTCCTCGACGGCGCCGTCGCTGGGCAGCTCAATGCCCATGGTTACCTTGAACAGGTCGGCGGTGGTGGTCGGTTCGACGGCGGCGGTCCACTGGGCTTCGCCTGTTTTCGTCTGCATGGTGCCACCTTGGGTAAAGGTGTCGATATCCGTCGTGGCGCTTTGGGCCAGCAAGGCGCGGCGGACAAAGGCGAATTCCTGTTCGCGGCCTTCCTTGACGTCCATGATTTCCAGCGTGCGCAAGGCGTTGTTGGCCGCCTGGGCCAGGCCGCCGATGGCCAGCACAAACAACGCGAGCGCGACCAGCGTCTCGGGCAGGGTAAAGGCGGATTGGCGGCGGCGGCGTTTCACAGGACGAAAAGGGGCCAGGGCATTAAAGAATCAGGGAGCTTTCCTTCGGGGGCTCGCCCTCCGAAAAGGCGTCCAGAAAGATTTCCTGGTCGGCTTGCACACCGACTTTGAGGGTGATGCGGACGGGCGTCGAGGTGCCCGTAGAGTGAAAGACGAGATGGTCCTGGTCATTCTTGGAGAATTGGGGGTCCCCGTGGATGTCCGAGGTGAGGTCGGTAAGCGGCAAAATCGGCGTGAAGGTGATTTCCACTTTATCGAGGTCGGGATCGAGCTTGGTGGGGATTTCGGCGAGGGTGGAGCCCGTCATCAAGTCGGTGATCACGAAGACCGACCTTTCCTTGTCGAACGCGAGATTGGTGCTGCGTTTGGAGGTGAGGGATTGAAACCGGGCCTCGCGGATGGCATCGCGCAACACCACTTGGATGGGAAACTTGTCTATTCCGCCCGAAATCCCCACGAAATTCGTCACCACTAGGCCGGTGACCAGCAGGATCAGGCAGATGGCGATGAGGATTTCCGTGAGGGTGAACGCCCGCGCGCCGAAGCCGGAAACCACGCGCCCGCGCACGAGGGCGCGGGCGTGGGCCCGCGAACGGGCTAAACACGGGCCGGAAAAAACCGGCCGGCTGGAAGGGGATTCAATCACGGAGTCCAGTTGGTGATATCGTCGGCATCGCCGTCAATTTTGTTGGGTCCGGCGGACCAGGCATCATAGCTGCCGGAGCGATGGGTGCCCGGATAGGCGTAATGATATTCCGTACCCCAGGGATCCTTCGGTACTTCGGTCTGTTGCAGGTAGGGCCCGCGCCAGCCGCTGACGCCCTCGGGGGCGACGATGAGGGCCTTCAGGCCCTGCTCCGTGGTCGGAAAAGTGCCGGTGGTCGTGCGGTACGCCATCAGCGGCGTGTCGATGACCGAGGTGACGAAGCTTTTGGCCACGTCCGTCTGGCCGCCCGTCAGGATGGTGCCCAAGTTGGCGACGGCCAAGGCGACGACGGCCACGATCAGCGCGATGGCGATCAGAATTTCCGTCAGGGTAAAACCGCTAGCGGCGTGCCGGACGCGCGCAGCGCTCCGACGAGGGGTGAGGGAGGAGTGATTCATGGGTAAAACTAAATTGGTTAGTGTGGGGGAAAACAATCTTTATTTGAGTGGGGCGCGCGGTCGTCGTCCGGGAGGACCTGGAAAAGCGACGGTAGTGGGAGAGTAGGGCAGGCGTTTACCAGTTGCCAATGTCGTCCGCCGTGCCTTCGATTTTGTCGGGCCCGAGGGACCACAAATCATATCCGTCGGGATTCTTCACGCCGGGGAAACGGTAGCGGTACTCGACGCCCCACGGGTCTTTCGGCACATCCTTGGTGGTGACGTACGGGCCTTTCCAGCCCATCTTGCTCATGGGTTGGGTAATGAGGGCCTTCAGGCCTTCATCGGTCGAGGGGAAGCTGCCGGTGTTGTTGCGATAATTGAGCAGCGGCGTTTGCATCGTGTCGCTGATAAAGGATTTCACGATGTCCTGATTGCCGCCATTGGATACGGCGATCAAGTTGGTGACCGAGAGCGTCACCACGGCGACGATGAGCGCGATGGCGATGAGAATCTCGGTGAGGGTGAAGCCGCGCGGGGACCGCAGGCGGCGGGAAAGAGTGCGAGTGTTCATGGCGATAAGAATTTGTGGGTGATTGAGTTGGCCGCACTGGGGTGCGGTGGAATATCCGTGATTGTCAGTGGAAACACGCGGGGCCTGCGTAAGTTGCAAACCAAGCGGCGGAAAAACGCCGGAAAGCGGATGGGCGAATTTCCCGCGAGCGGAGCGCGCGTATTATGAATAAACTGTAATCTTAATTGGACACCTGCGCTGGGTGCGAGTTCCGCCGCCGCCATTGGCTTTCGCCCGAATAATCTTGCGCGGGCGGGCGTTTGGGTTAGCGATGCGAGGCTCCTTTTATGCACGCTGATTCGCCCGCAGTGCAGGTCGAGGGCCTCGTCAAAAATTATGACCAAGTCGAGGCGTTGCGCGGCATTGACCTGACGATCAAGACCGGCGAGATGTTCGCTTTGCTGGGCCCCAATGGCGCGGGCAAGACCACGCTTTTTTCCATCCTCGCCACCTTGCGCGCGCCGACGGCCGGCCGCGCCCTCGTGCATGGCCGCGATGTGACGATCGAGCGCGACGCCGTGCGGCGCGACATCGGCATCGTCTTTCAGGAGCCCGCCATCGAGCAGCGTCTCACCGTGCGCGACAACCTGCGCCTCATGGGCCGCTTGTATGGTTTGAAATCCGGCGAGGTCAATGCGCGCGCGGAAAAATTGCTCGGAGATTTAAATCTGGCCGAGGCCGCGGATCGGCCGGCGGAAAAATTGTCGGGCGGGCAGCGCCGGCGGGTCGAGCTCGCGCGCGCGCTGGTCACCGATCCGCGGGTATTATTTCTTGATGAAGCGACGCTGGGGCTGGACGTCGATGCGCGCCGCAGTTTTTGGAAACACGTGCGCGGCCTGCTCAACGCGGGCCGCTCCGTGGTCTTTGCCACGCACTACATGGAGGAAGCCGAAGTGGCCGACCGCATCGCGCTGATTGCCCAAGGGAAAATTGTGGCGCTCGACACCCCGCGCGCGCTGAAAGCCCGCCTCGGCGGCGGCATCATTCGCTTGCAAACCGTGGACGACGCGCAGGCGAGCGCGTGGCTGGCGGACAAGGGTTACGCGCCGCTGCCCGGCGGCAACGGCATCATGCTCGAACAAAACGACCCGGCCGGCGTGGTGCCCGTGCTCCTGCGCGATTTGCCGGTGAAGGTTGTGCGCGTCGAAGTGCACGAGCCGAGCCTTGAAGATGTGTTTCTCAAACTCACCGGGCGCGGTCTCGTAGAGGAGGCCGGTTCCGGGCGCAACGGAGGAGGCGATTCATGAACGGATTATTGGCCATCATCTTTTTGGATATGAAACGGTTCTGGCTGGACCGGGTGCGACTGTTTGCGGGTTTGCTCCAACCGTTGCTCTACCTGTTCGTGCTCGGCGGCGGCATCGGGGCGAGTTCGGTGCAAGGCGGAGCATTTTACCGCAGCTTTATTTTTCCCGGCGTCGTTTGTTTGGCCATGCTTTTCACGGCGACTTTTGCTGCCATTGTCATCGTGTTCGACCGGCAGGTTGGATTTTTCAAGGCCGTGCTGGTGTCGCCGGTGTCGCGCACGGCCATCGGGGTGGGGAAGGTTATTTCCGGGGCGATGCAGGCGATGGTGCAAGGATTGATTCTCCTGTTGTTTGCGCCGCTGGCGGGCGTGTCGCTCAGCTTTTTCTCCGTGCTGGAAACCGTGGTGGCCATGGCGCTGGTGGCCATGACTTTTTCCGCCATCGGCGTGGCACTCGCCTCGCGTTTTCGCTCGACCACGGTGTTTCCCATCATGACCAACGCGGTGCTGCTGCCAATGTTCTTCCTCTCGGGCGCCATGTTTCCGCTCGATCGCGCGCCGGCCTGGATGAAAAAATTGGCACATCTCGACCCCGTGGCCTACGGCGTGGACCTCATGCGCCAAGCCCTGCTCGGACAGACTTCCGCCTTTTTCCCGCTGTGGTTGGATGTGTTGGTGCTCGTGGCCGCAACCTGTTTATTGAGCTGGGCGGCGGTGCGGGTGTTTGCCCGCGGAGAGGAAACCGGCCTCGGGGCCACGCAGTTTCCGTGGCGAAGGTAGCGAGGAAGTCGCCTGACCCTTCGGCGTCAGAGTCCTTAGTCAAAGGTGGAGTCAAAATAGAAAATGCTGGATGACTTATTGGGAAGAATTAAATATTTATTTGAGCCAGTGTGGCTGTCATGATCAAAGGTGAATTTTTGGAAGGCGCGAGCCGGTACGTTGGCGTCTTGAGACCACCAGCCTGGCGCAATTTGACGGATGGATTCGACTTCGGTTGCAGAAATTTCAGTGTAACCCTCGGCGAGCAGCTTATCTCGGAAGGCTAAGGGTGCTTCAAAGGCTAAAAAAGTCTTTTCTCCATCCCAGCCCGGCCGATAAGAGCCGCGTAATTGAGAAAACTCCGTCGAGGGGGATAGGCCGAATTCCGCTTTAAACAAGGCCGAGGGCCGCATTGCGTTTATATAAAATGCAATGAGCACGAATGATGCTAGCGAAGGCAAAGAGCCCAGAATCATCCATAGCTTGGACTTGCGGATAAGGCCAAAGAGGATCAGGCACCAGCCAGCCAAAATGACCAGGCACCAAAGGGCGAACGCCGCTTGGATGAGATAAATAATCAGTAATTTTCCACCGCCCATGATTTAATCAATTGCTCCATGTTAGGGCCGGCAAAAATCAAATTGCAACAGGAGACTTCATTTGGTGTGGCGCTAGCGGGGTCTCATTAATGCTCGCGTTTTTAGGCGGCGGGCGTCACCTTTCCGTTTCCTCCCCGAAGCCATGCGCCACCTGCGTTATTTGTCCATCCTGCTGCTGGCAGCGGGGTTGCGGCTGGCGGCCACGACAGCCGTAGGGGCCGACGCTCCGCCGGTCTTGCCGCCGGGCATGATGGCCTTGAGCGACGTCAAGCCGGGCATGAAAGGCGAATGGCGCACGGTGGTGCAGGGCAGCACCGTGCAGACGTTTCAACTCGAAGTGCTCGGCGTGATGGAGAATTTCAACGCGCCGAAACTTTCCATCATCATTTGCCAGGCGACCGACCCGAGCCAGATTGAGAACGGCCCCGTGCAGGGCATGAGTGGCAGCCCAGTATATATAGACGGTAAGCTGGTGGGCGCGTATGCGTACGGCTTCACGCAGTCCAAAGACCAGGCCATCATTGGCGTCACGCCCATCCAGGAAATGCTGGAAGTATTTGACGCGCCCGCGTCGCTGCCCTTGCCGGGCCGGCCCGCGCCGATGCGCGTCACGGCGTCTAGTGACAAGGATAATGCCTCCCTGGCCGAGGACAATTTGCCGCCGCGGGGCATGGTTCCCACGATGTCGGGCCTCGGCGGCTGGCACATCACTCAGGGGGCGGAACGGCTCGGCGGCCAGGATCTCGCGGCGGCGATGAAGCCTCTGCCCACGCCTTTGTTCGCCAGCGGAATTTCGACTCACACGCTCGCGGCGCTGCGCGGAGAATATGAAAAGCGCGGCTTGCAAGTCATGCAGGTGCCGGGCGGATCCTCGACGACGGGTGGGCCGACGGCGGCCTCGCTCGAGCCCGGCAGCGCCATCGGTGTTTCGCTGCTCACGGGCGATTTCGCCATCAGCGGCGTGGGCACGCTCACGTGGCGCGACGGCGACCGGCTCCTCGCGTTCGGGCATCCGATGTTCGGTTTCGGCCCGGTGGATTTGCCGATGACGACCGCGGAAGTCATCACGGTGGTGCGCAGCCTGGATTCGTCTTTCAAACTCGCGAACACGGGCCCCGTGGTCGGGACGATTTCGCAGGATCGCTTGACGGGAATTTCCGGCAAGCTGGGCGAGATTCCGCCGATGACTTCCTTTCACACCCGCGTTACCGGAGCGGACGGCAAGGTGCGCAATTTCCAAGGCCAATTGTGGCAGAACCGCGAAATGACGCCGCTGCTCGGCGCAACCGGTCTGCTCGAATCACTCAGCTCGTCCATCCTTTCCGAGCAGCAGCAGACTTTTTTCGTCTCGGCCACGCTCGACATCGAGGGCTTTCCGCCAGTGAAAATCAACCAAGTGGCGAGCGGGCAGGGCGGGGCGACCGACGTGGCCCTTGGCTTTCTCCGCCAATACACGCAATTGCTGGACAACCCGTTTGCGACGCCGCATGTGCGCGCGGTGGATTTCGAGGTGCGCCTCAGTGACAAATGGCTGCTGAGCACCCTCGAGGAAGTGCGCGTTGAAAACGGCCCCGTGCGCGCGGGCGACATTTTGCACGTCACGCTCGTATTTGCGAATTACCTCAACATCTCGACCCAACACACCCTTGAGGTTCCCATCCCGGCCAGTGCCGCCGGGGAAACGCTTTCCCTTTTTCTAGGCGACGCCACAGCTGCAGACGCGCTGGATCGAGGCACGACGCGCGGCGATTTCACCAGCCTGGCCGATATCGTGAGCTACCTGCGCCAGGAACACAGCCGCGGCGCGCTCTACGTGAAATTACTCCGCAACGCCCCCGGCCTGCGGTTGGACGGCGCGAGCCTGCCGGGCCTGCCGCCTTCCGTCGAGGCGCTCTACAAATCGCCGCGCAACATCACGACGGCGGGAACCATGGACCGCACTACGGTGTGGGAAACCTCCGTGCCGGTCGATGGCGAATACAGCGGCCGTTACACGCTGCCCATCACGGTTCGCCCCTGAGGCGCAATAATTTCCGATGCATTCTTCCCCAAAATTTTCGCTGATCGTTTCTTTGCTGGCGCTACTGGCGGCGAGCCCCGTGCGCGCCGTCACCACGCAGGGTGCCGTGCAAAACACATACGAGGATTATCAGGACGGACAGTTTGAAAACGTGGCCCTCCCTGCCGACGGCGGGATGAAACTTGCGCCCGCCCTCGAACGCGTGGCCAAACTCGACGCCTCGGTCATTTGGAAAGCCGTGGCGGACAAGGACGGCAACCTGTATGTCGGCACGGGCAACAACGGCAAGGTTTTCAAGGTCACGCCCGACGGCAAAAGCGAGTTGGTGTTTCAGCCCGAGGAAGTGCTGACCCGCGCGCTCGCGCTCGATGCGAAGGGCAATCTCTACATCGGCACGTCGCCCGATGGCCGCGTGTACCGGCTCGCGCCCGGCGGCCGGCCCGAGATTTATTTTGATCCGCCCGACACCTACATCTGGGACCTCGCGCTGGACAAGGAAGGCCGCCTTTACGTGGCCACCGGCGCGAAAGGCCGCATTTACCGCCTGCCGGTCGATTACCGGCCGGGCCAGCCCGCGGAGGTGTGGTTCGAGTCGGATCGCACACACATCACCACGCTCGCTTTCGATAATGAAGGCCGCCTGCTCGCTGGCTCGGGTCCGAAGGCTTTGATTTATCGTATCACCAGCCGTGACCAGAGTGTCGTGCTGGCGAACCCGAACACGGACGAAATCACGGGCATTTATGCGGCGCCCGGCGGCGCGGTTTATTTTTCCACCTTCAATCGCAGCGGTTCTACGAGCCTCACGCCCCCGCGCCCGACTCCGTCGAGCTCCAGCAGTTCTTCCTCCTCGTCGTCGAGTTCGGACTTGAATGATGACGGCCCCACTTCGGTCAGTGGCACCACCACCATCACGGTGAGCCCGAGCGGCGCGCCGAGCATCAGTTCCTCAAGCAGCAGTTCGGGGAGCCAGCGCTCGCAGTTGCTGCGGATTTCGCCGGACGGGTTTGTCGAACCCGTGTGGAGCCTCAGCCGCGTGGGCATTTTCTGTTTCCGGGCCTTGCCGGACGGACACTGGCTGCTCGGCAGCGACCAGCAGGCACGCCTGTTCTCCGCCGCCAACCCGCAGGACTGGGAATTGCTCCAGCAGGCCAAGGACAGCAGCGAGATTTCCACCCTGCTGCCCGACCCGGCGGACCCGACGCGCACACTTATTTTCAGCAGCAACCCGGCGCAAATTTTCCGGCTGGGCGCAAAGCCCGCCGCCAAGGGCACGTACACCTGCGAGGCTTTTGATTCGACCCAGATTTCACGCTGGGGCACCTTGCGTGTGCTGGCTCAACCGCCGCAGCCCGGCAGTCCCCTGGCCGGCGCGAAATGGGAAACGCGCACCGGCAACACGCCGAAGCCCGACTCCACTTGGAGCACCTGGAAGGCGGTCGATGACGAGGCTCGCATCGCCAGTCCGGCGGCCCGCTATTTTCAATTCCGCGCCACGCTCGACAATCCCGCTGTGGGTGTGCGCAGCCTCGAAATTTTTTACCAGCATTTCAACGCGGCGCCGGTGGTTTCGCGCGTGGGCGTGGCCCCGGTGGGCGTGGAAATTACGCCGTCGCCGGCCTCGCGGCCCTCGCTGAGCTTGAGCCAGATTGCCGACGGTGATGCGACTTCGACCCTTTCGCCCCTGCCTGCGCGCCCGCAAGTGCGCCTGACCGGCGATGCTGGCTCGCTGGCAGTGGCCTGGCGCGCCAGCGACCCGAATGGCGACACCCTGCGTTTCAGCGTGCAGTTGCGCACGGTGGGCGAGGACAAATGGATCACGCTCGCGAACGATTTGGAGAATCCGATTTACTCCTTTTCCACGCGCGGCTTTGCCGACGGTTACTACGAGGTCCGCATCACCGCGAGCGACAAGCTCGACAACCTGCCCGGCGAGGCCCGCGAGGGCGACCGCGTCAGCGCGCCGTTCCTGATTGATAATTCGCCGCCGGAGGTGACGCTGACTTCGCAGTCGGGCGACGCCGCCAGTTTCACGCTGAATTTCCGGGCCAAGGACAGCGCCAGCGTGCTCGACAAGGCCCAATACACGCTCGACGGCCAGCCGCCGAAGCCCGCGTTGCCCGAGGGCGGATTGTTTGACCGCCAGGAACTGACCTTCCGCCTCCGCCTCGAACGGTTGAAATCCGGCCCGCATAGCGTGGTGTTTGAAGTGACCGACGAAGCCGGCAACACCGGCGCGGCCAAGGCCAGTTTTGAGACGCCGTGAATGCGCCCCACCCAAGGGAGGGCGAATCGGACTGGCCGATCATGAATCAAAGGTGTAGTTTTTCACCATGAGTGAAATCATTTTTGAGGTGCGAGAAGACGAGGTGGATGGAGGCTACACCGCCTCGGCGCTGGGTGTCGGTATCCACACCCAGGGCGAGACTGTGGAAGAACTGCGCGCCAATGTGAAAGAAGCAGTGGATTGCTATTATGATGAGAAGATGAAGGCACCGAACATCATTCGCTTTCGTGGTAGGCGAGACTAAGTGCTTGCCCGAAGAAGTTCCCTTAGGATAGTGGAACAGTTTGGAGGGGTAGGGACGCCTCTCCGAGGCGTCCGTCCCGATGGCTATCGGGCTTTCGGAGAAACGTCCCTACCTCAAAAGAACGAATTGTTACCTGCCACTTGGTGTCATAGAAAGAAAATAACCACAAAAAGCACAAAAGGCACAAAACATTGATTGACTGTGCCTCTTGTGCTTTTTGTGGTCAAAAATTTAAAGGGGAGTTATTTCTCAGCCGCCAACTGGCAAATAATCACATCCGTGTCATCCAGGGTTAGAATTATTTTTTGCATTAAATTTATATTCATTTCGCCATGAAACGCTTCACCCAAGTCCCGCAAATCGTCGGGACCGTCAGTTCCCTCGCCATGCTGGCTGCCGTAGTACGGCAGCCCTTGCGCAAACGCGTGGCGGACTGCATCGAGGCGCGGCTGGATGCGTTGCCTGAAGGCGAACACACAAAGGCACTCGAACTCTGCGCCAAATTGGAACGCTCGGGCACGCCGGTCATCGTCACCCTGCGTGAAGGCAATCAGTGGACGAAGGGCGACGTGGCGCGCCTTGAAACCTTTTGCCAGGCGCTCGCGGTGGTCACTTACGTGGACATCGAGGACGACAGCAAGCTGGCCCGCGCAGTGGCCGCGCTCGCGCGGAAAGGGAAAAAGCAGGCCATTATTTCCTATCACGATTTCAAGCAAACGCCGACCCTGCCCCAATTACTTAAAGTGGTGGACAAAGCCGTGCGCGACGGCGCCGCCGTCGTAAAGCTGGCCACCATGGTCAACGAACTGGCCGACCACGCCGTCTTGACGGGGCTCCTTCACGCGCGCCCGAAGGTAAAACTCGCGGTGCTCGGCATGGGCGCGGGCGGAATTTCGCTCCGCGCGTATTTACCCGCGGCGGGTTCGCTGCTGGCGTACGGATTTTTGGGCAAGAGCATGGCCCCCGGCCAATTGCCCTGCGCCACCCTGAGCGAGATTCTCCGCGCCACCTGCCCGCCGTACGAGGCGCAGTATCGCGCCCGCACTGGTAGGGCGTGAAAACGGTAGATTTTGCGGACATACCGGAGTGGTTAACCACAAAAAGCACAAGAAGCACAAAACCTTGGCAGCTAGGCGCTTTTTGTGCATTTTGTGGCTATCCTATTTGAAATATTCTAATTGCGAGCGCTAAGCCCAAATGGGCGGCTTTTGAAAGTCTGTTTGCGTTTTTGAGGAAATGACTACGATTGGCACCCAATTAAACCCTTGCGCCCGAGGCCTCCGCTTGGGCCTTACCGGCGGTATGGGTTGCGGGAAAAGCACCGTCGCGTCGTTTTTTCGCGAGGCGGGCTTTGCCGTGCTGGAATCTGACTACCTCGTGCGCGAATTATGGGAGCAGGACGCGGAGGTGCAGGAGGCGGCGCTCGCGCGGTGGGGAGAAGACGTTAAACAAGAAGGTGGAAGGTGGAAGGTAGAAGATAAAAGCCAGAGGGCAGAAACTGGAAATCAGCAGTCAGAAATCAGTACTCCGCAATTCCGCGCCTCCATCGACCGCCGCAAGGTCGCGGAGATTGTTTTCGCCGATCCCGCGGAATTGGAATGGCTCGAAAATCTGCTGCATCCGAAGGTGCGGGTGCGCTGGCAGGCGGCACTGGCCGCGGCACCGGAGCAGGACTGGCTGGTCGAGATTCCCCTGCTCTTTGAAAAAAACCTTGCGTCTGGCTTCGATTTCACCCTTTGTGTATGGGCAAGCCCCGCCACGCAGGCCCAGCGCCTGGCTCAGCGGGGGTTGTCTCCGACTGAAATGGCCGCCCGGCAGGCGCGACAGTGGCCGCTGCAAGACAAAGCCGCGCGGGCCGATTTGGTGGTGAGCAACGATGGAAGCCCCGGTTTTCTGCGCCGCCAGGTCGAATGGCTCGCCGCCCGCTTCCGCCGCCCCTCCCTGTGAATGGACCTTTTCCCGTTGGTATTTAATCCGCTCCCGCTCGGGACGCGGTCACTCCATTCTCGCCGATTTTCCGGAAAAGATTTTTGGACAGAATTAACAAAATTAACCGAATTTATCGAAACCATTTGAGCGGAGTTTGCGCATCTTTAATTCCATAAATTCGGTTAATTCTGTCAAAAATCCGTTCCCTCTCTTTCCCTTCATTTTTCTTCCCACGCATGAGTGACAAGGACAAATCCACCGCCGATTCGGCGGCTCCCAAACGCCGCGGCCGCCGCCCCAAGCTGACCGCCCCCGCCGCCAATGATTGGTCGGAGCCAACCACGACCGAGGCCCCGGCACCCACTGCGGCCCGTGGCCGTGGCCGCCGCCCCAGCCGCGCCGCCGCCCCGGAGGCTCCGCCGGCGCCCGAGCCGAAGGCCGACTCGCCGGGCGAGCAGGTGCCCATGACTTTCAGCACGTCGGACGACGATTTGCGCGACCAACCGCGCGGACGCGACCGCGAGCCCGAATTGCAGGACCAGCGCGAATCGAATGAACCTGCGCCGAGTTCCGAGCCACCCCCGTCCGAGGGCAGCGCAGCGCCTGCCGGGCAAGACAACGGCGGCGCGCCGGGTCCGAACGGCCCGGTGCCGCAGCGGGGCGGTCCGCCGGATCGCGGAAACTTTAATCAAAATCGCGGCCCTCAACAGCGTCCGTGGGAGAACAAGCCCTGGCGCAACAACAACGACCGCTTCAACCGCGATCGCGATTTCAAAAAAGGGAAGTTCAACAAGCCGTACCCGCCGCAGGGTGGGGGCGCCAATCGTCCGCCGTTCAAGCCACCCTTCGCCGCCAACAAGCCCCGGCCCTGGCAAGGTCCGCCCGTGGCCACCGATGCCGACACCGGCAATTTGAATCTGGGCGAGCTACCCTTTTGGGAAGCCCTGTCGCGCCTTGAGGACATGGAGCGCATGACCGAGGAAGTCTTTAAGCACACCGACGAAGGATTGGATTTCAACCGCCTCTACACGCTAGGCCTGCGCGAGTTGGAGGCGGAGGCCCGCGGCGCCGGCATTGCGGTGCCGCCGGTACCCATTCGCCGCCACCTGGTGCGCGATTTGATGCGCGACGCCCGCGCCCACGAGCGCCCAGTGCGTCTGACGGGCGTTTTGGAATTGCTGGAGGAAAACCACGGCATTCTCGTGTACACGCCGGATAATTTCCGCATCCGCGCGCACAGTTGCTTCGTGCCGCAACGCCTTATGGACCGCTGGGGCCTGCGCCGCGGTCACGAAGTGGAAGTCTGGGCCCACGCGCCGCGCGACAACGAAAGCTGTCCGTTTGCGCTCAAGATTATTACGGTCAATGGCCGTCCGCCCGAAGACGTGGCGCAAATCATTCCCTTCACGGAATTGGTGCCGTATTACCCGACGGAGCGTTTCCTGCTCGAAACCGGTCCGGACGCAAAATGGGACAATAATTCCATGCGCGTGGTGGACTTGCTCACACCGATCGGCTTGGGCCAGCGCGGGCTGATTGTGGCCCCGCCGCGCACAGGCAAGACCGTCCTCATGCAGGGCATCGCCAACTCCATCCGCGCCAACCGTCCCGACATCCACATGATCATCCTGCTGGTGGATGAGCGCCCGGAAGAAGTGACGGATTTCCGGCGCACCGTGCAAGGCGCCGAGGTCATATCCTCGACGTTTGACGAACCCGCCGAGAGCCATGTGCACGCCGCGGAAATGGTCATCGAAAAAGCCCGGCGCATGATTGAGTACGGCCGGCACGTGGTCATTTTGCTTGACTCCATCACCCGCCTGGCGCGCGCGTACAACACGCTCATGCCCAGCAGCGGCAAAATTCTGTCGGGCGGCGTCGAGGCCAGCGCGTTGCAGAAGCCGAAGCGCTTTTTCGGCTCGGCCCGCAACATCGAGGGCGGCGGTTCGCTGACCATCCTGGGCACGGCGTTGATTGAGACCGGCAGCAAAATGGACGAGGTCATTTTCGAGGAATTCAAGGGCACCGGCAACATGGAGCTCGACCTCGACCGCGCCTTGTCCGACAAGCGCATCTTCCCGTCCATGAGTTTTGAAAAGAGCGGCACGCGCAAGGAAGAGCTGCTTTATCACCCGGACGAACTGCAAAAAATTTATTCGTTGCGTCGCGCCATGAAAGGTGTACCTTCAACCGAAGCGATGGAAATGCTCATACAGCGCGTGAAGAAAACCAAATCTAACGCGGAATTTCTGATGAGTCTCAGTCGCTGATCCCCTCTTCCCTTAATCCCCAAAGCCCGTTCCCGCGGAGTAAAAGGCGTGACCTCAGCCGACGATTTCGTAATCCAACTCATCCTCGACAAGGGCCTCGTGACTGCCGATGCGGTCGAGGCTGCGCGCAGCCAAGTCAGCCCCGAGACGCCGGGTGACCAGGTGGACAGCGCCGTGCTGGATATATTGTTCAAGGCGCAGACGGTGACCCCGGAAGCGGTGACCAACGTGCTGGCCCAGGAGTTCAACATGGAAGTGGCCATGATGGCCGAAGTCCGCCCGTCGGCGGAGGCGCTGGCGCTCATCAATCGCGAAAACGCGGTGCGCTACAAAGTCATCCCGCTCGAGGCCGACCCCAAGGTCAAGATGATCATGGTCGCCATTGCCGACCCGTTCAATGTGGATATCGTGGACAGCTTGAGCAAGATGCTCGGCTTCACGGTCAACACCCTGCTCGCGACGCCGAAGTCCATTGAGGATGCCATCAATGACAACTACGAGGGCGGCGATGAGGCTGCCGGCGCGTACGGAGACCTTTTTTCAGCCGAGGACTTCAAAAGCAGCGATGCGGACAAGGCCGCCAAGGCCAAGGCGCTCAAGGAAAATGACGCGCCCATCATCCGCTACGTGCAAATGCTCATCAGCGAGGCCGTCAAGCGCCGCGCTTCGGACATTCACCTCGAACCGTTGGAAAAGCGCTTCCGCGTGCGGTATCGCATTGACGGTGTTTTGCTCGAGGTGGAAAGCCCGCCCAAGCGCCTGCAGCCCCCGATCATTTCCCGCCTGAAGCTTATGGCCAACGTAAGTTTGGCCGAAAAGCGCATCCCGCAGGACGGACGCATCCAGGCCAACGTCGGCGCCAAGGACATCGACTTGCGCGTCTCGATTCTGCCGACGGTTTACGGCGAAAGTATCGTCATGCGTATTCTGGACAAGGAAGGCCTGCGCCTCGGCTTGCCGGAATTGGGCTTCTTGTCCGACGACCAGGTGGTCTTTGAAAAAATCGTCGGCATGGCGGACGGCATCTTCCTCGTCACCGGCCCGACCGGTTCCGGCAAGTCCACGACCCTTTATTGCGCGTTGAATTACATCAACCAGCCCGACCGGAAGATCATCACCGTTGAAGACCCGGTCGAGTACCAGCTCAGCGGCATCAATCAGGTGCAAGTGCGCAAGGACGTGGACATGACCTTCTCCCGCGCCTTGCGCGCGATGCTGCGGCAAGCCCCGAACATCATCATGATCGGGGAAATTCGCGACTTGGAGACGGCGGAAATCGCGATCAACGCCTCGCTCACCGGTCACATGGTGTTCTCCACGCTGCACACGAACGACGCCCCCAGCGCCGTCACGCGCTTGGTGGACATCGGAGTGAAGCCGTTCCTGGTTTCCGCTTCCTTGCGCGCCGCGCTCGCCCAGCGCCTCGTGCGCCGCATTTGCAGCCAGTGCAAAAAGCCCTACACGCCCGAACTCAAGGAATTGATGAGCATCGGCCTGACGGAGGCGCAAATCGCGTCCGCCACCTTCATGAAGGGCGAAGGCTGCACACGCTGCAGCGGCGTCGGCTACCGCGGCCGCATGGGTGTGTTTGAAATGGTCCTCATCAACGAGGAATTGCAGACCATGATCTACGACAACCGGACGTTGGTGGATCTGCGCAACAAATCCCGCGAGTTGGGCATGCGGACCATGCGCGAGGACGGCTTGCGCAAAATCACCGCCGGCATGACCACCATCGAGGAAGTGGTGTATGCCACGGTCGTCTAAACTTTTCATTCCGTCGCCCCGGCCATGAGCTACGAAATGAACGATTTGTTGAACCTGATGGTGGACGAGGGCGCCTCGGATCTCCACCTCCAGGTCGGCCAGGCCCCGACGTTGCGCGTCAGCGGCGGGATGGTGCCGGTGGACGGGCCCAAGCTCACGCCCGAGGACACCGAGCAGTTGATGCGCTCCATTGCCGCCGACCACCAGCAGCAGAAGGTCAAGCAGTCGGGCGGGGCGGACTTCGCCTTCGCCTTTTCCGACCGCGCCCGTTTCCGCGTCTCCGTACTCAAGGCCAAGGGCAGCATTGGCATGGTACTGCGTATCATTCCGCACAAGATGTTCGGCATGAGGGAAATCGGCCTGCCGGACATCATCAAGAATTTGCTCACCCGCCCGCGCGGCCTCATCCTCGTCACCGGCCCGACCGGTTCCGGCAAGTCCACCACGCTGGCCTCAATGATCAACTGGATCAACGAGACCACCGAGGGGCACATCATCACCATCGAGGATCCGATCGAGTATTACCACCCGCATAAAAAGTGCATCGTCACCCAGCGCGAAGTCGGCATCGACGTGCCGAGCTTTTCCCAGGCCATTCGCGGCGCGTTGCGCCAGGACCCCGACATCATCCTCGTCGGGGAAATGCGCGATTTGGAAACCATTGAGGCCGCGGTCAGTGCGGCGGAAACCGGGCACCTGGTGTTCGGCACCCTGCACACCACCGGCGCGGCCCGCACGGTGGACCGCATCGTCGACGCTTTTCCGGCCAGCACGAAGGACCAGATTCGCATGCAGTTGGCCTCGTCCATTGTGGCCGTGATTTCCCAGGTCTTGTGCCGCAAGATCGGCGGCGGTCGCATCGCGGGCTATGAAATCATGGTGACCACGGACTCCATTTCCGCCCTCATCCGCGACAACAAGACTTACCGCATCACCTCGGACATCCAGACGGGCGCCGCCCTCGGCATGATCACCCTCGATGCCCACCTGATGAGCCTTTATGCGCGCGGTTTAATTACCGCCGAGTCCGCCATCGACAAGGCGCAGAGCCCCGACGAGATGCGCCGCAAGACCAAGGAAATGTCACCCCCGCCACCTGCCGCCAAAGCTTGAATTCGCTCCGGTGAGTCTGTATCTTCTCCCTTTCCGCCCCGCCCCCGCCCCTTTTCCCCATGTTCGAGGACCATAACAACACCGTATTTGAGATGCTCACCAAGAGTGGGCAGTTTACCCAGGCCCAGTTGGAATTGCTCACGGAGACCAACCAGCAGACCGGCAAGAGCATTGCCGACTGCCTGATGGACCAGGGCATCATCGAGCGCGCGGAATTCCTCAAGATGGTGGCGGAATATTTGCAGTATGAATTGGTGACCGCGCCGCCCGCCGTGCTCGACGCCGAAGTCACCCGCCTCCTCAAGCCCTCCGTCGCGCGCATGTATGCCGTCGTGCCCTTCCGGGCCGAGGAGAATTCCCTGCACCTGCTGGCCAAGGACCCGTTCAACAACAGCGTCATCGACGACCTCACCTTTTCGCTCAACCGTGACATCCATGTCGCGGTCACTGATCCCGATTTCATTGACACGCTGATCACCAACACTTACGGGGCGGACGATTCCTCCTCGATGGACGATTTGCTCTCGGAGATTCGCGGCTCGCACATCAACGAGGGCTCCGAAGCTTCGCTTAAGGACTCGGAAATCATGAGCATGGCGAACGAAACGCCCATCATTCGTTTCGTCAACCTCGTCCTCCAGCAAGCCATTCGCGACAAGGCCTCCGACGTGCACTTCGAGCCGTTCGAGGAAATGTTCCGCATCCGCTACCGCATTGACGGCGCCCTGTATGAAATGGCGCCGCCCCCGAAGAACCTCGCGCTCCCCGTCATCGCCCGCGCCAAGGTGCTCGCCAATTTGAATATCGCCGAACGCCGCGTGCCCCAGGACGGTCGCATCAAGATGACCATCGCGGGCCGTCCGGTGGACTTGCGCGTTTCCACGCTGCCCACCCAGTTCGGCGAAAGCGTGGTGTTGCGCATCCTGGACAAGTCCGTCGTGAATCTCGACTTGGAAAATCTCTCGATGCCCAACGAGGTCAAGTCCGGCATCCGGGCCATGGTGAATCTCCCCAACGGCATCATCATCTTCACCGGCCCCACGGGTTGCGGCAAGACGACCACCCTTTACAGCGCGTTGCGCGAGGTCAACACCATCGACCTGAAAATCCTCACGGCCGAGGACCCGGTGGAATACGAAATTGACGGCATCATGCAGGTGTCCGTGAACCACAATGTCGGCCTCGACTTCGCGAAGTGCCTGCGTTCCTTTTTGCGGCAGGACCCCGACAAGATCATGGTGGGCGAGGTGCGCGACTTGGAAACGGCCCAGATCGCCGTGCAGGCCTCCCTCACCGGCCACGTCGTGCTGGCGACCTTGCACACCAATGACGCCCCCGGCGCCGTCACCCGCCTCATCGACATGGGCCTAGAGGCCTTCCTCATCGCCGCCTCGCTGGAAGGCGTGCTCGGCCAGCGGTTGGTGCGTCGCGTCTGCAAGAGCTGCAAGTCCTCCTACGAGCCCAACCACGAGATGATTGAGGCTCTCGGCGTGGACGTGTTGGAAATCGCCGACAAGCGCTTTTTCTTCGGCAAGGGCTGCCCCGAATGCTCGCAAACCGGTTACCGCGGCCGCCAGGGCTTGTTCGAGCTGCTGACCATGACCGACCAGTTGCGCGACCTCATCGGCAAAAAATCGCCCACGCTCGTCATCAAGCAAAAGGCCATCGAGCAGGGCATGCGCACCCTCCGGAGCGACGGCTTGCGCGCCATCTTCGACGGCCTGACCACCATCGAGGAAGTGCTCAAGTACACCTAGCCCCGCGGCGCCCGCCGATCCCCGATTTTTAGACAGGAAATTTGCCCCGCGAAGTGATAGAGGAAACCCATCCCACTCCCTGCCGGCCCGTGGCTCACCCCTGATTACCCTTACCTTCCATGCCTAATTATCGTTACACCGCCATTGATTCCTCCGGCCGCCAGAAATCCGGCAAGATTGACGCCAACTCCGAATCCGAGGCGACCCACAAGCTGTCCACCCAGGGCCTGATGGTGACTGGCCTGACGGCGCCCGGCGCCGGCAAAGGCAAAAAAGGCGGCAAAGGCCTCGGCATCGGCAAAGTCATCGGCACGGAAGCCCTCGCGGTGTTCACCCGCCAGATGGCGACCCTCCTGCAAGCCGGCCTGCCGTTGCTGCGCAGTCTCGAAGTCATGGCCCGCCAGGAAAAGAATGCCCGGTTCAAGGAAGTCGTGCTGGGTCTCGTGGAAAATGTCCGCTCGGGTAACAATTTTTCCGACGGTCTCCAGCGCTACCCCAAGATTTTTGACCGTCTGTTCATCAACATGGTGAAGGCCGGCGAGGCTGGCGGCGTGCTCGAGGTCGTCTTGTCCCGTCTCGCGCGGTTCATGGAAAAGTCCGTCAAGACGAACAAGAAAATCAAGTCCGCGATGGTGTATCCCGCCGTGGTCGTCACCGTGGCCGTCGTCATCGTCGCCTTGTTGATGATTCTGGTGGTGCCGAGCTTTCAGAAAATCTTCAACGACATGCTCAAGGGCGCGAAGCTGCCCGGCCTGACCCAGGTCGTCATCAACATCAGCCAGTTCATGCAGCACAACATCATCGCCACGGTGGCGATTGTTTTCTTCGGTTTCTTCGGCATCCGGTTCATCGTGCGCACCAAGATCGGCAAGCAAATTCTCGACCGCGTCATCCTCAAGACGCCGAAAGTCGGCGACTTTTCACGCAAGGCCAACATCGCCCGCTTCACCCGCACCTTCGGCACCCTGATGTCCTCCGGTGTGCCGATTCTGCAGGCGCTCACCATCACGCGTGACATCATTGAAAACAGCGTCATCGCCAAGGCCCTCGAGCGGGTGCACGACCGCGTGCGCGACGGCGAACCGCTGGCCGCCCCGCTCGAGCAGCAAAAAGTATTTCCCACGATGGTGACCTCCATGATCGACGTCGGCGAGGAAACGGGCGAACTCCCGGAAATGTTGAACCGCATCGCCGACAACTACGACGAAGACTTGGACAACGCCGTCGCCGGCCTCACCTCTATCATCGAACCGGTGATGATTGTGTTCCTGGCCGTGGTCGTCGGCACCATCGTCATCGCGCTGTTCCTGCCCATCATCGAAATCATCAAAAAGCTCTCGAACGCCAAGGGTTAGGCGGGGGGCGGGATGGGAAAGTCTTTTCGTCCGAGAGGAATGCTGTCTTGCGGGTTGACGTGGAGAACTCTGAATAAGTTTTACAGAAGGTAACGAAGCAAACAAAGGTGAAAACTTGGTAATGTCCAAATTTGAAACGGCGCGCTGAGGGCAGCGCGCCCTACCTAAAGCATTTGCCAGGGGTAGGGCGGGCTGCCCTCAGCCCGCCGTCTTGTTTCTGGTGAAATTAGGACACTACTAGAAACTTTGTTGGCTTTGTTACCTTCTGTAAGAGAATCCGAGTACGCTGCGCGAGATTTCTCTCCAAGCCATTTCTGCGCTTCGCTATTTCCGCCGCCGCAGCGCCCACAGCAGCGCCCCGCTGCCGGCCAGCAAGGCCCACGTTGAGGGCTCGGGCACGGTGGCGAACTGATAAACATTCCCGCCGTCCTGGGCCAGATAAAGGGTTCCATCCGCGGCGATCGTCATGCCCTCCAAGCCCAATTCGCGGAAGGTGGACGGCACGCGGTAGGTCGCATCCAGATTCCAACTGGAGCCACTCCAGTGGAATTGCAGCAAATCGCCGCTGAGGTTCATGACATACAACTCGCTGTTGCTGTTGTCCCAGTAGAGGTCTTTGGGATTCTCGTTGTAAAGCCCGCCCAGATTCAGGGTGTATGTCGGATCGCGGGTCAGGGAACTGAGGCCCTCGTCCAGCGTGTACAAATAGATGGAACGGTTCATTTCACTGGCGACGAAGAACTGCGCATTGCCCGACAGGGTGTCCTTGTACGTCAGCCCCTCGAGGTTGAAATTGCGCTCGCCGTCCAGGTGAAACATGTCGCTGTCGGTGAACTGAAAAGTTTGCTGCACAGTGAAGGTAATCGGGTCCATGCGGTACAGCGAGGCGCCGTAATTACCGATGGGAGTGGGGTCGCCCGGCGCACGGGTGCCGCGCTCGTTCAACGTGTAAATGGAGTTGGCGCTGCCTGTGCCATCGTTACCGCGCACGGTGGCGCCCTCAAAATCCTGCTCGAGGTTCCCGCGATTGTAGCCGGTGCCCGTGCCGTTGCCTTGGACGGTGATGTTCGGCGCATTGAGGTTGAGGCTGTCCTCGCCCGGGGCGGCCCCGCGCACAAACACCCCGGCGGTGGTCATTTCGATCATCGCGCCATTGTCGGAAGTAGTGATGAGATGGCCGCTGGCATTGAAGGCGAGCGTGGACCACTCGCTGGTCATGGTGGCGCCGTTGCTGTCAATCATCCCCAAATTCGCGGCGTAGGAATTTGTCGCGAGGGTAATGGGCGTGGTCGTCCAACGACTGATAAACGCCGCGTTGCCGCCGGTATTCTCAGTCAATCCCCAATCCGGGGTCCCACCGCGCGGCGACTCAATATACGTTCCGTGACTCGTGAGTTGAAACCCCTCGGCGTCCACACTGTTATTAAAATTGAGCGCGATGTTGGCGCCATTCACATTGGCTTGGTTGTAGGCCTGCTGGGCCGAAGGCGTACCCGAGCCGTAGAACACCGAATCCAGCCGCGCGGCGTTGACGGCATTGTTGTTGATGGCGCCACCGCTGGTGTCGAAGACTGCAATGCCCATGTCGCGTCCGTTGGAATTGTCATTGGCCAGGACGCCGCTGAAAAGCGCGCTACCCGTCTCGATGGTGGGTTGCCGTTGCGGGGCCGGGACAAGGTGCCGCCCACCACCGCATAGGCCCCGGGGGCGAGCGTGCCGGTCAAGCCGAACGACCGCGCGGCGTTCCAGCCCGTGCTATCCGTGCTGCTGTTCCACGCCACGCTATAGTTGCCGAGATTGAGCGGGCTCCCCGAAGTGTTTTGAATCTCCACCCATTCGGTGTCAGTGTCGCTCCCGTCCGGATTAAAATAGACCTCGGTGATGCGGAGTTGGGCGGAGAGGGAAGCGGGTAAGAGCAGGGCGAGGGAGACGAGGAGGAGATTTTTCATGAGCGCTGAAAGGGGAGGGAACGAAGAGAATTAGGGTTTAGACAGCGGCATGCTTCCGCGACCGCCGCCATGCAGACCACGCTAGCGCACCCGCGCCGAAGAGCATCGCATACGTCGAAGGCTCCGGCACCACCGTGATCTGGCTGGCAATGGTGCTCAAGGGCGACGAGGCCGTAAGGGTCACGAGCGCACTGGTGCGCGCCGTGGTCCAGGAGTTGGAACCCGTATCAAACGTACCGGTCAGGCTGGTCAGTTGCGAACCACCCGGATCCGAGAACAGGAAGGCATTGCCCACATCGCCAAAAACTCCAGTGGAGGAATAGCGATCATTGGTCGGCATCTTGAATCCGCCCGAACCCGGGTGCGCGGTGCCAGCTGCGCCGCCCCAAAAAAGGGCGTCTTCGGGAATCGTCGAAGAGGTTACGGATGCAATGGTAGTATTAAATACGGCAATGCCGTCCGCGTGGCTGCCGCCATTGCCCAAGGTGTCCGTGCTGGAACTGCCGAGACCTCCGTCGCCGCCGGTCGTATTGGTGTTGATGTTGCGAATCCAGGTGGCGCTGGAAATGTCCGTGGAACCGCTCCCGTTGATAAGCTTGCCGGTGCCGCCAACATAAAAAGTCTGGCCCGCGGTGACCGAGCCGCTCGTGAGGTTGAACCCGTAAGTCGTCGTGCCGCCGGTCACCCAGCCGTTGGTCGTCGTCGAACCCGAGCCTTCATTGGTCCAAATCACACTGAAGCTGGTGACGGAAAAATCGATCGACTGGGTGGCCACCAGTTGCACGTACTCAAAAGGGGTGTCCGTGCCGGCGGGATTGGTCAGGAAACTGGAAATGACAATCGGTGTGCTCGCGCATAACGGTTGCGCGGCGGCCAGGCCAGTGAGCATAAGGAGCGCGAAGGATTTATGGTTCATGAAGGGAAGCGAAGCGCAAAGGTTGAACAAAGCTGAAACAGGCTGAGTTATGCCGGCCTCGTTTTCCATCGTAGCGGAGCGATGTCACAGTTTCAGGACAGTCCCGTCACCTTCGCGACAAAACGCCGAGACTATCGCGAAACAAAAATGCCGAGGGCGTGACTGTGCGGCACGCTTTAGTAGCAATTGTAACCGACGAATCCCAGCGTACTCCCGGCTCGCTAATTATTTTTCGCCGCCGGCTTCTGCAATTGCGCCGCCGGCAGTGCCCCCGGCGTAAGGCGCACTTCGCGGATCGCGCCCTTGAACCAGTACACCTTGTTCAGCCGCACGCCAATCGAGGTTTGGCCGGCGGTCATGGGTCCGAAGGCCACGCTGCCTTCGAGTTGCTGCACGCCGTTGACGAAGCTCGTCATTTTCTGGCCGTCATAGCGCAACGCCACCCAATGCCATTGGCCGGCGGGATGCAGTTGCGCCGGGTCGTTGAGGGTCAGGTTGCCCGGGCCATCGAGGAGAAAAGTGTCGAGGCTCCATTGCGCGTCCTTCGTCAATCGGATTTCGAGCAACGCCCGTCGTTCCGCTGTGTCCTCGATATGAAAAAACCGCTGCGCCTCCGCGCCGTCGGCCGCCGGATTGAACAAAACCTCAATGGTGAACTGCGTCCACCCGGCGAGGGGATTGACCGGAAGAATCAACCCATCACTCGAGCCATTGAAGACCAGCGCTTTTCCACTACCGACATTTTCCTCCTGCGGCGCACCCAACACCTCCGGCTTCTGCCCACCGACGGAGGCGAGGTTGTCGATTTTCCAATAGATTGCTCCAGTTTCTTGCGTCGTCGCTGAATTGTTCGTGCAACCGTTCATCGCGAGAGCCGCAAGCAGCACAAAGGCAAGCGTCAGGCGCTGTTCAGGGTGTATCTTGGCCACGACAGGTAGAGTGTGCTGCAAATGGTTAGGCACAAGTCTAACTTGGAAAATGGCCAGCACGAGGGTGCGTTTGAAAGCCAAACTCCGACGGCCCGCTGAGGGCAGCGCGCCCTACCAATGAACTGTGATTTGGGTAGGGCCCGGTGCCCTCACCGCGCCGATCTTATTTGAGTTTCAAAACATAGCCCTAGATTTAGCCAACAAAAACGCCCGCCGGTTTTGCCGGCGGGCGTTGTCTTGGCCGCGAAGTGCTTAGCTCCGTGTAACTCTAGGCCGTGCCATCCGTCGGCGCACCTTCGGGGGCGCGATCCTGCGCGGGGGCCTGGGCTTCATGGCCGCCGTGGCCTTGCTGACCGCCCCGATCTCCACCCCGGTCGGGTCCACGATCACCACCGCGGTCCGGCCCGCGGTCGCCGCGATAGCCGCCCCGGTCGCCGCCGCGATCTCCACCGCGGTCACCACGGAAGCCACCACGATCTCCGCCGCGGTCCGGTCCACGGTCGCCGCGGAAACCGCCGCGATCACCGCCACGGTCCGGTCCACGGTCACCACCGCGTCCACCAAAGGACGGTTTTTCGGTCGGAGTGTAGGGAATGCCCTTTTGCTCGCAGATGGCGGCGCGGCGCGACAGGCGCACCTTGCCCTTGTCGTCCACTCCGATGCATTTGACGAGCATTTCGTCGCCGAGCTTGCACACGTCTTCCGCGCGATTGACGCGGAATTCGGCGAGCTCGGAGATGTGCACGAGGCCGTCGCGGCCCGGCAGGCATTCGACGAACACGCCGAATTCCTTGATCGAGCGGACGATGCCTTTGTAAGTCTTGCCGACTTCGATGTCGCCGGTGACGGCCTCGATTTCCTGGCGCGCGCGTTGCAGCGAGGCCTGGTTGTTCGAGAAGATGTTCACGCGACCCGAGTTGTCGTCGGCGATGTCGATTTGCGCGCCGGAAACTTCGACGATGCGCTTGATGTTCTTGCCGCCGGGGCCGATCAGCATGCCGATCTTCTCCGGGTCGATCATCACGCTCTCGATGCGCGGGGCGTGTTCGCGCAATTCCTTGCGCGGGCCGTCCTGCGTGCCGATCATGATTTCCAGAATTTTGTCGCGGGCGATTTTGTTCTGGGCGATGGCTTCCTTGGCGATGCTCAGCGGCAGGCCGTGGATCTTAAGGTCGAGCTGGAAGCCCGTGATGCCTTCCTTGGTGCCGCAGATCTTGAAGTCCATGTCGCCGAAATGGTCCTCGGCGCCGATGATGTCGGTGAGAATGCGGTAGTCGGTGATCTTGCCGTTCACTTCCTTCGACACGAGGCCGACGGAAATGCCGGACACCGGGGAGATGATGGGCACGCCGGCGTCCATGAGGGCGAGGCAGCCGCCGCATACCGAAGCCATCGAGGTGGAACCGTTGGACTCCATAATCTCGGAGACCAGGCGCACAGAGTAGGGGAACTCGTCCTCCGGCGGAATGACGGGCAGGAGCGAACGCTCCGCGAGCGCGCCGTGGCCGATTTCGCGGCGTCCCGGCGTGCCGGTGCGGCCCGTCTCACCCACCGAGAACGGCGGGAAGTTGTAGTGCAGGATGAAGGACTTCGAGCGGGCGCCGCCCGTGACGCCGTCCATCTCCTGGGCGTCCTTGCTGGTGCCGAGCGTCGTGATGACGAGGCCCTGCGTTTCGCCGCGCTGGAAAATCGCGGAACCGTGCACACGGGGCAGCACGCCCACCTGGCACGAAATCGCGCGCAAGTCCGTGGGCCCGCGGCCATCCACGCGCTTGCCGGAATTGAGGATGTTTTCGCGGTAGAGTTTTTCCTGGAGGACTTCGAAGGCCAGGCGAATCTGGGCCTTGTCGAACTTCTCCTCGCCGATTTCCTTCTTCACGGCGGCCGCGGCTTCTTCCTTCAGGGCGGACACGGCGTTTTCGCGGTCCTGCTTCTTGTCCTGGAACACGGCGGCGGACAGACGGCTGCCCATGAGCTTGACGCACAGGTCCACGATTTTCGGGTCGGGCTTTTGCAGGGCGAACTCGCGCTTGGGCTTGCCGGCGCCCATTTCGCGGAGCTTCTTCTGGGCCGCGATGATTTTCTGGACGGCGGCGTGGGCGAATTCGAGCGCCTCGCAAAAACGCGCCTCGGGCATCTGGTCCGCGCTGCCTTCGATCATCATCATGTCGTTTTCATTGCCGACGTACACGAGGTCGAGGCGGGATTCGAAGACTTCCTCGTTGGTCGGGTTCAGCACAAACTGGCCGTTGATTTCGCCGACGCGGACGCACCCGATGGGGCCGTTCCACGGAATGTCGGACAGATAAACCGCGGCGGAGGCGCCGTTGACCATGAGCACGTCGGGCTCGTTCATCAAATCGGTGGAGAACAGGTAGCCGAGCACCTGCACTTCATTGAGAAAGCCCTGGGGGAAGAGCGGGCGCAGGGGGCGGTCGCACAGGCGGGAAGTCAGGACTTCCTTTTCCGTGGGCCGGCCTTCGCGCTTGAAGTAGCCGCCGGGGAACCGGCCGGCCGCCGCGAACTTGTCGCGGTAGTCCACCGTGAGCGGGAAGAAGTCCTGGTCGGGGCTGCGCAGGCTGTTGGCGACGGTGGCGGCGACGAACACGGTCGTCTCGCCTTTTTGGATGGTGACGGCCCCATTGGCCTGCCGGGCGATGCTCCCGGACGCGATGGTGATGCCGAGGCCTTCGACCTCGACCGAGTATTGTTGTTTCATGATGAGGAGGCGCACATCGGTGCGCTTAGTATTCTATGTTATTTAGTGAGATTGGTTGGCCGCCGGTTGGAGGCGGGCCGGCTGGGCGCACGCGGACCGGGGCGGGAACCGGAGGTTCTCGCGGCGGGGCGGGGGCAACGGCAGGCAGCCTGCGGGCACGGTGGGCAAACGCGGGCGCGAGGCCCGGGTGGGGGAGGCGGCTACTTGCGCAAGTTCAACTTCTGGAGCACTTCGTTGTATTTGTCCAATTGGTGCTTTTTGAGGTAGTTCAACAGCTTGCGGCGCCGGCTGGTCATGGTCAAAAGGCCGCGGCGGCTGTGAAAGTCCTTGCGATGGTCGCGCAGGTGCCCGGTCAAATGGGCAATGCGCGCCGACAATAGCGCGATCTGCACTTCGCACGAGCCAGTGTCTTGCTCGTGGGTGCGGAAGTTAGTGATAATTTCTTCTTTGTTAACGACTTCGGGCATGGTTTTGGTTTTCGCCGACGCACGACCAACGGGCTCCGAACCATCGGAACCGCAGCCCCAGCTACGCGCCGGAACCGCCGTTGTCGCCAAATCCGGAGCTTTTCGGGCAGAGAACCTGAAAAGGACCCGATTTGGCGGGCCGCGGAGCCGACCAGACCGCAGAACGGCTGTCCGGCTCTAACGCAAGCGGCGATTCAACCCCATCGTTCGGGCCGACGCAAGCGGAATTTCCCGCCTACCCCGCCCGCCAATTCAGGGCCTGAATGACTTGCCCGCCGGGCAACTGGTGGATGCGCGCGAGGATTTCCTTCTCTTTAAAGGTCAGTTCCTGGCGCAACATCGGGTTGGCCACTTGTATTAGAAGGACGGCCCCGCCGCCGATGACCACTTGCGGGCGGCTGCGGTGCGCGGCGTGCTCGCCCACGATGTCTTTCCAATTGCGCGCAATGGTGTCCTCCACGCGTTCCTGGCCGATTTTGTAGTGCTCCTCCAATAACTCGATGAGATTGCCCAACGCAAAGGCCGGGCGCACGCGCGAGCGGCTGCGGTCCGCCGGCAGGCCGCGCAGGCCGGCGATGAGGTTGTTGGTCTCGCGCGAGAATTCCACCCGCCCATTAGGCCAGTGACGGCAGCAGGTCGTCAAGCCGCGTGACGTAGGCGGCCGACGGCAGGGGCGCGGGCGGGCCGGGGGCGACGAGGACCGCCTGCCAGCCGGCGGCCTGCGCGGCGAGATAGTCCTGTTCCAGGCTGTCGCCGACGTGTAAAATATTTTTCGGCGAAAGATTCAGCGCCTTTTCCACCGCCCGGAAAGCGCGCGGGTCCGGCTTTTCCGCGCCGATTTCACTGGAGACAAACACCCCGCGAAAATGCCGGGCCCAGCCGAGTTCGGCCAAGACTCGATGCAGCCGCGCGTCCCAATTCGAGAAGACGGCGGCCGTCCTTCCACCGAGGTTGCCGATCAATTCTCCCGCGCCGGGCAATGGCCGCCAGCGTCGGGCTTGGGCGAATTCGGCCCAGAGTTCGGCGAAAAAGTTGGGGAAAAGGGCTGCGGGGCATTCAGGCGAGACGCTGCGCAGGGCCATCTCGCGCCAGAAAGCCAGTTCCGTGGCTTCATTGATGACGGCCCGCGGATGCGCGCGCAGCAGGCTGAAGGCCTGGCGAAAACGAGTTTCAATGACACTCGGCGCGAGCTCGACTTGATGGCGCAGCAGTATTTCCGCATACACCGCGCCGACGCTGGGGTGGGGCGTCAGCAGCGTTCCGCCAACGTCGAAGCTCACCGCCTGCACGCGGGCGAAATCAAGTTCAGCGAGGCTCACGTTTTTTTGACGGACGATAAATGCAAATTCAGCCCGTTTTCGCAACGGACTTTTTTGGTTAAAATGGTTTCCTGCAACCGGCGCAGGCTGTCGGGCACATGGTCCTTGTTGAGCTGCGGATGGTTGAGATGAAAGACCAGCGCGCGCCCGTACACGAATTTGCGCTGACGTCCGAGATGATACAGCCGCGTGCCCAAATCGCTGTCTTCGCCGATGCCCCAGCCCTCGAAGGCCTCATCGAAGCCGTTGACCGCCACCAGGTCGTCACGCCAGATGCCGAGATTGCAGCCAATGAGCCCGCGTTGCGCCTGGTTGCGCCGGATGACGGGCACCGGCCAGCGAATGCCTTTCAACATCCCGTGCAGTTTGCCAGTGAGCGCCAAGTGCGGCAATGTGGTGCGGCCCGCCAACAGGTCAGCCACCTTCGTTTCATCCACAAACGCGCGGCGACCCTGCACAAAAGTTCCGCGCTCGGCGAGGGCGAGGTGATCCTGGGTGAAGCGCCGGGCCGGCAGGCAATCCCCATCGAGAAACACCACGTAATCGCCTGTCGCCACCGCGACGGCGGCATTCAAGATGCGCGTCTTGCGAAAGCCTTTGTCCTCATGCCAGGCATGTTTGACGGTCAGTGGGCCTTCCTTCATCCACTTCTCGACCACCGCGCGCGTCGCCGGACCGGAGCCGTCGTCCGCGACAATGACTTCATCGGGCCGCGCTGTGCCGTCCCCCGCCAGCCGGGCGAAAATCGCATCGAGCGGCGCCGGATTATTATAAGTGCTGACGATGAGCGAAAGACGCATGAAAACTGAGGAGAGACAGAATTAACAGAATTTGCAGAATGAAGTTAGTCCGAAAATTTCTCTTAATTCTTAGGAATTTTGTAAATTCTGTCCAAAAACTCTTAAAAACTTGATATCCGATTTCAACTACTGTGTTTCGCTGGGCATTTTATCTTTCATGTCGTGTTCAAACAGCAACGCGTAGCGGTAAAAGGTCGCGAAGCTGGTGTAAAAAGCGATGTAGAGGCCGGGGAAGCCGTCGAGAAAACCGCGTCGCAAAATGTAGGCGCGGAAGAACCGCCATTTCGCGCGGAAGAGCGCGTTCACCGACGACCATTGCGCGCCGCGCTCCAGTTGGCGTTTCAGGAAAATGTCGCCGAAATAACCGACCTTCGCCAGATGCTCGCGCAGGCTGGGGCAGGTGTAGTGGTGCAAATCCCCCACAAGTTTCGCGGCGGCGCCGTCCAATTCCATTTTGTCATGCTCGCGGCTGCCCGCCCATTTGCCCTTTCCGCGCCGAATGAGGCGCAGGCTGTGGTCGGGGTACCAATCGCCGTGGGTAATCCAGCGCCCGAGAAACCAGACCTTGCGCGCGAAATAGGCGCCCGCGTACTGCGGATCGTTTCGGCGAATAAAGTTATGAATGCTCGCGGCCAGCGTTGGGGAGACTTCCTCGTCGGCATCGATGCACAGCACCCAGGGTTGGGTGGCGTAACCGAGCGCGATATTTTTCTGGTCGCGGTGGCCCAGCCACGCGTGTTCAAAAACTTTTGCGCCGTAACTTTTTGCGAGAGCGGCGGTGTTGTCCGTGCAGTCATTGATGACCACCACAATTTCGCCCGCCAGTGGCGCAGCACTGTCCAGGCAGCGCGGAAGGTTGGCGGCCTCGTTGCGCGCAATCAGCACGAGGCTCAGCGGAAGTTTTTCGACGGCGGCGCTCATGGAGGCTTTACGCGTTTTGACCGAGGGCTTGCAGGAGGCAAGCCCACACCGCGCCGGGCTTGATCGCGGCGATGCACGGCTGCGCCGCGCGGCACTGGTGCCAATGCCCGCTGCACGGGCACAGGCCGCCTTGCACCGCCTGATGTTTTTCGCCCAACGGGGCCCAGCGCGACGCCGCGGTCGGCCCAAACAACCCGATGGTCGGCACGCCGAGGCCGGCGGCGAGATGCAGCGGGGCGGTGTCCGGCGAGACAAAAACATGCGCGCGCGCCAGCACGGCGAGGAACAGATCGAGGCTGGCCGTGGCGGGCAGAATCGGAGCCCCTGGCAGCGTTTTCCGCAATTCTTCCAGCAGGGCTTGTTCGCGCGCGGTGGGCCCGGCGGAAAAAACCACGGCGATTTTCGCGGCCTGCGCGCGCCGGTAGAGTTCCGCCCAATGCGCGACGGGCCATTCCTTTTTCGCCTGGCTGGTGGAGAGATGAAAAAGCACGGGCCGGCCGGGCAAAAGCTTGGCCGCCTCGTCGGCAAGCTTCGGGTCGGCGCGCGTTTCGAGGCGCGGTTCCGTCGGAAACGGCACGTCCCACGCGCTCAACACCTGCAAGTCGCGCACGATTTCGTGGCGGGTGGGATCGGCTTCCTCAACACATTGCGTGTACGCCAGCCGCCGCACGAGAAAACCCTTTTGCGGACGCACCCCAAGCCTTTCTTTTGCGCCGATGAGCCGGCTCAAAATGGCCCCGCGATCGTTGCCGACAAAGTCCACGCTGCGGGTGAATTTTTCCTTTTGCAGGGCGCGGATGACAGGCCAGCTCGTGCCCAGGCGCGCCTTGCCCCGCGTGCGCGGGAGCGCCCAGACTCTATCCAGCCACGGGAGGCCGCGCAGAATGGGCGCAGCCTCTTCCGCGACCAGGGCATGCAGCTCCGCCTGCGGCCAATGCGCGCGCAACGCCCGCATCGCGGGCACCGCCACCGCCACGTCGCCGAGGTACTTGAAAACCAGCACGAGGATTTTTGTCTTGGACACCGCCCCGAGAACATGGTGAAAATGCGGGCACATTCCAAGCCCAGACCCCGCTGGGCTCACCGGCCCTCCTTTCATGCCCACCGCGGATCCCGAACAATTAGAAAAACAGGCCATTCTCGACTTCTTCGGCCGGCGGGCCGACGGGTATTTTGTCGAGGTCGGTGCCAACGACCCGCGCCTGCTCTCCCAGACGTGGTTTCTGGAACAACTGGGCTGGACGGGCCTGCTCGTGGAACCGCTCGAGACGCTTTATCAAAGGCTCGCCGTGGAAAGGCCTTGCTCCCGTGTCGTGCGCGCGGCCTGCGCCGGGCCGGAGCAACGCGGCACCGGAAAATTTCACCTCGCGCAGAGCACGCTCATGGGCACGCTCCAGCCCCACGTCGATGATCAGGGCGTGCGGTACGTCGGCGAAGAAACCGTGCCCATCGTCACGCTCGACGATTTGCTTCAGCAGGCGCCGCCCGCGCGCGTGGATCTCGTGTCTATTGATGTCGAAGGCACGGAACTCGATGTGCTGCGCGGTTTCGATCTCCCGCGCTGGCGTCCCGAGCTCATTTTGATCGAGGACAAGGTGAACAATCTCGAAAAGCACCATCATCTGCTCGGATTCGGCTACCGGCTGCTGCGGCGTACGGGCTTTAATTCCTGGTACGTGCCGCGCGGCCATCCGGCGCAATCTCCGCCCGGGGAGCGCTGGCGCCTCCTGCGCAAATATTATCTCGGCCTGCCCTTCCGCCAAATCAAACGCGCCTGGCAGGCGAAGCGAAGGCAGAACGCAAAATGAAGAAGGCTGAATGAAAAACGAAAAATGCAGAAAAACGGCCATTCCCTTCCTATAATTTCCATTTCATTTCGCCGAGAATCTTCCTCCTGCGTTCTTTCCGTTTCCGACTTTTGCATTCTGCCTTTTAACTTCTGCATATCCTCCATGCCTCGCCCCGGCCGTGAATTCTACGCCCTGCTTCCGGAATCCCCCCGGCTGCTCGTGGTGGATTTGGGTTTTTTGGGTGATACCATCCATCTCATCCCCGCGCTGCATGTCATCCGTCAGGCGAAACCCGGCGCGCGGATCGAAGTCCTCGTGGCCGAGCATATTAAGAGCATTCTCGAAGTCTGCCCCTGGCTCGATGGCGTGCGCGGCTATCCCCGTTTCCCGCAAGGGCCGCGCTGGTATGAGGACATTGGCCGCGTGCGCAAGTTGCATGGCGAAAAATTTGACGCCGTGATCAATCTCAATGGTTCCGATCGTTCAAGCCTGTTGACGTGGGCCACCGGCGCCCCATTGCGTCTGGGTCGCTTGCCGCCGAAAACAGCCTGGTTCTGGCCGCATTGTTTCACCCACACGGTGGACGTACCGCATGGACGCCAGCCGGTTTTCCGCCAGCGGTGGGATGCGCTCGGCGCCGCCGGTTTTCCGCTGCCGGCCAGCGGTCCGGTTTTCCCCATCGAAATCAAGCGCGAGACGGAAAAGAAACTCGACGGCCTGCTGGGTGACCAGCGGGCCTTTGCGCATGTGAGTCCCTTTGCGACGCAGGACGAAAAGGAATTGCCCCTCGCGCAACTCGCCGAGTTTCTCAACGCCGCGGCGGCGGCCCGGCCCGACCTTGCCCTCGTGCTTTCGACTTCTCCCTCGGCGCGCGAAAGGGAGAAACTCGCCGAATTGCGTCGGCTTTTGAAATTCGAACCGTGGCGGGTATTTGCTGGCGATTTGAATCTGGTGGAATTTGCCGCCCTCGTCCGCCGCGCGCGCGTGCATCTCGGTGGCGATTCCGGCGCACTCCACGTGGCGCTGATGACCGGTACGCCGACGGTCTCGTGGTTCCGCGATTATGCTGGGCGCGTGGAATGGCAACCCACGGGCCTGACCCATCGCAGCGTGCTGGGCCAGCCGTCGCCCGCCGGGCTCACCGGCGTGGCCACTGGCGATTTGCTCACTGCTTACGCGGCCGCACTGGCCGGGGTCGCATGAAAACCATTCGTGTCAACTTCGTCGATTTCTGGGGGTTCTTCAACAAGGAGGACAATTTCCTCATCCGCGCCCTGCGGCGGTGGTACGACGTGCAATTCTCCGACCGGCCCGATTATCTTTTTTTCGGCGACGACCGGGCCCGCACACACCGCGGGTACGATTGCATAAAAATCTACGTGCCGCTGGAAAACCGCGTGCCCAATTTTCGCTACTGCGATTACGCCTTTTCCTACCGTTATCTCGACGACCCGCGCAATATCCGCCTGCCGTATTATGTTTTTTGTGGTGCGCCGGAGTTGCTGGTCAAACAGGCGGATGAAGCGGAGCATCTTCTGGCCACGAAGACCAAATTTTGCGCGGTGGTCATCGGGAACCGCAACACGAAGCGCACGTCCCGCCGCTTGCGTTTCTTTGAAAAACTTTCCCGCTACAAGCCCGTGGATTCGGGTGGCCGCTTCCTGAACAATATCGGCGGACCGGTGCGCGACAAGGTGGCCTTTCTGCGCGACTACAAATTCCATGTCTGCTTCGAGAACGCCTCCTCGCCCGGCTACGTTTCGGAGAAAATTGTCCATGCGATGCAGGCCCGCAGCCTGCCGGTTTATTGGGGCAGCCCGCGCATCGGCGAGGAATTCAACCCTCGCAGTTTTCTGCAAGTCACCGAGGAAATGTCCGATGAGTCGGCCATCGAGCAAATCATTACGCTGGACCGCGACGATGCCCGCTACCTGGCCCTGGCCCGCGAGCCGTACTTTCATCAAAACGTGCCGAACGAATTTTATGATCCGGAGCGCCTGCGCCCGCAGTTCGAGAAAATCTTTTCCTCCACGCAGCGCGCGCGCAGTTTTTTTTATTTCCGGGATGTGATTTTCAACGCTCGCGTGAAATGGGGTCTGGGTCGTCCATAATTCACCGCTCCATTTTAGCCGCCGCCACCGCCCCCTCCGCCACCGCCATTGCCGCCGCGACCTCCGCGGCCACCGCCGGGACCGCCACCGATGAGCGAGCCGGTGCCGTTGACGACCATGCTTTCCACCTGACTTTGCGCGGCGTCGGTGTTGGCCGCGTTGCCGGTACTGTTGGCCAGTGCAGACACCGCGCCCACGACGCTGCCGCCTCCGGGTCCGCCGCGTCCACCGGGGCCGCCACCGGGACCGCCCGGCCCGCCGCCAAATCCTCCAGGACCGCCGCCGGGAGCCCCGCCAAAGCCACCCGGTCCGCCCGGACCACCGGGACCGCCCCCGAAATTCGCGGCAAAGTCCGCCGCCTGCTGCACCTGCTGCTTTTGGTCGTCGGTGAGTAAAGTAGTGGAAGTGATAAAATCATTAAAAGCGGTTTGATCCGTCTGGGCCCATTGCAGGGCCGCGGTCATTGCCAGCCGCTGGCGGACACCCTCGTCCTGCACGGTGGCGGCCCACTGCAGAGCGCTGACGGGATCTTGCTGGCCCGCGCTGAGCGCGAAAGTCACCAGGGCGCGGTCTTTTTCCGGTGAAGCGGGAAGGGCGTTGAGGTATTCACCGGTGCCGTCCATGTCGAAACGCGCCCAACTGCGGATGGCGCTGGCGAGCAGGTTCAGGCTGTTGGCATCGCCGGCATTTTTGGGATCCATCGCTTGCTTGAGCGCCCAGGCGGAAGCCGCCTGTGGATCGGTCGCCGCCCAGGCGGCGGTCACTTGCGGGCCAAAGGTATTTTTAAGATAGGGATCATCCACGGTGGCGAGCCACGCGAGCGCGTCCTGCGGCGCATCCTGGCCCCAGCGGGCGAGCAAACCACCGAGCGCCTGGTTGCGCAGATTATTATCCGTCAGTTGCGTGAGAAATCCGACTGCTTCCGCATAACGGCCGGCATCGGCGAGGCTGGTGGTCAGGGCGTTGAGCGCGAGAGTTTTGAGCGCGCGGTCGGCCGCGGTGTCGAGCGCGAGCGCATTCACGGTGTCAAACGCCCCTTGCGCATCCACGCTCGCATAACCGGCGATAATGGAGGCGAAGCGTTGCTGCTCGCTGGCGGTGGAGCCGTTGCCGGGATTTTCCTTGAACCAGAGCAACGCGGCCTTCGGGTCGGTCGTCGCCAGCGATTTGAGCGCGGCGTTGATGCCGGACTCGCGCATCTGCGGACTACTAATCGTGCCGGAGCCCGCGAGAAAACCGGACGGATCCTGCTTCGCCCATGAGCCGATGAGCGCGGCCATCAACGCATCCCGCATGGCGCTTGGCGGCGCGGTTTTTAGCTGCTCCAAATTGGCCATGCATTCCTTCGGCGAAAGGCCCGCGGCCCAGACTTCGAGCAGCGCGGCGTTGGGCTTGCCCTTCGCATGCAAAAGCGCGGCGAGATCGAGATTGCCACTGGCGTTAAGAAACGACGCGTCCTCGCGTTTTTTAGGGCCATTGGCGGCGAGCCGATTGAGCGGCGAGGCCAGCGCATCGGCCGCCGCGCTGTGGCGCCCGTACCAAAAGGACATGCCCGCGACCGCGGCGCAGAAGGCGAAATAGCCGGAGGATTTTAAAAGGGAGATTTTCATGGGTGGAAAGTTGACCGTACAAACCACCCCGAGGGGTGACGGTTTCGTGCCGCCACCTTAGCACACCCGTCCGCGCCGTTAGGTGCGTCCGCAGATTAATCTTTTGTCATCAAGTGCCGAGCGAACCACCGGCGAACACGCGCCAAACTGCCCCGCAAATTAAATTGTCTTCATAAACTCGCCCAGGTTCCGGCGCAGGCTTTCGCCCAGTTGCAATATGGCGTCGGGCGACGGTGGTCGCGTCTTTTGCAACCGCTCGCGCAAGGCCGTCAGGCCGGCCGGGAAATTCTCCACGATGAATAAATGCGGCAGGCCGCGAAAAAGCTCCAGCCGCGCATCCGCCGCGCTCACGACGCGTTTGTTGGCCGAGAGATAATCAAAAAATTTTGAGGGAAACTGCGTGCGATGATAAGGTGAAGCGGGATTGTGCAAGAGCAGGCAGGCGTCGGCGGCTTCACGCAACTCCGCTAATTTCCCCTCGGTCACGAAGCCGTGGTAGCGGATGTTGTGTCGGCGAGAAATCAATTGCTGCAGTTCCTGCACCTCCTCCGGCCCGGCGCTGCCGGTGAGGTCCAATTCCATTTCGTCAGGCAGATGTTCAATCCATTGGCGCAGTTGTCCAAAACCCTGTTCGCGTCCAAAATTTCCGGCAAACAGCAATCGCCGGTCGCCGGGCTGCTCGTCTTCGCACGGTTCGCCGAGCTGGCACAGGTCCGGCAGCCCAGGCACAACCAGGTGCGGTACGGCTTTGCCCAAGACTTCGCGCACGCGCTCCGCCAGCCCGGCATTCACCACGAGGCAACCGGAGGCGGACGCGTAGGCGGAGCGTTCGAGTGCGCGGCGCGCGGGCGATTTCCATTCGTCATCGAGGTAGAGGCCGTCTTCCAGTTCGAGCAGCGTTTTCATGCCCGCCGCGTGCGCGGCCAGCAGCGCCGCCGCGTATTCTTCATGATAATTGTAGCTGACGACGAGCACGTCCGGGCGGCCGGCGTGTGCTTGCACCATCTTGCAAAAATAATCGGCCGCGCGCTGCTGCCGGCGTGGCGCCACCCCGGCCACGGCAAAGGTCGGTGCGTGCCGCACGGTCAAGCCGGGCCGGATTTCCTCGCGCCATTCGTCGTCGCGCTTCTTCGCATAGGAGGGCGAAACGATTTCCACCGTGTGCCCCAGCGCCGCCATGTATTGGGCGAGCAGCAAAACTTTTTTTCGCCCGGCCGGGGCGTCGTAGCGCGCATTGTCCCGCCGGGCCGAGCAGGCCGCGGTGATGCAGTTGCCAAAGAGAAGGACGTGCACGGCGATAAAAGTTTAGTGCGGACGCATTACGTAGTGTGGAAACAAATGCCAGCAAAGCGAGCCGCGCCGCGCCTTGAAATACCCCGGCCACGATTCGTGCGGCACGCGGTGCAGCCACGCCTGGAGATTTTTCGCGGGCGAGGATAAATCCGTCGCGATTTCATAACCGCATTCCCGCATGCCCGCCTGGCAATGGTACTCAATCCAGGCCACTTCGGCGGCGCTGAGCTCGTGTTTCCAGCGGTCCAGCGATTCCCGGCTGACGTCGCTGAAATTTTCCCCATAGCTCGAATTGCCCGCCCACGCCTGGCCGCCACGCGTGGGTTTGAAACTAAGCGCGCCCGCGTCTACGCCGATAAAGGCGCAGACCTGCCCGACCACGGCGCGCGGGTCGGTGACGAGGTCTTCATAGCGTACGGACAAAAACCGCTCCGGGTGCGGCTTTTGGGCGAAACGCTGCCATACGCTCCGGTTCCACTCGTTGACGAGGCGAAAGGCCTTGGTGTGCCGGCGGTCGCGGTTGAGCAGGCGGCGGCGGCGCGAAGCATACACCGCGCGCGGATCGCGCACGACTTGCACGAGCTTGGCGGCGGGAAAATATTTAAATAGCCATGGCGCGAAATAATCGTTGGCGGGAGTTTTTTCCACGAGGGCGCGCGCAGCCGGGCGCGGTGGCACGACCGTTTCCGCGTAGGCGCGAAACAGGCTCTGCAAGACATGGCGGGGACCGCCGGATAAGTTGGCTTCCACCCGCCCCAAAAAGTTTTGCTCGAAAGCCGGGTAATTAAACGAAGCATAGTCCACCTGGTTTTCCGCCTCTCCCGGATGCGCGGGCGGCGCGCCGCGTTCGCTCAACCGTTTCACCTCGGTTTCCTGCAAAAGACAACGCGCGAGCGCCCGGGTGTCGGTGGCCCCAACACGGAGAATGGCGCGATTGAACAACGCCGTTTCCTCGGGCAGCACCAGCAAGTCGGGGTGCGCCTCGAGCAATGCCAAGAGCAGCGTCGTGCCCGATTTGGGGGCGCCGCCAAGAAAAATTTCGCGATAGGAAGCGTCACTCACTTTTTTTTCGAAATGGGCGTGTGGTCCACGCCGGGCAACTCGCGCCGCCGGGCGGCGAGCAGGCCGTCCACCGAGTACGATTCCGCCAGCGTGTGCTCGGCAAAGATATGGTAATCGCGCGCGACGAGCTCCTGGCGGCACTGCCGGTGCAGCGCCTCGCCATGGGTGGAAATAAAAATATAATCCACGCGGCGCTCGCGCAGCATCCGGTCCGCACCGCGCAGCATGGCCAGCTCGAAGCCCTGGATGTCGCTGTGCAACAGATGCACGCGCTCGAGTTGGAATTTTTCCGCCAGCCAGTCCACCGAAACGGTGGGGGCGTCGTAGGGATGGGTGGAGTAACGCTCGCCGACGCCGCCCTGGAAAAATTCCCCGGTACGTTGGTTTAACGCGAAATTCAACCGGCCCGCGTTCAGGTTCGCGCCGTCGGGTTCAACGAGAATGTTGCGCGCCTGGCTGACCGCCTGTTGAAACCACAGCGAGTAAAACGCCCAGTAGGCGCCCAATTCCAGCATCACCGCGCCGGCGGGCAGGTGTGGCAGCACTGCCGCAAACACGCGTTCTTCCTGCGGTTCGTGGACGCCTCCACTCGCCGCGAGCAACCGGCGCATATGCGGCGTGTAATAAGTTCCCAGCGCCACTTTCACGCCATTGTGCATCACTTGGTCGCGCCCGATGACTTCACCCGCATTTGAGACGCGCGGCAATGACGCCGTATCGGAGCACGCGAGCACAGCGGCGATGCGCCGGTCCCAAAAGGCCGCCCGCTCGCGGCGCGCCAACAGCGCGCGCAGGCGGTGCTTTTTGTCGCGCCATTTCCCGTGCGCAGGCGAACTCCGCGGCGTGAGCGCGGTCAGGACACGATACCAGAATAATTGCGCGGCGGGATTCATCAATTCAAGCCGGAGGCGGCGAGACGGTTTTAGCGGGATTTACGGGGTGGGGCAGCACCTTTTCATTGAGCATCGCCGCGCCCACTTCGGGATAAAAATGCACGGGATCCAGTTTGAAGAAATTCTTCGCGTCGCTGTACGATGAATCCAGCAAATCCACCGCTTCCGGGAAAACCATCCGCACCCGCGCGCGCCAATCCTCGAGCGCCGGGCCCATCCCCGCGTGGCGTAACCGCCGCAGATCTTCCACTTGCAGAGGATTGATGACCACCGCGTACGGGCTGCCCCGATTTTCAAGGGCGCTGCGAAGTAGCACGAGTTCGTTCACGCGGTCGGGTGAAAAATGAAATTCACGCCATTGCGTTTCCTGATTGGCCAGCAACGCCGCGAGGGCCGCCGGGTCCGCGACGTCATGATGCTCCCGCCAGAGCACGGCATTGAAGGAACCGTCCTTTTGCAACGTCGGCGGACGGCCGCGCCAGGCGCCGAGCATGGTTTGCCACGCGTAGCCGACGCCCTGGAGGTTAAAGAGATAATTGAACGAGTCCTGCCAGGTCTGCGGCGGAAACGGCGACGACACGATGGGCAGGCGGTCGCTGTATTGGAAGAAATCGAGCGCGACCACCACGAGCGGTGCAGTGGGGGAAACGTGCCGCACCAGCGCCGTCACTTCCTCCGGGGTCGCGCCGCCGAGGCCCGCATTGTAGAATTTGGCCGGCCCGCGCAGCAGCGAGGCATCGACCATCGCGGCCTTGCTGGTGCCGAGGAGTACGGCGTCTTGCGGATGCTGGCGCAGGCCGGTCAGCTTCGCTTCGCGTTCGGCGGAAATATAAATGCCCAGGGTGTTGCGGCCAAAATAATCGAACGGATCCACGAAGAAATTCAGCGCGGCGGCGAGCGCAATCAAGCCGGCGGCCACGGCGGCGGTGGTCGCGAGGTAACGCTGGCTCATGGGCGCGGCGGGTGGCATCGGCTAGAACTTGTAGTATAGGAATTCGCTGGCGTTGGAAAGCGAGAGAAAGCAGACGGCAAAAATGACGCCCGTCAACACCGCCCAGAGCGCCGCCGGCTGCCAGAGCAATCTTCCACCCAGCAGCCCGGCATGGCGGGAGGTTTCATTAACGCCGAGCGCAGGCTGCCAGCGCGAGAGCACATCCTGCGAGTTGGGCGCAAACCAATTCCATAAATACAAAATGACCAGCCAGGCCCACCAACCACTCCCGGGCGCGCTCAGCGAGGCGCCTCCACCCGCCACTCCACCGCCCCCGAGGCTTTCATACAGGCGCACCGCCGCCGAGAAACTGTCCGCGCGAAATAAAACCCACGCCAGCGTGATAACGGAAAACGTGAGCGCGTGCGCCGCCGTCAGTCGCAGGAATTTCGGGACGACCCCTAGCGCCCGCAGTTTCGTTTTCGATTCCAGCCACGCGTGATTGAGGACGAGGCCCACGCCGTGCAACAGACCCCACGCGATGAACGTCCAGCCCGCGCCGTGCCAGAGGCCGCCGAGAAACATCGTGATCACCAGGTTCAGCCGTTGCCGCAGCCTCCCATGCCGGTTGCCTCCGAGGGGGATATAGAGATAGTCGCGCAGAAAACGCGAAAGGGTCATGTGCCAGCGCCGCCAGAATTCCACGAGGTTCACAGCCTGGTACGGCGAATTGAAATTCTGCGGTAACACGATGTTGAACAGGCGGCCCAGCCCGAGCGCCATATCCGTGTAGCCGGAGAAATCGAAATAAATTTGCAGCGGGTAGGCGAGGGCCCCCGCCCAGGCCGCGCCCATCGTCAGATTGCCGCCCGCGGCGGCGGCGTGAAATACCGGACCGGCCTGCGCGCCGAGTGGGTCGGCCAGCAAAACCTTTTTTGCCAGCCCGAAGGTGAAGAGCGTCGCCCCGAGGGCGAGATTGTCCCAGCGCAGGCGGGTCACGTCCGGCCGGGCGAATTGCGGCATCATCTCCTGGTGGTGCACGATGGGGCCGGCGATGAGGTGCGGGAAAAAAGTCACGAACAGCGCATAGGTCGGGAAGCTCGCCTCCTTGGCGAGGCCGCGCGTGCAGTCCGCCAGGTAGGCGATTTGCTGGAAGGTGAAAAACGAGATGGCGAGCGGCAGGATGACTTTCTCCAGCGTCCAACCCGCGTGAAACAGCACGTTGATATTATTAACGAAAAAATTCGCGTACTTGTAATAGCCGAGCGCGAGGAGATTCGCCGTGACGCCGAGGCCGAAGAGCAGCCCGCGCGGCTGGTTTGCCGCCGCGCGCGCTGCCAGCGCCCGGCCCCACCCGAAATTGCCCACCATCGAAAATACAATGAGGCCGAGATACCAAGGATTCCACCACGCGTAAAAAAACAACGAGGCGGCGGCCAGCCACACTTGTGCCGCACGCAGGCCCGCCCATTTACCGAAGGCAAACCAGCCCGCCAGCGTCACCGGCAGAAACAACAGCAGGAAGGCGTACGTGTTGAACAGCATGGCGCGCGTCGGCCGCTCAGGTTCCCTGCGCGGAATAAAGGTCGGTGTACACGCCGCCGCGTTGCGCCAGTTCCTCGTGCGAGCCGCGCTCCACCACTCGCCCGCGCTCGAACACCAGGATGTGTTTCGCGTGCCGGATGGAACTGAAGCGGTGCGCGATGATGAGCACCGTGCGGCCCGTCATCAATTCAGCCAGCGCCAGTTGAATCATTCGCTCGCTCTGCGCGTCGAGGGCGGACGTGGCCTCGTCGAGAATCAAAATCGGCGCGTCCTTGAGAAAGGCCCGCGCGATGGCGATGCGCTGCTTTTGCCCGCCGGAAAGCCCCGCGCCCTGCGTGCCCACCATGGCCTCGTAACCCCCTTCGAGGCCCTCGATAAATTCGTGCGCGTAGGCCTTCTTCGCCGCGGCCAGCACTTCCTCGCGCGTGGCGTTGAGTTTGCCGACGAGAATATTTTGGTAAACGGTGTCGTTGAACAACACCGGGTCCTGCGACACCAGCGCGATGTTTCGCCGCAAGTCCGCGAGCCGCATCGTCCGCAAATCGTGGCCGTCAATCAGCACCCGTCCCGCGGTGGGGTCGTAAAAGCGCGGCAGCAGGCTGACGAACGTCGTCTTGCCCGCGCCGCTCGGACCGACGATGGCATACGTCTCGTGCGCGGCTAGTTTGAGATTCACGTCGTGCAGCACGTCCTCCTGCTGGTAGGCGAAGCACACGTTTTCAAACACAATGCGCCCGTCGAGCCGGCCGAGGTCCACCGGCTTCTCCGGGTCCAGAATGGCCACCGGCTCATTCAACAAGGATTCAATGCGGTCGAGCGCGGCGATGCCCTGCTGCATCTTCGAGTTCAACATGCCGAGGCGCTTCACCGGATCGTAGCACGCGTAAAAAGCGGTGCCGAGCGCGAGAATCGTTTCCCAGGGGATGAACGCCTTGTACGCGTACGCCAGCGCCAACCCAATGCCCAGGCTCGCGATGGCTTCAATCACCGGGGAGACGAACAGGTTGTACTTAACCACCTTCAAAAAACCGCGCGAGGTTTGGCGCACCGCCGCCTCGAACCGGTCGTGTTCGCGCTGTTCGAGGCAAAACGTGCGGATTTCCTTCGTGGCCGCCAGATTCTGGCTGAGGTTCTGGGTCAGGCCGCCGAGTTGGTTTTGCAGCGCGCCGGCCTTCTTGCGCAAGCGCCGCGCGAGCGCCCGCAGAGGCAGTGCAATCGCCGGCACGGCGAGAAAGAAAATTAAGATGAAAACGGCATCATGGGAGCGGATGCAGAGCACAATCAGCGCGATGACGGCGCTCACCAGCGTGAACGGCTGCCGGATGCCGTCGATGGCGATTTCAATCGTGCTCATTTGCAGCACGATGGTGTCCGTCATGGCGCGCGAAATGAGGTCGCCCGGCGGGCGCTGGTGGAAAAACGCCAGGTGCAGACTTTGCAGTTTGTCGAAAATCTGCACGCGGATGCGCTCCAGGATTTTTTGTCCGCAAAAGCCGGTGAAATATTGCTGGGCAAAGCCGCTGCCGCCGCGGATGAGCGAAGTCCAGAAGAACAACGAGCACAGGAAAATCAACCGCGCCGTGCTCAATTCCGGCGCTTGCAAGTCGTGGCCGCGAAAAAATTGCGGCAGCACTTTGTACATCAGCATCGGAAAGCCGAGCCCGGTCGCGGCCCCCGCCAGCAACCCGCACACCACCGACATGATGGCTTGCGGCAGGTACGGCCGCAGCAGCATCAAGTACGGACGAAAGCGTTTCAAAATGGCAAACATGCGAGAGAAAAAGCGGAGGCGAATTTAAGCCGTGATGCGGATGATGTCGCCGGCCACCTCGAACACGGCGTAACGCGGGCCAATGGCCTCGCGCACTTTTTGCAGGCTCGGGTAGTGTTTGCCGCGCCCGAATTCACGCGCGTCATCGATTAAAATCACGTGGCCCGCGATAGCATGGTGACGAATGCACAGCAGTTCCGCCAGAATGGGCGTGTTCTTTGCGCCCTTGGCGGTGTCGTGGCCGGAGGAATGGCCGTCGAGCCAAAACAGACAGGGTTCCTGGATGGCGGTGAGCAAGCGCGGCAATACATCCGCGCTGTCCCCGTGATGAATGGTGACGTGTTTGTGCTCGCGAAAACGCGCGCGAGCGGCTTCGGCCAGGTCGGCCGCCAGCTCAATCGTGTGCAGCGCCGCAAATTCCTTCAGCATCGCGTGCACCATGTCGCCGCGAAAGGTGCCCGTTTCGATGAACACCCGCGGGTGGTGTTTGCGCGCGTAGTCGCGGATGACTTGCTGCTTGGCGGCGTGCGCCAGCGGCTGGGGACGCAGGTTGCGCCGGATGGCCCGGCGCTCATCACGCGAGGCTCCGCGCAGGAGCGCCCGCAGATGGACGGGGTGGGCGTATTCGCCCAGGTTGGAAAGCTTGCGCCGCAGGTAACTCATTCCAGCATCTCATCTAACGATTTTTCCGTCCGCTGCAAAACCCTAAATTGTGCCTTTCGCCGCCCTTTCGCCAGGCTTCGTTTTAAAACCAAACCACGGACGGCACGGATAACACGGATATCCTTCTGCAGAAGACTGATAATTTCATCATTCTTATCCGTGCCATCCGTGTTATCCGTGGTTGTTGGAGGATTTCAAAACCGGACCTACTGCCTCGTCCAACCGCACCCGCTTCCGCGGCAATAGGCGCGACCAAAACACCGCGCGCCGCCAGGCCACCGGCGGCGTGAAATCCGCCCCGGGAAAGAGTTCGCCCAGCCGCCGCAGCGTCACCGGCATGGCCCGCTGACCGACATGGATGTGGTCCCAAAAATAATATTCCCGCGACCAGCCTGACGCCGGCACCAAATCCGCAAAGGTGCCCAAAAACTTTATCTTCGCCGCTGCGCATCGGCCCGCCAGGGCGGTATTATAAAGACGTGTGACCGCATTGCGCTCGAGGCAGGTGCCGTGACTGGGAAAATTGCTCTTGTTCGGACGGCGGCCCGACGGCGGGGCATTGTAGACCACCAGCTCATAACCCCGCCCGCGCACTTCCTCAATCACCCGGAAATACCGTTCGACGCAGTCGCCGACCACCTCTGCCAGGGGCCGCTGTGTTTCCTCGGCGTGCTTGAGCAGGTGCGCCCGGCAGTCAATTTCGCCATAAGACAAAAGCACGTATCCGCCCGTGGGCACTTTTTGCTCCAACGCTTCGAATAATTTCTCCCGCCCACGCGTGCTCGAATCCGGCTTGATTAAATTGTACGCCAGCGACGGACCCAGATGCAGCGCGCGAAAAAAGGGCAGGGCGTTGCTCGCCTCCGAACCGGCCACGAAAATCCGATCCTGCCCCGAAAAGAAGCACACGTGGCTGTCGCCCAGACAGTGAATGACGGCGGGAGCAGGCATAAGGAGACGCAAAACTCAGGCGGATTTTTCAGCTTCGGCCGGTGCGGCCTCGAGCACCATCCAGAGATTATCCGAGAAGGGCCAGCGGTCACCGAATCCGCACTGCGCGACGCGAAATCCGGTTTCCCGCGCCAGGCGCGTGAGGCTCGCGGGCGTGAAATAATTCACGTGGTCGGGAAAACGAAAACCGCACCAGCGCGCGCCGCGCACCGTCCGATTCACGCTCGCGTAATTGGGTACCTTGATGATGACTCGACCACCGTCGCGCAGCGCCCGCCGCAGCCCGCGCAAGAGCAGCGCCGGTTGCGCCTCGTGTTCCAAGAACGCGCTCAGCAAGGCCCCGTCGAGCGAACCGGGGGCAAACGCTTTCACGCCGTCCACTGCGCTTGCCTGCACGACGCGCCCGCCGCGAGTCTGCGCGAGGGCGTTCGCCCTGGCCGCGAGCACTTTGGAAATTTCGATGCCGTGCGGTTCGTAACGGTCCGCCGGCAGGCGCGCCAGCACGCCGCCGCCCCCGCAGCCAATGTCGAGCACGCGCCCGCGCGGCAAATGTTGGCGCAGCAAAGTCATCAGCTTGTCGCGCTTGAGTACCTTTTGGCGAAACCGCCGGAAGCCGTGACTCAGCCGCTTGCTCAAGGGCCGCTCGGCCAGCCGCCGGGCCTCTTCTTCAGCGGAAGTTTTTTCCCAGGCAAAATCCTCCTCGAGCGCCGCGTAGGCCGGCGGATTTTCCAGGTAAGTGAACCCGCAGCTCCGGCAGGTCTTCAACACCCAGGGCACGCGGCTGTACGGCACGGGCGGTTGCGCGCCATTGTCCGTGCCGCAAAGCGGGCAGGGGCGGGGAGTAGTTTCGGCGGTGGCGGCCATGCGAAGAGAAAGGGCAAACTGCGGCATTGCGGGGCCGAGGTCAAACCCGCTCCGCGAGCAGCCACGGCGCGAGCGCGGCCAAAACTTTGGCCGCGGGCAGATCCGCGAGTTTCGCGCCACCGGTGGGCGGGCAGTCATTGGGTTGGAGCAAAATTTTCGGCGCGGCAAAAACCGGGCCGGTGCGCACGGGGTTGGTCGGCCCGTACACCGCCACCACCGGCACGCCCAGGGCATTGGCGAGGTGCATGCCTCCAGTATCATTGCACACCACGACATCGCAGCGGCGCAACGCTTCGGCAAATTCCATCAAATTGGTCTTTCCGGCGTGGTTAAAAACATGCCCGGCGGGCTGGCCGGCGGCCACCGCCGTGGTGATTTCCGCATCGCGCGCAGTGCCGAACAGCTCGAAACGCGTCTCCAGCCGCCGCCCCAGTGCTCCAGCAATTAATTCGCGCCAGCGCTCCACCGGCCAGCGCTTTTCCGGAAAATTCTCGGTGCCGCAAATGAATCCGAGCACGGGCCCGGTTTTCGGCTGCGCCAAGGCGGGGTGAAGCTCCCCGGGCCACGCGAAGGGCACCAGGTCCAATTCTCCTTCCAGCCCGAAGTGCTGGAAAAACTTGAGCCAGGACTGGAGCTGGTGTTCGCGCGCCTCGTCGGCTTCGCCGGGGGCGATCCACGCATGGGTGAGCCAGGGCCGCCACTGGCCGGGCCGGCGCATTCCAAAGCGTTGCGGCGCGCCGGCGAGTTTGGCCTCATAATCGCCGCGCCAGGAATTCGTGAGCAAGATGTGCGTGTCGGGATACTCTCCGCGCAATTCGCGAAAGAATTTAAAATAGCCCTCGCCGCGCGGCGGCAGCGCCACGATGCGGTCGCCCACGCCCAGCCGGGCCAGCAGTGGGGCAAACACCGGTTGTGCGAGCAGGGTAATCTCCGCGTCCGGCCGCGATTGGCGCAACGCGCGCAACAGCGGCAACGCCATGATGACGTCGCCCAGCCAATTCGGCATTCGCACCCAGAAACGGGTGCGGCGCGGCAGTGCGTTTTTTTTCAGCCACGCCAATTGCTCGGGCAACAGATTGTGTTTCGACTGCAGGCGAAAACGGCGTTTTACTTGATCCTGATGTCGCCAGCGCGCGTGCAGCCACAGCCAGTCGCGGCAGGGCTCGCCGCCGGCGAGGAGTTTCTTTTCCAGCCAGCGGTTGGCCGCGAAAAGTGTTTCGTTCGCATTCGGGCCGGCGTCAAAAAGATACTCGCCACGCAGGCACGAACGCATGAAGCCCGTGCGCTCGGAATAAATGATGCCGACGCGGGCCTTGCATTTCTCCGCGAGAAAACCCGCGAGCTCGCTGGTCGAGCACACGCGGTCCATGAACAGCGTGAGCGCGCCACGGTCACCCGCGTTTTGGTCGAACAGCACGACGACGGCACCCTTGCGGCGCAAGACGTCCACCGCCTCGAAATGGCCGTCCTTGCGCGAGAGCAGCCGCAAGCCCCAGCGTTCCCGCGTGCGCTTGACCCAGGCTTCCAGGCCGGGCGCGTCGAAGGGCCGGTAAATGGCGGCGAGGTCGGGCAGGGGCCCGCTCACGAGCGAAGGCAGCACGACCGTCGCCTCCATCAGGGAAAAATGCGGCGTCATCACGACTAGCGGTTGCGGCCCATGCTGGAATTCAGTGACCAATTGCTGCAACAACGGATCCAGTTTGAACCGGTCCATCATCTGCTTCTTATTCCACAACGGCGAGATGAGCGCGAAAAATCCCGTCTCGATGGTCCGGCACGCCGCTTCCAGCGCCACCTCGCGCCGCCAGGCTGCGTCTTTTTCCGGGAACGCGTGGTGGAGGTTGGACTCTACGGTGCGGCGGCGGCGGCCCGGCAGCGTGGCCAGCAACCAGCCCAGACCGCGGCACACCGCCTCGAGCGCGGGTTCCGGCAGGGCCGCCAGCAGGCGCCCCATCACCATTAAAATAAATTGCAGCACAAAAAAACGCTGGATTTGTCGCACATTCACGTCATCGTTCAGCCAGCTTTATAACCGCCAAACACGCTGCGCGCACTACTGAAGAAATGCCCCGCGTCCTGATAATCAAGCCTTCTTCGCTGGGTGACATCATCCACGGCCTGCAAGTTGCCCAATCCTTGCGGACGCAATGGCCCGCGGTGGAGGTGGATTGGGTGGCGGCCAAAATGTTCGCGCCGCTGGTGCGCCAGTGCGCCGGAATTTCCCGGGTGTACGAATTCGACCGGCAGGGGAGTGTGCGTGCGTTTTTGGATTTGGTTGGGCACGTGCGCGAAACGTCGTACGACTGGGCGCTCGATTTCCAGGGGCTGGCGCGCAGCGCCGTCCTGCTCGCCGCCAGCCGCGCCCGCCGCAAGGCCCGCCGGCCCGACGCCCGCGAGGGCGCCCGCTGGTTGTGCCGCCGCCACGCCGCGTTTCCGCCCACCGGCGAAAATTCCCACGCGCTGGAAATTCTCCTGCAATTCCTGCCCTTGCTCGGGCTGGAACCCCGGCTCGACCGCAGCCCGCTGGTATTTCGCCCGCCCGAAGTTTCCGCCTTTCCGCCCGGCTTGCTGGCCAGCCGCCCCGTCGTGCTGTTTCCCGACAGCCGCCGTGCCGAGAAAGAGTGGGGCGGTTTTCCCGCGTTGACCGCGAAGCTGCTCGAACAGCGGCCGAACCTGCCCATCGCCTGGGCTGGGCGTCATGGGCCCGCGCCCGACCCATCGTGGCCCGCCGGCCGGTTCTGGAATTTGGTGGGACAAACGCCCTTGGTTACGCTGCCGGCCTTGTTGGCGTCAGCGCGGCTGGTGATTTGCAACGACAGCGGCCCGATGCATCTCGCCGCCGCGCTGGGCCGCCCGGTGGTTGCGTTGTTCGGGCCGACCAGCCCCGATCGCTTCGGCCCCTATCCGTTGTCCGCGCCGAAACATTTTGTCGTCCGCGCCCCCGGCGGAGATTTCAGCCGTTTGGATTTGGAGGCCGTTTTGCCGGTGGTGATGCAGGCCGTGCCGGCGTAAAGAAATATTTAGCTCCGCGGCGTAATGGTCCCCAAGCCCCGCAAGGTCGCATCCGTCACCGCGCGATAACGCCAGCGGCCCGGCCAGTCGCGGTGCATGAGTTGGTCGAGGCGATCCGAGCCGCCGGAAATCGCCACCGTGCGTAAAATCTTCGTGCCCGTTCCTTCCAAAAGTGGCAATCGTTCCGCACTGGCGCGGGTCAGGGCTTCGATGACGGACGCCAGCATTTGCGTACGCGTCGTGGCCAGCGTGAGGCCGGAAAAAGCACCCTGGCGTTGCTCGATGCTCATGCGGTCGCCGGCCAGATAAGGGTCGAACCGCACCGTCCCCGCTTCCTTGGCTCCATTGCGGCTCAAGCGGTGCAACAGCGCGGGGAATTGCTTGATGGGTACGTCCGGGAAAAATTGCGCGCGGGCCCAATAGAGCGCCGACGCCACCGCGGCGAGCGTGCTCACTTGCAGCCACCGCTGGCCGAAGCCGAGCGCGCGCGTGAGCAATTGCGGATGCGGTCGCGGTTTGTCCGTGCACAAGGCCAGCACGTCCGTCGAACCCACCACGTTGAAAAGCTGGCCGACTTTCGCGCCAGCCAGCAGCATCCCCGCGCTGCCATCCATCAAGCCGGCCAACATCGGTGTGCCCGCGCGCAGCCCGAAACGCCGCGCCGCCTCTGCGGTGAGGACGCCGCCGATGCGGTCGCTCTCGATGACTTCCGGCAGCAACGACGATTTTACGCCCAGGTTCGCGCACAATTCCGGGCTCCAACCCGCGAGCGTGAGCGACGCATAAAGTCCCGTGAACGACGCATTCGACGGGTCCGTCAATCGCGCGCCGGTCATTTGCCGATGCAAAAAAGTATTAAGGTGCCCGACGAGGTCCGCGCGTTTCAATCGCCCTGGTTCGTGGCGCTTGTACCACGCCCACGTCGTTGAACTGATGCCGCCCGGAAAAGGCCGCGAACCGCAGAGCTCGAGGTGGCGCTGCTGGCCCAGCCGCTCTTCCAAGTCGCGCGCTTCGGCCACGCTGCGCCGGTCCTGGTGGGTGACAATCGGCGTGAGGGCCGCGCCGTCCTTGTCCATCGCCACCCAGGCCGGGGCCATGCCGGCGACCACGAGGGCATCCACTTTTTTCGCCTGCGGTCCGAGTCCCGCAATCGACTGGCGAATGGCCTTGAGCAAAGTCGGCGGGTCCACCTCGACGTGCGGGCCTTCGCACCGCGTGGGAAAAAACACGCGCGGGGATTCCGCCAGCACGCGGGTGCCGCGCAGCAAACCGGCATTCACCGACGACGAACCGACATCGAGGCCAAGCAACATGGGCATCCCCGGTGCTACCAGACCGGGCGCAAACCTGACAACGGTTTTCGCCCCGGATTCGAAAGGGGGTCGCCATGTTCTGTCAGGCATAGAATGTCGCAGCCTGGGCATTTTTTGTCGGCACGCGTGCACGCCCAATCTGTAGACCATTGTTTAAAACATTATCCAGCAATGCTTTAAGCAATGGCGATTTAGGCTGGCATAGCGAATGTTAAGGCTGGGTAAATGCAAAAATCCATGACCCAAGCTTTCCCCTCTGAAGTGGCCCGGAGCCGCACGCCGCTCAATCGCCGTCCGGCCTTTTATATAAAAAAATGTTATTCAATACTATTCATCGTCCTGGCGACCTCACTGCTGGGTGGCTGTGTCGGTTGGAGCAATCAAACCCACACGCAGGCGACCAGCGTGGTGGATTTCCTCTACCCGCGCGACACCCAGCACACCGATGCTCCCGCGGTGCCAGTTTTGAGCCTGCCGTTGCGCGTGGGCATCGCCTTTGTGCCGCCGGCTCGTGGCGCTGGGGGCAACCGCGTCGCCCCGCTCACCGAATCGGCCAAGACCGCCCTGCTCGAGCGTGTCGCCGCCGAGTTTCGCGCCCTCCCGTACGTGAAGACCATCGAGATCATTCCCACGACCTACCTGCGGCCCGGCGGCGGTTTTGAAAATCTGGACCAGGTGAAAAGGATGTTCGGTGTGGATGTCATCGCGCTGGTCGCCTACGACCAGACTCAGTTCACCAATGAGGGTTTCTGGTCGCTGGCATATTGGACGATTGTCGGCGCTTACGTGGTGCAGGGCGAAAAGAACGACACGCAAACGCTCATGGAGGCCGTGGTCTATGACATTAAAAGCCAAAAATTGCTCTTTCGCGCGCCCGGCGCCAGCCAGGTCAAGGCGAGCGCCACCCTCGTCAATGTCACCGAGCAATTGCAGGCGGACAGCCGGAAGGGCTTTGACGCAGCCACCGCGCAATTGATCGCCAACCTCAAGACCGAACTGGACAACTTCAAAGCCCGCGTGAAGGACTCGCCGACCGATTATCAAATTGAACGCCAGCCCGGCTATACTGGGGCCGGAGCGTTGGACGGTGAATTTGCCCTCGCGCTCGCTGGCCTGGCCTTGGCACGGTTGGTCAAACGAATTTAACCATGCGCGCAAAAATATTCAACCCTTCGGAGGGACAATCACCGTCCTGTCCCTTTCCCTGGGTGACGGCCCTGGTCGTGGCGCTGGCACTGCTGGTGACGGGTGTCCCGGGCTGGGCCGCGGCGCTGGCCTATGACCGCGCGGGCCTTTCGCGCGGCGAAATTTGGCGCTTGTGGACCGGACATCTGGTGCACTTTTCTGCCAGTCATCTCGGCTGGGATTTGCTCGTCGTGGCGTTCGTGGGCACCTGGGTGGAACGGGCAGATTTTCGCGGTGGGCGTTGGCTCTGGTTTTGGGCGCCGCCGCTGGTGAGCCTCGTCCTGTTGCTTGGCGAACCCGCGCTCGTGCGCTATGGCGGACTCTCCGGGCTGGCCACCGCCGCGGTGGTCTTCGCTTGCCTAAGCGAATGGCGCCGCGCGCACGCGCAGCGGAATCTTTGGCTCATGTTGCTGGCCCTGGTTGCGCTGAAAATCGGCGTGGAATTTATCACGGGCCATAATTTTTTCACGCGCTTCGACTCCCTCCCCGTGCGCGCGGTGCCGCTGAGCCATGCGGCCGGCTTCGCGGCAGCGATCGCCTGCTGGCTGACTTTTAATGGCTCAAGTCAGGCGGAAGAGGCACGACCAGGACATCAACCTGCTGGCTCCGCCGACGACGGCGCATCCACGCCACGGAAACCAGCGCACCCAAGCCGGCCACCAAAGCCGTCGTCGACGGCTCGGGCACGGGTTGAAAGGCCAGGTATTGCGGCGTGTGGGTAAGCCCGGCCACAAACGTGCTGACCGTGCCGCCCGGCGTCACGCGCGCAATCGAATTTAGCCCCTGATTGGCTATATACAAATTGCCGCTGAGGTCAAAGGCCAGGCCCACGGGCGCGTTCACATCCGGGCTGCTGCTCACAAACGTGCTGACGATGCCGCCGGGTGTCACCATCGAGATGGTGCTGTTGGCGAAATTCGACACGAAAAGATTGCCGCTGCTGTCGAAGGCCAAGTCATTCGGATTGTTAAAACCTGACGCAAAGGGCAACACCGTGCCGGTGGGCGTCACCTGCACCACCGTGTTGTTATCGCGGTTGGCCACAAAAAGATTTCCGCTCGTGGCCAGCGCCACGCTGAAGGGGCTGTTGGTGGACGCAAAGCTGGAGACGACGCCCGCGGACGTCACCGTCGACAACCGCAGGAGACCGTAGTCCGCGACAATGATATTTCCGCCGGAATCGAAGGTCAGCCCCAGCGGCGTTTGCAAGCCGGTGGCGAAGGGGTGCACCACACCATCGGGCGTCACCTGGGAAATAACGCTTTGGAGGCTGCCCGACAACGCCTGCGTCACATAGAGATTGCCGCTGGTGCCGAAGACGACGCCGCCCGGGTGCTGCAAGCCGGTGGCAAACGTCGTGACCACGCCGAGCGTGCTCACTTCGTCAATCGTGCCGCCGCCATTGGAGGAGTAAAAAAGAATTTGCCCGTGGCAAAGGCCCGCGCTGAAAAGGGCGCCAAAGGACGCCAGCACGGTGAGTGCGGCGCGGGCCCGGTGGAAAAACCATGAAGAATGGCGGAGGTTTGTCATAAAAGGAAACAGGGCCCACCGGAAGGCAGCGACGCTGTCTGAGCTCCCTAGTCAGCGACTTGGCCGGGTTTGTCAAGCGGTGTCGCAAAAATTAGGAAATTAAATATAAACTTTATTGGCAGATAGATTGCCACCGTTAGCACGTGGAGTGCCAACGGCGTTATTTTTCCCGGATTAATTCGGATTTGAGGGTAGCTCGCGCCAGCCTCGCGGTCGCCTCTCGGTCTGCTCCTGTTCGGCCCGCCCGGTGAAAGGGCCTAAATTGACGCAACGATTGAGTTGGCAGCGGGGTTAATAGCGTTTACTCCAGTTGATGGTCGGCGATGTCCCCCTTTGGCGTTTAAAGTTAATTCCCATTTTGCCGTTTTTTATCCGTCCTTCGCCATGATCTTTCCGCCCTTTAGCCGCGTTTGCCTGGTAGCCGCGGCCTTATTCTCTGTTGGAGGGGTGATAGTCGCGGCCCAGAATGCTTCATCGACAGTGGTGCCGGGCGCGGTGCTGTCCGCGTCCCCTGCCAGCCACGAGCAAATCGTGGCGGAGCAAAAACAGGCTGAGGCCCGTTTCGCGACGTTGGCCCCCTTTCGTGCGCAACTCGCGGCCAATACCGGCATCAAGCTGGTGGCCATTCCCGCCGGCACGTTTTTGATGGGTAGTCCGGCGGATGAACCGGGCCGCCGCGATGACGAAGGCCCGCAGACGCGCGTGACCCTCACTGACGATTTTCTCCTGGGTGCCACTGAAGTGACGCAGCGTCAGTATGAGGCCGTGATGGGCAACAACCCGAGCGACTTCAAGGCGGCCGGTCTGGATGCCCCGGTGGAGCGCCTGTCGGTGCAAAGTGCGAAAATGTTCTGTCAAAAATTGACTGAGCGCGAGCAGGCCGCCGGATATTTGCCCGATGGCTATGCCTTTGCCCTGCCCACGGAAGCGCAGTGGGAGTACGCGTGCCGCGCGGGCACCACCGGAGCCAACAGCGGAGACTTGGACGCAATGGCTTGGTATTCCAAGAACAGCAACAAGACCACCCATCCGGTCGGCTTAAAGCAGCCGAATGCCTGGGGTCTCTACGATATTTACGGCAACGTGGAAGAGTGGTGCGCCGATAGCCCATTAAATTATGCCGGCGGAAATGTGACCAATCCCGTGGGCCCGATTCCCAACTACAGCAACAAAACACGCTTGGGTAACGGCTATCTGGCGCGCGGTGGCTGCTGGGACGATGTTCCGACTGCCGTGCGTTCTGCCTATCGCAAGCGGTATCCGGGTTACATTGGTCGCTTCATCGGTTTTCGCCTTGCCCTGGTTAAGGTGTCGACGGCGTCAATAGCCCAGATGCCTGCTCCAGCTTCCACGAACAAACCGCCCGCGGCCCCGCCACCACCACCCGTGCGCCGCCCCGTGGTCGCGATCAATCGCGAGCAAATTGTGGAGGCGCAAAAACAGGCGGAAGCCCGCGCAGCCGCCCTGGCTGATTTTCGCGCCAAACTTGCCGCCGACCTCGGCCTCAAACTCGTCGCAATCCCCGCCGGTCATTTCACGATGGGCAGCGCCGAGGATGAACCCGACCGCGGCGACGACGAGGGCCCGGCCACCCAAGTGACGTTGACCAGGGATTTCCTCCTCGGCGCCACCGATGTCACCCAGGGCCAGTATCAGGCCGTGATGGGAACGAATCCGAGCGATTTCAAAACCGCCGGCCCCAATGCGCCCGTCGAGAGCGTTTCTTTTGCCGACGCCCTGGCCTTTTGCCGGAAGCTCACTGACCGCGAACGCGCCGCCGGCAATTTGCCCGCTGGCTATGCCTTCACGCTGCCGACTGAGGCGCAATGGGAGTACGCCTGCCGTGCGGGCACCACTGACGCCTTTGCCGGCGACCCGGCGGAAATGTCCTGGTACGGCGACAACAGCGAGGGCAAGACCCATCCGGTCGCCACCAAATTGCCGAACAACTGGGGCCTCTACGACATGTCCGGCAATGTTTATCAGTGGTGTCTCGACTGGTACGGCAAATATCCCGGCGGCGCGGTGCAGGACTGGACCGGCCCGGCCACCGGCAAGAGTCATGTCCTGCGCGGCGGCAGTTGGTATTATACGGAACTCTATTGCCGTTCCGCATACCGCGATTTCGATCCCAACTTTGTCGGTAACAGCTTTGGCTTTCGCGTGGCGCTCGTTCAGGTGGTGAATACACCCGTGGTTGCGCCGCTTTCTGCCACGCCGGCAAAGCGTCCGTAGATATTTTCTCACGGGGCTGGGACGCCCCTCCGAGGCGTCCTTCATGATTTTAGGCGGATATAGCGTTTTTAATGAAAACCTGCCTATTCTAAAACACCATGCCGTGGCCTTCCTGTCCCGTCGTTGACTTTGCCGGGCCCGCGGAATTTAATTTGTTACCCCATGCCCCTCACGCGCCGCAAATTTATCCAAAAATCCGCGCTCGCCACGGCCGCCAGTTTGGCCGCACCGCGTTTCTTTTCTCCCGCCAACGCGGCGGTGGCCTCGTCCCCCGCGCCCGCGCCGGTGACCGCCTCGACCCTCCCGCAACTGCCGCCGATTCCGCCGCTGCCCGCCATCCCGGCGATTCCCGCGCCGCTGCCGCTCGGCTCCGTTCCGCTCGGCGACCCGGCCAATTATCCCGAGGCGAAGATGGATTTCCCCATCGACCAGGGCGTGTTTGAACCGACTTGGGATTCCATCGCGCACCACTACCCGGCGAAAGACATCGCCTGGTTGCGCGAGGCGAAGTTCGGCATCTGGGTGCACTTTGGTCCGCAGGCTGCCGGTCAAAGCGGTGATTGGTATGCCCGCCGCCTATATCAGGAGGGCACGCCGGCGTATCGTAATCACCTCCGCGACTTCGGGCATCCGTCGGAAACCGGCTACATGGATGTGCTGCACACTTGGAATCCCAGCGCGCTGGATCCGGCGGCGCTGGTGCAACTCTATCGCGATGCCGGGGCTCGCTTTCTCATCATCCAGGGCGTGCATCACGACCAGTTCGACAACTGGAACTCGAAATACCAGCCGTGGAACTCCGTCAACTTGGGCCCGAAACGCGATATTTTGGGCGCGTGGCAAAAGGCCGTGCGCGCCCAGGGCCTGCACTTTGGCGTCACGTTTCACCATGATTACGGCTGGTTCTGGTATCAGTCCGCCTTCGCCGCCGACCACACCGACGCCCAGGGCAAACTCGGTGTGCCCTACGATGGCGCGCGCCTGACGCTGGCCGACGGCGTGGGCAAGTGGTGGGAAGGTTTTGATCCGCGGCTGCTCTACACTGTCAATATGCGCGAATACGCCGGCATCTATAATGCCTATGATCGCACCGGCTCCGGCCCGCCCACCGGCATCTACACCAACCATCAAGCATATGGACGCTGGTACGCCACCTGGTGGGCGCTGCGCATCATGGATGTGTTGGAGAAATACGATCCCGATTTCATTTACACCGACGGCAATTCCACCCAGCCGTTTTCCGGCGACAACACCGGCATGGGCTTTAAGTGTGACGCCACCCAGCGCGTGCTCGCGCATTTTTTCAACCGCACCGCCGCCCGCCGCGGCCAGGTTGACACGTTCGCCATCATCAAACACCACGAGCCCGTCAACGGCATCGTCAACACCGCCGAGAGCAAATTTCCCGACGGCATCAAGACGGACCAGCCGTGGATCGGCGAATCGCAGGTGGGCGACTGGTTTTACGGCCCCAATTTCATTTACGACTCCGGCATGGTCATCCGGCATGTGCTCGAATGCGTCTCGCGCGACGGCGCGGTCGCCATCTGCGTGCCCATCCGGCCCGACGGCTCGCTCGAGGACGCCAGCAAGACCATGCTCGCCGAAATCGGCCAGTGGATGAAAATCAACGGCGACGGCATTTACGGCAGCAAAGCCTGGACAAAACTGGGCGAAGGCATGCGGCGTCTCCCCACGGGCGCGCTGTCCCGCCGCCAGGCCAGCTTTGTCTTCACCAATGAAGATTTTCGTTTCACCGTCGGCAAGGATGGCGCGCTTTATGCCTATTGCATGACCGTGCCGGAAACGGGGGCTTCGCTCAAAATCACCTCGCTGGGTGCCACCGCCGCGGCGCTACCCGCGCCCATCAAGTCAGTCTCCCTCCTCGGCAGCGACGCCAAGCTCACCTGGACCCAGGAGGCAGACGGACTAGCCATTACATGCCCGGACACGACCGCCCTGAAAAGCGTGATTGGATTTAAGATTGTTTAAGGAAGAGGTCCTGGTCGGTGGACGCGGTACAGCGGGATTCATCTCCACTTCATTTGGTCGCGGCGTTGCCCTGGCGACAGTCCTGGGCCGGGCTTTTATCTGTGTGATCCGTGCTCTCCGTGGTTGCTTGGGATATGGACACCCACCGCGTCATGGTTTCCCTCGGCGTTGCTTGTTGCCGGCGAATGCGGCCCGGGATGACGCGGGCCCTTTGGGCATTGTCAATCTGTCCGATTTGCTGCATCCATAAGCTGGAAGCGGGCGAATGATTCTAGGTGTGGAAATCCCGTCCTGCCTGCGTTCCTGTCGCCGTGAATCGCCTCAAACTCGCTTTCCTGACCCTGCACCAATGGTTTGATTCCGATTATTTCCCGGAAGGCGCCGCGGCGGTCCGCCAGCGGCCCGACCGGTTTGAGTTTCGCCGTTGTCTGCCTTTTCTTTTTCTGCACCTGGGTTGCCTCGCGGTTTTTTGGGTGGGCTGGAGTTGGACCGCCGTGGGCGTGGCGGTCGTGCTTTATTTTTCCCGCGTCTTTGCGGTGACGGCCTTTTATCACCGCTATTTTTCGCATCGGGCGTTTCGCACCTCGCGCGCGGTGCAGTTCATTTTCGCGGTGCTGGGCAACACTTCCGTGCAGCGCGGGGCCTTGTGGTGGGCCTCCGTCCACCGCCACCACCACCAGCATTCCGACGACGAGGAGGACGTCCATTCACCGACCCTCACCGGATTCTGGTGGTCGCACATCGGCTGGATGACGAGCAGCAAGAATTTCCCCACCCATTACGAGGGGATTCGCGACCTGGCCAAATTCCCCGAACTCGTTTTCTTGAACCGCTTTGATTTGATTGTGCCGATTATCTTTGGCGCGGGTTTGTGGTTCACCGGATCGCTCCTTCACCATTATGCTCCGGGCCTGGGCACGAACGGCGCGCAGCTTTTTGTCTGGGGCTTTTTCATCAGCACGGTGGCGCTGCTCCACGCGACGCTGTTCATCAATTCCCTCGCCCATGTCATGGGCAGCCGGCGTTTCCAGACGGGCGACGACAGCCGCAACAATTTTGCCCTGGCCCTCATTACGATGGGGGAGGGCTGGCACAACAACCACCATCGTTTCATGGCCTCCGCGCGCCAGGGCTTTTTCTGGTGGGAGTTCGACGCCACTTACTACGTTCTGCGGGCGCTGGCGTGGACCGGTTTGATTTGGGATTTAAAGGCCGTCCCCGAGAGTGTGTACGCCGAGGCTCGCACCAAAACCGGTCGGGCAGTGTGACCAGGGACGACCGTCGTTGCCATGCCAACCCTCGCCATCATCGGTACCGGAATCGCCGGGCTGGGCTGCGCCTATTTTTTGCATTCTCGGTTCGACTTGACCGTTTTCGAACAAAACAATTACTCCGGCGGCCATACTAACACGGTCGAGGCGCTGGAAGAAGGACGCCCCGTGCCGATTGACACAGGCTTCATGGTGTTCAACCAGGTCACTTATCCGAATCTCACGCGTTTGTTCCGGGAACTCGGCGTCGCCATCAAACCGACCAGCATGTCCTTCAGTGTGCAGCATTTGCCCTCCGGCTTGGAATACAACGGCGGCAGCCTCAATCTGCTCTTCGGCCAGCGGCGCAATCTGCTCAACCTCCGCTTTTGGCGGATGCTCGCGCAGGTCAATCGCTTCAATCAGGAGGCCGTGCCCGCGCTCAGCGAGCCGCGTTTTGCGTCCCTCAGCCTGCGTGAATACGTGGCCGTGCGCGGCTACGGCGAGGACATGCTGAACCTTTACCTCCTGCCCATGAGCAGTGCCGTCTGGAGCACGCCGCCGGAAAAGATGCTCGATTTTCCGGCGCCGACTTTGTTGCGCTTCTGGCACAACCACGGCCTCCTCGGTCTCTCCGCGCAGCATCCGTGGTATACGGTCGCGAACGGCGCGCGTTCCTACGTGCAAAAAATTACCGCGCCCTTTCGCGAACGCATTTTGCTCGGTCGAAAAGCGGTGCGGGTAAAACGCGGCGGCGAAAAGGTGGCAGTCACGCTGGCGGACGGCGAAACGCGCACGTTCGACAAAGTCATCCTCGCGTGCCACGCTGATCAGGCCCTCGCCCTCCTGGCCGACCCCACGGACCAGGAACAACGGTTGCTGCGCGAATTCAAATACCAGCCCAATACCGCCACGCTGCACACCGACGCTTCCGTCATGCCGCGCACGCTCCGTTGCTGGGCCTCGTGGAATTACCGTCTCGCGCTCGACGCCCAGGGGCGGCCTTGCCCCACCACGCATTATTGGATGAACAGCCTCCAGGGCGTTTCGCGCAACGTGAATTATTTCGTCTCACTGAATAGCGAGGGGCAGATTGCGTCCGACAAAATCCTGCGCCACTTTGATTACGAGCATCCGTTGTTCAACCTCGCGGCCCTGGTCGCCCAGGCCGAACTGCCGCCCCTGAATCACATCGCTTCCAGCCAATCCATCTACTATGCTGGCGCCTGGTTCAAGTACGGCTTTCACGAGGACGGCCTCAATAGCGCCCTGGCTTGCGCCCGCGCTCTCACCGGCGAAAACCTCTGGTCATGAATTCCTGCCTCTACGAATGCACCGTCATGCACCATCGCTTGGAGCCGAAGGTGCACCAGTTCAGCTACCGGATTTTTTTGTGCGCCTTTGATTTGGATGAAATTGACGCCCTCGCCAAGACCATCCCGCTCTTCAGCCGCAACCGGCGCAATTTTTATACCTTTCGCGATTCCGACCATCTCACCTTGCCCGGCCTGGCGGGCCGCACGGTGCGCGAAAATCTCGCCGCCTATCTCACGAGCCAGGACGTGGACTTGCCCGCGGCCGGGCGCGTCCTGCTGCTGACCCTGCCCCGCGTCTTCGGCTACGTTTTCAATCCCGTGTCGTTCTTTTTTTGTTTCGACGCCCAAGGGGAGCCGCTGTGCGCGGTGGCGGAGGTCAACAATACTTTCGGCGAACAGAAACTTTATCTGCTGAAGGAGCCCGCGCAGGAGGGCGTTTTTTGCCGCGTGGCCCCGAAGCATTTTTATATCTCGCCCTTTTCCAACCTCGGGCTCGCGTTGGACCTGAAACTCCGGGTGCCCGGTGAAAAACTCGACCTCCGCATCGACGATCGCGCGACCGACGCGGAAGGCCACCGCCGGGTGCTGCTCACCACGCTCACGGGGCGCCGCCAGCCCTGCACCACTGGCCGCCTGGCCTGGTTTCTGCTCAAATACCCGCTGCTGACGCTGCGTATTATTTTTCTCATCAACTGGCACGCGCTTCTCCTCTGGCTCAAACGCGTGCCGTGGCACCGCAAAGCCGCGCACCCGGAATTGCAGCGCGACGTGCTCAAACCCCATGCCTCCCTGGCGGCCAAGGATTTATGAACAACGCGCTCATTTTGGATGAAACCGCCCGGCCGGCTGCTTCGCCTGCCGCCACCAGTTTCTATCAACGCCTAGTGCTGGGGGCGCTGGAAAAAATGACTCAGGGCTCCCTGCGTTTGGAAATGCCCGATGGGTCGGTCAGGATTTTTGGTACGCCAGGAATTTCCGTGGACGCCGTCATGCGCATTCGCCAGTCGGGCTTTTTTCGCCGCTGCGTGCTATTTGGCGACGTGGGTTTTGGCGAAAGCTACGTCGAGGGTGAGTGGGAGACGGATTCCCTCGAGCGCGTCATTTCCTGGGCGATTATCAATCTGGAAAATTCCCCGACCATGAGCGGCTCGAAGGCGCAACATTTCGGGCTCAATCTGCTCAAGTTTTACAACTGGGCCGTCCACGCCCTGCACCCCAACAGCCTGCGTTATGCGCGCGAAAACATCGCCAAGCACTACGACCTGGGGAACGACTTTTACCGCCTCTGGCTCGATCCGGGGATGACTTATTCGAGCGCCTATTTCACCGCCGCGGAGCAAACCCTCGAGTCCGCGCAGACCGCCAAGTACGAGGCCTTGTGCCGTAAGCTGCGCTTGCAGGCCACGGATCGCGTGCTGGAAATTGGCGGAGGGTGGGGCGGTTTCGCCTGCCATGCCGCCCGCCATTACGGCTGCCACGTTACGACCGTGACAATTTCGCAGGCGCAATTTGACTATGCCCAAAAGCGCATTGCGCGCGAGGGGCTGGAATCCAGCATCGAACTGAAGTTGCAAGACTTTCGCCACCTGGCCGGCCGGTATGATAAAATTGTGTCCATCGAAATGATGGAAGCGCTCGGCGACGGTTACCTCGCGCCGTTCTGCGCGAAACTGCACGAACTCCTGGAGCCGCACGGCCTGGTCGGGTTGCAATACATCACCGTGCCCGACAGCCGCCACGCCGAACTGCGCCGCGGAGTGGACTGGATTCAGAAGCACATTTTCCCCGGCTCGATTCTCTTGAGCGTGGGGCGGGTCAATGAAACCCTCAACCGCACCGGCGATTTGTTCCTCCATGATCTAGAGGACCTGGGCGCCAGCTACACGCGCACTTTGCATACGTGGTGGACGACGTTCAACCGCCAACTCGACGCCGTCCGCCGCCAGGGTTTTGACGAGCGTTTCATCCGCAAGTGGAATTATTACCTCCAGTACTGCGAGGCCGCCTTTGCGCTGCGCAACATCAGCGTCGTGCAGGCCGTTTACACCCGGCCCAATAACCGGCATCTGGCCGCGGTTTCGTAACGAATAATAACTGTACCCCCATGAATCTTATCGTCAATGTAGGCACCTTGGAGCGCTGGCTCGCGGCCTTGGCGGGCCTCGCACTGCTGGTGAGCGTTTTCGTCGTTTGGAGCCCCTGGCGGCTCCTCGGGGCTATTCTGCTTTTTTACCGCGCCTTCACCGGCAACTGCCAAGGCTACCAACTTTTCGGTTTCAACACCTGCGGCCTCAAACCCAAGTCATGATCATTTTTCTCCGCGCCGTCTATGTCTGTGTCATCGTCGCGATGTTTACGGTGACGATTTGGGCCAGCAGTCATGTGTCCATGTGGAACACGCCGCGTGAAGTGGTGCTGCATCCATGGTTCATCGCGACGCTTTTCGACACCTATTTCGCCTTCCTGATTTTTTTCGCCTGGGTGGCCTATAAAGAGACCTCGTACTGGGCGCGCTTCGCCTGGCTGGTGGCTATATTGACACTCGGTAATTTCGCCATTGGCGCTTACATGCTGATTCAGCTTTTCCGGCTGCCGGCCGATGCCAGCATCGAGGATCTTCTCCTGCGCAAAAACGCGCGCCGCCCGGCCGCTCTTGGCCATTAACCCCATGTGGCCGCTTTATTTAATCGGACTCGGGCTGATGCTGGTGGTGTTCGCACTCGTTTGGGTGGTTTGCGTACGGGTGCGCAATTACGGGTTTCTGGATGTTATTTGGTCCTATGGGCTGGCCCTCCTCGCGCCCCTTTACGCCTGGCAGGGAACGGGCCTGCCCTTGCGGAAATGGCTCTTCGCTCTTGTGGCCCTCATCTGGAGCCTGCGGCTGGGCACCTATATTTTTCGCCGCGTGCTGCGCCACCATCCGCAAGAAGACGCCCGTTACCACAGTTTTCGCGTCCGCTGGCCGAACCCGTGGATGTTTCTCGGCTTTTTCGAGCTTCAGGCCCTCATCGTTGCGGTATTTTCGCTGCCCTTTCTTTTGGCCTGCTACAATTCCGCGCCCGCATTGCACCCCGTCGAAATCGCGGGACTGGCCCTGAGCCTATTGGCGGTCGCCGGCGAAGCACTGGCCGACTGGCAGATGAGCCGGTTCAAATCCAACCCCGCCCATCGCGGCCAAGTTTGCGAAGTGGGGCTTTGGCGGTATTCGCGCCACCCCAATTATTTTTTTGAATCGCTGGTCTGGTGGGGCTTTTTTCTCGCCGCGCTGGGCTCGCCGCTCGGCTGGCTCACCCTGATTTGTCCGCTGCTGATGCTTTATTTCCTCTTCCAAGTCACGGGCATTCCGCTCACCGAGGAATTTGCGCTGAAAACCAAAGGCGACGCCTATCGCGCGTACCAGCGCACGACCAGCGCCTTCCTTCCGCTTCCACGGAAGCAGCCGTGAGCCTCCTCGAATCCGTTTTGGCCGCCGACGTCCTGCCCGATGCCGCCCTGCGCTTCGGCATTCGCCACCTGCTCGGCAAAACCCTGCGGGAGAAAGACCGGCCGACGCCGGAACTCCGCCGCGCCGCGGTGCTGGCCCACGCGGACGGCTTGCGGCGCAGTCCCATCGCCATCCAGACCCAGGCCGCGAACGCGCAGCACTATGAAGTGACGGCCGGCTTCTACCAGCGCGTGTTGGGACCGCGCTTAAAATACAGCGGTGGATGGTGGAACAGCGCGGCCGACACGCTCGCGCAAAGCGAGGACAACATGCTCGCGCTGACTTGCGCGCGGGCGGAAATCGCCGACGGCCAGAATATTCTCGAGCTCGGTTGCGGCTGGGGCTCGCTTTCGCTCTGGCTGGCTGCGCATTACCCCGGCGCCCGCATCACCGCGGTGTCGAATTCCCGCTCGCAAAAGGCGTTCATCGAGGCCGCCGCCGCGCACGCGGGGCTAAAAAATCTCGCCGTACTCACTTGCGACATGAATGTTTTTGAAATGGATGCACGGTTTGACCGGGTAGTGAGTGTCGAGATGTTTGAGCACATGAAGAATTACCAGCTTCTGATGCGGAAAATTGCGGGCTGGCTGGCGCCGGGCGGAAAACTTTTTGTCCACCTTTTCACCCATCGCGATTGCGCCTACCATTTCGAGGATCGAGGACCGGATGACTGGATGGCGCGCCATTTTTTCTCCGGCGGGCAAATGCCCAGCGCCGATTTGCTCTCGCACTTTCAGGACGATTTGACGCTCGCCCAGCAATGGACCGTGGACGGCCTGCATTACCAAAAGACGGCGGAAGCGTGGCTCCAAAATATGGACGCGCACCGCGCGGAAATCCTGCCGAGCTTGGCGCAAACGTACGGGCCCGGCCAGGCCCGGCGCTGGTGGGCCTACTGGCGGATTTTCTTTATGTCCTGCGCCGAACTTTTCGGCTACCGCCAGGGGCGGGAATGGTTCGTCTCCCATTACCTATTTCACAAGTAGCTCAACGCACTTCGCGTTGCGCTGGCGAAACCGGCCCGCTTTATTTCCCCACAAACACAATGGGGCCTTCGGCTTTGGGCACGCCGCCGGTTTTTTCCACGCTGATGGCAAAGGCCGTCGCGGAAGTCACCGGCTGGTCCGGCTTGAAGGCATCGAGAGTGCCCGTTTCGTCGGCGATGGGCAGCACGCCCGCGTTCACGGGATTCTGGTAGCGCGGATCGATGATCCATAACTGGTAATCCTTCCCCGCGCCGGGCTTGGGCAGATTCACCATCTTGATGACGCCCTGCTGCTTCTGGTCGTCCCACACCACCACGACTCCCGCTTTCTGGTAGGTGTCGATTTGGGCGCTCAAGGTCGTAATCTTCATCAGCGCGAGCGAGCCCTGCTTTTGCAATTCGGCAATCTGCTGCAACTGGCCGTCGGTCGTCACCTTGAGCGCGGCGAGCTGCCTGCTCAGTTCGTCGCGCTGTTGGGCGAGATTTTCCGCCGCCGACTTTTCTTGCGCCAGTTCGGTGTTTGCCTGCTGGTTCTCTTGGAAAGTGTAGAGGAACGCCAGGGCCAGGCAGGCCGCCAGCGCGCCCAGGGCCGGAGTCAGCCAGCCCCAGCGCACGACTTTGGTCGCGGTGTCGGCGGACGCGCCCGTTTTTCCCTGCGCCAGCGTCAAGATTTTTGCACGCAACTGTGCCGACGGTTGCACTTTCGGCACAGTCAGCGCCAAGGCCGCCGTGCTGTCGCGCAAGTCGTCCACCAACTGCGTCAATGCTGCGTCGGCCCGCATTTCCTGTTCAAAGCCGCGGGCTTGCGCAGGGGAAAGTTCTCCGAGCACATAGGCGAGGGCAAGGTCCTGTTTGGGTTCGTCGATCATGCGCCCTCCTTTACGAATTCTCGCAAACGCAGCAGGCCGCGGCGAATGCGCGCCTTCACGGTGCCGAGGGGTTGTTTTAATTGGGCCGCGATTTCCTCATGCGTCAGCTCGGTAAAAAAGGCCAGGCCGATGGCCTGCTTCTGGTCTTCAGGAATCAGTGCCAGCGCGGCGCGCACGCGCGCGTGCAGTTCGTGTTGGAGGGGGGTCGACGCCGAGGTGTCGTCCACCGAGGCAAAGAAATTCAGGTCGATCGCCTTGTCCGTGGTGCGCTGCAAACGCTGGCGGACGCGCAGGCGGTCGATGGCCTTGTGGCGCAAAATCATCACCGCCCAGGTGAAGGCGCTGCTGCGGGTCGCGTCGTAAGTGGCGGCCTTGCGCCAGATATGGCTGAACGTCTCCTGCAGGACATCCTCCGCCTCGGCCGCATCGTTCACCATGCGCAACGCCATCGAGTAAAGCCCGGTCGAAAAACGGTCATAGAGCTCGGCGAAGGCCGGCTCCTCTCCCTGGGCGACCCGCGTCAAAAGCTGGGCCTCCAGCAATCGGTCTGGCTCGCTTTTGGGATTCATGTCGCCGAGGGCAGGCACGCGGACGGTCGGCTGGCGGTCCCACCAAGTCGCGCGCGTTCGAACGCTTACGATAGGGCAAGCAAACTCGGTCAGGCAAGCGTCGAACACACTAGATAAGACGCCGGATTTCGCGTTTGGGATGCAGGCAAACCGTCCCGGAAAGGTGAGTGGCGGCGTTTAGATAAACGCAAGCGAAGTTGCTCACTAGAAACAATGCTTTGGCACAATCCAACTCTGAGGGCCGTCGCAAGCGACGCCCCTACGCCGCGCCCAATTTACCATGTCACGTCGCTAAGGCCGTGAGTAGGGCCGTCGGTTGCGACGGCCCTCTGTCTTTTCTACAACGCAAACAAAGTCCAGTCCTCTACGACGTACTCAGGCGAGCTTGAGTTCGCGCAAGGTGGCACCGACGGCACTCAAGTTCTCCGGCCGCATGGCCGCGTGGCTGGTCGAGAGGACCATGCCGGTGCCGCCCGCCTGAAAGATGGCGTGCACGGCGTCCCGCACGCTCTCCGGCGTGCTGTTCTTGAGTGCGACATCGATGCCGAGCCCCGGACAAATCTGCGTCTTCGAGCCGGCCACGCCTTCCACGGCCCGTTTCGTTTCGCGGTAAACATAATCGCCCGAGAAGCCGGGGTACGTGCCGCGTGGCGTGCCGTTGATGGGCAGGCTGTTAAGCTGCGCCTCGTAAGTGGGATTATTCGGCCCGATGATTTCGTCATAGGACTTTTCCTTAAAATCCATGATACTATATTCCAGATCGAGCAACTGCGCATGGTTCAGATCGCCAAAGACGTTCTGCCCGATGCTGTTGACGAACGAGGTCATGCGCTCGGCGGCGGGATTGTCATACAGGGCGGGTTTGAGGAAATCGGCGTACTCCGTGTATGCTGCGTAGTCCTGCTCCGCGCGATAGAACGGGCTGAACGAGATGTTATGCCAGATATGAAAACCCACCTGCACGTCTGGCCGGAGGGCTTTGGCCTTGGTGTAAAATTCGCGCTGCATTTCACGCATGCTCGCGGCCCAGAAATTTTCCCAGGCCAGCAGTTCGGGATGGCGCAGGAGAATGCGCCAGAATTCCACAAAGTAGCCGTCGCGCGGACGCTGCCCGGCGCGGCCCGCGCGCACATAAGGTTCCAGCGCGAGAAAGCCTTGTTTCACGCGCTCGATATCGAGGCCCTGGCTGGCGGCTTTGGTTGCGCAGTATTCACAGAAACACGACGTGCGGCCAGGGTCGCTTTTCGAACCATGGTGCCATGCGCCCAGCGCGTTGCCCAGCGGTCCCTGGCGTTCGCTGCCGCGTTGCAGGCCGTCGACGTTGTACGAGCGAATATAATCTTCCACCGCGCCGGCGATGAGGTGGCGGAAATACGGATTGTTCAAGCACGGGCCGCCGGGATGCCCCGCCGTGCGGCGGCCATAAAGATCGATTTCGTAGAGTTGATCCATCCCGGCGATATTGAGCGGCGCGCGGTTGTCCTCCTCCATCCAGGGATAAATTTTGATGCCGCGCTTTTTCGTCTCCGCCGTGATTTTCTCCATCGTATCCGGCAGGTTCGCGTCGCCCGGCGAGAGCGCCTGCGGCTTCATGTACACATCCTGGTAAAACTCCGGGTGCGCGGTGGCGAAATGGCCCGCCGAATTCGTCGCCCGGTCGAGTCCGGCCCATGACGGCTCGTAAAGGGCGCAATGCAGGAAGAGCGTGTTGACGTTGGCGCGCGCCTGCACGTCGTCAAAAAAACGCGCAATGCCGTATTGCAGCAGGTACGACGACTCGGCCTGAAATCCAATCATGGGTTTCACCGTCGTCGCAGGCGCTGCGGGCGCTTCGGCCGCGCTCGCGGTCAAACTGAGGCCGGTCGAGACCGCGCCCGCGGCCAGGGCCGCCGTGCGGACAAATTCCCGGCGTGAAATTACAGGCAAGGCAGGCTCGGAAGCTTTCATGATAAGTGCTCGTGGATTGACAAGGGTGGGGTGGTGGCGGGGCCGGACGGTGGCTGGGCCGTGGCCGAAAAAAATGGGGGAATTACGGCCGCATCAAGACCGCGCCGTTCATGTCGATGACACATCCGGTCATCGTCGCGGGCGCATCGAGCGCGAGCCACGCGGCGGTGGCGGCCACTTCCTCGGCGGTGTTCACGCGGCCCAGTGGAATTTTTTTACGCACCTCATCGTGCCGCGGGCCGTGGATGTGCGGCGCCGCCATGTCGGTGTCGACCCAGCTCGGCGCGATAGTGAAGACCAGCACTTGCGCCGGCCCATAGGCCGCCGCGAAGGAATGGCCCATCGAGTTGAGGGCCGCCTTGGAAGCGCTGTAGGCGGACGTCGTCACCTGCCCGCCAAACGCGCCGCGCGAGGAAATGTTGATGACCCGCCCGTCCCCGCGCGCGGCCATCTGCCGTGCGGCGAGAAACGTCAAATGCGCGGGCGCAAAAAGATTCAGCGCCAGGGTCCGCTGCCAGGCGTCTTGCCACTGGGCGTAATCCACTTCGGCAATCGGATGCATTTCAAAAATGCCCGCGTTGTTCACCAGCACGTCGAGGCGGCCATATTGGGCCATCACGGCCTCATACAACGACGCCGGGGCTTCGGTCTCGCCGAGATCGGCGGCGAAGAGCGCATGGCCCTCGCCGGCCAGCGAGCGCAAGGTTTCCTCGGCCGCCGCGCGATTACCGCGATAATGCAGGGCCACACGCATTCCGCGCGCCGCGAGTTTTTGGGCGATGCAGCGGCCAATGCCGCGCGAGGCTCCCGTGACCAACGCTACCGGGGTGGGGTTGGGGCTCATGCCAAAACCTTTGTCTTCACCGCGCGTTATGGCAAGTGGATAGCGTCATTGCTTTTCGTGGGAGTCGTCACGAGTCCGGAAATTTCTAAAATATTATTTTGACGGCTGACGCATTTTTTCAAGGTTGCGACCGCGGGGTTGAGAACGTTAATCCTTCGGTCTCCGCGATTCCCCATGTTCTCCCTGCAAAGCAAAACTACGCTGGTCACCGGCGCGGGCTCCGGCATCGGCGCCAGCATCGCCGCGGTTTTTGCCCGCGCGGGCGCGAAAGTCTGCGTGGTGGACTGCGACGCCGCGGCGGGCGAGCGCACTGTCGCCACCATTTGCGCCGCGGGCGGTATCGCCGAATTTGCCTTGCTCGACATCAGTGGAGAAAGGGACGCGCTCGCTTTAGCAGCGCGGCTGCCGGTGCTGGATGTTTTGGTCAACAACGCGGGCATCGGCCACGTGGGAAATTTACTGGCCACGGCCGCCGCCGACCTCGACCGCTTGCACGCCGTGAACGTCCGCGGCGCGTTCAATCTTTGCAAAGCTTTCGTGCCCGCCATGCTTGCGCAAAAAAAGGGCAGCGTCATCAACCTGGCGTCGGTGGCCGGCATGGTGGCCGTGCGCGACCGGCTTGCGTACACTGTCACCAAACACGCTATTGTCGGGCTCACCCGCGCGCTCGCACTCGACCACTCGCACACCGGCGTGCGTTTCAACGCCATATGTCCGGGCCGCGTCGAAACTCCGTTTGTGCAGGCGCGCATCGCCGAATATCCCGACCCGGCCCAAGCGTTCCGCGACATGTCGTCCACGCAGTTGACTGGCCGCATGGTCCAACCGGAGGAAGTCGCCGCCGCCGCCTTATACCTCGCCAGCGACGAAGCGGCGATGGTCACCGGCTCCTGCCAGATGATTGATGGGGGCTGGACCGCGGGGAAGTAAGCGCGGGCTTCGCGGAGTTGAGCGCGGCCTTGTCCCGCACGGTCGCATGAAGCGCGGCGGCACGCCCGCGGGCGAAGATTCAAAATTCACGCTGATTTCGGCGTTGAATTGGCCTCCGGCGCTTCATCCAGCATCGCGCGCACCTTATGGGCGAGCAGCGTGGGGGTGAAAGGCTTTTGCAGAATCACCGCCGGGCGGTGCAGGACCCCTTGGTGGATCAAGGCGTTCTCCGTCGAGGCGGAGGCGAAAAGAATCTTGGTTTGCGGGGACAGCGCATGCACACGCACGGACAACTCGGGGCCATTCATATTCGGCATTACGACATCGGTGAACAACAAATCCACGGGCGGGGTGCCGTTGGCCGGCAGCAGGTTGAGCGCATCGAGGCCATCGGCTGCCGCCAGCACGGTGTAGCCGAGCCGCCGCAACAACGTCGTCGTCATCTCGCGCATGGCGACGTCGTCCTCGGCCAGCAGGATGGTCTCCCGGCCGCGCGGCAAAAAGGGAGGGGTCGTGGCCGGGGCGGGGCCCGGGGCCGACACTTCCGCCTGGGGGAGAAAAATTTTGAACGTCGTGCCCCGGCCCGGCTCGCTGTAGATGGTGATATTGCCACCGCTTTGTTTGATGATGCCATAACAGGTCGATAGTCCCAGGCCGGTGCCCTGGCCCACGCCTTTCGTCGTAAAAAAAGGCTCGAAGGCATGGGCTTTGACTTCGTCACTCATGCCCGTGCCCGTATCCGAAACCGCCAGTAGCACGTAGCCGCCGGGCTTCATTTCCGTCGCCGGGCCCACTTGTTCCTGTTCCAAGGTGAAATTGGCGGTTTCCACCGTGAGCTTGCCTCCGTTCGGCATCGCGTCGGCGGCATTCATGGTAAGATTCAACAGCACCTGCTCAATCTGTCCGGCATCCACTTGGACGGTCTTGAGCTCCTTCGCCAGGACGAAGCGCACGTCGATGTCCGGGCCCACCAAGTGGCGCATGGAGTTCTCCATGTCGCTGATGATCGAGTTTAAATGGAGGATTTCCGGGAACAGGAATTGTTTGCGCCCGTAAGCCAGCAGTTGCCGCGTCAGGGTGGCCGCGCGCCCCGCGGCCCGGCGGATTTCGGAGGCGCGGTAGAGCAGGGGGCTGTGCGACGGCAGTTCGGCCCGCAGCAGGTCACTCTGCCCGAGAATGGCCGTCATGATGCTGTTGAATTCGTGCGCGACGCCGCCGGCCAGTTTGCCAACGGTTTCCAATTTCTGGGATTGGAGCATTTGCGCCTCGAAACGTTTGCGCTCCGTAATGTCATGCACGATCACCACCGCGCCGGCCTTGACCCCGCGGTTGTCGTAAAAGGCCTGGCCGCTGACCAAGACCAGCCGGGGCGGCTGGCCTTTGGGCTTAATCACGGCCTCGATGTTGTTCACCGTGCCCTCCTGCAAGGCGCGGAACAGCGGTGTCTGCTCGAGCGGCATCGGGGTCTTGCCGTCGGGCAGATAAAGCTCAAAAAGATCGGGTCGCTTGGGATCGGGCCAGGTTTGTTCCGACAGGCCGTGCAGCTTGCGCAGGGCCCGGTTGAAAAGGATCGGCCCGCCCGCGGCGTCGCAGGCCAGGATACCGTCGGCCACATTCTCCAGGACGGCCGTCAGCAGTTCCTGCTCTAGACGCTGGGCCTCCTCCACCCGGCGGCGGGCCGAGATATCCTGCGCCATCACGACAATGCCCACCACGGCGCCCTCCGTGTTCCGGTACGGCACCTTGTCGGTCTGCACCCAGATGTCTTTGCCGCCGGGCGTGCGAATCGTCTCGATGATGCCCAGCTTCGGCATGCCGGATTTAATCACCTCCAGGTCGTCCGCATAAAATTTGGCGGCTTGCTCCGGATAATTTTCCATCGCCGCTTTGCCCTCGAGTTCCTCCACCGTTTTCCCGGCGGCCTCCGCGACCCGCCGGTTGACCCGCAGCACGCGGTTATGCGTGTCCTTGAACCAAATCAGGGCGGGAATAAGGTCGAAGAGCACTTGCAATTCGGCGGTCTGCCGCTGGAGCAACTCCTCGGTTTTTTTGCGCTCGGTGATGTCCGCGACCACGCCCACCAGGCGCACCAGCACGCCGGCGGCATCGCGCACCTGAAAGCCGCGCACCCGTACCCACCGGATTTCCCCATCGGGCCGCACGATGCGGTACTCCATCTCGATGCTCGGGGCATCACTTTTCAGTTGCGCGAAAACACCCAGCACCCGCTCCCGGTCTTCCGGGAAGGTGAAATCGGCCCAGCGTTCCGGGTGCGCCAGAAAACTGGCCACCGGACGGCCCCAGATCCGCTCAAAGGCCGGGCTGACATAATGCACCGTCAGCATGTCCGGCGAACGAATCCAAAAGACGTCGGTGATGTTTTCGGTGAGCTGGCGGAACTTCACGTTGCTCTCCAGCAGCATCTTTTCCGCGAACTGGTGTTGGGCGACCTCGGCCTGAAGCGCCTGGTTGCTCTGCCGCAACTCGCCCGTGCGCTCGGCAATCCGCTCCTCGAGTTGGGATTGACCGAGCCGCAGATTTCGCTCCGCCTGCTTTTGATCATCGATATCGGTGCCGGTGCCGACCCACTGGATGATTTGCCCCGCCGCATTGCGCAGGGCCGAGGCGCGCCCCAGAAACCACCGGTAAGCGCCATCGGCCCCCCGTTTGAAGCGGTATTCAATCTCGTAGTCCTGCCCGGTGGTGATTGAGAGGGTCCAGCGGTCGATGCACCGCTGAAGATCCTCCGGATGGATGGCGGCCCGCCAGCCCCAGTTCAGCGTTTGCTCAAAGTTCAGGCCTGTGTAATCGAACCAGGATTTGTTGTAATAATCCAGGCACCCATCCGGGCGCGCCGTCCAAAGGATCAACGGCACGTTGTCCGCCAAAAAGCTGTACCGTTGGCTGCCTTCGAGCAAAACCGCCTCGACTTTGGCCTGCTTCAGCTCCTGCTCCGCCATTTTCAGGTCGTCGATATCCGTGCAGGTGCCAAACCACTTGGTGATTTTTCCGTCGGCGTCGCGGTGCGGCACGCCCCGGATCAGCCACCAGCGGTAAACGCCGTCGGCCCGGCGCAGGCGCGCCTCAAGCGAATATCTGGCTTCCCGCGTCACGGCGTCCTGCCACTTTTCCCAGGCCTGCCGTTGGTCGTCGGGATGGAAGGGCTTGTTCCACGCTCCACCCAGGCTTTCCGCCAGTGTGAGCCCGGTATAATCCATCCACCTTTGATTAAAATAAATATTCCGGCCGTCGGGCTTGGTCACCCAGACGATTTGCGGCATCGCCTCCACCAGCGTGCAGAATTCCTCCTCGCCGAGAATCATGGCTGCGCTCCCGCCGGCGGTGAATCCAGCATTTCGCGCACTTTGTGGCACAGCGTGGCGGGGGAGTACGGCTTGGGCAGGAAATCCACGCCCTTTTCCAGCACGCCGGAACGCTCGATGGCCTCGTGAATATAACCGGAGGTGAACAGGATTTTCAGCTCGGGGTCGGTGGTTTTCAGCCACTCGGCCATCGCCTGGCCGCCCATCACCGGCATGATGACATCGGTGATCACCAATTGAAACGGTGCGCCCGCATGGCTGTGCGCCGCCCGCAAACCCTCCGCGCCGTTGGCGGCCAGCACCACTTTGTAACCATGGGCTTGCAAGACCGTGCTGGCCAGGTTGCGGACCGCCGTCTCATCTTCCACCACGAGGATCGACTCCGTCCCGCGCGGCAACGGCATCGCCAGGCTCGACCGGCTCTCCGTCGCCGCCCCCGGCGTGATGCGGGGAAAATAGATTTTGAACGTCGTGCCCTTGCCGACCTCGCTTTCGAGGGTGATGTGGCCGTTGCTTTGCTTGACGATGGTCTGGCACGTGGCCAGGCCCAACCCCGTGCCCTTGCCCGCGTCCTTGGTGGTGTAAAAGGCCTCAAATACCCGTGCTTTCACCGCCTCCGTCATGCCGCAGCCGGTGTCGCTGACGCTGAGCAGCACGTACTCCCCGGGCATCACGTCCAGATGCCCCTCGGCGTATTTTTTATCCAGGGTCACGCGGCGCGTCGCGATGGTCACCCGGCCGCCGGTGGGCATGGCGTCGCGCGCATTGACGACGAGATTCATCAGCACCTGTCCCATATAACCGGCATCCGCCAGCACGTGGCCCGCGTCCTGGTCCAAATCGATTTTCAATTCAATCTTTTCGTCCACCATCCGCCGCAGCATGTCCTCCACCTCCCGCACCACGAAATTGAAGTCGAGTTCCACCGGCTGGACGACTTGTTTGCGGCTGAACACGAGCAATTGCGCCGTCAACTGGGCCGCCCGTTCCGCCGCCAGCCAGATCTGCCGGTTGTGCTCCTGCATGGCCGATTCCTCCACCAGGCCAAATTTCAACAATTCACTATACCCCATGATGACCGACAGCATGTTGTTGAAATCGTGAGCGATGCCGGAGGCCAGTTGCCCGAGCGCCTCCATCTTTTGGGATTCGACCAGCATGGCCTCCAGTTTGCGGCGTTCGGTGATGTCCCGAACATTGCACTGGATCACCTTTTTGTCCCCCGCCTGGTAAACATTGCTGACAAACTCCACGGCAATTTTCAGGCCGTCCTTTGTTTCCAGGGGCAGATTATCGTAGTGCACATACCCCTTCGCCTGCAATCGCTCCAACATCACCTGGTTGGCCTCGATGTCTTTGAACGGGCTGAGTTCGCCAACGGTTTTACCGATCATTTCCGCCCGGGAAAACCCGAGCAGTTTGAACAGGTAGGGATTCACGTCGGTGATGCAACCGGTGCCCACGTCCAGAATCAGAATGCCATCCCGCGCCGCCTCAAAGAGCCGCCGGTAACTCAATTCCGAGGTGCGAATGCTCTGGGCTGAGCGGGTCTCGGTTTTTCTATTGTCCGGGTGCTCGTCGAACTCCTGCGCCTCCTGGTTTTTCTTTTGCTCACTTTCCGTATGACTGAGGAGCAAGCGGGCTCCCTGGGTATCCGTCATGGCCGGTTCTGCGTCGGACAAGATTTGGTCTTTCATGGTTGCCCGTCAGCGTAAGCGCAAAGGACGCTTCCCACCATACGGTCTTTCCCTACCACATGAGTTAGCTTGGTATTTCGTCTAGCCTGCGCCAATGGCGCAAAAATAGTCCGGACTTTTTTGGTTGGACTCGACTCCGCGCGCCCGCCAGCATCGGCCCACGAAAAACGGCGCTTAACGCCGCGTCCCCGCCACCGGGTGGGTCGCGGTGGAAACCTGGCTCGGTGGCCAAGGCTTGTTCGCCGTTTTTCTCAACCCCAAAGTTTTACCCCCTTTGTCGCGCCGGTGCGTTCGTGCTTGGCCTGGCCGTAGTCCACGGCGGTCACGGGCAAAACGCCGAAGGGGAAACCTCCGTTTGATAAACCAACATGAAAACGAGAATCCATTTTGCGCTCATGCTCGCGCTGGCATTTACGCTGCCCGTAGCCACGATGTTCATCGCCAGAGCGGCCGGCGCGGGTGCCACGGGGACGCTACCCCGACCGGAGGGCCCGTGTGATATTTATGCCGCCGGCGGCTCGCCCTGTGTGGCTGCCCACAGTACCACGCGCGCCTTGTGGGCCGCCTACAACGGCCCGCTTTACCAGGTCATGCGCCAGTCGGACGGCAAGACCGCGGACATCGGCCTCGTCAAATCCTCTGCCACAGATGCCGGTGGCTATGCTGACGCAGCCGCCCAGGATGCCTTTTGCGCCAACACTTATTGCTGGATCACCACCCTCTACGACCAATCCGGCAAGGGCAACCACCTCGTGCAGGCGCCGCACGGTGGCTTTAGCGGCCCGGCCCTGGGCGGATTTAACAACCTCCCGGTCGCCGACTGGGCCCCGATTACGATCATGGGCCACAAGGCCTACGGTGTTTTCATCGCGCCGGGCATGGGCCTGCGCTGGAACGACGCGAAAGGCACCGCCGTGGATGACCAGGCGGAGGGCCAGTACTGGGTCGTGAATGGCCAGCACTACAACTCCGGCTGCTGCTACGATTACGGCAACGCCGAGACGGACAGCCGGGACGACGGTAACGGCACCATGGAGACCACCTACTATGGCAACGCCGCCAACTGGTATCATGGCCCGCCTCCGGGCCCGTGGGTCATGACCGATCAAGAGAACAACCTCGTGGGTTGCGTCAACCCGGATGGTTCCAAGAACTGCCCCGGTCTGCCGAGCCTCAACTGGCGTTTTGTGACTGCCATGGCCAAGGGCGAAGCGCACCACTGGACCTCCCTGGGCGGGGACTCGCAGAAGGGCGAGCTGCAGGTCATGTTCGACGGCCAGCGCGTCAACGCCAGTTATGACCCGATGCGCAAGCAGGGCGCCATCCTCTTGGGCAATGGCGGCGACAACAGCAATGGCTCCCAAGGCACGTTCTATGAAGGCGCCATGACGGCCGCCGGCACTTTCCCGTCGGATGCCACGGATCAGAAAGTTCAGGCCAACGTGGTGGCGGCCAGGTACGAAGCACCGCGCCAGAGCATCGCTCCTGCCGCGGCGCCCGCCGCGCCCGGACTCCAGACTTTCTCGCCGGGCTCGTCGCAGGACACCGCCGTCACTTTTACCAATACTGCGGGCGTCCCCGCGACTGGCGTCACATTGAGCATCACTGCGCCCGCGGGGTGGTCCGCGGTGGTCTCCGGCGGCACAGCGACGTCCAAGACTTTTGCTGAACCGGTGGCGCCGGGCGCAACCGTCACTGCGACTTTCAAGGTCACCTCGGGGCCTGCCGCCTTCAACGGCGACTTGCTCGCCAACGTTGCCTGGACGGCGAACGGCCTGAAGCAATCCGAGCAATCGGCGGAGAAGGTGCGGAATGTCAGCCCGATCAAGATCAACGAGTTCGCGGTTACCTCCGCTACGCCCGCCAACCCGACCAATTCTTTCATCGAGCTCTACAATGCGGGCACCGCTGACGTGGATATCTCCAACTGGACCCTGACTGAGCACCCCACCCAGCAGAGCATCTTTTCGTCCGTGAAGATTCCCGCCGGGACCAAGCTCCGGGCGGGCGGCTTCTATCTGCTCGGTCTCGCCAATGCCGGGCTGGCAGTTCCCGCGAAAAAGGGTGATACGAAGCTTTACGTTAGAAGTACGACGGGTATGAGTGTCGGGGACAGCATTGAAATCGACAACGGCACCGGCGTGGAAACCCGTAAAATCGCGGGTATCGGTACGGCGGCCGTCGGCGGCACCACGCTTTGGCAGCCCCTTCCGGACGGTCCGGTGATCACGATCCCCGTCGGCTCGACCGGCGTGCCGGTGGCGAGCGTCGCGGGTTTTGAGGTCGGCCAGAAGCTCGGCCTTGGCTATGGTACTTCCTCACCTGCCGTCGCAAGAACGGTGGAACAATATGAGGTAGTCACCATCACCGAGGTCGGCAAGCCGGGCACGCAAACTTATCTGGCGGCGGACGCGAAAGCTGGCGACACCTCTATCAGGGTGCGAAGCGGCGCCAACATTTCGGCGGGTGACAAGATCAGGTTGGACATTGACAGCGTCGGCCATGGCATCGAGTCCGTCACGGTCAACACCGTCAACGTCCAAGCGGGCGGCGGCGGGGGTGGTCGCGGGGGTCGCGGCGGTGCCGGTGGCGCCGCCACCCTCGAGTTGGCCGCTCCGCTCAAATTTGACCATGCCTCGAACATGCCCCTCAGCGTCCGGGGAACCGGCCTCAGTTTCCAGCCCGCCACGGCTTTTGCCCATGCGAGCAACGAGCCCATCCAGCCGCTCGGCACCGGCCTCACGCTCGATAGTCCGCTCGCCAGCGACCACCTAATCAACGCCGCGGTCCATGACACAGCGGTCACCACAGAAGGTTACCAAGGGACACCGGCACCCAACCAGTGGTTCGGTGGACCGGCCTTGGCCAGCGCGGGCAGCATGGTGTTGCGTGACGCTTCCGGCTTGGTCGTGGACAGCCTCAACTACGGCGGACTCGTGGACCCGTGGGCGGCCCAAGGTTACCAAGCCGCGTCTGGTGCAGGGCGGGGTGGTTGCAGCGTGGCTTCGCCCGCGGGTGGCCGAGGTGGCCGCCGGGGCGCGGCGGCTCCGGCCGAGGGCGCACCCAACCGGAGCGCGGGCCGCATCGCGGATGGCGCCGACACCGCCAGCAACTGCGCTGATTTTCAGTTGCAAAACCCCACGCCCGGCGCGCCCAACCAGAAAACGTAGGCCTCGCGCTTGCGCGATGCCCCATTCCGAAATCAATTTAATTCCAGAGAGGTTGCGACGCGTTTTGAAACCCGTCTTCGACGGCGCGCTGAGGGCAGCGCGCCTGCCGGTGAACAGACGGCGCACTAATCTCAGTACGCATTGGAGCTTGGGGTAGGGCGCGGTGCCCTCACCGCGCCGCATTTTTTCGATTTATAAAAACAGAACCAATACCACCGCTAACACGGAAATATCTACCCAAAGACTCGCGGTTTCGTTTTCGTCATCCGTGCTATCCGTATAATCCGTGGTCAAATTAACTCGCAGAAACCTTGCGTCCTCACGAAAAAATCACGCGCTTGCGCTCGTCCTGGCCTTGGTGGCGCTGGGCCATAACGGGCTTGAGCGCGCTGGGGTTGGCCTTGAGCGCCTACCTGGGCTGGCATTATGTGATGGGCGGGACTGTGATCGGCTGCAGCGGAGGAAGCCCGTGTGACCAAGTGCTCGGCAGCCGCTGGTCGACCATCGGCGGAGTCTTGCCCGTCAGCGGATTGGCGGCGGGGGCGTATATGGCGATGCTTGTAGCCAGTTTTTACCTGGGCACCGTCACGGAGGCAACGGTGCGACGGATGGCTTGGCGCGCGCTGTTGGTTCTGGTGGGTGCGGCGGCTGGCAGCGCCGTCTGGTTCATCATCGTGCAGAAATGGTTCATCGGCGCCTTTTGCCCCTATTGCATGGCCACGCACGTCACTGGCCTGGTGTTGGCCGCATTGGTGATTGGCCAGGCGCCCAGGTCATTCGCCGACACTGCAACCGAGGTCGTACCGCCCAATCCCACTCCAGTCCCGGGCGTTTCTCCGCTCGCTGTACAACCTATCCTCACGCCTTGGCCCGCGCTCGGCGTGGCCCTGCTGGGTGTGGCCCTGGCGGGCCTGCTGGCGATTGGCCAAGTCGTCTTCGTCCCCAAGCCGGTCTTGCGCAGCGGCGCGTCGCATGTGTTTAGTCCGCTAGCTCTCAACCCCCACGCCGTGCCGCTGGTCGGTTCACCGGACGCTCCCTGCGTCGTCACTCTGCTCTTTGATTATGAATGCCCTCATTGCCAGCGATTGCATGCCCTGCTCGACGAAACGATTGATCGCTATGGTGGAAAGCTGGCCTTTGCCCTTTGCCCTGCGCCCTTGAATACCCACTGCAATCCCTTTATCCCCCGCGACGTCGAGGCCTTCAAGGACTCCTGCGAACTGACCAGGATTGCCCTCGCGGTTTGGGTGGCGAAGCGCGAGGCCTTTCCAGAATTTGACCGCTGGATGTATTACCAGGAGCCCGGCGAACCCTGGCGTCCGCGCACTGTCGACGACGCCACGGCCAAAGCCGTCGCCTTGGTCGGCCAGGCGAAGTTCGACGCCGCCCGGGCCGACCCGTGGATTGATCAATATATGCAAACTTCCATTCGGCTCTTCGGCGGCACCGGTGGCGGCTCGGTCCCCAAACTTGTTTACGGCTCGCGGTGGATGGACCCTGAACCGAATGACGCGAACGACCTCGTTTCGATGCTGCAGTCCAGCCTGGCCGTGCCCAAGCCGTGAGCCGTAACCGGATCCCCTAACTATCGAGCAATTTCAATAATTTCGTAGCCGTCAGCGCCGGGATCTGGATCGCCTTCGCCTCGCGGAGCGAGGCCGCGCCAGGTAGCCGTGGACTTTAGCCCACGGTGGCGTAGGCGCCCGGGTCGCGTCGCTCCGCGACGAAAATTCCGCATCGCCGCCAAGGGCCCCCACCAACGGCTATACTTTTATTGAATACGCTCTAAAGCTGGTACTCCGTAGCCAGATACTCAGCCCTCATCCTTCATCCTTCCCAACAGCCGCCAGTTTTCACCGGCTGTTTTATGAGCTTTCCTCAGCCAGCCTTGGCCGCCGAAACAACAGACGCGTTTTTTTCCCGCCGCCAGCATGGAACAGGCTTTCTTAATCCGAGTCCGGCGCGTTTCCTCTAATTTGCCCGAACTCAGCCAGAGAATCCAGTTTTGGCGCGCATTGGGGGTAATCTCGGCCCACTTCGCCTGCGCCCGCGGGACTGCAGCCAAGGCGAGGGAAAGATCTGCGGGCGCACGGCTCTCCGGCTCTGCTCCGGCCCGCGTGATCTCCACGGCCACGGTGTCGCCAGCTTCTGCATCGGCGGCCTCCTGCATGACCGCGTTAAGCTTGAGTTGGTGACTTCCCTGGCCATTCGGCTCGAGCGCGGCGCGAAACGGGAAGCCGTTGATTGTGGCCTCAATCATGATCACCCCTCGAGAAGGCAGCTTTGCGCTCGCTGTTTTGGGCAGCGTGAGCAGCGTCCCTGATCCCTTCTTTGCGGTCGTCTCCGGTCGCGACAACTCGGCTTCGAAGCGAATCGTTGACGGGGCTTCTTGCCGCTTAGCGGGTTGCATGGAGAGTTACATCACCAAATAAGAAACCATTCAACAAGCCTAGTCTGGGGCGGGTTTAATCCGTGCGTTGACTTGTTAAATAAAACAGAACGCGGTCGAGGGAACGGTATTGCGTCGCTGCGAAGTGGTGTGAGTTTGGCTGGAGTCGGATGGGGCGAGGTCGGCGAGGGTGGGGCGAAACTTGTTGCGGCCGTGGTCACTTTTTCGGCTTTTTCCCGCCCTTTTTCACCGGAGCGCGCGGCGACAGCGCTGCCACGCACAGGATCTCAAACAAAATCTGCGCGCCGACCAACGCGGTTATCCCCGTCGGGTCAAACGGCGGCGAAACTTCCACCACGTCGCCACCAACAATGGGCAACCCCGCCAAGCCCTGCACCATCCGCATCGCTTCCCGCGTGCTCAAGCCGCCCACCACCGGCGTGCCCGTGCCGGGGGCCACCGTTGGATCCAGCGCATCCATGTCAAAACTGATGTAGGCCGGAGCGTCGCCCACCGCTTGGCGGATTTGCGCAATCACGCCCTCGACGCCGAGGCGCTCGACCTCCGGCATCCCGATCACCCGCATCCCATGGTCCAAGGCAAACGCTTCCGTCATTTCCGCATACGGGTCGCGAATCGCCACCTGCACGCTGCGTTTCGGATTGATCACGCCCGCCTCCACCGCATTGCGAAACGGCGCCCCGTGGTGGAACTTGCTACCCTTCATTTCCGGCGCCGTATCGTGGTGCGCGTCAAAATGGATCAGTGCTGGCGGCTCGCTCCCGGCGATCGCCCGGAGAATCGGAAAGGAAATCGAATGATCCCCGCCCACCGACAGCGGGCGAATGCCCGCTGCATGCACCCGCTGATAAAAATCAAAAATCTCCCCATTCAGCAAATCGATGTTCAACGTATTGCAAATCGGCACATCCCCCAAATCAGCCACGCGCACATGATCGTAGGGAATCACTTTTGTCCACGGGTTGATGTAACGAATCAGCCCCGATTGCGCCCGCACCGCTTGCGGCCCGTAACGCGCGCCCGGACGGTGGCTCAGCGCCGCGTCCGTCGGCACGCCGATCAACCCGATGTCGAGGTTCTCCCAGCTCTGGACAAGGTTCGCCCGAAAAAATGAAGTAATGCCTATGAACGGCATCTCCGCCATCTCTTTGCCGTAGCTTTTGATGCGTTTGATAAGGTCATCCATGGACTTTGAAAACGGGATTTCCCGCGCACCTTGGGGCCCTTCGCCGTGCCGCGTCAACTACTTCCGCTGTCCGGCAGTGCCGCCATCAGGAAGATCTTTCCTGAAGGAAGTCGGAAACACCAAGCCTTTCGCCCCATCCACCCAGCAGGGCAGGAAGCAATTGACCTGGCGCAGGAGTGGGGGGATTTATATTTTTGGCGGCGCCGATCGGGTGTCTATCGCAAGCGTGTTCGTACGGGGCGGCGAGTTCTGGAGATAGCGTCGGATTTTTGCGTGGGAAGGAAAAATCCAGGAATAGGAGGAGTGAAGGAGTTGAAGCCAAGTGACCTGATGAGGGCAGCGAGCGGACTCAATAAAGCAATGCTCTGTCGAGGGATCGGTATTGGATGGCCTCGAGCGATTGTGGGATCTCGATATTTTCCGTGCCCACCAAATCTGCCATCGTCCACGCCACTTTTAAGCTGTGGGTTCCGGAGGAGCGTCGTTTATCATCCGCCTGTTCGTTTCCGTCTTATTTGTTCCCCACGGTCTCGACAGTGAACTGACCAGCAGAAGCGAGAGCAGCGAACTCGACGGCATCAAAATGGCGGCGAGCAAGGGGTTCATTTTCCCGGCGACACATAGGACGGCAACCGTGAGATTATAAACGGTGGCGAACCCGATCGCGGCGCGCGCGGCGCGGCGCCGCAGTTGGCCGACCGCCAGCAGTTGCCGAACGCCGTCCAGGCTCTGCCCGGTGAGGAAGAAATCTGCGGCTTGGCTAAGCGTGGTGCGGTCGGCGACCGGAGTGCCGCGCACCGCGGCACAACTGAAGGCGAGCGCGTCATTGGCGCCGTCGCCCAACATGAGAATGTGCTCCGGATTATGCGCCGTAATCCACGCGGCCTTGTCGTCGGGAGTCATGCCGCCATTAGCGTGGTTGGGCGCCAGCCCAAGCTTATTTGCCAGCGCGGTGACATGTTCGTTTCGGTCGCCACTGAGAATATGGATGGCGTAACCCTGCTGGGAAAGTTTGGCCAGTTCGCCGGCTACGCCCGGCCGGATGCTTTCCTGAAAGAGGAAAGTGGCCAGGCGCCGGCCATTATGGCGAAATTCGACGCTGGGCGCGTACAGGGTGGATTCGGTCGGCCTTGAATCCGCCGCTTCCGGGCCCTCCGATCTCCAGCCCCGGCGCCCGAGCGACCAGTAGTCGTTCCCCACCTTCACTGAAAGACCCTGGCCGGGTATTTCGTCAACCTGCACGCTTGCGCATGGGGAGGCGGGCGGGTCCGTGTGGCGCAGCATGGATTCACGCAAGCCGCGGCTGAACGGGTGCAGGCTGCTTTCCGCCATGCGCAAAAGGATTTGCCGCTGCCTGGGGGATAAAGCCGCGAGTGCCTCCGGATTCTGCAGGGCCGGGTAGGCAAAAGTCAGCGTGCCGGTCTTGTCGAAGACGATGGTGCGAATGCGTTTGAGCCGATTCCAAAGATGCGGATCGCGAATGAAGACGCCGGTGCGCCGCAAGCGAGTCACCGCGAATTCAGTCGCCATGGGCAGCGACAGACCCAAAACACAGGGACAGGAAACCACGAGGAGCGAGAGGATTGCGCGCGCGGCGGTGACGGGTTGGCCAACCTCAATCCAATACCAACCACTGACCAAGACCAGGCTGGAAACACAGGCGAAATAAATTTTCATCGAGCGTTCGAGGCCGGTCGGGCGCGGCGCACCCTCGGTGCAAGCCCGCAGCAAGCGCGCCAGCAGTGATTCCGCCCAGCCTTCCTCCGCTTGGAGCTCGAGGTCGACGTTTCCGGCATTGACCGCACCGGCAGGCGCAAGCCGACCCGCGGGAATGTGCCGGGGCTCCGGCTCGCCTGAAATCCAGGCCAGGTTGAAAAGCCCCGCGTTTTTCAGAATCCGTGCCGCCACCGGCACCAGTTGCCCCGGCCCGACGAGGAAACGATCGCCGGGAGCAAGCGCGGACACTTCCAGGTTTGTGCCGGGGTTCGTCGCGCTCCGCACGGCGTCGGGCACCGGGTTCATGCGCAGGAGTTGATGGCGATTGCGTTCAATGGCGGCTTCCTGCGTCCAGCGCCCCACCAGCATGAGGAAGATGAAGAGTGAAACGAAATCGAAATAGACCAATTCCGGACGGCCGAGCAGCCAGCCCGCGAGGGAGCCGAGGTAGGCGCCGGTGACGCCAAGGGCAATCGGCAGATCCAAATCCAGCACGCCCATCCGGGCTCCCCGCCAAGCACGTCCCATGAAATAACCGCCACCAATAACCATACTTAACGTGGCGCAGGCGGCGGTGATCACCGTAAAAAGGTCGGTCCATTCGCTGGTGCGCGCCAGCCCGAGGTAACCCGGCAACGTGAACAGCATGTTGTTGAGCGCCAGAAATCCACCAACGCCCAAGCGCCCCGTCAAGGCGCGGCTGTTCGGCAGTGGATTGCCCTCGGTCGGACCGAGTTGATAGCCGAAGCGGTGCAACTCGGTCGCGAACGCCGCGAGGTCCATCAGGCCCGGTTTCCAAACCAGTCGCACGCGGCCGCGGGGGGCGTCGACTTCGACGCGAATGGCGCCAGGCTGGCGCTGATAAATCTGATCCACCAGCCACACGCAGGCGACGCACGAAAGTCCTTGCAGCTGGCACGACAACTCGGCGAGGTCAGGGCCGGACGGGGCTTCGGCGGATTGCTGTCGGGTTTTCAGCCAGGAGAAATCCACGGCCGTCGTGGCCGATGGGGAAACTGGCGCAATCATTCCGGGACGGAGCCGGTAATAGCGATCGAGCCCATTTTGTTGGATAAGGCTGTGGACGCAGGAGCAACCCGCGCAGCAAAAGTCCTGCTGGCCATCGTCGAGTGGCGTGCCGCAATGGAGGCACGATTGGACCCGGCCGGAATCCGCCCGGGCGGTAAGCAGCGAGGGTTCGTCGATGACTAATGACATATGGCCTCCAGCCAGCCGGGGCCGACCGCGCTGGCGCGCCAGGCAACGATACCCGCGGCCACCAAGGCCATCACGCATTTGGCCCAACCCAGCGAGGCAAAGGATAATTTAACCTGCCAGCGAATCAGGGTGGCTTGGGCGAGCCAAAGCAAAGGCAAAGTTCCGGCCCCGAACGCCAGGGCGAGGGCGGCGCCGCGAGCCGCGCTGCCCGTGAAAAAGCTCACGGTGAAAATAAGATAGAGCGGTCCACACGGTAAAAACGGGGTGGCCAGGCCCAGCAAGCCGCCGAGCAACGTGGTGGATCCCGCCCGCGCTTTTGCCATCAGTTGGCGATGCCAGCGGCCAAGCCAAACCGGTTTGGGAAAAAACCGGTCCAGGCGCAGCGCAAAGGCAATCAACAGACTTACCAGCACCCAGGGCAAAGCACGAGCGAGCGGCCAGTCGAACGCCACCGAAACCGCCGTGCCAATGCCGCCGGCCAAGGCGCCGACCAGCATATAGGAGAACAGGCGCAGGGCATGATAAATGGCCAATGCCGGAATGGTTTCCGCTTGCGGACGACCAGCGGTTAACACGGCACAGCCCAGCGGGCCGCACATCAGCGCGCAATGCGGGCTGGACGCCAGTCCAACCATAAAGGCCGCGGTCACTCCGTCGATGGCTGCAGGCGAAAGCATAATTAGTGGTCTCCGCTGGGCACGGTGATGGGCGAAAGCAAAATTCCGTCTCTGGGCACTTCCGGTGTCGGATGTTTTGCGGCGATTACGAACAGCACGGTCCAGGCGGCCAGCAGCGTGGCAAAGGCGAAAACAAAGCAGAGCCAGGGCCATCGCCGAAGCGGGTTTATGGTCTGGCCGGAGGCGGAAAGAGCATTCATGGCGACGACGTGTTCTCAGTCGCATTCTGCCTTTCCTGTCTGAGCAGGCGTGCATCGGGCCCGAGAAATTCCACCGGCAGGCGCAGGGTGTACGAAGGGTCGGCACTGGCCACCGACAGGGCGACAATCACCGACCCCGTATAGTCCGACCGGTTTTCCTGCAGGACGATGGGCAGGACGATCTCTTCGTTGGCCCGTAGAACAACCGTGTCTCCGGTGCCGATCAAAGCCAGGCCCGCGGGCGCACCCTCGAGGGAAAAGTGCAGATTTTGCGGCTGCTCGCTCTTATTGATGAAACGGACATTGAACTGATTGCGGACGGTCTCCGCCGTGATGTAGTACGGACGACCGAGCATGCGCGTGACCGATGCGTCAATGGGCCGGAGCGTGGAAAAACTGTAGGCCGCGGCGCCGGCGCCCGCGAGCAGCAAGGCGGAATAGAGGTAGAGGCGCGGACGCAAAATCCGGCGCGGTTGGCGCTTGATGCCCTTGAGTGAATCGTAGCGCACCAGCCCGCGCGGGCGGCCCAGGTGATCCATCACCGCGTTGCAGGCATCGATGCATCCGGCACAACCGATACACTCAATTTGGAAGCCTTGGCGGATATCAATGCCGGTGGGACAAACCTGCACGCAACGGAGGCAATTGACGCACGCGCCGGCCTTCGGGTCGGTGGCTTTTCCCCGCGGTTCGCCGCGCAGGGCGTCGTAGCCAATGACCATGGTATCGTCGTCGGTCAGCGCCGATTGCAGGCGGCCATAAGGGCAAATGATCAGGCAGCATTGCTCGCGAAACCACGCGAAATTGAAAAAGAGCGCCACGGTGAGGAACGCCGCGAAAAGAAACATGCTCCAGTGTTGCCCCGGATTCTGGCGCATCCACGAATAGAGCTGGGGGAGGGAGACAAAGTAGGCCAGGAAAACGTGCGCCAGCGCCATGGCCAGGAGGAAGAAGCATACGAGCTTGGCCCCGCGGCGCAGGAGCTTTTGGGGCTTGGTCCAGGAATCCTGGTCGAACGCACGGCGGCGATCCGCAGGCCCCTCGAGCAGGCGCTCAAGGCGGCGGCAGAGGTCCAGAAAAACGGTCTGCGGGCAGGCCCACCCGCACCAGATGCGCCCGAGCAGCGCGGTTACGAAAAAAAGCCCGAAACCCAGACCCGAGATGAGAAAAAATATCAGCCACAAATCCTGCGTGGCGAACGTGAAGCCAAAGAAGTGGAAGCGGCGCAGGGCAATGTCGAGAAACACCGCCGGATAGCCGCCGACTTTGACCCACGGCAGCGCCACATATACCGTCAATAAAATCGCGCCGACGATCCGCCGGGCGGACGTAAACTTGCCCCGCACGTCCGTGGGGTGCAAAAAGTAGCGCGAACCATCCGTATTGATGGTGGTAACGGCGTCACGACTGGGAGACAAAGTGGCCATGGTCACGGCAAAGATACGTTAGGGTTGTGGTGCGGTCGCCGCGTTTTTCGCCAGAATGGTGGGTTCCTGCTCGCGCGGAATGAGCTTCATGTCGTTGGGATCCTGCTTGCTCATCAGAAACGCCACGACCTGGGAAATTTTCTGGGGTCCCAGTTGGTTGGCCCAGCTTTGCATGCCCGTACCCGGGACGCCCTGGTTGATGACGCCAAAGATGCCCAGCGGCGTGTTGGCATGCACCCAGAGATTGTCGGCCAGGCGGAAACCAATGCCGCCTTGCAGCGAGACGCCGTGGCAGGTGTAACAAATGCTCTGGTACGTTTTCTCGCCCTGTTCGACGAAGCTGTGATTGCGCGACATGGCCCAGAGGGTCTTGTCGTCCAGGCTGGAAATGGCCGCGAATTTTTTGGCGTCGAGCACGTCGAGCTGGCCCGCAAGGCGATGCGCGTCAGTTTTGGGGCCATTGTCGACGAGGAAGAGGAACCAGTAGAATAGCGCAAAGACAATGGCGCCGTACAAGGTATACAGCCACCAGTTCGGCAGACGCTGGTCGAATTCCTGGATGCCATCGAAACTGTGCTCGCGGAGCACGATTTCATTCTTGGCCAGTTTGCGGAGAGATTTCATGGGCGGCATGGATCGTTTTGCTTCATTCAGCGCTTTTGGACTCTGCTTCCAACGGCAACGAAGCGGCGCGGTCGGCTTGGTCGTTTTTCATGAGGCAAAGGCGGACGAGGGAAATCGCGAAGACTCCGAAAATGAGACCAAAGGCGACGAAGGGCACCCAGCGGTGCCACTCTTCGTAATTAAGATTGGAAATCATGAAAGGATCGGATTTAGTGATTGGAGACGGCGGTGGCAGTGAGGGCCCCTTTTGTGGGCGTCTGCTCCTGGACGTTTTTGCCCAGACGCTGCAGATAGGCGATGACCGCGACGATTTCGCGATCGGGCTCGGTAAACAAATCCTTGCCGGGCTGCTTGAGTCCGTCGGCAATTACCTTGGCCTGGTCTTTGGCCTGGGTGTCAATTTCCACGGGCGAGAGTTTCTCTGAATAGGGCACGCCGAGGATGCGCAGGGCGTTGATTTTGCCGGGCAGCGAGGCGTAGTCGGTCTCGCTTGTGAGCAGCCACGGATAGCAAGGCATCAGCGAGCCCGGAGAAATGGAGCGCGGATCGCGCAGGTGGAGAAAATGCCAGTCATCCCCGCGCAGGCCGCCTTCCCGGGCCAGATCCGGGCCGAGGCGCTTCGATCCCCATTGGAACGGATGGTCGTAGATGGACTCCCCCAGGCGAGAATAGTCGCCGTAGCGCAGCACGTCGGGCAGCAGCGTGCGGATCATCTGCGAATGGCAAAGGTAGCAACCTTCCCGCACGTAAATGTCGCGGCCCGCCAGTTCGAGCGGAGAGTAAGGCGTTTCCACCCGGCCCTCGAGATTGCGGCCGGTTTGCAGGGTGACGGTCGGTATGATTTGAATGGAGCCGCCGATCGCCACGGCGACAAACGTAAGCGTCCCGAAAGGAAGCGAGCTGTTAAGCAGCTTGCCGTACCAATCGCTCCAATTCGCCCCGTTCAACTCAAAATGGGCGATGGCGAGCAGCGTCGCAATGGCTAGGCAGAAAAATCCGACCAGGGTGGTGAGATCATTGCCGATAAACCAAACGGCCGCGCTCAAAATGATGATGAAGGCATAAACGACGGGCGCATTGAGAAAGGTTTGCGCAAAGGGCAGGCGGGGGACTTCCGCGGCCTCCGGAATTTGAATGGTGCCATTGACCGGCTGGCCGGAACGGGCCGTGCGCCAGATATTGTACACCATCAAAAAGAAGCCGGCCAAATAAAGCGTGCCGCCGGCAACGCGCGTGAACATCATCGGGCGGACGGCCTGCACGGTTTCCAAAAACGGGTACTTGAGCGCCAGGCCGTCGGGGGTGAGTTCATTGAGCATCAGCCCCTGGGTAATGCCGCTGACCCACATCGAGCCGACGTAGAGCAGAATGCCCACCATACCAATCCAGAAATGGAGATTCGCGAGGCTCTTGGAAAAGAGCTTGGTATTCCAGAGGCGGGGCGCGAGCCAGTAGAACATTCCCGCCGCCATAAAGCCGTTCCAGCCGAGCGTGCCGCCGTGCACGTGGGCAATAATCCAGTCGGTATAATGCGCGAGGGCGTTGACGGGTTTGATGGACAGCAGCGGACCTTCGAAAGTGGACATGCCATAAAATGTCACGCCCGCGGCGAAAAATTTAATGACCGGGTCGGTGCGCAGCTTGTCCCATCCGCCCCGCAGGGTGAGCAGCCCATTGAGCATCCCGCCCCAGCTGGGCGCCCACAGCATCAGGCTGAACAGCATCCCCAGCGTTTGCAGCCACGGGGGCAGCGCGGAATTGAGCAAGTGATGCGGGCCCGCCCAGATATACACAAACACCAGAGACCAGAAGTGGACGATGCTCAAGCGGTAGGAATAGACCGGGCGTTCCGCCGCTTTCGGCAGAAAATAATACATGATGCCCAAAATCGGCGTGGTCAGGAAGAACGCCACCGCATTGTGGCCATACCACCATTGCACCAAGGCGTCCTGCACGCCGCCAAATACCGGGTAACTGTGCAACAGGCTCGTCGGCAGCGAGAGATGGTTGACGACATACAACATCGCCACAGTGATGATGGTCGCAATGTAGAACCACAGCGCGACGTAGAGCGTCGGCTCGTTGCGGCGCGCGAGCGTCCAGAAAAAATTTACGGCAAAAATAATCCACACCACGGCCACGACGAGGTCGATGGGCCAGATCAGTTCCGCATATTCCTTGCCGCGCGTGAGCCCGAGGGGGAGGGTGATGGCCGCGGCCACAATGATGAACTGCCAGCCCCAGAAGTGAATCCAGGAGAGCGTGGTGGAGGCCAGGCGGCATTTGCACAGGCGTTGCGTCGAGTAGTAGATGCCGGCAAACATCATGTTGCCCACGAAGGCGAAAATCGCGGCGTTGGTGTGCAGCGGCCGCAGGCGGCCGAAGGTCAACTCCGGAATCGCAAAATTCGCGCGCCAGTAGCTGAGCTGCGTCGCCACGAGCACTCCGGCGGCCATCGCAATGATGGACCAGAAGATCGAGGCGCACATGAACCAGCGCACGATTTGGTCGTCAAATTCAATGGTGGCAAGGCGCGCGGCGGGGCGGAGGTCGCCCCCCGGGGGCGCAATCAAGAGGTCGGACTTATTCATGGAAAGGATTTGGAACAGACGGCGATGGGTGGGAGGGGGCGGTGGACGATGGACTGGCCGAGGCGCATTTTTCCTCCTGCAGCGGCAACAGCGAGGCGCGTTCGGCGCTCGCATAGGGGTGCTGCTTCCAGTCGCGCAAAAAAAGCCACGCAAACAGCCCGGCGAGGAGCGTGCTCAGAAACATGGTCAGGTAAAGAATTTCCATCGCTAATTTTGTTCAAAGTTGTGAAATGTTACTGGTCATTAATTGGACCTGATGAACGCGACCTAAACTGACAGCGAAAGCGGGTGCGGCCCCTCGTAGCGGTGCGGGTGCCTAACGCCATTGGCCGCGCCCAACAGTTCGCGGGCTTGGGCGAGGAGCTGGCCATCCGTCAGATGGCGCTCATCCACGGCCCGTTCGCCCGCCACGCGCCCGGCGATTTCCGCGTGATGTTTTTTAAGCCACGCCGTGAATTGGACCATTTCGCAGCTTGCGCCCGTACCGGTGCCGAATATCAGAATGCGGCTGGCGGCCTTCAGCGCCTGGGCCACGGGCTCGAACGACAGGCCCGGGGTCAGAATCGCCTTGCCATTGACGGGGTCTCGGGTGTCGCGACCGTGGCGCAGGTGCTCATCCGGCTTGACGAAAAGGATTTCGCGCGGGGACGAATCCTGCGCCATGACGTCAAACAGGCGCGCCCGATGATGATCAATGACCACCAGCACCAGTGAGGCCTGCTCGCCGGAGTCCACGGGCTTCGCTTCGGCCTGCTCAAGAAAGTGGCGTAACTTCATCATTTCTTTCACCTCAGCGACATCTTTCATATGGGGCGTGGGCATAACCAAGGGATGCCCGTTAAGAGTAATCCGCAGATTGCCGTTGCGCTCCGTGACGACCTCGCCGAGTTGGCTGAAGAGCGCCAGCACGTCCCGCCACGGCAAATTATGCGAGAGCGGATGCTGGAAAATCTTCTCGTACGTGCGCAGGTGTGAACTTGCGAGCGACGAGGGCGGGGTATGGGATTTCATGGCTGGGGCCTAAGGTGGTTCGAGTTTGTTTGGGCTGCGCGGCAGGGAGGAGGGCGCCCGTGTTGTACAGTCAGAGTGTATCCGAAAATGAAAAAGCCGTATATTGGTGTGGCGGAGGTGCCTCGCTAGGGAAATTCCCTACGCCCGGCCCCACGGCTCCCTTCTTTTGCTCGTATCGCGGGCCGCTGCGGCCACAATGGGCCCGATGGAAGAGTATTCCCACCTGACCAAGGGAGAACTGATCAAACGCCTGCAAGCGGTCGTTTCGCCGGGCGAGAGCCAGCCCCAGGCTGAGCGCCGCATGCAGGCCACACAAAAGGAGCTGAGCGACATCAAGGCCGCGCTGGACGCGCATTCCATCGTCGCCATCACGGATGCGAAGGGCGACATCACCTACGTCAATGACAAGTTTTGCGAGATCTCCAAGTATTCGCGCGCGGAGTTGTTGGGCCGGAACCATCGCATCATCAATTCCCGGCACCACTCGCGGGAGTTCTTTCGCGATTTGTGGAAAACCATCGCCCGCGGCAAGGTATGGCGGGGGGAGATAAAGAATCGCGCCAAGGACGGTTCCATTTACTGGGTGGACACCACCATCTTCCCCATTCTCAATGAAAATGGAAAACCGCTCCAGTATGTAGCCATTCGCACCGACGTCACCTCCCGCGTGACGCACGAAGAGCGCCTGGCGCAGATGGCGCACGAACTGGCGGGCAAAAACCAGCGCCTGGAACAAGCCATGCATGAGCGCGACCGGCTGGAACGCCAGATTCTTGAAGTGAGCGACAATGAGCTGCGCCGGGTCGGACGCGAATTTCATGATGGTCTGGGCCAGCAACTGACCGCGCTCGAGTTATACACCACCATTTTGATCGAGGGCGTGCGCAAGCAGGCGCCCGGTTTGCTGGATCAATTTCAGCACATGAGCAGCAATCTGCGCCTGGTCGTTCAACAGGCGCGCGCCCTTTCGCACGGGTTGGCGCCGGTTTCCCTGGACGGCCATGGGCTGGTCAATGCCTTGCGCGAGCTGGTGGAGAACACCCGCCTGATGACGCGCGTGGACTGCAAGTTCGTCTGCAAGCAAGAGGTGCTGCTGGCCGACTCGGTGGCGGTTTTGCATCTGTATCGCATCGCCCAGGAAGCGGTGAACAACGCCCTCAAGCACAGCGGCGCGAAGAAAATTAGCGTGGCCTTGTCGCGCAAGGGTGGCGTTCTCAAAATGGAGATCAGCGACGATGGACGCGGCCTGCCGTCCGCGGCCAAAAATTCCGGCGGGATGGGTTTGCACTTGATGCGGTATCGCGCGGATTTGATCCGAGCCTTGCTAAAGCTTGATTCTTCCCCCACAACCGGCACCCACATCACTTGTAGCTTTCAGCCTGCGCCATGAAAACCATCGCCGCTTCCTTTACCCGCCGTCCGGTCGCGCGCGCTGGGGAGAATCCCCGTCGGACAGAGGCGCCGGCTCGCCAAAGAATTCTGCTCGTGGACGACCACCCGATGATGCGCGCCGGCCTCGCACAACTGATTAATCTGCAGGAGAACCTGGTGGTCGTGGCTGAGGTTGGCAGTCCCGCCGAGGCGTTGAGCGCCATTCCCAAACATCAACCGGATTTAGTTTTGACGGATATGACGATGCCAGGTCGAAGCGGCGTGGAGTTCATCAAGGATGTCGCGGCCCTGCGGGCCGACCTCGCCATCTTGGTTGTTTCCATGCACGACGAATTTCTTTACGCCGAACGCGTGCTGCGCGCGGGTGCGCGGGGCTATATCATGAAGGAGGCGGGCGGGGAAAAACTCCTGGCCGCCATCCGGCACGTGCTGTCCGGGCAGACCTATGTCAGTGAGCGGATGGCCGCCAATTTCGTGAATACAATGACCGCGCGGATTCCGCGCGGGTCAAGTTCGCCGATTGCAAAACTGAGTGATCGCGAGTTTGAGGTTTTTCAACTCATCGGCAAGGGCCAGAGCAACCGCGAAATCGCGAAAGGTCTGCACCTCAGCCCGAAAACGGTGGACGTGCACCGCAGTCACATCAAGGAAAAGCTCGGCTTAAAGGACGTAACCTCGCTCATCCGCTTCGCCGTGCGCTGGACGGAGACCCAGGGTTCTGAAGCAGCGTCCAAGTAGGTGTTTTGCGATTAAAAATTAAGGTGGGCGCTTAGAAGTGTATGGCCGTGTTGCCGGCCGCTTTTCTCCGGTGAATAATTGGACATTGACGGTTAGGTTTTCACTCGTAACGTCTTCCCGTCAGGGTGTGTTCCTGGTAGCGAGATTCATCCCCTTGGCATTTGTCGCAGCGATGAAAAACGAGCGGCTGATCGGCAAGGGGTTTGAAATGGCGCTGGTTAAACGTCGCGCAAATTGAGCAACCGGCTTGCTTATGAAAAATCAACCCGACACGTCGCTGCGGATACGATTGGCCAGCCTAGCAATTATAGGTCTGTTCATCGCATTGGGGGCCGTGGCTTACTTAAGCGGACAGCAAGTGAAGGTCGACAGTGAGTTGGTTGCCCAGGATGCCGTGCCCGGCACCATCGCCGCGCACAAGATGCGGATGGCGATGTCCCGCGGCATCGGCTGGGTGATGGTGGCGGCCTTCGCACAAACCACGGCGTCCCGGGACGCCAGTCTGCAAACCGTGCATGACGCCGATGTCGATTTCGCCAACAGTGTCGAGCAATACAAGGCGACGATGATTATCAATCCGGTGAAAGACCAGGCGCTGCTCGCCAATGTAATGAGCCAGTATGACAAGTTCCGACAACAACGGATGGCCTTCGAGGCGCTAATTTTAGCCGGAGAGCGGGACCGGAGTGCCGCCTTCCTCGAAAACGATTTGGTTCCAGCTTACGTTTCGGCGATCAACTCCGCCCAGGCATTGCTGGACTACAACCATGCCGACAGCCTGACTTACGCGGACCACATCCGCAGCAGCGTCCACCGGTTGTATTGGGCGGTGGCGGTCGTGATTGTGCTGGCCCTTGTCAGCGCGGCGGTGCTCATGGTGAATTTGTCCATCCGGCGGCGGGAGGTGATGGAACTGAGGGAGAGCGAGGAATTATTCCGCACCTCCTTTGAAAGCGCCACCGCTGGCGTCTGCCTGGTGGCCACGGATGAAAAATTTCTCAAGGTCAACCGCACCTTTTGCGCCCTGCTGGGCTACTCCGAGGATGAGCTGCTCCAATTGACCTTTAATGATGTCACCCATGATGAGGACAAGGAAATGGGCCGCAGATTTCTGGACGAGGCGCTCTCCGGCGGGCCCAAGACCATGCGCACCGAGAAGCGTTATCTCCGCAAGGATGGACAGGTCGTTTGGGCCTACCTCTCCACCGCCCTCATGGAAAAATCGCGCGGCAAGGGCGGCTACATGATTTCCTATGTGCAGGACATCACTGCGCGCAAACGGGCCACGGAGCAACTCGAGATGCTCAAGGCTTCCATCGACAAACATTTTGACGGGGCTTATTGGTTGGACCCGAGCAACCAGTTTGTTTACGTCAACGATTCGGCCTGCAAAGCCTTGGGTTATACGCGGGAGGAAATGCTCGGCCAGCCGATTACCCTGATTGCCCCCCACGTCACGCCTCCACTCCTGCAAGAGATATGGCAGAGTTTGCGGGAAACCGGATTTTTCACCCGTGAAAGCGTGCATCGCCGCAAAGATGGCAGCCAGTTTCCGGTCGAGATAGTTTCCACCTATGTGCGCTTTGAGGGCAAGGAATTCAATTGTGGTTTCGCCCGCGACATCACCGAGCGCCAGCGGGCGCAGGCGGAGTTGATCTCCAAAACGGCCTTGCTGGAAGCGCAGGTCGATTCCACCATCGACGGCATTTTAGTCGTGGACGAACACGCCAAAAAAATCCTGCAGAACCAGCGGCTGCTTGAAATTTTCAAAGTTCCCCATGAAATCGCCCGAGACGACGACGATGCCAAATTGCTTCAATATGTGACCCAGAGCACAAGGAATCCAAAAAAATTCAGCGAGCGGGTAAGCTATCTTTATGCCCATCCGCGCGAGAACAGCCGGGACGAAATTGAACTGCAGGACGGAACCATCCTGGATCGCTATTCGGCCCCGGTCCTGGACAAAGCCGGGAAACATTATGGTAGGATCTGGGCTTTTCGCGATATTACCGCGCAACGGGTAGTGTCTTAATTTGAACTCAGAAATCTACGCTTGGTGATTCTCGGTCTGGCCTAGTTGCCTTGGGTCTGCCGGAAGTCAGTCACAATCCCGGCTCGGACGGCTGTAATGGGTGAGATAACGGGTGGAAGCTCTAGGACGGCAAGCGTGCGGGAGCCTGTGCCGGTATCGTAAGCCCAAGCGTAGCAACGCTGGGCCTTGGGATGCCCTACAAGGTCGAATACTTCCACGTCCCCTTCCCATACGGTCTTGCCCTTAAACGTCTCCCTGACGGGCACTGATTCGACGTGGCGAGCCTCGCAACCATGCGTTGCCTTAATGGCCTTCACTAGATGCGCGAGGTATTCGGGGCGAGTCATCGGGCGAGGTCAACCAAGTCCGCCACCGTCAGGGCCGAGCGTTCAACCCCCGCCGCCATTGCGGGAGTCATCCTGACGGTGCTGTGACGGCGGACAAAGTTGTAATAGGCGAAGTGGAGCGACACCGCCGCCTTGAAGCTGTCCAGCTTCTTTGAAAAAGCATTCGTGAGGCGGGACAGGCGGCGGCAGTGCATTCTGACGGTATGATTCTGTTTTTCGATATAGCTTGTCGAGATTTTGCTTTCCTCGGGCTCTCCGACCATGACCGTGCGCTCCACGTCAATCACCTTGCCGGGGCTGTACTTACTCTGCTTCTGTTCCACCAAAAGTGGGGATGAATATATCTTTACGCATTGCCCAAAGTGGATTTCCGAGCCGAAAGCGTTATCAATGGCGTTGGCGTAACCGCTGAATGCGTCGGTTGACAGTTGCACCTTGCACGTTAGGCGCGGGGCCAAGTCCTCAAAGAATCGGATGGCATGAATGGCGTCACGCTTCCCGACAAGATAGGCCGGGATTAGTTTCGTGTCACTGTCGAGCGCAACGAAGGTGTAAACGTCGCCAAATCCACGCTTGAAATCTCCGGGGACGCATTGAGCCTGCTTTTTTTGGATAAATGCCCACAATTCATCAACCTCTAGCCGCTGGCAATTCAGTCCGCGCATCTTCGCATCCATCATCTTTGCGCACGCATTCCCCACCCGCAGGCCGAGGGACATAATCGTATTGCGATTGACGCCAGTCATGCGCTCAATGCCGCGAATGCTCGCCCCTTCCGCAAGGCTGGCGATAACGGTGACTTGCTTGTCGAATGGGAGGACGTTGGCCATAGGTCGTTTTTGTTATTGCTTTAATGTAGCACACTAATTAGGCTTGTCAATAGTATTTTTTGTGCTACATTAAACATTTATGAAACCCAAACGCGGAAGGCCCAAGCTGCCGAACGGTGAGGCAAAAGCAAAATATCTGCATCTCCGGCTCACCAAGACCGAAATGGACTCCATTGAAACCCATGCGAAAGCTTCTGGGAGTAACATTTCGAAATGGGCGAGAGATAGGCTACTGGCCTTAATTAATTCCGTATCTTATTGACTTATAACAAGATAGTACTATTCGAATGTTTTAGCCTGCTAATATTCGAATATTTCCTGTCTACTATTCGAATGTCCCTTTTAACCCAAACGATTTTAGATGCACAGGCGGACAAGGTTATCCATGAAGAGGAAGGCCAGTTTTCGGATGTAAAGGCCAAGGAAATATCTCCGGCCAAACTAACGCGATTGATTTCGGCTTTTGCAAACACTGACGGCGGAGATGTTTATATCGGCATAAGGGAAGAGAGTGACAAAACTAGGTCGTGGGATGGCTTCCAAAATCAAGAGGCAGCAAATGGCCATTTGCAACCATTCGAACAACTCTTTCCCTTGGGGACTGATTTTCTTTACGAATTTTTACGGTGCGATTCCAAGCCGGGCCTCGTCCTACATGTCCAAGTCAATAAAACCCGAACAATTAGAAATGCCTCTGACAGCAAGCCATACGTCCGCAGGGGTGCGCAGAGCCTTGCTGTGGAAACTCGTGAAGGAATTAAACAGCTCGAATACAATAAGGGCATAGCTTCTTTCGAAAACGAGTCCATTAACTCAGATAAATCAGCGATTACAGAATCGGATGTAATTAAGAATTTTATACGCGAAGTTGTGCCGACTGTTGAGCCGGAAGCTTGGCTTAAAAAACAGATATTGATAAGAGAAGAAAAGCCAACCGTGGCGGGGGTTCTTTTATTTTCCGAAGAACCACAGGCATTGATTCCCAAACACTGCGGGATTAAAATCTACAGGTATAAAACTACGGAACTTGAGGGACTTAGGGAGGCATTAGCATTTACACCCATAACCATTGAGGGCTGTTTGTATGACCAGATTAAGGCGGCGGTTTTGCAAACTGCTGAAATTATTGGCAGCATCCCCAAGATGGGTGATGCCTCTCTTGAGGCAATAACATACCCGACTGACACACTTCATGAAATTATCACCAACGCCGTGCTTCATCGCGATTATAGCGTTGCCGACGACGTTCACATTCGAATCTTTGACAATCGGGTAGAGATCCAAAGCCCCGGAACGCTCCCCGCACACATTACCACGGAAAACATTTTAGAGGAGCGATTTGCCAGGAATGGTGCGGTTGTTCGAATTTTAAATAAGTTCGTTGACCCGCCAAACAAAGATGTTGGCGAGGGGTTAAATACTGCGTTTGCCGCTATGCACAAACTTGGGCTTAAAGAACCTATTATAGCTGAAAAAGACAATTCAGTTCTTGTCATAATCAAACACGAACCACTCGCGTCTCCAGAACAAGCTATTCTGACCTATTTAGATACTCATCCCACTATTAAGAATGCTGACGCTCGTGAGGTAACGCACGTGAGGGCGGATTACCAGATAAAGAGCATTTTTGGGCGCATGGTTAAGAGTG
>Ga0265320_10000047_pt1 | contig 119373 bp, 108 predicted proteins | sample 4827metaG_FD_202087 | JGI IMG/M metagenome (GOLD analysis project Ga0265320, IMG submission 202087) | Rhizosphere microbial communities from Carex aquatilis grown in University of Washington, Seatle, WA, United States - 4-8-27 metaG | ecosystem: Host-associated > Plants > Roots > Rhizosphere...
CAGCGCCGCCTCGCCGGAGATGCCTTGTTGTTGCACTTTTTTGAGTTGGTTGAGCATGCGTTCGTAGTCCTTGGGGAAAACCTTGGCGAATTTCGGCAGGGCTTCCTCCCAATGGCTTAAAATATGCTGGGCCCGCGCGGAACCGGTGAGCTGCGCGTGCTTTTCAATCAACGCCTTCACTTCGGCGATTTCGGCGTCCTCGCATTCAATGAGCCGGTAGAGGTTGACCATCTCGCGGTTCAGGCGGCCGCCAAACTGGCCGTCCTCGTCGTAAACGAAGGCCTCGCCGCCCGACATGCCGGCCGCGAAATTACGGCCCGTGGCCCCGAGCACGACGACGCGCCCGCTGGTCATGTATTCGCAGCCGTGGTCGCCCACGCTTTCCACCACAGCGGTCACGCCGGAATTGCGCACGCAAAACCGCTCGCCCGCCATGCCCTGGATGAATGCCTCGCCGGCAGTCGCACCGTAAAAGGCGACGTTGCCGATGATCATGTTCACCGCCGGATCGAAGGTGCTTTCCTTCGGCGGCGTGATAATGATGTGCCCGCCGGAAAGGCCCTTGCCGACGTAGTCGTTGGCGTCGCCTTCGACCCGAATGGTGATGCCCGCGGGGCAAAACGCGCCGAGCGACTGGCCGGCGGAGCCCTGGAAATTCAACTGAATAGTGTCCGCCGGCAAACCTTTCGGGCCCACGCGCCGCGTGAGTTCGCTGCCGAGAATGGTGCCCACGACGCGGTTCGTGTTGCGAATCGGGAGATTCACCACGACTTTCTCACCGCGGTCAAGGGCGGGCGCACAGAGCTTGAGCAACTGGGTGTTGTCAAGCGCCTGGGCGAGGCCGTGATCCTGCGGCTGCTGGCAATAGGTGCCGACTTCCGGACCCACGTTCGGCCGATAGAGAATGTTCGAGAAATCGAGACCCTTGGCCTTCCAGTGGTTCACCGCAGCGTGCACGGCCAGCCGATCCACGCGGCCCACCATCTCATTAATGGTGCGGAAGCCGAGCTGGGCCATGTACTCGCGCATCTCCTGCGCGATAAACCGCATGAAGCGCACGGCGTATTCCGGATCGCCCGAATACTTCGCGCGCAGGCGCGGGTCCTGAGTGGCCACGCCGACCGGGCAGGTGTTCAAATGGCACACGCGCATCATCAGGCAGCCGAGCGTGACCAGCGGCGCAGTGGCAAAACCGAACTCCTCGGCACCGAGCAACGCCGCAATCACCACGTCGCGGCCGGTCTTCAATTGTCCGTCAGTTTCGAGGACGACGCGGCTGCGCAAATTGTTGAGCAGCAAAGTCTGGTTGGTCTCGGCCAAACCGAGTTCCCACGGCGCACCGGCGTGTTGTATCGAGGATAGCGGCGAAGCCCCGGTACCGCCGTCGTGACCGGAAATCAAAATGACATCGGCCTTACCCTTGGCGACGCCCGCCGCAATGGTGCCGACGCCGATTTCCGCCACGAGCTTCACGTTGACGCGCGCCTTTTGGTTCGCGTTTTTCAGGTCATGAATGAGCTGCGCCAAATCCTCGATGGAATAGATATCGTGGTGCGGCGGCGGCGAAATGAGACCGACGCCCGGCGTGGTGCCACGGACCTTGGCGATGGGCGGATAAACCTTGGTGCCGGGCAACTCGCCACCTTCACCGGGTTTCGCGCCCTGGGCCATTTTGATCTGCAACTCCTGCGCGTTGACCAGATAGTAGCTCGTCACGCCAAAGCGACCGCTCGCCACCTGCTTGATGGCGCTGTTTTTGGAATCGCCGTTGGCCTCCAATTGGTAACGGGCCGGGTCTTCCCCACCCTCGCCGGTGTTGGACTTGCCGCCGAGGCGGTTCATGGCAATCGCCAGCGCCTCGTGCGCCTCCTTGGAAATGGAGCCATACGACATCGCGCCGGTCTTGAACCGCTTCACGATGGTTTCCACCGATTCCACCTCCTCGAGGGGCACCGGCTTTTCCGCCGGCTTGAATTCAAAAAGGCCACGGAGCGTGCACAGGCTGCGCGATTGGTCGTCGATGAGCCGGCTGTACTCCTTGAAGGTTGTAAAGTCGTTCGTGCGCGTGGCCTTTTGCAGTTTGTGAATCGACTGGGGCGTCCACAAATGCGTTTCACCCTCGGCGCGCCACTGATAAACGCCGCCCGGAGCGAGTGCTGCAGCTTCCTCGCCTTCCAGCGAGGGAAAAGCCTGCCGGTGGCGCAGCTTCACTTCCTCGGCAATCGTGTCCAGCCCGATGCCTTCGACGCGCGAGGCCGTGCGGTGGAAATACTTGTCCACCACGTCGCGATTCAAGCCGATGGCCTCGAAAATCTGCGCGCCGCGATAGCTGGCATACGTCGAAATGCCCATCTTCGCCATCGTCTTGATGACGCTTTTGACGCCGGCCTTGATGAAATTCTTGCGCGCCTTCTCCGGTTCGGCGGCGAGCTTGCCGTCGCGAATCAGGTCCTCGATGGTTTCCAACGCGAGGTAAGGGTTGATGACATCCGCGCCATAGCCGAAGAGCACGGCAAAGTGATGCACTTCGCGCGGTTCGCCGGATTCCAAAATGAGCGAAACCTGCGTGCGCGTGCCCTTGCGAATCAAATGGTGATGCAAGCCCGCCGTCGCCAGTAATGCCGGGATGCCCGCGTGGTCCTGGTCAAGGCCGCGGTCGCTGAGGACGAGCAGATTGTAGCCGTCGGCCATGGCGCGGTCGGCGGCGGCGAATAGTCCCTCCAAGGCGGCGGCGAGACCTTTCCCGCCCTCGCTCGGATTGAACAGAATGGGCAGATCCTTCGCCTTAAAGCCCTCGCGTTTCACATAGCGGAGCTTCGAGAGCGTCTTGTTCTCGATGATCGGGTCCTTGAGCTTGATGCGGCGGCAGTCCTCCGGCCGCGGCACCACGAGATTGCCCTGCGTGCCGAGAAACGTCTCCGACGCCGTGATGACGGCCTCGCGGATGGAATCGATGGGCGGATTCGTGACCTGCGCGAAGAGCTGCTTGAAATAATTATAGAGCAACTTCGGCTGGTTGGACAGCACGGCCAGCGGGATGTCCGTGCCCATCGAGCCCAGGGGCTGCACGCCATCCTTGCCCATGGGGGTGAGAATGAAACGCAAGTCCTCGTAGGTATAACCGAAGGCCTTTTGCCGCAGGAAAACGGTGGCATGATCCACGCCATGGTAATCGTCGGGCTGAGGCAGCTCCTCGATATTGACGCGATATTTCGCGAGCCACTCCGCGTAGGGCTGGGCCTTGGCAAAGCTGTCCTTGATTTCCGCGTCGTCCACGATGCGGCCCTGCTGCGTGTCCACGAAGAACATGCGGCCCGGTTGGAGGCGGCCTTTGAAGGCGATGTTCGCCGGGTCCACTTTCACCACGCCGACCTCCGAGGCCATGATGACGCGGTCGTCCTTCGTCACGTAGTAACGGGAAGGCCGCAGGCCGTTGCGGTCGAGTACGGCGCCGACGCTGATGCCGTCGGTAAATGAAATCGAGGCCGGGCCGTCCCACGGCTCCATCATGCAGGCGTGGTATTCGTAAAAGGCGCGCTTTTCCGGGCTCATGGACTCATGATTTTCCCACGGCTCGGGAATCATCATCATCACGGCATGCGGCAGCTTGCGTCCGGCCAGCACGAGAAATTCGAGGCAGTTGTCGAACATGCCCGAGTCCGAGCCGTCTTCCTGGATGATGGGCAGCAGCTTTTTCAGGTCGTCGCCAAAAATGGGGCTGGAAATCTGCGCCTGGCGCGCATGCATCCAGTTGACGTTGCCGCGCAGGGTGTTGATCTCGCCGTTGTGCGACATGTACCGGTTCGGGTGCGCGCGGTACCAGGCCGGAAAGGTGTTGGTCGAAAAACGCGAGTGCACCTGCGCCAGCGCCGATTCGAAATCCGGGTCGCTCAAATCCGGAAAATACGGCACGAGCTGCACGGCGCTGAGCATGCCCTTGTAAATAAGGGTGCGCGCCGACATGCTGGTGACGAAGAACAGCGTGTCCCGCACTTCATGGCGCGGGCCGTGATAACGCAGTTCGTTCGACACCGAACGGCGGATGACGAAGAGCTTGCGCTCGAAGGCCAAGTCGTCGGCCAGCGCCGGGTTGCGGCCGACAAAAAAGTGGCGCATCACCGGTTCGGCGGCGCGGGCGGTGGGGCCGATGCCGGAATTGTCGGTCGGCACGTCGCGCCAGCCGAGCACCGTCTGGCCCTCGGCGCGGACGATTTCCTCAAATTTGCGCTCGCAGGTGGCGCGTTCCGCGGCGTCGCGCGGCAAAAACACCGCCGCCACGCCATACTGGCCCGCGGGCGGGAGCTTGAAGCCGAGCGGAGCGGTCACCTTGCGGAAAAACTTGTCGGGCACCTGCACGAGAATGCCGGCGCCGTCGCCGGTGTTCGTTTCGCAGCCGCAGGCGCCGCGATGTTCCATATGCTCGAGCATGGTCAGCGCGTCGCGCACGATCTGGTGCGACTTTTTCCCCTTGATGTGAACGACGAAGCCGACCCCGCACGAGTCATGCTCGTAGGCGGGGTCGTAAAGTCCCTGCGCGGGTGGCTCACCCGCGGCCGAAAGCTGGCGCAAAGAGCTCATCGCAAAAAAAGTCAGTGGAAAATGGGAAAAAGCAGGCCGCCACGACCGAAGGGCCACCGCGAGCGCGGCAGCCGTCATTCGAGCGGCCCGTTAAACAAACGAAGGAATTTTCGTAACGCAACTTCATTTTGGAAAAACGAAGCATTTTTTGGGCCGAGATGGGCGCACCGGCAAAACAACCGGCCCGGCGGCACGAACGCGCCAACCTGTCCTGGCTCAGTGCCGGAATGGCGCAGGCCGCCTGAAAACAAACGTTGAACAAAACGGGCGCTTCGTCGAAATGAGCCCGCAGCCGTTGGATTTTGATTTTACCGAAAAATGACTTTGGCCCACGTCCAGACCACCATCGCCACCCCACCGGGCGGCAGCCGGCCGTTTCACCGTAGCCTGCCGCTATTGCTGGCCTTCATGACTGCGCTGGGCCCGTTTTCGGTGGACGCCTACCTGCCGTCCTTTCCCGAAATTGAAAAGGGCCTGCAGGCGAGCCCGTTTGAAGTGCAGCAGACGCTTTCTATTTTCCTGGCGTCGTTTGCGTTCATGACCTTGTGGCATGGCGCGATTTCGGACGCCCTCGGCCGGCGGCGGGTGACGCTGGTGTGCCTCGGCCTGTTTGCGTTGTCGTCGGTGGGCTGCGCGTGGTCGCGGACAGTCGGCGCGCTGTGGGTCTTTCGCGGACTGCAAGGAGTCACCTCCGGCGCGGGCATCGTGCTGGGCCGGGCCGTCGTGCGCGATTTGCTTCAGGGCCCGGAAGCGCAGCGCATGATGTCGCGCATCACCATGATGTTCGCCCTGGCGCCCGCCCTCGCGCCGATTGTCGGCGGCTGGCTCGACAAATGGTTCGGCTGGCAGTCGTTGTTTTATTTCTTGGTGCTCATGGCGGGCGTGCAATGGCTCTGGTGCTGGTGGGCGCTCCCCGAAACGCTGCCGCCGGAAAAACGCCATCCCCTGCACCCGATGTTTCTCCTGCGCTCGTATTACTCGGCGCTGACCGAACCGGCGTTCCTCGCGGTGACCGGTGTCATCTCCCTCAATTTTGCGGGCTTTTTCCTCTACGTCGTCTCGTCGCCCAAATTCCTCATCGACCATTTGCACATCCCGCAGACGGGATTTTATTGGCTCTTCGTGCCCGCGATGGCCGGGATGATGATCGGCGCATGGCTCTCAGGCCGGCTTGCTGGGAAAATCACGCCCATGCGCACGATTGCCATCGGCAGCCTCGTGATGGCGGCGGCGGCGCTCTGCAATGTCGTGATCAATCTCCTCCTGCCGCCCGGCCTGCCGTGGAGCGTCGCACCGATTTTTCCGTATGTGTTGGGGATGTCGCTGACAATGCCGAGCCTGACCCTGCTGGGCCTGGAACGCTTTCGCGGCCAATGGGGCCTCGGCTCTTCCTGCCAGGTTTTTATCCAAACCGGCGTCAACTCGCTCAACGCGGCCTTCCTCGCGCCGCTGCTTTGGGTGAGCCCGCTGCATCTTGCCCTCGGGCAACTCGGGCTGCTGGCCGCGGGGTTTGGGTGTTTGGCGGTGTATCGGTGGCGGACGCGTGCCGCCGCTCTTGCGTAGAACGTGGCTGGCCGCGACTACGAGGGCTGCGATTCGACTCCGTTCCCTCGCCCAACCCACGCGAGGAATACTTGTGCTTTTCAAGTCTCTGGTATATCAACTGTTGCTCCCACACCACTTTTCCCATGACGTTTTGTTTCAAATTGCAAACGGCTGCCCGGCGCTTCCGCCGCTTGGCCCTTTTCCTGGCTGTCTCCAGCCTTGGGCTGGTGACGCCCGCTTTCGCCAAGCCCGGCGATTTTGATCCGAAGTTTAATATCGGGGGGCTGGGACCAAAGCCGAGCCGCACCAAGGGCGCCTACCCGCTCAAGGACGGTCGCGTTTTAGTCACTGGCCCTTTCAGGACTTGGAACGGTCATGATACCCCCGGCATCGTCCTGCTCGAGAAAAACGGAAAACAGGTGGCCTCTTTTAGGCCTAGCAAAGCTGCGGGTGAAGCCCTCGGCAGCCCTCGATTGCACCAGATTTTGCCCCTATCCAGCCAACGCGTCCTCGTGCTGCTTGATGTGAATGAAATACCCCGAGTGCAAATATTGAACATGGACGGCAGCCTCGCCGACCCGGCCGCGCCTCAGCCCGGTAATTTGTCCATGGTGGCGTTGGTCCAAGTCACTGACGGCAGTTTTTATGGCGTGGGACTGGGTCTGAACAACGATGGGAGTCCTACTAATTATCATGCGTTGATGATTCATTTCACCAGGACCGGCGACTATGACAATGCCTACGGCCAGCGTGAGTTGCCTCTGACCCTGGGCTCAGGCGGGCATTTCGGTCCTTATCTCGCCTTGGAGCCTGGTGGCACCCTGTTACTGGCCCTCTCCGGGATGTATCTCACGGACGACCCTACGCTGGGCTACTTGGCCCGCTTGCGCTTGGACGGCACCCTCGACCCGGCCTCAAAGAATCTCGCTTTCACCAGTGCCTATCTCGATGCGGTGAAGGTGCTCGCCAACGGCTCAATTCTCATCAACTCGTATCCGGCGGCCCGCCGCGGCAATGCTATTCTGCCCCAGGTGGCTCGCTTGAAAGCCAACGGCCAAGTGGACAAAACCTTTAACTCAGACGCCTTTGCCAAATTAACCATGTTTGGCAACGGCCTTAATATTCTGCCCACCAGCGGCGGTCGATCGATCTGGATTCTGGCCTTTGTCACGGTGAAGATCACGAACAGTCGCAGTCCTTTTTGGCGCACGGCTTCAGCTGAAATCAAAATGCTAAGACTCACCCCCGATGGCGAAGTGGATTCCCATTTTGTTCCAATAAATGTGGATCAGGCAAAGGAGACTCCCCTCTTCGTGATAGGTGACAAAATCTATTACGCGTACGGTGCCTTTCCTCCCCGCAATGGCCAACCAACGTCGTATTTCGGGCGCTTCCTGCTGAAATAACGTGCCTCGTTTTGCCGCCCGATATAAAGGAAAAGGGCGGGGGTCACCTTGTTGGACTAAATTCGCGCTTTCCGCACGCGCGGTTCGCGCGCATGATTACCGGTTTCTCCCGGACTATGGGTGCCACCAGTCAATCTCCGACCAATGCCCACGCGAGCGACACCACGCCCTCGCCCGATTACTCGAATCGTGCGCTGGTGCTGCGCATCCTGCGGCTGACGTGGCGGTATAAGGCCGTCTGCATCGAGGTCTTCGGCCTGCAACTGGTGCTGCTGACGCTCGGCTTGCTCGGCCTGAATCTCACCGGCGTGGGGATTGACTACCTGCGGGACGCCCTCGACCCGTCGGCCGCGCCCGCCCAGTGGCCGTTTTGGCTGCCGGTGCCGGCCGCGGGCACTTCGGTGCTGCACGGCTTGCTGTTCATCGTGGGCGGAATTCTCGGGCTCGCGCTGGTGCGGGCGTTTCTCAACTACCTGTACACCGTCGCGCTCGGGAAACTCACGCAGCATCACCTCGTGGCCGATTTGCGGGCGGAGGTTTACGACAAGCTGCAACGCCTGAGCTTCCGCTTTTTCGATGAAAACGCCAGCGGCTCGATCATCAACCGTTGCACGGGCGACGTGCAGAACCTCCGCCTGTTCGTGGACGGCGTGCTGATTCAGATTTTCATCATGCTGGTGTCGCTGACGGTGTACATCCTCTACATGGTGCACATCAGCCCGCGACTGACCCTCGCCTGCCTGGCCACCACGCCGATCTTGTGGCTCTACTCGATGCAGTTCGCGCGCGCCATCCGCCCGTCCTATGTCGAGAACCGTGAGCTGATGGACCAACTTGTCCTGTCGTTCGCCGAGTGCATCCAGGGCGTCAACACCATCAAAGGCTTCGCCCTCGAAAAGCAGGCGGCGGCACGCTTCGCGGCGGAAAACGACCGCGTGGCCCAGCAGCGCCACGGCATTTTCCGGCAGGTGAGCCGGTATTCGCCCATCATGGATATGATGACCCAGTTCAACATGGTGGTGCTGCTGGGCTACGGCGGCTGGATGTTCATGCAGGGGCAAATCTCCCTGGGCGCGGGCCTCGTGGTGTTTGCCGGGCTGCTCCAGCAATTCTCCTCGCAAGTCAACACCATCGCCACCGTGGCCGACTCCGTCCAGCAAAGCCTGACCGGCGCCCGGCGCGTGTTCGAAATTCTGGACGCCCCGGTCGAAGTTCAGTCCCCCGCCCGGCCCGCGGCGTTGGGGAAAGTGCGCGGCGAAATTGTCTTTGAAAATGTCAATTTCCAGTACAAGGCGGAGAACGCGGTGCTGCACGACGTGTCGTTCGCGGTCAAACCGGGGGAATTCATCGCCATCGCGGGCGCCACCGGCTCGGGCAAGAGCGTGCTGATGTCGCTCATCCCCCGCTTCTATGATCCGACCTCCGGGACGATCCGCCTCGACGGCCATGACTTGCGCGACTTGTCCCTCGAGGAATTACGGCACTCCATCGGCCTCGTGTTTCAGGAGAATTTTCTTTTTTCCAACACCGTGGGCGCCAACATCGCCTTTGGCAGCCCGCGCGCCTCGCAGGAACAAATCGAGCGGGCGGCGAAAATCGCGGCCGCCGACCGTTTCATCAAGGAATTGCCCCTCGGTTATGAAACCTTGCTGGGCGAAAGCGGCGTGAATCTTTCCGGCGGGCAGCGCCAGCGTCTGGCCCTCGCCCGCGCCTTGCTGCAAGACCCGGCCATTCTCCTGCTCGACGATCCGACCGCCGCGGTGGACCCCGGCACCGAGCAGGAAATCATCGCGGCCCTCGAAAGCGCGGTGCAGGGCCGCACCACGTTTATCGTCGCCCACCGTCTGAGCACGCTGCGCCGCGCCGACCGCGTGCTGGTGCTCGAACGCGGGCGGCTCGTCCAATTCGGCCCGCACTTGGAGTTGATGGAAACGCCCGGCCCCTACCGCCGCGCCATCAGCCTGCAAGGGCTGGATTCCGACAGCATGAAGCTGTTGCAGCGCACGCGAGTGCCGTGGGCCAAAGCTGGCGGTGGAGACTCCGCCGCCGGCGAAGCGAGGTTGGACGACTTGCCGGAAACCCGTTTCCCGCCTTCGCCGGAAGGAGGCGGATCGTGAAATTGCGACTGCCTTTCTTCGGGAAAATGCGCTTGGGCACGCCCCGCCCGGCGGCCACCGTGCGGCACGACCTTTCGCTGGCCAGCGGCGCACGCACGAGCGATGACGAGGAGGAACAGCGGCCTGAATGGCGCTCGCTGGACCTCAACATCCTGCGTCGTCTTTTCACCTACACGCGCCCGTACGCCAAAAAGCGCAACTGGTTGTTCGTGCTGGTCACCATTCGCTCGCTGCAATTGCCGCTGCTGGCCTGGTCCATTGGCGCCATCATTCGCGGACCCGTCGCGCATAAGGAAACTACTGCGCTGACCCTCGCGCTGGCGGGTTATTTCGCGTGGGCTGTGGGCACGGACGCCGTGTTTTATTTCCGCCAGCGCCTGGCGTTGGAGCTGGGCGAAGCCGTGGTGCGCGACCTGCGCGACATTCTCCTGCGCCACCTGCTCAGCCTGCCGATGTCTTACTTCAACCGCACGAAAGTCGGCCGCAGCATCAGCCGCATGACCAGCGACATCGAGGCCGTGCGCATGGGCGTGCAAAATTTCCTCTTTGTCGGCTTGGTGCAGGGCGGGCAGATGATTTTTGCCGGCGGCTTGATGCTTTGGTACAGTTGGAGGCTGTTCGCCGTGGTGCTGCTCATCGCGCCGATCGTGCTGCTGCTGAACCGTTATTTTCACCGCCGCCTCAGCCACGCCACTCGGCAGATGCAGGAAAGTTTTTCGCGCATCACGGCCTCACTGGCGGAAACGGTCGCAGGCATCCGCGTGACGCAAAGCTTCGGGCGCGAGGCCGTCAACGCCGGCATCTTTCAACGCCTGGCTTACGACCATTCGCTCTACAATCTAAACTTCGCGCGCCAGAGCGGGCTGTTCATCCCGTTGCTCGAGGTGAATACCCAATTCTTCATCGGCGCGGTGTTGTTGACCGGCGGTTACGGGGCCTTGCGCGCGGGCTGGAACATGCCGGTGGGCGATCTCATCGTGTTCTTCTTTTTGACGAACCAATTCTTCGGCCCCATCGCGGTGCTCGGCAACCAATACGCCCAGGCGCTTTCGGCCATGGCCGGCGCGGAACGGCTTTTCCGTACGCTCGACACCGCGCCCGACTGGCAGGATGCCCCCGACGCCCAACCGCTGACTGAACTGCGCGGGCGCGTGGAATTTCGCCATGTGGTTTTTGGCTACGACCCCGCGCGGCCCGTCCTACATGACGTCTCCTTCATCGCCGAACCCGGGCAGACCATCGCGCTCGTCGGCCACACCGGCAGCGGCAAAACGAGCATCATCAATCTGCTCTCGAAATTTTACCTGGCGCAAAGCGGGGAGATTCTCCTCGACGAGCGGGAAATCAAGGCGATTGCCGGCGGCTCCCTGCGGCAAAAAATGGGCATCGTCTTGCAGCACAATTTTCTCTTCTCCGGCACCGTGGTGGACAACATCCGCCTGGCGCGCCCCGAAGCCACTGAAGCCGCCGTGCTGGAAGTCCTGCGCCAGCTCGATTGCCTCGACTTGCTCGAAGCGTTGCCGGACGGCCTGCGCACGCGGGTGGGTGAAAAAGGCCGCGGCCTGTCCGTCGGCCAGCAACAACTGGTGTGCTTTGCCCGCGCCATGCTGGCGAATCCGCGCATTTTAATTCTGGATGAAGCGACAAGCGCGATCGACACCATCACGGAGTCCCGGCTCCAGCACGCCCTGGCCACGCTATTGCGAGGCCGCACCAGCTTTGTCGTTGCGCACCGCCTCAGCACCATTCGCAAGGCCGATCAAGTTCTCGTGCTCGATCACGGGCAGATCGTGGAGCACGGCACCCACGCCAAACTCCTGGCCCAAGGCGGCATCTATGCGCGGCTGTATATGCAATTCGTCAGCGCCTCCGAGGGCGAATAGCGACGAGTGCAGAAACCTCACTTTCGACCTCTGCCCGCGCTAAGTTGTATTGTGAAACCCTCAAACAACCACAGATAACACCGATGGCACCGATAAGAACAAAGAAATTATCAGCCTTATGTGGAAAGAAATCCGTGTTATCCGTGTCATCCGTGGTTCAGCTTTGAAACAAACGCTTAATAATTGCGGCTGCTGCCGGCCTGCCCAGGCTGCGGATTGGAGGACTGGCCCGATTGCTGGCGGCTCTTGTTGGCCTCTTCGACTTGCTGGAAATAGCCCGAGGCTGAGTCCGTTTTTCCGGCGATGACTGACCCGACCGGCGTGCGGTCGACGCTTTGGTCGGAGGTGCACCCCGTGAAATCCAAGGCCAGCGCCGCGAGGGCTAGGCTGGCGGCCCAAACTTTCTTGCTCCGGCTGGGATGGCGTGTCATGATTGTGCAAGTTACACCCATTCGTGCATTTGTAAACCGAAAATTCCCCCGGTTGCGGATGCCGGAACCCCTCCCTGCGCATCCTTTTCCGTCTTTGGGGGTTTAACCCTGCAGCCGGTCATTCCCATTTTCATGGCCTCTCCGCTTTACTCCGGGCAGTTTCTCCGTCGTGCCTGCGCCGGCCTGGCCTTGCTGGCCGGGGCATTCATTTTTGCCCGTGCGGCGGAAACGCCCAAAACGACCGGCGGGGTCGCCGGCGCGCTGGCCCCGGCGACGGCCTTTAAAAAGGGTGAGCAGCTTTCCTACACGCTTTTTTGGGGGCCGATTGAAGTCGGCCATGCCGATTGGCAAACGTGGATCGTCCAGAACAAGCAAGGCGAGGACGAGTTGCATAGCATCATTTTCTTGCGCACCAACCAAAGCCTGGACGAGCAGTACCGCGTGCGCGCCTTCACGCGCACCTGGGCGCCGATGGCGCTCGACCGGTCGCTGCAATACAACACCGAGCAGCAGGAGCGCGACCGCCTGCGCGACATCGGCCTGCTTTTTGACACCGCGCATAAAGTCGTCCGGGAACGGCCCTTTGACCCGGTCTTGCAGGTGGGCAAACCTGCCACCACCCCGCCCATGGCGGCCAAAATTACCAAAACACCGGCCGACCCTGCCAAAAGCGCGTCCGCCAAAACCGAGCCCGCGCCTGCGCCCGCCCTCACCAATGCCAACGCCGTTTCCTGGCCGATGCCGGGTCCGACCTTCGATCCGCTCGCCGCGTTGCTATCGTACCGCTTCTTGCCCTTTCAAGTGGGGTTGGTGCAAAAACTGGCAGTGTGCGACGGGCGCAGCGTGAGCGAAGTCACGGTTCGCGTGCTGCGGAAGGAAAAAGTCACCACGCCCACGGGCACGGTCACGGCCTGGGTCGTCCAGCCCGATTCACCTGGCGGCGGGCTGTTCCTGCGTTCGTCCTCGAAGCCGCTCACGTTGTGGATCGACGAAGTGTCGCACCGGCCCGTGCGGTTCACCGGGCAGGTGGGCACCGGCTCCTTCACGGCGGACCTCACGGCCATCGCCCCTTACAGCCCGACCGAAAAAGAAAAATCCGATTTGCCGGTGGCCGCGAAATAGGCAGCGTGGCGGGAGTGACTCGCTCGAACTCATCGCCCTTGGTGGAATTGCGGGGCATCCGCTTGACGCTGGATGGCCGGGTCGTTTTGCGCAACGTCAACTGGACCGTCCGCGCCGGGGAAGGCTGGCGGGTCACCGGCCCCAATGGTGCGGGCAAAACCTCGCTTATGCGAATTCTCACCGGCCGGCAGTGGCCCGATGCCGGACCGCGCGGGGGCGAACGCCGCTATTTTTTTGACAGGCAAGCCACGGCCAGCCCCATCGGTCTGACGCGGCACATTGCCTGGCTTTCCCCGGAATTACATCGGCGCTTTGCCCGGCTGGAGACGCCGCTCACCGCTGGCGACATCATGCTCACCGGTTTTGCCGGCACCCTGCTGTTGACCGAACCGCCGAATCGAACGCAGCGGGCCGCGGCGCAAAAGTTGGCGAAAACCCACGGGGCACTCGCCTTCTGGCGCCGGCCCTTCGCTGAACTCTCGCAAGGGCAACAACGCCTCGTGCTGCTGGTGCGCGCGCTGGTCTTAAAACCACGCCTGCTCGTGCTCGATGAATTTTCCGACGGCCTCGACGAGGCCAACCTGAGGCGCATCACCCGGGCCCTCATCCGCTGCCGCCGCGCCGGTTGTGCGGTAGTCGTGGCGACGCACCGGGCCGCGGATGATTTCGCGGGCCTTTCGCATCATCTCCATTTGCAGGCCGGACGCGTACTCACGGGAAAAGTGCCGGAAAAAAAATCGCCGACTCTCCGGCCGGCGACCGGGCTGCCCGAATTCAACATTCCCACGAATCCACCGAAGAAGGGAAGAAAATCCACGTTCCGCCTGGCAAACGCGGCGGTAGCCATCGGCGACCATGCGCGCGTCACCCGCATTTTGCACGAGATTAACTGGACCGTGTATCCCGGCGAAAATTGGGCTGTGCTCGGGCCCAACGGCTGCGGCAAATCCACGTTGCTGCGCACCATCTATGGAGAATTATCCGTTGCACACGGCGGAATGCTGGAACGATTTGGCCGCGACGCCGTGGCGCTGCCGTTGCCCGCGGCGCGGCGGCGCATGGGATTTGTTTCGCCCGCGCTGCAACATCTCTACGAGGCCGACGTGAGCGTCGCTGAGGTGGTGGCGTCGGGTTTTCAAGCCTCCGTGGGTCTGTTGCAACAACCCACCGCCGCCGAGTTTAAGCAAGCGCAGTTGGCGTTGCGTTCCCTGGGCATTGCGAAGCTGGCAGCCCGGCGCTGGGGCACGCTCTCGTTTGGCGAAGCACGGCTGGCCCTGCTGGCGCGGGCCCTCGTGCCGCGGCCGAAATTATTGCTGCTCGATGAACCCTGCGACGGGCTGGCCCCGGCGGCACGAGCGCGCCTGCTCGGCCTGGTCGACCGTGCGGTACAACGCGGCGCGCAAGTCGTGATCGCGGCTCACCGGCGCGAAGATTTGCCCGCGTGCATCAACCGAGTGCTGCGGCTGAAGCATGGCCGGATCGTTCAATCGACCAGCTGAAAATTACGCGATTTCCAAGCCCTCGGATTTTGGCTAGGGTGGCACCCATGCCGCCGCCTCCTCTCAACGTCCGCACCGCAGCGCGTGCCGTGGTTGTACGGGACGGGCGCCTGCTGGCCATCACGATGCGCGACCGGCAGGGCGATTTTTTCATCCTGCCCGGCGGGGGCCAGCGCCACGGTGAAACGCTGGCCAACACCCTGCGCCGCGAAACGAGCGAGGAAATCGGCGTGGCCCTCGATCCCGGACCATTGCTGTACGTGCGGGAATATATCGGCCGCAATCACACCTTTGCGCACGAACACCGGCATTTTCACCAGGTGGAAATGGTGTTCCGCTGCGTGCTGCCGCCGGGACAGGAACCGCACGCCGGGGCCGCCGGGCGCGACAATCGCCAGGTCGGCGTCACCTGGCTCGATCTGGCGCAGTTTGACGAATATCGCTTTTTCCCGTCCTTCCTCAAAAAATGCGTGCGCGGCCACGACCTCGTGGTCGAACCGCTGTACTGGGGCGATTTGAACTAAGCGGAAACGGCTTGCCCGGAAACAGAATCAGCCACCCCCACCCGACCCATCGTCGGGGACAAAACCGCCGAATTCACCGGCTGAATTTCGGCGCAATCTAACTGCCGCCATCAAGCGCAACCACCATGAACCCAATAGTGAAGGGGCCTTGATTGAACAGACCGCAGGCCCGCCCGAATCAGCGAGGTTTTTACATTTGATCGTCAATCCGCTCTTTTGCCAGCGAAACAAGGTGTGGGCCAAATCCGATTGCGGCTGCGTGGCGGTCGCCTGGACCAGGATCACTTCTCTAATCTTTTGGGCCAGCAGAAAATCCGCCGAAGGAAAATCCGTCGTGAAACTGATCGAGCGGTTGTCAAAAGCGCCGGGGATAACCGATTGCATGGCCGCACGGCGATTGGCATCAAGCAAGAAGGCCGGCGGCGCGTCCCGCGGCAGCGCCAGTTTTTCAATTTCACCGGCCGCATGCCTGAGTCCGTCCACGATCGAACGCATCTCCACCATTACCGGAGCGGGCTGCGGGCGGTCGTCAGGAAACTTGTTTTCTTCCGACAAAATGAAAGGCCAAGGAATGGCATTGTAGAGTGCCACAGGCCGGTACCCGAGCCTTGCGGCGGCCAGCCCCCATTTCACACCTTCACCTCCGGGCAAATCAAAGACGAGGGCAACGCGTTCCGCGGGCCGTGGCACCCACTCCTGCGAACCTTCAGCCTCTGGCCAATTTCCCTCCGGCGGCACTCCCTCCATGCAGGCAAACACGACGGGCTTGACCCAATTGGACCAAAGTCCACCCGCGGGCGCCCAAACCTGAAAAATGGATTCGTCAATCGGCATAAGGCGGGGTTTCCGGCTCCGTCAGCAACAACGCGACGTCCGTGGCGGAGAAATCGACATGGGCTCGATGAGTAACACGGGCATAGGCGCCGGCGGCTTTGCCGTCAAACGTGTATACGCCGATGCAAGCCTTCATTGCACCGAGCGGGGTGTCCAGCGGAAGATCGCGAAAACGCCGCTGCGCCACCCATTTTTGCGGCTGCCAGCGGACCGAACGCGCCACCGCTTTCCAGGCTTTCGCCTCCAGATTGGCGCGGATGCTGACCGTTTCACCGGTGTCGCAAAAGGCCGTTTTTACCAGCCAGGCATCGTCGCGGGCCCAATTCACCGTGCTGGGTACGCAAGTTTCCGGCAATAATTTCCGCCAGATTTTCAGCGGGGTATTCAACTCCTCCCAAACCAGGGGGAAACGTTTGCTTTCAGAAATCACGGCGACTCCGGGATTGGCCACCGGTGTCAACCCGCCGGTAAAATAATGTTCCCAACCGTGGAGCCGGGGCCAGCGCGCCAGCCAGTGTCCCGGATAGAAACGCACCACGGCCTCTACCGGCCCGTCATGGGAGGCCGAGTGCAGTTGCGCGCATCCATCGCGCCAAGTGATTTGGCGGGGATGCGCCAGATAAGCGCGCATATCCATCGCGGCCAACTTCCGACCCAAGTAAGCCATGATTTGTTGATCCTCCATGAAACTATGTGCCGACAGTAGCGCAACTCTCCCTTGCGGGCCCGCTGCCTTCGCCACGAGGCGGCTCCATTCATAAATGGGGTCACCTGAAACCGCACCGGAGTAATGGGCCGCCATCAACTGGGTGAAGGTGGAAGCTTCAGCAAATCCTCCCGGCACATCGCTGTTGACCTCGGAAATCCTCCATCCTTCTTCCGTGTAATGAAAATCAAATCGCATGACCCGGCCCGCCGCAGGCGTCGGCGGTACTTCGCGCGCATGGCGCAACCGCCGCAGAATAGGGCGTGGAAGACCGAGCCGGGCCAGCAGGGCCGGCCGCCCAAGTATTTCCTGCTCCGCCGCCAACGCTTCCACTGTCAATTGTTCCGCCCAGCGGGCCAGTGCCTGCCAGTCCCCCGTCCGCATGAACAAAGGGAATGGCGCGAGCACGGAAACATCGCCCACTTGCGGATCCCATTTGCATCCATCGAGCACCGCGCGCTGGCGTAACCGCGCAAACGTCATTTCGTCGAGCATTTCGCCCGCCCACACGGGATGAACTTTGTTGGGGGTCGTCCGAATTAGGCTCCGTTCCCTTTCCTTCGTGAATGTGTGCGTCAACGCATTCATTTTGAACACTGGCCGTAACAAATCTCTACTCCGCCAGCTTCAGCAAATCCCTGGTCGCGGGCACGTCGCGGATGACTTGGTCCGGGTCCGGGCCGGTGCCGATGTAGCGGAGATTCGGCAGGGGCGCGTGGGTGATGCCGCCGCGCGTGGCCACGGCGATGATACTTTTCACCACGAAGGCGACGTACCGTTGCGCGTTGCGCGGCAATTTCGCAAATGTCTGCACCCCCGCGATATCTTCAGACCACCCCGGCAGGCGCGCATAAATGGGCTTGAACGACTGGCGGACACGGTCGTCGCGCGGCACACCCGGCGTGGGCTGGCCATTGGCATCCTGATAGCCGGTGCACACCAGCAGGTCGCCCTCGCGCCATTCGCCGCGATAGGTCAGCGCGTCGAGCTTGTTCAACGCCAAATCATTGTAGCCGCCGTAGCGCAACGCATCGCCTTTTTCCACCGCGTCAAACCAGCCGACCATGCGCTGCCGTCCGGTGCTCGTGCCGAACTCCAGCTTGCGCAGCAAAACTGCCAGCGGGTGCGCCTCCTCCATCTCGGTGAGAAAAATATGCGTGCCGACCTTCGTGTCGTACGCCTTGCAACAGCCGACGACGTGCACCGGTTGGCAGGGCACGCCTGCGCTTTGAAAAAGTTCCGGCGTGTACGTGTGCGAGGCCGTGACGTTCGGCGGAAAACCGTGGCGTTTGTCGAGCCAGTAGCTTTGACCAAATTCGCCGATGATGTACTGTCCCGCGGAAAGCGCCTTGAGCACCATTTCGCGCACTTCACCCACGCGCGCGACGAGCTTTTGCCCGGCTTCCCAGTACACATCGATAATTTCTTCCCGGTTCAAGGTGAACGGTTCCTCGCCCTGGAAGCGCCCAAAGTCGAATTCCTCCTCCGGGAAGACGCCGGCGAGCACGGCGGGCTCGTTGGCGCGTTTTTCCGCCAGCGTCAGGCGGTCGAAAAAGTGGCTCCAGCGGTCGGGCAGCACCTGGCAGATGTCCTTGATGACCCGCAAGGCGCGGTTGAGGCGGCGGTTGAACACATGGGCAAATTCACCCCGGCTGCCGCGAAATATCGCAAAGGGAATCTGCCAATGGTTGACCTCGTCGCTGTACGCCGGGGTGATGCCGCGGGCGGTCGAACCGCGGGCGGCCTCGCCGAGCACATGGATGCGGTAATCCTCCCACGCAAGATCCAGCAGGCGGTGCGAAATATCGGAAACCATGGTGCGCTCGTCGATCAACAGGCGCTCCATGATTTCGTAGCCTTGCTTTTCCAGCGGCAGGCCCTCCCACAAAAATTTCCGCGGGTCGGCCACCACTCCGCCGCCGATGGCGAGTGTGCGGACATTCTTGTCAATCACGCCCGCCGGCAAAAGATTCAGCTTCAAGCCGCCCGCCGTGTGGCCGGAATTGGCGCCGCCGTTGACCTTCAACACCGCCGCCACGATGTCCGCCCGCCCCGTCTGGGCGCGCAATTCCGTGGCGATCTCGTAAACGAGCCGCCCCTTGCCTTCGTCGCCCATGCTGATGCCGACGTCGGCGATGAGCTGGCTGGTGAATGGAGTCAAAGCCATGGCACTATCCGTAAACGGATTCTTCCCCGGCTCAATCCTCAAAACCAATCTTCGTGGCCCCCACTGGAACGGCGCTCGCCCAGGGGCCGGTCGAGAATTTCCTTGAGCAAAAATGCCTGGCGAGCGGCATTGGGCGTCGCCAGCAACGCGCGCAGGTTCGTGCCGTGCCATTCCGTAGGCACGGACGGCGCCAGGGCGGACACACTCTGGTCGCCCGCAAATGGCGGGGGCACGGCGACAGCGGGCCGGAACGCCGGCTGGGTTGGATTCAATCCGTACCGCTCACGTTCCTCCGCCGAGAGTAAATTGATCGGCACCTTCGCCCTTGCGGGCGCGGGCATTGATGAAACCCTGGTGGCGGTCGCCGTCGGAACCGCTGTCCGGCGCGGGGGCAACGCGGGCGGCACGGGCGGGCGGGTGGATCCTGCCGGACGAGGTGGCACCGGTATGCCGGTCTTGGCCGCGTTACGCTCCGCGATGCGGCGGCGAATTTCCGCCTGCACGTCCTGATAAGTCTGGTCGACGGCGGGCTTGACCGGAGGGGGCGGCACGACTGACGGAGCATTGTTGCGCTCTTGCTTGCGGCGCAATTCATACTCCGACGCCGCCAATTTCTCCTGCCGCTTCTGCCACCAGGCGTTGGCCACCCAGAAAATCCCTACCACGATAAAAACGAGCACTTGGCCAAGGGATTCGGGCATGGCACGTTCCTCCAATAAAGGTATTTTCCCGCTGGGTTACGGCTTCGAGCCGGAGTCGTCCGGCCGGGCGATAGACTGCCTCATGCCGGTGTCAGCCTGCAAATTTTGCATGCGGTAATAATCCATAAAGCCCATCTTGCCGGTGCGCAGACTCTCCGCCAGCGCCTGGGGCACCTGGGCCTCAGCCTCGACCACTTTCGCGCGCATCTCCTGCACGCGGGCCTTCATTTCCTGCTCGACCGCCACCGCCGCGGCGCGGCGAATTTCGGCCTGGGCCTGGGCCATGTTCTTATTGGCATTAGCCTGCTCCTGCTGAAGCTTGGCGCCGATGTTTTCACCCACGTCCACGTCGGCGATATCGATGGAAATAATTTCAAAGGCGGTGCCGACATCCAACCCGCGCGCGAGCACGGTCTTCGAAATGCGGTCGGGGTTTTCCAGCACAAACTTATAAGTGTCCGCCGAGCCGATGGTGGTGACGATGCCTTCGCCCACGCGCGCAATGATGGTTTCCTCGAGGGCATTGCCCACATACCGCTCCAGATTCGAACGCACCGTCACGCGGGCCTTGACCTTGACCTGGATGCCGTCCTTGGCCACGCCGTCAATCGTGCTGCGGCCCGATTGCGGATTCGGGCAGTCAATGACCTTGGGATTGATGGACGTTTTGACGGCCTCGAGCACGCTCTTATTCGTGCCCTTCGTGGCGAGGTCGATGGCACAGGCCCCCGGCCAATCCAACTCGATGTTGGCCTTTTGCGCCATGATGATGGCCTGCACCGTGGAAATGAGATCGCCGTTGGCGAGGTAGTGCGCCTCGAGCGCATTGACATCGATGGGAATGCCCGCCTTGAACGCCATGACGCGCGCATCCGTCACCAATTGATAGGGCACATTGCGCAGGCGCATGGCCAGCAGGGTGAGCGGCGAGACCGTGGCCCCGGCCAGGTAGGCGCGCAGCCAGGTGGTGAAAAAGGAAAAAAACCAAAGCGCAACCACCAGCAAGATGACGCCCACGATGACGAGGCCGATTTTCTGCAGACTCATGATCTGAGCCAGCGGGAGTGAAGTGAGGGCAATATTCATGGGAAGGAAAGTTTAACCGCCAGACCGACCGGCTGGCCCGGCCTCAGACCCCTCCATTCTCCCCACCCCGCGCCCCGCCGCAAGTGAAATAGCGAACGGACCATCCTGTTATTTCTTACCGGATGACACCACCACGCTGGCCGCGCGCAGCAGGCGGTCATGCAGCAAATACCCCGGCCGCAGCACTTGCACGACATGGCCCTCGGGAATTTTGTCGCTCGGCTGTTGGGCCACCGCCTCATGAAATTGCGTGTCGAAAGCCTGCCCCACCGGGTCCAATTCCTTCAGGCCGTGCTGGATGAGTACGTTGCGCAATTGGTCCGCGATGAGCTTGATGCCATCAATCAAAGCCTGGGCCTCCGGGTGGGCCTGGAGTGCGGATTGCAGTCCGAGGCGCAAATTGTCCAGCGCGGGCACGAGGCTTTCCATGAGCGAGGCGGCAGCGGTGCGGCGCAGTTCTTCGCGCTCGCGGGCGGCCCGGCGGCGGATGTTGTCCATATCCGCCAGCGCGCGCAGGCACTGGTCCTTGTACTTGGCGGCCTCGGCCTGGGCTGCCTCCAACTGCGCGAGCAAGGCGCCCGCACCATCCGCGGGCTGGCCGGGCTGGGGTTGCGCAGCCGCGTCAGGGGCGGGTACGTGCGGAGGCGGAGGTTCGGCGGAATGCTTGGACATGGTGATCGGAAAGACGATGCGCTAACGAGTGAATCGTTTACCGTAAACTTTAGCCGGCCTTGGCGCAAGCGCAAGTGCGGCGGAAAAATGCGTGTTCCAGAACGGACGCCTCGGGGAGGCGTCCCTACCACTATTCGGAGGGAGTTTCCCTACAACTGCGCCGCCGCCGCTTCGTCCACCAACCACGTCACGCGGGCGGCGTAGGCGCGATGAATTTGCGAGGGATGGTTCTTGGGGTCGAAGGGCCCGCGCAGAATGGCCTTCAGCGCCGCCGCCTTGCCCGCGCCGTTGGTGATGATGACCACCCGCTTGCACTTGGCCAGGCCGGCTTCCGTGATGGTCAAACGCCAGCCGCGCCCCGGCCATTCCACGGCCGCAAAATTATCCGCGAGGCCCGAGCCGATGAGCGGGCAACCCGGGAACAGCGAGGCGGTGTGACCGTCGTCGCCCATGCCGAGAAAGCAGACGTCAAAACCTTTTTGCCCCCCGAAGCGCTGGTTCCACATGCGGTTGAACTCCGCGGCGCAGGCCGCGGGCGCCAAAGCCACCGGCCAGGGCAGCTGGGTCGCGGCAGGCACCCCGAGCGGAGTGAACATTTCCCGCTGGGCGTTGCCGAAATTCGAATCGTTCGACGAGAGCGGCACATGGCGCTCGTCGCTCGTCAGCCAGAGGCAATTTTTCCAGACGGATTCAGGCAGGGATTTTTTGGCCACCACCCACTTGTAAAAGGCTTGGGGCGTCGAGCCGCCTGACAAGCCCACCGTAATCGGCGCGCTCTGGCCCATCTGGGCCTGCTGCAGGATGGAAATGATTTCCCGGAAGGTGTCTTCCAGTTCGCCGACGTGCAGCGTGCCGTAGTCACTGGTGATTTGGCGCATGGTAAGCAGAAACGTAAGCGCCACAGACAAGCGTTGAAAGCTCAAATAATCACCACCAGACGAACTCCACCTATTGTCGGCTGTAACCCGCCTGTGCGACGGTCGTTAAACTCGCTTCATCCATTCGTACGGATTGCGCTTGGAGTGAAAGATCGACACGATGCCGATGAAACTCATTTCAGATTCGAACAGCACCACATAAGGAAAGCGGCGTAAAACGGCGTGGCGAATATTGGGATGAATTTTGGGGAAAATCTGCGGATCCTTGCGAATTTTCCGTAGCATCTCTTGTACATCAGCCAAGAGCGCATCGCCCATACCAGGAGATTGCTCATCGTACCAAAGGGCCGCCGCTTCAAGCTCAGACAGCGCGCGCCGGTCCCAAATGACGTCGTGCATGGCGGAGTTTTTGTCGAACTTGACGTTTGACCTCCGCCCAGGGAATTCCCCGTTCCGGATGGGCATGCAAATCGGCGACACGCCGGTCCAATTCGGCTTTTTGTTCGGGGGTCAACTTAAAGCTTTCCGCTGGAACAGTCAGGGTGGCTGCGGCCTCCTCCACGACCCAACGACGATCTTCTTCTGGCAACGCGAGAACGGTTTTCAAAGCAGCACGGGCATTCATGGCTCAAATGTATTGCTTCTGCATTTCCGATCAAGGTGCTTTTTGAGAGCGTTGCCTGTAGCTAAAAAAACAAGGCTTCCGCCAAGACCTTTTCAGGCAACAGCGGCTTGACTTGCTGCGGGAGTTCCACCGGGCCCTTGCCAAAATCGGCGAGCAGGCGGGCGTCGTCGTTTTTCTTCGAGTGGGTCCAGAGGAATTTTTTCACGCCGCCCTCATATTGCCATTCGACTTCGAGGGCGTTGGGCGACTGCGCATCGAGCGGCCGGGTGCTGAAAGCCACCTCGTCGAAATCCCCGGCTAGCTTCGAGCACTTCTCCAGGCAATCCTCCTGCCAGCGGAGAAGATTCTCCGCTTCGCCGTCGGCGCCGGCTTCATAGCGGCACTCCACCCGTTGCAGACCCTCGGTCAAAACTTTGGGCGGATAGCTGCTGAGGAATTGGCCGATGGACTGGCGCACCGGCAGCAGGCGGGCGTTGGCCAGGTCCACCACGCTCTCCGCGCGGGGCCAATGTATTTTCGCATAGTCCGGACCTTCGATGGAGGAATCGTAAATGATGCGCGAGCAGAGCTTGAGGTACGGCAGGTAAAATTCCTCGATGCGGCGCGCCGGCACCCGGTGCAGCCAATGGTAAACTGGCAGGTCATTCTCCAGCCAGACGGAAACCTGGTTTTCCAAAAAGCCGGAGCCGCTCAAGGGATAGCCCAGAATCAAGGCCTCGCAGCAGCACATCTGGCGGGTGCTCGGGCCGATGTAACATTGCGAAAAAAGTTTCCCCTGGAGAAACAAATCCTGATGGGAGTCCTTCAACGGGCACAGGACGACGATACGGCAGGGGTAAACCTGCGCGAAGCGGATGGCCTGGTCAAACAGCGCCAAGGCTTCCTCAGGCAGGGTCGAGAGCCCAAAATGCAGCACCAAATTCATCTGCGACGCGCGAAAGGCCGAGGGCGCGTCGTGCCCCGGCGGAGCATCGCCCTGCCACATCCGCGAGAGCGTGGAGGTCACATCGGCCACCGGCATCACCACGCCGGGCATGGCATCGAACAAGGTGGACATGATGTTCTCGTTTCTAGTACCTAGTTTCTAAGTTTCTAGTTCCTGGTAATTAATCACGGGCCGGCGCGGCGCCACTCGTGTTTCTGCTCCCACAAAAGGCGTTCGGCCGCGAGCGGACCCCACGACCCGGCGGCATAGCTCTCCAGCCCGCGTTTGCCGTTTTCGTGCCAGTAGTCGAGAATCGGCGTATAGAGTTTCCACGAGGTTTCCGTTTCGTCGCCGCGGATAAAGAGCGTCGAGTCCGCAATCATGCAGTCGAGAATCAGCCGCTCGTAGGCCTCGGGTGTGTTGGAGCCAAAAGTGGTCGAATAGCGGAAGTACATCTTCACCGGCTGGGTGCGCGTCTCCAGGCCCGGAACTTTTGAATTCATCAACAACGTCGTGCCTTCGTCGGGCTGGATTTGCACGACCAGCGTGTTCGACGCCAGGTCGAAGCGCTCGTTGTCCGCGAACAAAATACCCGCGGGCTTCTTGAACTGGATGGCGATTTCCGACACCCGGCGCGCGAGCCGTTTGCCCGAGCGCAAATAAAAGGGGACGCCCTGCCAGCGCCAGTTGTTGATGGAAAGCCGCGCGGCGGCATAAGTCTCGGTGAAAGACGACGGCGGAATTTCACTTTCCTGCATGTAGCCGGGCACTTTCTGGCCGGCGATCAGGCCTTCGAGATACTGCGCGCGCACGACGTCGCCCCCGTCGGGCTTGAGCGTCACCGGCTGGATGGCCTTGAGCAGCTTCACTTTTTCATCGCGTATATCCTCGGCCCCAAGCGACACCGGCGGCTCCATCGCCACAAGCGAGAGGAGCTGCATGGTGTGGTTTTGAATCATGTCGCGCAAGGCGCCCGACTGGTCGTAATAGCCCCCGCGGGTGCCGACGCCCAAGTCTTCCGCCACCGTGATTTGCACGCAGTCCACGTAACGGCGGTTCCAAATTGGTTCAAATATCGTGTTCGCAAAACGCAACACCAGGAGATCCTGCACCGTCTCCTTGCCGAGGTAATGGTCGATGCGGTAAACCTGCTGCTCCTCGAATTGGTGGCGGATGATGCTGTTCAGCTCCTGCGCCGTGGTCAAATCGCGCCCGAACGGTTTCTCAATGATCATCTTCGAGGCCAGCGGCGTGCCCACATGCCGCGCCGCGAGGCCGCTCGCGCCGAGGTTTTCCAGGATGGGCTTGAAGACGGTGGGCGGCGTGGAGATATAAAACACGCTCTGCATGTCGCGCCCGAGCTTCTTTTCCAGGGCGGCGATCTTGACCCCGAGGTCCTTGAAGGCCTGGAGGTCGTCATATCCACCCTGGTGATAAAAAGTGTTATTCTGCACCCGCGACCAAATGTCCTTGGCCAGCGGACGGCGGGAGAACTTGGCGATGTCGTCGGCCGTTTCCTGGCGGAAAGCGTCGTCGGGAATCGGTTTGCGCCCATAGCCAATGAGGTAGAAATCCGCGTTGAGCAGATTGTCCACCGCGAGGTTGTAAATCGCCGGGACGAGCTTGCGGGCGCACAAGTCGCCCGATGCGCCAAAAATGACGACCACCGTCGGCGGCGCGCCGCGGTGCTTGCTCAGGCCTTGGAGAAACGGGTGGCGAGGTTCATCAACCATGGTGGGAGGGCGTGGAGCCGGTGTCGCGGTGAAGGTGAAAATGCTTCGGGAAGAGCGGCACGTTAGGATGGTGCAAAACTTCCGCCGCCCGGCCATCAGACACCCTAACCTCCACGATGTCGAAACGAAAATGCGCCGGGGGCGCGGCCAGCCCGCGCAAGTAGGCCTTGGCCGCCCGCAGCACTCGTTGTTTTTTCTTTGCCGTCACCGAAAAGTAACCGGACACCAACGCCGTGGCCGCGCGTGTCCGCACCTCGCAGAAGACCAGATTCGGGCCCTCGCGGGCCACGATGTCCAATTCATCCGGAGCCTGCCGCCAGTTCCGCGCGACGATGGTAAAACCCTTGGCCTCCAAGTGTTCGACCGCCGCCGCCTCCCCCATGCGACCGCGCGCCAGGCGCAACGTATCCGCGATCGGTGCCTGGCGCAGCCCCCAGAACCAACGCCAGCGCGCCGCCAGTTTTTCCCGCCATTTGCGGAACTGATGAATCATACCCATCAATCTGACAACCCGGCTGCCGTCGCGCAATCCCGGAGCCACGCCTAGTCAGATAATATCATTGTGAACAAATTTTATATGGGCAATCGTGTTTCTATGCGGACGCCTGCACTTATCAAAACTGCTTTCGCCGGCGTCGAAAGGATCGGTGCGCCAGTTATGTCAAAGGATATGAGAATTCACCGAGCGCCCAACCTTCGAATAGTTCTGGTGGGATTGATTGCCGCCCTGACGGCGAACACCATTCCCATGACAAAAATACAGGCGGTTGAAGTTGCCGCACCGGCATCGGCCACGGAGGCAGAGCAAGCGGTGGTCACGGTTGTTTTGCAAAAGACCAAGGCGGAGGACATGGCCAAGCGGTTGCTTTCCCTGCAAAACATTGACGGCGAGGCAAAGACCACTCTTGCGGCAAATGTAACGACCAACTCGCTGACCATCACCACCGAAAAAAAGTTTGTGGACGGATTGCGTGAACTCGTGGGGCTGCTGGATGAGGCCTCCGAACAAATCGTCACCGAGGTGTACTTCCTCGACCATGCTGGAGGTCTCGACGCCAAAACCCTCGACTTTGCCAAGATCAAGGATCTGCGGGGTGTCCAAATAAAAGCCCATCCGATTATCGTCACTACCAATGGGCAGGAAACAACCCGTTATGTGGGGGAGGACTTTAATCTGCCCGTGGACTCCACCCCATCCCTGCCGGTCGGCAGTTGGACCATGACCGTAAGACCGGAGAATGCCGCCGATGGCATCCATTATTCCTTTACAGCCACCCTGGTCGCCTCGGGTACGCCGCCCGAAAGACCTGTTTTCTCGCGCACCAAGGAATCGAAGTCTGCGGGAGTAGTGGCGCCCGGTGAGACAATAATCCTCCCCATCGGCTGGCCTGATCTTGTCATGGTGATGAAATTTACGATCTTTAATGCCCACCCGGCATCAGCCGCAAGCGCAACCTCTTCAACCATCGCCTCCGACTTGCCGCCGCTGGCTTCTGCCACTGGACCATCTGCAACCGCGGTTCCGACCAGTCTCCCAAGTGAGTTGCTCCAGCCGCGCCATGCCTTGCTGGAGCATATCTGGGTGCTCGAAATTCCAAATAACCTGAAGCTCGATCCCGCCACCCTGCTTGAAAATGATCCTCAATTTCCGTTGGTGATAAAATTGAAAGAGACTGCCGGCATCAGCGTGAAAAGTTCGGCGACCGCCTTAATTGAGGAGGGCAATGCGTTTGAATTCCGCACCTCCTACCCATTTGGCGAAAGCCCCATCAATGGCAGTGTAAATCTGCCGGCTCAATCTACCGGGCCCCATGGACATGGACCGCCTGACCCCTCGACGATGTATCTTAGCGCCCGCGCAGAAACCGTGCTTGGGGATACGCTTCACTTTAGCATTTTTGACTATGTCCCTCCGTCGGAGAAAGCTCCGGAGGGCGCCGCCTGCTGGACCTCCGATCTCACCAAAGGCGGCCAGCCCGTGCTATTCCCCCTCACCTCGGCGGGAAAAGATAGTAAGTATGTCGCAGTAATCACCTTCACCCTGGTGGATCCGCATTTTTGGACCGAGGACCTCTCAGATTCCTCCGCCTCTCCGTGGTCGAATGCGCATGCCGACCTGGAAGCCTTCTTTTACCCGCTGGCCCACGTCCAGGCCTACCCAATCGCAAAATTCCTGAACGCCGTTCCGGACAATCTCCAAGGAGACAACCATCACACGACCCTGCGCGTGGATTCCAGCACGCATGCCCTTATTGTTATCACGGAAAAAGATAACGTCGCCCGACTCCGCGCCATCCTGGCCGCGCTGGACCGACCTGGCCCCGCCCAAAGCCAAAGGGAATCCGCTTCCGCCCCACCTCAGTGAAGACCCGTTTACGGCGCCTCGGAATAGGCGTTGCGCTTGGTCAGCAGCGACATCACCACCAGGGCCAGCGTGGTCACGGCCCCGGCCACGAGCAGCACGCTGAGGCATTTGAGGATCATGATATTGCGCGGCAGGCTTTTGAAGTGATGGTCCTTGAGGGGGCGCTGCGTCTTGTAAATCTTCCAGGCCCGCCACGTATCCATGAGCTTGTGGCGCGGCGTGCACAAGATGTACAGGCCGAAGATCAGGGGCACTCCGATGAGCAGGGAGGTGCCAAACCACCAGAGGGCGTCAAGTATGGTTCCAACCATGAAATATCAAACAGCGTTGATGGGTGAGTATAAAAATTGAAGGCCCGAATCGCGGACTGGGCGGGCCGGAGCGGACGGCGGCGGCAAGTCGCGTCTATTAACCCCGGTTCCGCGCGGCGGTTACAGGCCGCTTACGAAACGGATTGGACGCCGCGCGACGGTCAGGAGGAGCCACTGTCGCTGCCGGCCTCCCGCGCTAATTCGCGGCCCGTGCCGGGCCGGCCGGCCGACAGCAGCCCCGTGGGCGCCAGCAGCTTGGTGGTCAACGTATGGATGGCATTGCGGGTTTTGGCGGCCCACTCAAATTGCTCCGTGCGCACGGCGTCGCTCAACTCCGCCTGCAACTGGGCGAGGCGGTGGCGCATGATGGCGGCGTCGGCGTGGCGTTGGGGAATTTTGCCGCGATGGGCGGTGCCGCGGTGCATGCGCGTCAGCATGGGTGGCAGCAAACCCGCGAAAGCCTGATAGCAGGCCGGGCAACCGACCCGCCCTTGCCGCTCGAAATCGCGCTGGCTGCAATCACACACCGGGCAGCGTAACGTGCCGTCCGCCCGGCGACTGACCGCGGGTTCGCCCTGATCCAGCAAGCCGTAGCCTTGCGCATCGAAGATGCCCGCCGCGTCCGCGTGAGCCTGGCAATACGCAGACGCTTGCACGCCGCCGGTCTTGACCGAGCTGACGTACACGCTGGCCGGCTGGCCGCATTCGCTGCAAACCGCGGTCGTGGATTTGCCCATGCGCCTACTATGGAGCAATTTCCGTGCTTTGGCAACTTTTAGCGCTCAGCGCTTTATTTTTAGCGCTTTTATTACCTCGGCTAAACGGCTCGTGTTGAATACCTTCTCCTTGGTTAACCAGCCCTTGCGCGCGCTGCGCACCCCCGCGCGAACATGAAGGAGGCCCGCCGGCTCGTGCGCGTCGGGATTGATCACGCAGAGCACTCCTTTTTGCGCCGCGAAGCGCCAATAACGCCAGTCGAGGTCCAGGCGGCGAGGGTTGGAATTCAGCTCAATCATTTTCCCGTTGGCTGCCGCCGCTTCGATCAGACGCTTGAGATTAACCGCGTAACCTTCGCGCTCGAGCAGCAACCGCCCGGTGGGATGCGCGAGCATCGTCACCCGCGGGTGCTCCAGTGCGCGGACCATTCGTTGCGTCATCGCCGCCTCGTCGGCCCCCTGGCCGAACCGGTTGTGGACTGCGGCCACGACATAATCGAGCTGCGCCAGCACGCCATCATCAAAGTCCAGCGATCCATCTTTCAGGATGTCCACTTCGGAACCGGCGAACAAGCGGACGCGAAATTTTTTGGCGCGATTGAGCGCGTGGATTTGTTCCACCTGAGCCAAAAGCCGCGCCTCATCCAGCCCGTGAGCCTGGAACGAAGACTTCGAGTGGTCGGAAATGCCCAGGTATTCCCAGCCGAGCGCATCGGCCGCCGCCGCCATCTCCTCGAGGGTGGCGCGTCCATCGGACTCGCTGGTGTGGTTGTGAAAAGCCCCGCGCAGGTCGCCCTCCTCAATGAGCCGCGGGAGTTCGCCCTTTTCCGCGGCCTCGATTTCCTCGAGGCCCTCGCGCAGTTCCGGCGGGATGTCGTGCAAACCCAGCGCGCGAAATAAATCCGCCTCCGTGCGCGGCTTGACGACGGATTTGGCCCCCGGTCCGCCTGCGGAAGGATCGTCCTTTTTCGAAAGCCCCCACTCGCCCAGCGTCAACCCGCGGGCCAGCGCCCGGGAGCGCATCTGCACATTGTGGTCTTTGGAGCCGGTGAAATGGTGCAGCGCGAAAATGTACTGCGCCGCCGGCACGACCCGTAAATCCGCCTGCATGCCACCGGTGAGCCGGACCGACGACTTCGTCTCGCCCCGCGCAGTGACCTCCTCGATTCCCGGCTGGGACGTGAACCACTCCATCACCGGCGCGGGCTTTTCCGACGCCACGAGAAAATCCAGATCGCCCACCGTCTCGAGACCGCGCCTTAAACTGCCGGCGGCCTCGGCTTGCTCGACGGCGGGCAATTTGCGCAAGCCCGCGAGAATGGAGTCGGCCACGGCCCGGGCGTCCCACCACAAATGCCGGCGCGAGTAAGCCTCACGATGACGGAGGCCCGCGAGGATGTTGTCCTGCGTTTTCTGGCCAAAGCCCGCGAGCTTCGCCACCGCACCGGAGTTGCAGGCTTCCGCCAGTTTCGCCAGTGAATCCACGCCGAGCTTTTGATGGAGCAGGATGATTTTCTTCGGCCCCAAGCCGGGCACGCCGAGCATTTCGACAAGCCCCGCCGGCACGCTGGCCTTCAATTTTTCGAAGGCCTCCAGCCGGCCCGTGTTATAAAGCGTGGTGATTTTTTCGACCAGCGCCTCGCCGAAGCCCGGCACGTCGCCCAGCGTGCCCGCGGCGATGCGAGCGCCCAAATCGTCCTCGAGCGCGGTCAGGTTGCGGGCGCCATTTTGATAGGCCCGCACCTTGAATGGGTTTTCGCCCTGCAATTCCAGCAGGGTGCCCATTTCCTCCAACACTGCGGCAATGGCGGCCTTGTCCATGCGGAAAACTTGCCGGAAAGTTTTCCCAAACACGAATGAAAACAGCCTGGCGCCGCAGAACGAGCGCGTTTTGAAACCAAACTCCGGCGGCGCGCTGAGGGCAGCGCGCCCTACCGGTGAACGGACCATGCGTCAACTGCAGTGCGCCTTGGCAATTTAGGTAGGGCGCGGTGCCCTCACCGCGCCACTCTTATTTGGGTTTTTTACAGAGCACAAAGGCCGCGGGCTTATTTCGCGCCCACCAACGACACGTCGAAGACCAGCGTGGCGTTGGGCGGGATGACGCCTCCGGCCCCGCTCGCACCATAGCCCAGCGCCGCCGGGATGACCAATTTTCGTTTCTCACCCACGCGCATCCCGGCTACGCCTTCGTCCCATCCCCTTACCACTTGGCCCGCGCCCAGCGGAAACGAAAACGTTTCATGCCGGTCCAGCGACGAATCGAATTTCGTCCCATCCAACAACCAGCCGGTGTAATTGACGGTCACCGTCTGGCCGGATTTGGCCGACAGGCCGTCACCCGGATCGAGGATGTAATACTGGAGGCCGTCCGCCATTTTCACGGCCTCACCTTTAATCGGTGCGCCGGGCAGGTTTCCCGAGGGCGTCACTGGCGTCGCCACGGGTGCAGAACTGCCGCCGCAACCGGCGAACGCCTGCAGCAACACGAATGAGAAACTCCAGCAGCAGAAGTTAATTTTCTTGGTCATGGGGTAGGGGGTTGGGGAGTGACAAGCATTTGAAGCGTCAAAGCAAAAGCGCGTAGGCGGTGCGGGAAATGGCCTTGCCGTCGGCCAAATGCAGCGTGAACGCCACGGTGGTTCGAGTGGTTTCCTCGCCGGAGTTGGCCTTCACGGGCGTAATCGTCACGTCGAAGTGCCGGCCCTTGACTGTCTCCTTCACCTCCACGGTGAAGCTTTTGGGGTCGGAACTCACCGCCTCGAATTTTTCAAAGGTGATGCCGGGCAGGATGCCGATGGAAATTACCTTCGGGGTCAAACTGTCCTTTTTTGACCAGTAGACCACCTTGGGGTCCACCTGCATCACCACGGGCACGGTGGTTTGCAAATTCAGGCCGATGGCCGGCTGCGTGGTGGAATTGGTGCTCAGCGTCACCTCTTTGTGCAAGGGTCCCTCCGCGCCGGTGATGGTCATCACGACTTTCACCTCGCCGGATTCACCGGGCGCGTATTCGCGTTTTTCCAGCGTGGCCACCGTGCATCCGCAGCTCGTCGCAATTTCCGTGATTTTCACGGACTGGTTGCCGGTATTTTTGAACCTAAAGCCGGCCTGGATTTCGGTGTCCGACCACCGCGCCGGCACGTCCAACGTGCTGTTTTCAAAGGTCAATTGCGCCCGTGCCCACGGGCTCACCGCCACGAGGATAGGCAGAAGAAACCAGCGTCGGCAAAGCGGGGCAATCATGGCGCAGGCGGCAAGGCTTCCGGGGTATTTGTGCTCCATTGGAACACCCATACCGCCAAGGTCAGCAATACCACATCCTCCCCCAGCCGCAACGGATAATTCGTCTTGCCGCCGTCCGGGCCGAAACACCCGCAGGAAATATCCACTCCCCGCAGCCACGAAACCGCCAGCAAAAGTATGAAGCCCGCCAACATCACCGCCAGCAAAGCGGCCGCTGGCCGGCGTGAGCGCTCAAACAAAACCGCCGTGCCCGTCACCACTTCGAGCGCCGGAGCGTAATAGGCCGCGACCAGCATGACTTCCGGGGAAAACAGCCGGTAGCTTTGCAGGTCACGATAGAATCCGGCCACATTTTGCGCTTTGATAACGCCCGCGGCTAAAAACATCGCCCCCAGCAACGCGGACGCCAAGCGCACCCGCCAGATTTCCCAAAGTTCCTGCCCCAAGCCGAGTGCATCCGAGTTCATTGGGCCGCCCTTCCCGGAGGGGCCGCGAGCCCTTGGCGCGCCGCCTCCCAACCGCCGGTTAAAATATGCACCTCCGGCAAGCCGGCCTTGCGCAGCCGCTCCGCCACCGCCCGGCTGGTCTGGCACCCGGCATCATCGCAATAAACGACGACGATGAAATCCGGCGTCCAGCGCGACATGAGCTGGGCGAAGCCGTCCTCCCAAACCGCGTCATAAAGATTAATCGCTCCCGGCACATGGGCCTGCACAAAGGCCTCGCCATGACGCGCATCGACCCACAAGGCCTTGCGGCCCAGCGCCGCCGCCTGCGCATACGTAACCTCATCCGGGGTCGGTGCCGGCCCCGCCCAATCCAAGCCTGCCGTCGAAAATGCGCGCAACCCCAGGGCCAGCGCCGCCGCCAGCGCGAGCAGGGCCACGATCTGCCAGGCCAATTTCACCGCAACAACAAGATCAAGTCCTTCGGTTCAACCCGTTCCCCAACGCGCACCGCGATTTCTTCCACGACGCCGTCCACCTGCGCGTACAGCGTCGTCTGCATTTTCATGGCCTCGAGCACGCACAGCTTGTCGCCGGTGGCCACTTTGTGGCCGACAGAAACCGGCAGGCTGCTGATCATGCCCGGAATGGGCGCGCCGATTTGGCGGGCGTCGGCGGGATCGGCCTTGCGCCGCGGTTTGCCGCGCGGCTGCACCGCTTTGTCGCGAACCCGGGTTTCCCGCGCGCGGCCGTTCAACTCGAAGGTCAGCGTGCGCAGGCCCTCGGCGTCGGCCTCCCCCAGGGAAATGAGTTTCACGTAGAGGCGCTTGCCCTCCTCGATGTCGATGGCCGTCTCCTCGCCCACCTTGAGGCCGTAAAAGAACACCGGCGTGGGAATCACACTGACGTGGTCAAATTCGTCCGCAAACTTGGCCATTTCCTCGTACACGCGCGGATACATCAGGTAATCGTACAAATCATCATCATCGCCCTCGCGTCCGCAGATTTTGCGCACCTGCTCGCGCGCCGCCGCGAGGTCCACCGGCTTGGCCTGGGGCCGGCCCGTGCTGGCCTTGCGATTGCCCAAGACGGCCTTTTGCACGTCCTTGGGCCAGCCGCCCACCGGCTGCCCGAGGCCGCCGGAAAGCATGTCCACCACCGATTCGGGAAAAGCCGTGCCAGGCGGCAGGTTGACGAGGTCCTTTGGCTCGACCCCGCGAGTGAGCAGGAAAATCGCCAGATCGCCGACGACCTTGCTGCTCGGGGTGACCTTGATGATGTCGCCCAGCAACAAATTCACCTCGCGGTAATAACGCACGACCTCTGGCCAGCGGGCGCCGAGGCTAAGCGCGGCGGCTTGCTCGCGCAGGTTCGTGTACTGGCCGCCGGGCATTTCGTGCTGGTAAACCTCCGCGCTGCCGAATTTCGGGCTGGTGTCGAACGGCTCGTAATACTGCCGCACCGCCTCCCAATAAATCGATAACTCGTTGAGGAAATTCACATCGAGGCCGGTGGCGCGTGGGTCGAACTGCAGCGCCTGCACGACGGAATTCAAGTTCGGCTGGCTAGTCAGACCCGACATCGACGACACCGCGAGGTCCACGATGTCCACCCCGGCCGCACTCGCCGCGAGCACGGAGGCGGACGCGATGCCGCTCGAATCGTGCGTGTGGAAATGCACCGGAATGCCGATTTCGTCCTTCAGGGCCTTGACCAGTTTCGCCGCCGCCAACGGATGGCACAGCCCGGCCATGTCCTTGATGGCCAACAAGTGCGCCCCGCGCTTTTCCATTTCCTTCGCGAGCTTCACATAATAACTGAGCGAGTACTTTGTGCGCGCGGGGTCGAGAATGTCGCCGGTGTAGCAAATCGCGGCCTCGCACAACGAGGACGTGTGCTCGACAACGGCTTCCATCGCCGCAGTCAGGTTCGGCAAATAATTCAGCGAGTCGAACACGCGGAAAACATCCATGCCCGCCTCCGAGCAGTGCTTCACAAAGCCGCGGATGACGTTGTCCGGATAATTGGAATAACCGACGCCGTTAGCGCCGCGCAGGAGCATCTGGAAGCAGATATTCGGAATGCGCGCGCGCAATTCTCGCAGGCGGTCAAACGGGTCTTCCCGCAGAAACCGCAGGCAGGTGTCGAATGTCGCTCCGCCCCACATCTCGAGCGAGAAAAGTTGCGGCGCGCGCCGTGCGATGGCGTCGGCGCACCCGAGCAAATCGGCGGTGCGCACGCGGGCGGCGAGCAGCGACTGGTGCGCGTCGCGGAAAGTCGTGTCCGTCACCAACAGGCGCTTTTCCTTCAGCACCCATTGGGCAAATTTCACGGGCCCCAGTTTGATTAATTGGTCGCGGGTGCCGGGCGGTGGCGCCGCCTTGCGGTCCCATTTGGGCGGAATGAGCGGCAGGGTCAGCTTCGGCACGGGCCGGCCCTTGACCTGCTCGTTGCCGTTCACAATCACGTCGCCCAGGAACTTGAGGAGCTTGGTCGCGCGGTCGCGCCGGTGCGAAAACCGGAACAATTCCGGCGAGCTTTCAATCATCCCCGTCGTCGCCTTGCCCGCGCGGAAGACCGGGTGGTTGATGACATTCTCGAGAAAGGGCAGGTTCGTCTTGACGCCGCGGATGCGCATTTCGCGCAATGCGCGGTCCATGCGCTGGCAGGCGACATCGAAGGTCGAGGCTGAGGCCGTCATCTTCACCAACAGCGAATCGTAGAACGGCGTGATGACCGCGCCGGTGTCGCCCATGGCGCCGTCGAGGCGGATGCCGAAGCCCGCGGCGCTGCGGTAATTGACGATTTTGCCGTAGTCGGGCGTGAAATTCTTTTCTGGGTCCTCGGTGGTGATGCGGCACTGAATGGCCCAGCCGAGTCGCTGAATTTTATCCTGCGTGGGCAAGTTCATTTCCGGACTGTTCAACGCATAACCCTCGGCGACTTGGATCTGCGCGCGCACCAAATCGATATCGGTGATGACTTCCGTCACCGTGTGCTCGACCTGGATGCGCGGGTTCATCTCGATGAAGAACCATTCCTGCGTGTCCATGTCGTACAAGAACTCGCAGGTGCCGGCGTTTTGGTAATTGACGGCCTTGGCCAGGCGCACCGCGGCGTCGCACAATTCCTTCACCACTTTTGGATTGAGCCCGACCGACGGTGCGATTTCGACCACCTTCTGGTGGCGGCGCTGCACGGAACAGTCGCGTTCGTGCAGGTGCAAAATATTGCCGTGCTGGTCGCCCAGCACCTGTACCTCGATATGCTTCGCGCGGGAGATGAACCGCTCCAGAAAGACCTCATTGCTGCCGAAGGCGCGCTCGGATTCGCCCTGCGCCTCACCCAAGCGTGAGGCTAAATCCTTGGGCTCGAGCACCACCCGCATGCCGCGCCCGCCGCCACCGTGGGCCGCCTTGATGATGAGCGGGAAGCCGATTTTCTTCGCCCACGCCGTGGCCTCTTTGGCGTCGCTCACCGGCTCGGGCGTGCCGGGCAAAGTCGGCACCCCGGCCACTTCAGCGATTTTGCGCGCCGCAGTCTTGTCGCCCATCTGCTCCAAAATCGTCGGTGTCGGCCCGATGAAGACCAAACCGGCCTCGCGGCAGGCCCGGGCAAACCGCGCATTTTCGCTCAAAAATCCATAGCCCGGGTGCACGCCCCACACGCCCTTGGCCTTGGCCAGCGAGACGATGCTGTCGATGTCCAGGTACGCCGCGACGGGCCCCTTGCCCTCGCCGATGAGGTACGCCTCGTCGGCCTTGAAACGGTGGACGCCAAAACGGTCCTCGTGGGCATAAATCGCCACCGTCCGGTAACCCAGTTCAGTGGCGCTGCGAAAGACGCGCACGGCGATTTCGCTGCGATTGGCAACCAACAGTTTTTTCATCGAATAAAAAGGGGCGGGAGCGGGCGATTTGAGGGAGGAGGAGCAGGCCGGACGCCGGCCGATTCGGCAAGACGCAGCAAGCCGCACGCCAGCCTTTCACGTTCCGGGCCATTCCGTCAATCCTGCGTGCGAAAAACCCGTGGTTTATCCTTTAGCCTTGCCGCCCCCGCCGCCATGCCCTTTGCCATGGGTTGGCCGGAACTGTCGCGTTTTGGGTGGAGCGCGCATTCTACCTTCTTCAAGAGATATTGCCCCATGTTCGCCTTCATCACCAAGGAAGACTATTGGCGCTGGCTCGACCTCGGCCTGGCCGACCCCGCCAATCCTTCCCTCAAGGGCATTCAGGACGGTTTCGCCCGCTCCCTGCTCGGCCAGCCGCGCGGGTTGAAAATCGCCGAAGTCGGCGGCGGCGACTCCCGGGTGCTCAAGGCCATCGCCGCCGACAACGAATGCTGGAACCTCGACAAATTCGAGGGCCAGGGTCGCGGGCCCACGTCCATCCCCTTCCTGCGGAAAATCAGGGTGGTGCCGGTCTATTTGGGCGAATTCTCCCCTGCCCTGCCCGATAATCACTTCGACATCGTCTTTTCCATCTCCGTCCTCGAACACATCCCGAAGGCCAAGCTCCCGTATGCTTTCCGCGACATGGCCCGCATCCTCAAACCCGGCGGCCTGTGCTTTCACGCGATCGACCTCTACCTCACCGCCAAGCCCGAGGAACGGGTCACCCACGCGCTTAATGCCTATCGCGACGCCGCCGCCCAGCCCGAATGCAGTTTAACTCTCGTCGAACCCGCCGTGGCTGTGCCTCCGGTCGTGTTTGACCCCGCGTTTGCCACCAATCCCGACATCGTCCTCTGGCAACGCAACCGCATCGCCCCCAACCTCCGCGACCTGCGCCTGCGCTCCCAATCTGTGTCGCTCAAGACCGCCTGGCGGAAACTGGCGGGGTAAGAGGCGAAGCCGAGGGACAAAAGTTGCAGTGGCACAAAGGGAAACTGAAAGATTGACCACAGAGACGCAGAGAGCACAGAGCCCAGAAAGAGATTCTTACCACGAAGGACACGAAGACCGGACAAGACCGAAATTTGCTTTGTAGAAAAGACCCAGAGGGCACCGAGGAAATAGAGTGCGCAAAGGGAGCCCCTTATTGAATATTGAATGTTCAATATTGAATCTGGAATGCCGGGCGTTCCTTCAGCCGTTTTGTTCGTGCGCTTCTCCGTGGTTCAATTCCTTAGCCTTTTTCCGGTCTTCGCTCTCTTCGTGTCCTTCGTGGTAAAAATCCGGTTCTTTGTCCCTTTGTCCCTCTGCTCCTCAGTCCCCGGTCCCTCTGCTTCTTTGTCACTTGTTTCTCAATCCTCACTTTTCTTGGCTTGTTCTTTGGGGAGCTCCTCCGCACACTTTTGCCCACTATGAGCTGGGACCGCTTCCAAAAGTTCTATCTGCCTTTTGAACAACTCGGCGTGGCCGTGGACGTCAGCCGGGTCTCTTTCCCGGACGATTTCCTCGACCGGCTGCGCGGCCCGATGACCGCGGCGTTTGACTCGATGGATGCCCTTGAAAAGGGCGCCATCGCCAATCCCGATGAGAACCGCATGGTCGGCCACTACTGGTTGCGCGATCCCGGCCTCGCGCCCGAGCCGGCCATCGGCCAGGAGGTCGAAGCGACCATCAAGCGCATCGAGGACTTTGCGGGCAAGGTGCACCGCGGCGAAATCAAGGGTTCCGCCGGGCCGTTTCAAAATCTGCTCTGCATCGGCATCGGCGGCTCGGCCCTCGGCCCGGAATTTGTCGCCCACGCGCTCTCCCAGCCCGGCCGGGACAAGCTCCACATTTTCTTCATCGATAACACCGACCCCGACGGTATCGACCTCGTGTTCCGCCAGCTCGAAGGCCAGTTGGGTCGCACGCTGACGATTGTCACCTCAAAATCCGGCGGCACGCCCGAGCCGCGCAACGGCATGGTGGAAGCCGAGGCCGCCTATACGAAGGCCGGCCTGCGTTTCGCCAGCCACGCGGTCGTCACCACGGGCGATGGCAGCCATCTCGACCAACATGCCATAAAAGAGGGCTTTCTCGCCCGTTTCCCGATGTGGGATTGGGTGGGTGGCCGCACTTCCGAACTCGGCCCGGTGGGCCTCTTGCCCGCCGCGTTGCAAGGCATCGACATCCGCGCGCTTCTCGCCGGGGCGAAGGCCATGGACGCCGTCACCCGCGTGCGCCCCTTGGAAAAAAATCCCGCGGCGCTCATGGCGCTGGCCTGGTACTTCCTTACGGATGGCCGCGGCGCGAAGGACATGGTCATCCTGCCCTACAAGGATCGCCTGCTCCTGCTTTCCCGCTACCTCCAGCAGCTCGTGATGGAATCGCTCGGCAAGGAAAAGGATCTCAAGGGCAAGACTGTCAACCAGGGCATTTCCGTTTACGGCAACAAGGGCTCCACCGACCAGCATGCCTACGTCCAACAATTGCGCGACGGGGTGGCGAATTTCTACATCGTCTTCATTGAGGTGCTCAAGGACCGCGAAGGCCCGTCCACCCAGATCGAGCCCGACACCACCGCAGGCGACTACCTGCAGGGCTTTCTTCTGGGCACCCGCGATGCCTTGTTTGAAAAAGGCCGGCAGTCCATCACCATCACGCTGGCCGACGCTTCGGCCGCGACCATCGGCAAGGTCATCGCGCTGTTCGAGCGTGCGGTGGGTTTCTACGGCAGCCTCGTGGGCATCAACGCCTACCACCAGCCGGGCGTCGAAGCCGGCAAAAAGGCCGCGGCGTCCATCCTCGCCCTCAAGCAGCAAATCCTCCAAACCCTGCGGGCCGCGCCGGGCCAGGCCTTCACCGCCGGGCAGTTGGCGGGCAAATTGAAGCTTGAAGCGCAGACCGAAATAATCTTTAAGTTATTGGAGCATATGGCGGCCAATGCGGATAAAGGAATCCGCAGAGTTCCGGCGCCTGCCATCGCCGGTCATGCGTACAGTTTTCAGGCGAAATAGCACCGGCATGGGTCGGCCTGGCTGCTTACCCCCTTCCCCAAATCCATGAACGCCGTTGCGCATGTCTTGCGCCTTATTGCCATTGTCAGCGCCCTGACCGCCGGTTTCTTTTATTACCAGACCAACCTCAAGATGACGGACTTGAGCCGTCATAATGCCAACCTGATCGGCCAACTCGCCCAGGCGAAGAAGGACACCACCGAGGCCCAGGCGAAAATCGATGATTTGGAAAAGCAAATTGACGCCCTGAAACAGAAGACCGAGCAGGACGCCACGGCCTTGAAGGATGCCGCAACCAAGGTCACCAAGGCCAACGACGAAACCACCGCCGCCAAGAAGGAGGCCGCCGACCGCGCCGTCCAAATCGCGGATTTGAACGGCAAGCTTTCCGCCTCGAACCAACGCCAGGCGGACTACGATGCCTTGCAGCAGAAAATCGCCGGCCTCGAACAGGATAAGAAAAGTCTCCAGGGCAAACTTGACACCCTGGTCAGTGGCGCCAGCCGGACCTCGACCGTCGTCGCCGACAGCCTCGCGGCCGCCGGAATGCCGAGTACGCCTGCCACGGGCACGGCGGCCTCTACCCCCGCAGCCGCAATGGTCGCGCCGGTTTCAGCCAAGGTGCTGGAAACGGACCCGAAGAGCGGCCTGATTGTCTTCGGTGCCGGCACCAAAAGCGGCCTGGAAAACAACAGCCAACTGGCCGTAAAAAAAGCGGGGAACCTCGTGGGCACTTTTCTGGTTACGGATGCGCAGGCCGATTTGGTCGTCGGGGTCGCCGCCCAGGGCAGCAGCCTCAAAAGCCTCGCCAAGGGCGATACGGTGGAATTGGTGAGGCTAAAATGAACCGTGCCGTCGAATTTTTAGTTTTGAATCTTTAATTTTAAATTTTAAATTATTTCCCCATGTCCCGCCTTGGCAAAGCCATCCTGTTCCTCGCGTTTTCCGCGCTCGCCGCATTGTTCGCCGGTTGCGCGGACGATGCGACGGCCAGCCAGAACTCTCCCCTGCCCTGGGGCCGTCCCGCTAGTTGGGAAGGCGGCATGCCCGGCATGGGCACCCAGGCGCCGAAGTATTAGAGGAGGCTGTCCGAGATTCACAGGTGCGTTTCACCCGCAAACGCGCCTTACCTCACTCGCACTTTCAATTTGGCGATGGCGCTGAGAACCTGGCCCTGTTGGTTGCGCACCAGAACGCGATAGGAGCCGGCGGCGTTTTTTGTCACCCCATAGAGGACCAACGCGGCCTTGGTTTGGCCGGGCAAGTTGACCCCGTCTTTTTTCCACTGATAACTCAAGGGGCCGGGCCCGGTTGCCTTCACCAGGAATGACACCCGCGTGGAGGCTTTGACCGCCTGGCTCTTGGGTTGCAGGGAAATGGTCGGAGGACTCAATTCCACCAAGCCTTTGAGAAAAAAGATTCCGGCGTGTTCCTGACGGCGGGCCAGATCCTTCCAGGATTGACCGTCGTCGATGGAATACCAGGAGACCCCGAGGGGACCTTGGTCGAACACCTCATTGGAGTCCGTATCAATCGATACGGGATCGAGATCGTGGCCAAAATCGAAGACGACGTAAACCGTCTTGCCCGCCGGCAAGGCCAGCGCGCGCGGCAGGGTAATTTCCTCGTAGCCGACATGATTGATGGTGTAGTTGCCCGCCGCCAGCAAGAGGCCGGAAGGACCCTCTACGGTCCAAGAAGAATAGATGGAGATGCCGACATGGGTTTCCGCATTTTGCGACCAGAGGCCGAGCGCCGCGAGCCGGCCAGTCCCGGTGCTGGTCAGCTTTTCAGCCGCCATGATCGTGCGATGGGAGGGCGGCCCAAGATTTTCAGTGGGGGCAAAGATTTGGTTCTCCATCACCACGGCGGAGATATTCCCCCGACGCGCCGCCCCGTAGGCCGTATTGTCCTTCAGTGCCTGGATGTCGTCGTAGGCGATCCAAAAGCAGCCGTGGTCGCCGAAACCTTCGCCCCAACTATTCTGAATGAGCCACGCGCCGGTGGAACTGACCCCCTTCACCGTCACGACCTTGTCGTCATCCCAGCCGATGAGGGATACCGCATGATTGGCCAATTCCTCATTCGAGGGCACATCGCAGCGATAAGTGAAATTACCCCGGTCATAAAAATCAGGAAATTCAAACCCGGGGGTTTCATTGCCCGCAAACATCGCCGTCGAAATCGCGCCGTTGTCCAGGAGGAGTTGTTTGACTTGATCGCGAAACTCCGGGCTGACGGGTTCTTTGTACTGGGCAATTTTCAGAATGATCGCCTGGGTCAGACGGAAAGGGGCCAAAGTCTGATTGGCCGGCGGGACATAGGGGCGAAGTTTCTGGTCCTCCTCCACGGCCTTGAGCGGATAAGCATTCTTGGGGTTGGTGGCCGTCAACACGGGTCCGCCACCCGCGGCCAGGGAAAAATCCGGTACATGCCAGACTCCCTGTCCCCGCGTCCAAGTGGCGACGGCCACCTCGGTGATGCCACCCCAGTTGTCGTAGGGCGGAGAGAGATCGGAATCCATGCCGTTCGCAGTCGCCAAGTGCCAGACGGACAAGTCCAGGCGCGGATCCGTCGGCGAGGCCACCAAGCCACGGCGAAGAATGCTGCTTTCCAGACAAAGCGTATTGGAAAAAGCCCAGCAAGTACCCAGCATGCCTTGATTCATGACGGGCGGAACCAAATCCTGCTCGCGCAAATCGTACCGCGTCGGCAGGCCCCGGGCGCGTGCCAGGGAAACCCCGGCAACAAACGCAATGAGTAAAAACAAAACTCGCCGCAAAGAATGAAGGAACGCATTCGCGGCTTTTCTAAAATAGGTCATAGGTGAGCGTTGGAGCATTCGTCAAGGATGTCAATTCCCGCAAAGAGTGGGCACTGCTCGCTTTTCTCCAGCCAATGGTTCTAAATTGACCTTGGCCATGCACCACGGTCCCGCCACCGACCCACCGCCCACCGCCCTCCTTGCGGACGCGCCGGCCATTCCTCCGCCGCAACCGGGGACGCTTTATGTCATCGCCACGCCGATTGGCAATCTGGGCGACCTTTCGCCCCGGGCCGCCTTCCTTTTGCGCGAATGCAACGTCATTGCCTGCGAGGATACCCGCGTTTCCCGCACCTTGATGCAACGCGCGGGCAGCCGCCGCCCGCTCGTCTCGTACCACGACCATCGCGAACAAAGCCAGGCGGCGGGACTGGTGGAACGCTTGCGCGCCGGGGAAGCGGTCGCGCTTGTTTCGGACGCCGGCACGCCGAATATCAGCGATCCGGGCTTTCGCGTCGTCCGCGAATGCCGCCGCGCGGGGCTGCCTGTCGTGCCTGTGCCCGGCCCCTCGGCGTTGCTGGCGGCACTGAGCGCCTCCGGCCTGCCGACCAACGGTTTTCTCTTCGCCGGTTTTCTCGCGCCGAAAAGCGCCGCCCGCCGCAAGTTTTTGGAAAAATACCGCGACTTCGAATACACCGTCGCCCTCTACGAATCATGCCACCGCATCGCGGCCCTGGCGGAAGACATTGTGGCCGTCGTCGGGCCAGCGCGACCGGTCTGCCTCGCCCGCGAATTGACCAAGAAATTCGAGACTTTTCTCATTGGCGCCGCCGGGGAAATGCCGGCCCGCCTTGTCGGCGACAATCTGCGCGGCGAATTCACCGTGCTCATCGCCCCGCCGGACTATGAGTTGTGAAATTTCTGCGCTGCCTTACACTTAACGCATCATCCTATGAGCGCACCCATTCTGGCCGTGGTGGACATCGGCAGCAATTCGATCAAGATTTTAGTGGCGGCGCCGGGCCCGGGCGCGCCCGCCGGGCCGGAATTGCAGGCGTTGTTTCAGGAGACGCTGGAAACCCGCATCAGCGGCGGGCTGGGCCAGGAGCACTCGCGGCTCAGCGAAGCAGGCATGACGGCGGGAGTGCGCGCGATTACGCGTCTCCTCGAGCTGGCCCGGCCCCACGGTCATTCCCAACTTAAGATCGTCGCCACCAGTGCGGTGCGCGATGCCGCGAATCGCGCCGAGTTCGTCGCCCGCGTGCACGCAGCCACCGGCGCGACGATTGAGATTCTCAGCGGCGAAGACGAGGCTCTGCTCATCGCCCGCGGCATTCAAACGGATCCCGCCCTCGGCGGCGCAAAGGCCTTTTCCATCGTGGATCTCGGCGGCGGCAGCCTCGAATGCATTCGCTATAACGCGGGAAAAATCGAGCAGGCCGTCAGCCTCCAGCTCGGCGCGGTGCGACTCACGGAAAAATTTGTGCCTGAGCCCACGGGCCCGTTTCCGTCGGCGGCGCAGACTGCGATTGCGGCCGAAACGCGCGCGGCGTTGCAGGCCAGCCAGTTTCGTTTCGCGCCCGGCGGAAAAATCGTCGCTTCTGGGGGCGCCTTCACTGTCGTGCGGGCCATTCTCGCGCACCGCCAGGGATTTAGGGACAAGGCCGCCTGGCCCGCGGAAATTCGCCGCGTCGACCTAGATGCACTGCTTGCTGAAATTGCGCCTCTGCAGGCCGCGGCCCGCGCGCGCATCGAACGACTCACACCCGAGCGGGCCGACATCATGCCCGCGGCCCTGACCACGATTCTCGCCCTGCTCGACTACGCCGGCGTGGACCGCGTCTACCATTCGTGGAATAATTTACGCTTTGGCGTGGCGGCGCGCTTCTTTGCGCAACTCCGCGGCCAGGCTTGAAAAATCCTCCGGCACGGGCGGGCGAAACTCCAGCGGCCGGCCATCCGCCGGATGTGGAAAAGCCAGCACCGCCGCGTGCAACATTACCCGGCTGACCAGCGGCTGGCCCGCCCGATGCCGCCAGCCGTACGTGTAGTCGCCCAGCAAAGGATGCCCCAAATGCATGAGGTGCACACGGATTTGATGCGTGCGCCCCGTGTGCAGCCAGCAACGCACGAGGGCCGCTTGTTGGCCGAAAGTCTCCTCGACGGACCAATCCGTGTGCGCGGGTTTGCCGCGTGCGCCGACCGCTACCGCCATTTTCACCCGCACGGTCGGGTTGCGCCCAATCGCCTCGCGAATGCTCCCCGAGCGCAACTCCGGCACGTCCTGCACGAGCGCCAGGTATTCTTTCGCCACTTCGCGGTCTGCGAACATCTTCGTCAGCGCGAGGTAGGCGCGGTCGCTTTTGGCCAGCACGATGGCGCCGGTGGTGTCCTTGTCGAGGCGGTGCACGACGCCCGGCCGCCGCGCGCCACCGAGGCGGCTGAGTTTTCCGCCCGTGTGATGCAACGCGAAATGCACGAGCGTGTCCTCACCCGTGCCGCTGCCCGGATGCACGACCAGGCGCGGCCCCTTGTTGAGCACCAGCACATCGTTGTCCTCAAAAAGAATTTCCAAATCGCCGGCCACGGGATTGACCTCGGAAACAGGCAAAACCGGCAACTCCACCATGAGCACGTCGCCCTTTTTCACGCGTTGGGATTTGGCGATGGGCTGGCCGTTGCAGGTGACCTGCCCGAGCGCAAACACCTCCTGCAAGCGCGCGCGGCTCAACTCCTTAAAATAGCGTGCCAGCGCCTTGTCGGCCCGTTCGCCCGCGACTTCGCCCGTGACAATAACTTTTTCGGCCATGTTCGTGCCGACACGTAATCACGAAACCGCCGCCACCGCCATCAAACTTTCGTCTCGCCCACTTCCCGAATCCAGCGGTCGCGCTTGGCCTGGTCCACCAACGCGACCTTGAACCCGGCCCGCGCGACATCGGCCAGCTCGGCGGGCGTGAAGGCGAGTTCGCGAGCCAGGCCCTCGTATTCATCCTGCAAAGTGTTGCCGAAGGAAATCGGGTCGTCCGTGCTGAGGGTGCAAATGACGCCGGCTTCGCGCAATTTGCGGATGGGATGCTCGCGCAGGGAGGGCACGACGCCGAGTTTCACATTGGAAATCGGGCATACGTCGAAAGCGACTCCGCGCTGGACCGCCAGTGCGACGACCGCCGGGTCCTCGATGGCGCGCACGCCGTGCTCGACGCGCTGGGCGCCGAGTTCCTCGATGACCACCCGCACAAAATCCGCGCCGCAGAATTCGCCCGCGTGCGCCTTGGTGTACTTGCCCGCGGCCCGCGCGGCCGGCCAGAGCCGGCGCGTCCAATCTTCCAACGGCAGTGTTTCCACCCCGTGCAAATCCAGGCCGGTTAACGCTTTCCACGAAAGGGAATCAGCCAAGATCGGCTCCATCTTCGGCGTGCAGCCGGTGTGATGGATGCCCATGAACACCCGCACTTCGAGCCCCGGCGGCGCCGCAGCCACAATCGCCTCGGCAATCTCCCGGCCCGGCACGCCGCCGAATTCCACGATGCCCGAGGCGAAACTAGTCTCGACGTAGCGGACATTCTGCGCGACGAGGCCCTGAAACACCATTTTCGCCGCCTCGTGGTAACGCTCCGGCGAGGTGTACCAGGCGAAGGCCATGTCCAGCAGCTCTTTTTCAAAATGCGCGAAGGAATTGAAACGGAAATCGGCCGCCCACGACGACGGCGGTTGGGCAAAGCGTTTCGCATCCACCCGCGGCAGCAATTCCCACGGCACGGCGCCCTCGATGTGCAAATGCGTCTCCGTCTTCGGCAGGCGGCGGATGTAATCACTCAGGGGTGAAGGCGCAGCGGGAGTCATGGGTCGCGATTAAGTTTTCAGCAAATAGTCGGGATTCAGTTTTTGCAAGGCCTTCGGCAAAAACATCCCGTCGCGCCGGATGACCTTGCCGTCGAACCGGATTTCGCCGCCGCCGTAGTCGGGACGTTGGATGCTCACCAAGTCCCAATGCACTTGCGAACGGTTGCCGTTGTCGGCCTGCTCGTAGGCCTGGCCGGGCGTGAAGTGAAACGAGCCGGCGATTTTTTCGTCGAACAAAATGTCGCGCATGGGCTCGCGGATGTGGGGGTTGAAGCCGATGGCGAATTCGCCGATGTAGCGCGCCCCGGCGTCGCTGTCCAAAATCTGCTGCAGGCGCTGGGTGTGGGCCGAGGCGCTGGCCTCGACAATCTTGCCCTCCTTGAACACAAAGCGCACGCGGTCAAAAGAAACGCCCTGGTAAAGCGAGGGTACGTTGTAGGTGATTTCGCCCTCGACCGAGTGCTTGAGCGGCGCGGTGTACACTTCGCCATCGGGGATGTTGCACGTGCCGCCGCACGGCACGCCGCCGATGCCCTTGATCGAAAACCGCAAGTCCACGCCCGGACCCTCGAGGTGCACCCGGTCCGTGCGGTCCATCAAAGCCTTCAAAGCATTCATGCCCGGCACCATCCGCTCGTAATTGAGCGTGCAGACGCGGAAATAAAAATCCTCAAAGGCCTCCGTGCTCAGGCCCGCCTGCTGGGCCATGGCCGTCGTGGGCCAGCGCAGCACCACCCAGCGCGTGCGATTCACGCGCCAATTCAGGGCCGGGCGCAACTGCTTCATCGCGAGCTTGGTGCGCTCGTGCGGCACGTCGGACTGCTCGAAAATATTGTGCGAGCCGCGCACCGCGATGTACGCCTGCATCCGCTTGATGCGGTGCAATTCGATCTCGCCGAGGGTCGCGAATTGCTCCTTCGTCGCCCCGAGCAAAATCTCCCGTGAGATGCGCGCGTTTTGCAACTGCACCAAGGGCACCGCGCCGCGGGCCCGGGCCGCGCGCACCAGCGCCACGGTCATGGCTTCCGGCGCGTCGGTCGCGTCGATCAGCACGCGGTCGCCCGGGCGCAGGCGCGTGGAGAAACCGGTCAGCACTTCGGCCAATTTAGCGTAACGCGGGTCCATGGGAAAATCCGAAACAGGCGGCTCAACTGCCGCGGCGAATTTCCGACCCCGCAAAGCGCACCAGCACGCGGTATACCTTCTTCACGCGGGTCAGGATTTTATAGGTGCGGGGGTCCATGCTCTCGGGAATCTCCTCGCGGCGGATGTCGATCACGGCGTGGTAACCGCGTTCCGAAAAAATATCGATCAACATGCCCAGCGACGCCGGATCGTCGAAGACGGCGTCCTCCGTGTTGATTTGCGCCTGGCCGGAAATCGCATGGCGCATCACGATGGGCATGAACTTGACCCGCACGAGGTCGGCCACCTGGCGGAAGAGATCGGGCCGCGACTTGGCGTAATCGTCCAGCCGCGTGACCAAGTCCTGCCGCGCGTGCTTGACGATTTCCTCCGCCACCGGAATGTCCGACAAAAAGTCGTAGGTCTCTTCCTCAAGTTCAAGCGAGCTCTGGTACTGCAATTCCCCCAGCACGCGGGCCTGCACCTCTTCGATGGAGCCAAGGCCGTTGATGTAATGGTAATAAAATACCTCGCGCAAGGCCTTCAGGGACTCGTAGGTCAGTTCCTTAAAGGTGCGGTAACGGTTGCGCGCCGCTTCCTCGCTGGTATCCGTCGCCCGGACTTCCATCAGGCGGCCTTCGCCCGATTCCCGCACGCGGACATTGTTCTCCAGGGCCTGCTGACCGCGCAGCACCTGGCGGCGCACGCTTTCGGCCTCGTCGATGTACAAAACGAGGATGTGGAACCGCGGCTTGCGAAAAACCTTGGCCAGCGCGGTGTCGCGGTAAGAGCTCCGCTGCGCCATCAGTTTCTGATAAAATAATTTAAGACACTCCACCTGCACCTCCGTGCGCGGATAACCATCCACCACGGTGCCGTTTTCATAAGTCGGGTTCAGCAACGCGCGCATGACCAGCGCCGTCACCTCGCGGTCGCCCACCAGCAAGCCGGCGTCGATGCGCTTGCGGGCCTCGGGGGTTTTCAACAATTCGCTCACGACCACCGGATTTTGCGGATAACCGCGATGCTTGAGTATGAAGCGCGTGTGGGTGCCCTTGCCCGCGCCCGGCGCGCCGTTCAGCCAAAAAATCTCATGCGGAAAACGCAGGCTCACCGCGCCAAACTCCTCCTCCAGTTCCGTCCAGACGGACTGGAAAATGAGCGGCGCGTCCTTGATTTCTAAATCCTGCACCGCGGCGCGCGCGCCCGCCGAAGCCGGTGTGCTCGCACCCGCACTGACGGTGGCCGGCGGTTTCGCCGCCGTGGGTTTCGCGGTCACCGGCAAAGGCGAATCCGTGGTCAAAACGCTTGAGCTGCGTGTGTCCATTAACGCGGTGGTGGGGAGTCTGTGATAAAATCAGGGAGCCCGACGGCTGGCGAGGGCAAAAATCGGCCCCGGCGCCTTCTCATTTGCCCTTCTTGTCCTCATGCCCGGTCCTAATGCAAGGCCCTAATGCCAGGCAGGCAAGTGACGGCGTCGAGCGCGTGCTTCAGGAGGCGACAATCGAGTGTCGAGTGCATTTCACCCCGTTCAAGGAGAAACCGCGGGCGCAAATCAAAACGTTGCAACCTTGACAATCGCGCCCGAGTCCGCTTTGTTCGTCCGTTCCGCAGTATAAAGGGGTGGTAGTTCAGTTGGTTAGAACGCCTGCCTGTCACGCAGGAGGTCGCGGGTTCGAGTCCCGTCCATCCCGCCATTTTACTCTTTGATAGAGAATGGCTTAAGGTTTTGGAGATTTTAGGTTGCCAATTTAATGGGCAATAACTTGCAGCGCGCTGCTCCAGAGGCACACACAATCTGGTTTTTCATGACGGGAGGTTTGCGCGAAAAGGCACAAAATAATCGCAAAATGGAACATCTTTAGAATGGCCAAAGGCTCCGCCAACGCCAACTTATTTTTCTTACACCTCATCGTTGCGTTACTCTCCGCCCGCATGACCACGAACCCAACCAGGAAATCCCCGCTTAGCTGCCTCGCCTTTCTGGCCCTGCTTTTAGTGGTCTGGGACGCCACGAGGATGCCCGCCAGGGCCGCCGCTTCCACCGCGACGTGGAATGTCCGTGACAGCGGCGCCAAGGGTGATGGAAAAACCCTGGACACCTTGCCGATTCAAAAAGCCATTGATGATTGTTCCAGCAAAGGGGGCGGGACAGTGATTTTCCCTGCCGGTAATTATCTCATCGGAACCCTTTACCTGAAGAGCAATGTTACGCTGAATATACAAGCCGAGGCTGAAATCGTGGGCACGACCCATCTCGATCAATATGGGTCGGACACGGGCCTCTCCCCCTATTACCCCGAGGATCTGGACAAATGCCTGATCTACGCGAAGGACGCCCAGAACATCACGTTGACCGGCCCCGGCGCCATCAACGGCGGTTTTCCGGGGAATGAAAAGCCGGTTCCGGCTCCCGGCGCGACCGGGCGCGAAGTCACCGCCAAGCCCATGCTGATTCGCTTCGATGGATGTGAAAATATCAAGATGGATTCGCTCAAGCTCTATGGATCGAGCTCGTGGTGCATGCACTTTGCGCGCTCAAAAAACATCATCCTGACCAATCTCGATGTGCCGAACAAACACCAGGACGGGGTGGACTTTGAAAGCTGTGAAAATGCCCAGGTGACCGGCTGTCATTTTATTACGGGCGACGACAGCATCGCCATCCTGTCGAGTCACGACCAAATTTGCCGCAACATCACCATCACGAATTGCACCATGGAGTCGAGATGTGCAGCCATCCGGCTGGGTCCTCTATCCTATGGCGATATTCAGAACATCACCGCCACGCACTGCCAATTTTCCAACTGCCAGTTGGGGGGCGTTAAAATCGGAATGTATGAGGGTGGAACCATCAGCGACTGCCGTTTCACCGATCTGCAAATGGATAAGTGCACCTGCCCGATCCTTATTTTCCTGGGCACATTCTATGAAGTCGGCGCGGTGACCAACCGGCGTCCGGAAATGCCGGTCGGGCACATCCACGACCTGACTTTCAGCAATATCACGGCGACGACCTTCATCCGCGCGGCGGGGAGTCCCGATGCCAACAGCGTGCTGTTTTTTCAGGGCTACCCCGGCGCCGACATTGAGAATATCACGCTTGATCATGTGCAAATCTCTTTCCCAGGCGGCGGAACGGAAGCCCAGGCCACCCGCCGCAACTTGGTCGATATGGACAAGATCAACCCGTACCGGGACGGTTACTGGACCGACCACAAGACCACCTTCGGGGTTGCTCCCGCCGCGGCTCTGTATGCGCGTCATGTGAAAAACCTTAAGCTAAATGAGGTAAAATTCAGCATCCTAGCCCCTGATGCGCGCGCCGCCGTCTTTCTCAATCAAGCCAGCAACGTGACCTTTGACGGACTCAGCGTAAGCGGCACTGCGGGGCCTCCGGTCGCGGCGGCCTCCCTTCTCGTGCTCGATTCCCAGACGGTGACCGTGCAAAATTCCCAGGGAAATCCGGTCGCTTCAACTTTTCTTTCCGCGGAGGGGGCGGCGACCAAGTCCATTGTGCTGAAGAATGTCAATTTCCAAGGCGTCGACCAGCCCATCCTCACGGGCAACGGGGCGCTGCTTCAGGAAATTCAGACGACTAAGGCCGGAAATCCATAAGACGCCCTTGATCCTAGCTGAGCGGAAACCACAAAGACTAGGGCGGGGCACGATCGGTCATGCTGGCGGCCTTACGTATTCTTTTCCTGATTGGAATCAGACGGGTATAAATGCTGGGGGTTGACTTTAAAATGGATGCGCAGTCGACTTATCATTTCAATCAGAGCCGGGCACCGGGATCCGTCCGGGGCAACAACTCGACCTATCAAAAATTAAATGCCTGGTTTCCTATTTTACGGTCAATATTCGAGGAGCAAGATTTTCACCTCTTCACTTGCAACCAGGCGAGTATCGAAAAGGCCTTAGTTGGTTGGCGGACGAATGTATCGAGAAGCGGCACCTTAATAGTCGTAAACGGAATACTGTATGCATATGAAGCAGTTATGGGATCTGCTGGTGATTTACTCTACATATACCATGAAAAATAAAATCGCCAAGCGATATTCATTGTACCATATAATCGTATTGTTGGTCAATTGCTTTTTTTTAATGATATATCCAGCTAACAAAATCGGTTTGTTTGCTTGTTTGCTGATAGGCGCTGGCTTGTCTGTCTATATTTTGCATTACGATACAAAAAACAAGATTTCTGCTTACATACTTGTGTTCTATCTTTTACTCTTTGCTTTGTTATTTTTAAGTCCATCAACGCTCTTTCGCTTATTGAAATAAATGAACCCCCGCGCCAACGATTGCCGCTACGTCGGGAATACCACACGTCCCCGTCAAAAGAGTAATGCGAATGCGTTCGGGCGGAATTTGACCATGTCGACATCGGATCCGAAAGAACGCAGGAATCCCTGAGAGAATTCGGTGTTTACTGGAGCTGGAGCAAAATCCAGATCGTCATTTTTAGCGGCGCTGTTTCGGAGCGTTTTCACCCGCTCGCCCGGATGGTGCCATAGGCGGCCTGATAACGTCGTTAGCCTCGAGTCGTTTCACTTTCTTTCGGGGCCGGCGGAATAACCGGCGGCCTGAACCGTTCTGGCCCAACGTAGCGTTGACGAAGGGCGAAAAAAAGGGTGTTGTTTCGTCCGCCCAGCGAACTGCCAACCACTTTCCGCCATGTCCAAGGAAACCTTCCTGCAACTGCGGCAGGACTTGTCCCGCAGCTATGAAATCACCGGGCTGACCCAGGAGGATATGCTTGGGTTCACGCTGGAGGTCGAGGACGGCCTGCCGGTGAATGTTTACTTTGACGAAATTCACGACCAAATCGTGTTTTTTTGCGGTCTGGGCGAGGTGCCGGAGGAGCAGCGGGCAGCAGTGCTGGAAAAGGCCATGGGGCTCAATTTGTTTGCCGCGGCCACCCGCGGCGGGGCGCTCGGCTTCGATGCCGAAACCCATTTGCTCAGCCTGGCGCGCGTCGTGCCGGCCCTGCAGTTCGGCCTGCCGGCCTTTCAGTTGGAATTGCAGCAATTTGCCGATACCGCCTGGCGCACGCTGACCGAGATCGCGGCGCTGGAAAAGGCCGCGGACCCGGCTCCTGACGATGGACTGCCGCCGCCTTCGCACACTATTAAGGTATAGGTGCCTGTCCTTTCCACTGGTCACCGTTCGCTTACTTCGTTTTCCACGGCCAACCCTTTCCTGCCATGCCTAAGATTTTCGGCCAGGTTTCCCGCACTATTCCCGAGCCCCAGGATAAGAACGTCTTCAAGGACGCCATCCGCTCGGGGGGCAAAGACGTGCGCGTGGTGTTCGACCCCAAGACCGGGAATGTCGGCACCGAATCGCGCCAGGGCTTTTGGGCGAGCAAGACTGTGCGCACGATCGCAACCGCCATTGGCTCGGTGTTTTTGGCGCTGCCGGGAGCGCTGATGTATCTCGGCTTCAGCGCGAAAGCGGAGCAGATTAAGAAGACTAACCAGCAAACGGTGGACCGCTTTCTGGCCACCATGCAAAAGGCTTACGGCGGGGAAGGGCCCGACCCACGCCTGGAAGAACTCAACCGGCAGGTGCGCTCGGAATTGCGCGGCGGAAGGTCCCTGACGCCCGACCATGCGCAGCATATCGTCCACCGCTTCAAGGCCATTGCCCGGGAACGGGTGGCGCACGAGCGGCCTCTTGAGGTCCCACAGGGAGGAGGCCCGCCTGACCGTCCCCCACCTGAACAGCCCCGTGTAAGTATCGAGGTTCCGCAAGTGGACGTTCCGCAGGTGGATCCGCGCGTGCGGGAACAAGAGGTCAGAACTTTAACTGCCCTTGGCCTGGACAAGGCACGCGCCGGCTGGGGCGACTATGCGCGGGAACAACGGTGGCCGGAGGGCATTGCCCCTACCCCCGCAAATTTGCAGCAGATTCATGAGATGGCGCTGGCCAAATTCAAGGAAGCCAACGCCCGCGACGCCCGCCCGGAGGATTTGCGCGAGGGGACTTTTTCCGACTTGGTGAAACTTGCCATCGTGGATTTTGTGGCCCAGCAGCGCGAAGGCATCCGCACCGGCGAATATAGTCCCGATCTCGAGGTGGGCTACCAGTTGGAACGTCGCGACGCCATGAGCGGACTCGATGCGCCGGACAAGGCGCAGAAAATGTTCGGGTTGCTCAAATGCGGGCGCGCGCCCACGGACGGCCTCCTGGAGCTGATGGAAGTGCCCGCGCGTGACAAAGTGGACGAAAACGTCAGGGCGCTCGGCCTAATGCCGCCGCCGTTGCCGGGATTGGAGGAAAGACTTAAAAACTCCCACGAGGAACGGGCCAAGTGCAAACGGGACATGATCGACCTCGGCAAGGCGCTCGCCCAGGTCAACGACCAGCGCGCCGAACTGGCTCTGATTCGCTCCTTGGTCAACCGGGACCACGCCGGAGATAAGGGGGACAAGGAATTGTTGTCCGCTTTCAACCCGCAAATCGACCGGCAAATCGCGCGGCTGGATGAAGCCATCGAAGCGGGGCGGCAAAAACTTTTCGCCTATATCGATAAAACCCACGAGTATATTGCCCTGCCCACCGAAGCCTTTGACGCAGCGATTGGGCCGTTGTTGCAAAATGCCCCCGAAGACGTACGGGAAGACTGCAAAAAATTGCTCTGCAATTCCTATAACCGCATCGAATTTCTCACGGTGGGTGAAGACCACGGCGAACGCGAGCGCGATGGACGCAATGAGATGGGCCAGTACGCCTACGATCCGCAAATGGCCCGCCAAGTCATTTCCTGGGGGGCAAAACTCAAGCCGGCCTTGCAAGGCGTGATTGATCGTGGCGGTGAGGGCAACCGCGAGGCTGGGCAGCAATTATTGCGTTTGTGCGGCGATGTGGTGCGGCCGTTCGAATTCGCGCAGGCGAAATACGACGCCATGGCGGGCGCCCAGCGGGCCCTGGAAAATGTCCGGCCCGGCGCGCCCCTGCCGGAGGACGTGCACGAGGGCCTGGGAATTTCCCGCGCTATTTTTGATTATTGCGACCGCGATTACACCACGGGCGAGAGACTCGATCACGCCCAGGAAGACTACCAGGAATTTGCGCGGAGTTTTGCGGGCCTGAAACGGGTGTTGGATGATCCCGACGAGGGCATGTCGCCCGATGTGCTGCATGAGTTGCGGCAGGCGCGCAGTTCGCTGGAGCGGCTCCAGGCCTCCTGCCGCGAGGAGGGGTCGATCCAGGCCATGACCGAACACAGTGACCCCAATATCCGCAAAATGGCGGAAGCGCTCATTTCCCTGACGGAAAAAAGCACGAAATTGCTCGAAGACACCGAACAATCCCTCAAGGAGCGACCGCGCCAAATCATCCCGCTGCGCAACACCGGCCTCGCGCGCATGGATGGGATCGATCCGGGTGATCTCTTGCCCATCGCGCGCGGCAAGCCCATCTTCGCCGCGTTCACCTCGCGCAAACCTGACGGCTCGTCCGCGGGTGTTTTCGAAAAAAATTACATCGACGCTCTGCCCCCGGGCCGCCCCGTGCATGAATTTTATTTGCGCATAGGCCGCGGCTCGGTGGACACCGATTCGGGCGGCACGGTCCATCGCAGCAAAGACGACCGCCTCACGGTGCTCGCCCCGCAAGTGGACACCAGCGGCGCCGGCAAGGACCGCCTGGTGATGATCAACACCGGCATTACCCGCAAGGATTGGGACGTTTACCGCAACGTGGTGGACGGCCATGCGCGTGGAGAGCGCCGCTTCTCCTCGGGCGACCTCGAAATCGCCAAACGCGTGCAAGGCCAGTTGGTCAGCGGCGTTTCCGGTGAGCGCCCGCCGCCGTATGAATTTTCCCCCGCCGGTGATTCGCCGATGACCCGCTTGTCGGAACTCGTCGCACAAAACAAAATGCCGCCCGACCTTGCGGCCCGCCTCGGCCGCGAACTGACGGACTCCCGCCTGCTACTCAACCCGGAAGGGCGCGAGCGCAAGGAATTCATGACTCATTTGATTACCCTGTGCGAAAAAGACCGGCCCGGGGTGGCCGCCGCCCTGCTCGAGCGCCTGGATAAAGTTGACACCGATCTCAGCGCCCCCGGCCGGGATAAAAACCGTGACGGCGAACTGCACGCCCAGCGCCAGGATTTGTATTCCTTCGCCAAGGACGGCGTGGCGCATCCCGAGTCTTACACCCTTTCGCTCAATACCGCGCCGCTGACCCGGCTCAATCTGCCGCAGCCACTGCAGTGACTCGTAGACGATGCATGATTCTATCGTTGCCAGCGTGAACAGTTTTTTCGGAAAATCGGCGCCGGCATGATTGCGCAGGAACATTCCCTGGTGGCACTGGCCGAAGCGCATGGCGCGAAGCTCGATGAGGAAAGGCGCGGGCGGCTGGCCGATTTGGAAGGATTGGGCGGCGACGGCGCGGTGGAGGCCCTCCTCGCCTGCCCCGGAGTGAACGAAGAAAGTCTTCTGCGGGCTCTGGCGGCGCAGTTGGAAATCCCCTGGTGGCCCGAGGCGGTTTTGAATGTCGCCCGCGACGCCATGACCAAGGTGCCCGCGGCGCTGGCCGTGCGCCATCAGGTGGTGCCCTTGGGCCTCGAGGGCCGCACGCTCGTGCTCGGCATTTATAATTTGTACGACATGCAGGCCCGCCAGCAGTTGGGCCGGACGCTGACGGAGCCCTTTCGCCTCGTTGCCAGCACCCGCACCCGCATCCACGATGCCATCCAACAAGGTTACGGCATCGGCGCGGAAACGCTCGACGCCATCCTCGCCGGTCGCGCGCAGGAAGACGTGTTCGACCAGTTCAAGGAGGAGTCCAGCCAGCTTGACGACAGCGGCAACGACGAGGCCTCGGTGATTACTTTTGTAAACCGGATTTTTCGCGAGGCCATTGCCGAGGGCGCGACGGACATTCACGTCGAGCCGCTGGAGGACGGCTTGCGCATTCGCTTCCGGCGCGACGGCATGCTGCATGAAATTCCCGTGCCCGCGAACATCAAGGCGTTGCAGGAATCCGTCATCGCGCGCTTGAAAATCATGGCGCGGCTCGACATCGCCGAACGGCGCCTGCCGCAAGACGGGCGCATCAACCTCGAGGCCGCCGGTTTGCACATCGACGTGCGCGTGGCCACCATCCCGACGGTTACGGGTGAAACGGTGAGCCTGCGCCTGCTCTCGGGTTCGAAATACAGCCTGGACAGCATTGGTGCCGGAGAAAGCGAACAGAAGGTGTTGCAGGAATTAATCAGTGTGCCGAACGGCATCATCCTCGTCACCGGGCCGACGGGCAGCGGCAAATCCACCACGCTCTATACGCTCCTGTCGTGCCTCAACCAGCCCGGCCGGCGCATCGTGACTATCGAAGACCCGGTGGAAAATAAAATCGCCGGCATCAACCAAATTGCGGTGCGCTCCGAGATCGGCCTCACCTTCGCCGTCGGCCTGCGCAGCATCCTCCGCGCGGACCCAAACATCGTGATGGTCGGTGAAATGCGCGATGCGGAAACCGCCGAAACGGCGATTCGCGCCGCGCTCACCGGCCACCTGGTTTTTTCCACGTTGCACACGAATGACGCCGTCAGTTCCATCGGCCGCTTGACGGACATGGGCATCGAGCCGTTTCTGGTGGCGGCGTCGGTGCGAGCGTTCATTGCACAACGGCTGGTGCGGCGCTTGTGCCCCGAATGCCGCGTGCCGGTGGATTACTCCGACGTGCAAATGCGCAGCCTCGGGATGGATCCGGGCACCAAGCATCATTTTTTCAAGGCCGCCGGCTGCCCCGCCTGCCGCAACTCCGGTTACGCCGGACGCCTCGCCATCATGGAAATCTGCCGCATGACTCCTGCGCTCCAGGAATTGGTGGCCAACCGCGCGACCAACGCGGACTTGCAGCGCCAAGCGCTCGAGGACGGCATGAAACCGCTGCGCCTTGATGGCCTCTTCAAGGCCATGGACGGGCGCACTTCACTGGAAGAAATTCAACGCGTGACCGCGACCGACAAACCAGCGGCGGCTCCCTCCAAGTAGATTCGCCATGCCGGTTTTCTCCTATCAAGCTCTGGATGGCACCGGCCGACGTGTCGAAGGACGCGTCGAGGCAGGCAGCCGGAATGAAGCCTTCGACCGGCTGGCCCGGCAACGTTTGCAACCACTGAATCTGGACGAGACCCACGCCGCGACCGCCGCCACTGCCTCCGCTTCGCACCACACTACGAGCGCGCCGGCCAAGTCCGCCGAGCGTGGGCCGGTGGGTCCCGTCCGCCTGTCGCGCCGGCAATTGCTTGATTTTACGGAGGAAATGGCGGACCTGCTGGATTCGGGCATGCAACTGGAAGGCGCGCTCGGAGTGCTCGCGACGCAAAAAGGCGGCTCGCCGCTCGTGCCGCTGGCCCGGCAAGTGCGCGAGTTGCTGCGCGAAGGGCAGTCGTTTTCCTCGGCGTTGCGGCGGACGTCGCGTTCCTTTGATGAATTGTACCTGAACATGGTGCAGGCCGGCGAGCAAAGCGGCGCGCTGGGAAAAATCCTGCGCCGCCAGCAACAGCAGTTGCTGATGATGGAGGACTTGAAAAGCCGCGTGCGCGGTGCGCTCATTTACCCGGCCTTCATGATTTTTGCGGCGGCGGTGCTGATGCTGGTGTTCATGACATACCTGGTGCCGCAAATGAAGTCGCTCTTCGGCAGCGGCGGCGCGGGCATGCCGCTGGTCACGCGCGTGCTCATCGGCTTTAGCGAGGGCGTGCTGCATTATTGGTGGCTCGGTGCGATCATTATCGCCGCGCTCATCACAGGCGCGAAAATGGCGTTGCGCACGCCGGGCGGCGCCGCGTTTTGGGACGAACAAAAGCTGCGGCTGCCCAGGGTCGGCCGCGTCGTGGCCAACGGTATTTTCGCACAAATCGCGCAAACCCTGGCCGTGCTCTTGCAAAACGGCGTGCCGCTGCTCGGCTCACTGCGGCTGGTGCAAGCCGCCACGCCCAACGCTCGGCTGAATCACGCCCTCGCGCTGGCGCGAGACCGCGTGGCGGACGGCGCGTCGCTCTCGCAGGCCCTCGGGCGCACCGACGTTTTTCCACCGGAATTTCTCAACCTGGTCGTCCTGGGCGAGCAAACCGGAGACCTCCCCAAGGCGCTGGAAAAGGCCGCGGCGCGCTTCGACAAGGAACTGAATAAGAGCATCTCCGCGCTGACAGCGATGATTCAACCCGTGATCATCATCATCATGGCGCTGCTCGTGGGCCTGATTGCCTTTTCGATGATGAGCGGAATTTTTCAGGCGGTGAACGCGCTGCGCCCCTCGTAAAATCGCGCCGATTCAGTGACCCGTCGGCGAAAGCAACTCCTGGATTTTCTGCTCCCCCATGTTGGCCCGCGTGGCAATGGTGACCGGCGTAAAAGACGTGCGCGACACCACTTCGCCCCGCACTTTCCGATAGGCCAACAGGACGGCGTCGCGGCCGATTTGTTTTTCAGACTGAATCACGAGCGCATCCACCTCGCCCTGGCGCAGGGCATCCACGAGCACGGGATTGGTGTCGAAAACCACCAGCGGAATCGGCTTGGCCGGATTGGTTTCATGCACGGCACGCAGCATTTCGTTGCCCACGAATTGCGTGGAGGCAAAAATGGCGTCCGCCTGCGGACCATAAGCCGCGAGGGCGTCGCGGCATTTTTGCAACGCGGCGGTGCGCTCGGGTCCGGTATATTCATTCCACGGCAACAGCGTGACGCCGGGGTGCGCCTCGACCAGGCGATTGGCAAACCCCGCCTCGCGTTCCATGGAAGAAGCGGAGCCGGCCAAATACCGTTGCATCAAGACATGACCCTTCTCGCCGAGGCGCTGGGCCACATAGTCGGCGGTCACGCGGCCCGCTGCGTAATTGTCGGTGCCCACATACGCGGTGACATCGGTGGGATTCAGGGCATTGAGGGTGGAGTCAAAGGTAATGACTGGTATGCCCGTCGCCGCCGCCGCCGCCACGGGGCCCGCCATGCGGCTGCGGTCTTGCGGCGAGAGGATGATGGCGCTCACCCGCTGGCGCACGAAATCGTCGATCAACGCAATCTGCCGATCTTGCGCGCCCTCGTCGTCAGGCCCGTGCCAAATCAATTCGACATGGGCGCCGTTGCGGTTCAGCTCGGCCACCGCTTCGTCCGCCCCGGCGTGCACGACATCCCAATACTCGCTGCTGTTCATCTTGGGAATCATCGCAATTTTGTACGTCGGGGTCACCGCCGCGGTGCGCCCGCAACCGGCCAGCACCGCCCCACTGACAGCCAGAATTAAAATCGTCAGGGCAGCACCGACTCGAGTGGAGTACTGCCGGGCGGCCACCTTGAATTTCGCGGGGTGAGACATGGGCATTCGCCTAACGATGGGGCACCGGCGGCGGCAGATTGAACACGTCGCGCAGGAACTGATGCGTTTGCTCTGCCGGCGTCTTCATCGTGCTGTTGCCCTGGTTCAAGAACTTGACCGCCTCCTGGTCGAGGCCCTCGGTTTGCACCTGCTGGTCCTTCTGCAATTCGGCCAATTCGGGCGATTCGATGACGATGGGCTGGATGAGAATGATCAGCTCGTTCTTGGTGGTGATTTTCTTGGTGTTGGAAAAAAGCGCGCCGAGAATCGGGAGATCGCTCAGGATGGGCGTGCCGGTTTTTTCCAGGTCGTCGCGGTCGGAGAGTAAGCCGCCGAGGACGACCGTCTGACCGTTGGCCACGGTGATGGACGTGGTCAACTCCTGGGTGTTAATGGCGCGGGCGGTCGTGCTGCCCACGACGACGTTGTCGCCGAGGCTGTCGTTGCGCTGCGCAATGTTGAGCGTGACCTCGTTGTTGGCGTTGATCAACGGTACCACAGCCAGTTCCAGCACCACGGTCTTGTACTGCACGTTGGTGTTGAGCACCGTCGAGGTGTTCGTCGCATTGCCATTGGCCACGAGATTCGACTGGGTGGACGAGGGCACGGGCTGATCCGAGCCGGATGAGATGATGGCCTTCTTGTTGTTCGACGTGTAAACTGACGGGCGGGACAGAATGCGGAAACGGTTGGTCTGCTGCAAAGCCTGGACATAAAACGCGATGGTATTACCCGCGAGCCCGTAAACATTCGTGCCGGCGGCGGCTTGCGTAATAGCGCTGGTGCCGATTTGCACGCCCTGCGGGTTGACCGGGCCGGTCACCTTAAATGGATTGGAGATCGTCCCCACCCCGAGATTCGGACTGCCCGTAAATTTCTGCAAAATATCGATGCCCAATTCCTGCGAGCCGGTGTTGGACATTTGGCCGATGACCGTGGACAGATAAACCTGCTTCGGCGGGCGATCGACCACCGCGAGCACCTGGTCCACCATTTTCGAACTGCCCGGCGGCCCGATGACGACGATGGTGTTCGTGCGGTTGTCGGCAATCAACCGCGTTTTGCCGACGATGACGGAGGTGGCCTTGTCCGTGTCATCCTTCACTGCCACGCGTGAGGACACATCCTTGCTACCGGACATATCGGAGCTTCCGGAAGAACTCGAGGAGCTGTAGCTCGAACTCGAAGTACTGCTCGTGGGCGTGGAAAGATTCGAGGAATCAATCTCGCCGGTCTTGCCAGGCTCGATCAACGCCGCCCGCAGGATCGGCAGCACATCGGCCGCCGCGACATACTTCAGTTTGTGCTCGGTGGGGTCGCCGCTTTGGGCTGCATCGTCGAACCGCGCCACGAGCGCTTGCAGCATCGGCATGGCGGAAACGGGCGCCGTGATGATGACGCGGTTGGTGCGGGCGTCGGCCAGGAGCCGCACGTTGCGCGTGGACACGTCGGTGGCCATGCCATTGCCGAGGCTGAGGTTCACGTTGCCCGGATCCTGCGGGTTCGTATTTTTGCCGAGGAGAATTTCATTAATCGAGTCCACCACCACGTTGGCGCTGGCACTGACCAATTGGACAAACTCGACGCGCATGTCCGTCCGCGCCACGTCAATCAGGTCCTTGATGGCAATGAGCTGGCGGATGACGGCGACGTTTTCGGTGATGAGCAGCGCGCGGGCGGAGGGCACCGGCACAATGGCTCCGTAGGGCGCATTCAAGGCCACCTGCGGGCGGTACACAGCTTCCGCTTCCGCCGCCGACAAATATGTGAACGGCATGAAATAAGTAATCACCGGCACATCGTGGGGCAGCGCCGAGGCCGGGCCTGTGTAAACCGGCGTGCCGGCGCCACGGGGATTGTCGTTTTTCACCGACACCACTTTGACGCGCCCCTCCTCGTCCGGCACCAAGGCATAGCCGTTCAACAACAAGGCGGAAGCCAGCATCTGCACCGCATTTTCCGTCGGCACCGGCTCCGGGGCCATGATGGTCATGCGTTGGTCGGCGTTGATGGAGTCCGGCAGGATGGCGCTCTTGCCGGTGAGCTTTTGATAAATCAGCACGGCGTCAAAGATGCCAATGTCCGGCAGGCGCAGCATCACGGTGCCGTTGCCATTGACCTTCACGTCGGCGGCGGGGCTCGGCGCAGACGGGGCCTCCGCGGCCGGCGCGCGCCCGGGTGCCAGGGCGGCGAACCCAAGGAGCAGGCTGAGACAACGGAGGAAATTTTTCATGGCTTGGGAAGGGGAGCGGATTGATCGAGCTTCTGGTAGGCGCTGAGTTTGCGGGCGAGCAATTCGGCGGCGTATCCGAGCCGGGTGACGCTCCCATTGGTTTCGATGGTGACGGTTTCCTGGCGCGGGTCGCGATTGAAGTCCACGGACACCAGTCGCAGGCCCTGGCTGTTGGTTTTTTCCGTGAGGTAGAGAAATTGGTGCGACACCGTTTGCCGGAGAATGGCGTAGCGCTTGTCGGCGATTTGCATCAGGCCCCACAACTCCCAGTCGCCGCCTTCACCTTGCTGCACCAATGAGGCAGGGCGTCCCGAAAAGGGCGACCGCGCGGCCATTTGCAAAAAATCCGCGAGCGGAGGCATCGCCGGCAGCTCGATGGCGGCGGGCGTGGCAGCCGGAGCCGCTCCGGCGAGAGGAGCGAGCGTCAAACCCAGCAGGCAGGCAAAAGTTTTCACGGAGTGATCGTGGAGGCCGGAGCCGCGGTCGGAGGCTTCGGCTGATAAAGTTGCGCCAGGGTGATTTCCCAAGTCATGGCGGAGGCATCGTCGCCCTGGGCGTTGCAAGTGAAACTCGGGCACAAGATGAAATGCTCGGGTTGTTGCAAATCGTAGAGCCAGGAAATCATGCCGGCAAATGGACCGCTCAGACGCAGCCGCAAAGCCGTGGGAGAGTAAGCCGGCGTGGCGGGCAATTCGACAAAATTTTGCTCCAGCACCACCACCCCGTGGTCGGCGGAATACTGTCGAATTTTATCCACCAGCGTCGCGGGCGTCAGGTCCGGCGTCCACACCGGCTGCTGCGCGGCCAGCCATTGCCCGCGCTGTTGCCACAATTCCTTTTTTTCGAGCCAGGCCGCCGCCACCTTTTGCTTGTCCTCCAATTGCCCGCGCTGGTCGGTGAGACTTTGTCCCCACGCCCGCAAACGCGGCAGCACGGCGAGATTGGCCAGGCCAAAAATGACCGCTCCGAACAGGAGGGCCAGGGTGCGTTCGCGTGGATTGAGGGCGCGCATGTCAGGGCCGGCCGACGAGACGGAAGGTGGCGCCGCTGTCCGGCAGGATGGAAGGATTGTCCAAAGTCCATTGATACCGGTGCAAATCCGGCTGCGTATCGAGCTGGCGTTGGAAACGAAAGACCTGATCCACATTGGCGGCCTGGCCACGCAATTCAATGGCCTGGTCCTTGACGGAAAAGGAATCCAGGCGAATTTCGCGATCGACCGGCATCATGTCGTAAACTTCTTTCAACAAGGTCAGCGGATAATAGTGGCTGTCCAACGCCGGCTCCAGCAAGCCCCAGTCGCGGGCGGCCTTCTGGAGCTGGGCGACTTCGTCCGCCGTTTGCGCGACTTTCTGCGCCAGGACATTGTTGGCTATTTGCCGCTGCCCCAAAACGCCGAGCCACCCGAGCGCGCCCACCAGATACACCGCCGCGACGCCGAGCAAAATCCGGCGCGTGCGCAGGCGGTGGGATTCCGCGCGACGGCCTTCGGCCACGGCCACCGGCACGATTTCTCCGGCGGGCATGCCGGCCGGGCGCGGGGCCGGCCGCGGCGCGCTTTTCCACACTCCGGGCAAAGCCGCCGCCAGCATGCCGTTTTCGGATTCCGCCACGGCTTCCCAGTTAAATCCGTGCACCTCCTTTTGCGGCAGCAGGCCGTGAAATTCCAGTTGATGCCGGAGCGCCGCGAGTTCCTGCCGCAACGCCGCCGTGCTCTCCGGCAGTGGAAAGGTGGCGAAGTAAGTCACGGCCCCGGCACTCGTGACGGCCAGCACCAACCGCCCGTGTTCCCGCCAAAAGCCGTAGCCATTTTCAGGGAGCGGCAAAAGATGCGGCGAGGCTGCGTAATGCCGGGCCACCGGGGTGATGACGGCCTCCGGCTTGGCCTCATCCAAAATCTCCACGAGTACGGAGTCCGCGCCGGCCATCCACCAACCCAACGCGGGTTGGGCATGTTCGGTTTTCAGCCGCAACCGCTCCGCGCGCAGCAATGCCGCCTGCCGCAGGGCTCCCGCTTCCGTGGTGGGAGCCGGCATCACAAAATTGCCGACCGCCGCCGCTGGTAGAGCCGCCCATTCGGCGTGGCGCAAGACCCGGGCGTCGTCCGCAGCGAGCGTGCGCGGGGCGACCGCGGTGCCTGCCCAAAATTCCCAACCTTCCCCGGACGCGGGAAATAAAAGGCCGCCGCCGGAGCTGGCCGGGTTGTCGCTTGAGGCGGGTTTCATGGTTGCGTCCAGGAATAAATCGTCGGCGTATTGCCACTGCGGAGGGCGACGGCGTCGAGCGTGATGGTCCGGCCAAACGCCGTCCCGCGCGAGCGCAGGTGCACTAGATTTGACTGCAAGGTCAACTGCGAGCGCAAACGGTCGAGGGTCGCCGGGCTGATTCGTAAGAAATTTCCGGCTTCCGGCAAGTCAGCAAACAAACGGTCGTCGTCCGTCTGCGGCACGCCGTCCGGGCCGTTGCGGTATTGGACGAAGGCCTTGGCCCGCGTCAGGTCGGCACCGGTGACGGCCGCGATCAATTCGGCGGGCGCCGCCTGCAGGTCGAGGCCGCCCGACGACCACAAGCTGAAAAATTCGCGCCAGTCGGGGCGGCGGCGGGTGAGGAGTTGAAAATTAAGCACCTGCTCCATTTCGTCATAGGAAGCAAACGGCTTGCCCGTCGGGCCATACCGCAGTCCGGCGCGTTCGTAGTCCTCCCGCGCGGCGCCATTGAGGCGTCGCCCCTGGCCGGGATGCACCCAGTCCATCAGCGAATCAAAAACCTTGTCGGCCTCGGTCACTGACAGGCCCCAGCCTTGGAGTAAACGCCGCCAGATGTCCCGATAATCCTCCTGCAACAAGCCGTTGACGGAAAGGCGGCCTTGCTCCGATTGCATTTCCGCCGCGAAACTTTCATCCGCATTCCATTTCTGGCGCAGCAGCGGGTCGCCCGGGGCCACTTCAGCCCGCAAGGCCACCGCCATCCCGGACTGGGCGAGGTTCAGGGCCCGCTGATATTTTTCGCCATCGGCGATGTCGGCCAGCCCGGCCTGCCCCAAGCGCACGAGCCCAATCACGGCCAGGCTCATCACCGCAATCGCCCAAAGCACCAGCATCAAGGCCAGCCCCCGGCGGCCTGCGCAGAAGCGCAGGCGAACGAGGCGGACTAGTCGGGTGAGCAGTTTCATGGGCGGCGCAGGGAGGCCGGCGAGAGCGACAGGATGGCCTGGGTTTCCTCGGGGGCATCCTCAAACTGGAAACGCAATCGCACGGCCTGGGGACGCATGGTTACATCCGCCCATTCCTCCTGCCAGCGCTCCGTGCGGGGGTTGAAAAACTCCCAATGGAGCGATTGCAGTCCGGCCGCCAGGGCCACCGGCGGCGGGTTCGTGGTCTTGGCTGATGGGGGAAATTCCTTTTTCGCGAGCAATTCGAGGCGGCGGTCCGCGCCCGGCTGGGTGGAAAAGGACACGCGCGTGTCGGGCGGACCGTCGCGGCCCCGTCCCCACGAAAGCAATTCGGGGGCGTTTTCAAAAATCACCGTCTGCCGCCGCGCGTCGTCCGTGGCCTGGGTCGCGCGAAAACGCACCGTGGGTGGCAGGGTCAGAAACAGACGCCGGAAATAGTCGGACAGCGCCGCGGTGTTTTGCGTGCGGCGAAAAATCCGGGTCGCCACCGCCGTGCTGGTCAGCGCGCTGTCCACGATGGCCATGACGCCGCCGGCCAGGATGGACAGAATCGCCAATCCCAGCATGACCTCGACGAGCGTCATGCCCGTTTTTTTTGCTTTACGAGCCTGCCACATAGACTTGGAAAGTTTTGCTTTGCGCCCCGGCCGGGCCGGTCCAGAAAGCCGTCCAGCGCACGCGTTGCAGGCCGGACACCGGCACGCGGCCCTTGGTTTGAAAAGCCAGCGGCTCGACCTCGCGCACATAGCGCACGCCGCGGGCATCGGCCTTCTCCTCGAGGTGGCCCGGCGCAAGCGATTGGAGCCGGCTCAGCGCCAGCCGATTAGTCAACTGCTGCTGCACATAGACGTCCATTTGCCCCAGGTGGACGCTCTCCAGCGTGCGTTGCAGACTCACCGCCAGCGCCACGACCACGAGGCTGAAGACCGCCAGCGCCAAAATCACCTCGAACAAGAGAATGCCGCGCGCCGGGCGTGCGGAATTTGAAAGGCGGGGGCGGGGGCGAAAAATTCTCACGGCACAAAAACCTCCTCATCCGCCACCATGGCCGAGAGCGGATCGTAATGCTGGGTGAGCACCTGGTCGCGGCGTTGAAACCGCAGCGACAGCGGCTCGGCAAAATCGCCGGGCGCGAAAACCCAGGTGCGGCCGTGCAGCGGCTCCCAGTCGCGCTGCCCCACCCCCTTCACGGTGCAGACAAAGTCCGGCGGCACGGGCACCTGCTCGAGGTCGGGCGCGCCGTCCTTCGCGGAGGCCGCCCGCAGGGAAAATGATTTGTCGTCTAGGATGATTAGATATTTTTGATTTTCAGCAAAGGCGCGCGCGCGGGCCTGGTGGGCGAGGCGGGCCAGTGCGTCCGCCGGCCCGCGCAAGGCCGTCAATTCGCTCCAACCCCGCAACGCAGGCACCGCCAAACCGGCCACGACGGCGACGACGGCGAGCGCAAGCACCACCTCGACCAGCGTATAGCCCCGGCGCGGCCAGGACAGGTTCATCATGCGCGCGGCCATGACGGTCGGCCGGATTACCAGTTGCCTAAAATACCCTCGGTGGCCCCCGGCCCCTTCGGCCCATAGGACCAAACGTCAAAGGCGTCCTTGTTGTGCTCGCCCGGCGCTTTGTACTGGTAAGGATGGCCCCACGGATCGGTGAGCGCCTCGGGCTTGAGCAATTGAATCCAAGTGCGCGGCGCCGGCGCGGCGGTGGGTTTGCTGACGAGCGCCTGCAAGCCCTGCTCCGTGGTCGGAAAGCGCAGGTTCTGCATCTGATACGTGTTCAACTGCGTGCCCAACGCACTCAAGTCGGCTTTGACCCGCGTGATTTTGGAGGCCTCAACATTTCCCACCAAATAATACACACCCGCGCCCAGCAAAACCACGATGATGGACAACACCAGCATGATTTCCACCAGCGTGTAAGCGGACCGGCGTGAACGGGTCGCGCGCGCGCATCCCGGAGATAAAAGTGACGCCATAACGCGGGTGAAAGTAGCGACATCCGGCTTGCCTTGGCAACTATTTTTCTGCCAGGATTTACCTTGCCATCGACGGCTGAAATTCATTTTTCACGGAATAATTGCCACCGATTTTTCTCTCAATAACTCAAACCCGCCGCGGACGCCCGGCTCCGCTCACGTCCACGGCGCGGCCCTCTCCACCGAAAGTAAATCACCATGCACACTCGCACATTTCCCACTCTGCGTCGCACGGCGGCCGGAGTTCTGCTAACGACGTTAGGTATTACGGCGGCCCTCGCGGCCGACTCCTCCAAGTGGTCGACGGACGGCCTGAAAGTCATGCTCTCCGTCAACGGCGGCGCCCCGGCGCCGTTTTTCGCCCGCGGGGTTTGTTACGGCGTCGCGCCGATTGGGGACCTGGGCAACCAAGCCTCGCCTTACCAGGACTTTTTCTACTACCGCGGCGATCCCAATGGCATCGGCACGAAAGGCTACACGCCCATTTGGACGCGCGACATCGGCACCACCGCGAAACCCGGCTATCTGCGCAAACTCGGCGTGAACAGCCTGCGGACCTACTCCATGTACAAGCATGGCTACACCGACCCGAGCAAGGGCTACCGAGACAATTATGAATTCTGGAACACGCTCAACTGGAGCACGGCCGCCCCGCCATCCAGCGACTGGTGGGTGCACGACGGCCACGACAAATTCCTCGACATGTGCTGGAACGGCGGCAAGGACCCGATTTACGTCTGGATCGGCGTGCCGTTTGCGGAATTGCCGTTTGGTTATGCGGCCACCCCGGAAGAGCGGAAGAAAAAGGAGGATGCCTATCAATTTTTCCTCAAGACCTGCGAATGGCTGGCCAAGAAATACGGCAACCATCCCGCCGTCATGGGTTTCATTCTCGGCAACGAGCACGATGCCGAAGCCGGTGTGAACGTCGCCAAGATCCGCCAGGAAAACAACAACAACGTGCCGTTGCCTCCGCCGGCGGACTGGGGTCCTGATTACCTGCTCGGCATCGACGGCAAGCCGCTCGTCTCCCTCGGCGGCGGCAAATACCAGGGCATGCCCGCCGGCAATTACTGGCGCACGGATTATTGGGACAAGCTCAACGCGATGTACGATGTGATCAAAAAGAACGCGCCGGATAAACTCATCACCATCGCGCTGCACGACAAACCCCGCGCCGCCGGCCACTGGCTCGCCAAGGCGGATGACATTAGCAAAACCATCACCCTCATCGACCAGCCGGTCTGGGATTATGGCAAGATGGACGTGCTGAGCCTGAACATTTACCGCGACCCGAAGGACGCGTTGGGCGAGTACACGACTACCTACCTCAAGTGGCTCAAGGACACCGGCCGTGACGCCAAGGTCAAACCCATCCTCTTCACGGAAATGGGCGTGCCCGCCTCCACCCGTGACGGCAACAAGGCCGTCGAACTTCCCGACAACGGCAAAGCCGCCTCCGATATTCTCGTCCGCCAATGGCAGCAAATGTTCGCCAACCGCTCGGATGGAGGCACCGGTCCCTACCCCGATGTCGCCGGCGGTTACATCTTCTCCTATTTGGATGAATGGTTCAAAGCCGGCAATCCGCAGGTTCACGATGGCAACGATGCTTACATGGACCAGGCGCCCGGCAAACACTGGGATGAAGAATGGTTCGGACTCTTCAGCGTGAGCGCCAGCCCGACGCGCGGCTTCAGCCAGGATGTCACTCAGAGCAAGCGCCAGCAGCCCACCACCGATGCGCCGGAAAGGCGTCCGCCGGTCAATGAATGGACGGGCGACCTCAATGGCGGGCCCGACGTGCTCAAGCCCCGCGCGGCCTACACCGCCCTGCAAACCTTGTTCAAGGAAAACGCCGCGCCGCCCCAGTCCCCGGCCCCGGTGAACGGCGTGAGGACCACTGCGCCGACCAATGGCAAGACCCAGGGTGCCGGCGATTTCCTGAGCAACTAAAGCGCAGCCAGACGCGCCAACTCAAGCGCGGCGGCGAAAACAAAGGCCCGGTGGATTTATCCGCCGGGCCTTTTTTGTTTTCGATTTTAATTCGTCGCGGGCTCGAAAAAAGCGGCGCCCCGCGGAAGGATCCGAGGGACTCGCTTCCAGTTTCCAATTACCGCTCCCCGACTAATGCTTCACGAATTTGCCGCCGCCGCGATAGAGCTCTTCGCGGGCGGGATCGCTGCCCATGCGTTCGACATTGGCATGGACGTTGTAGGTCTTATAGCCCGCGTAACCGGTGTTGTAGCGCTGAATCTCGTGGTTGCCCCCGTGCAGGGCAAACTCGGTGAAAACATCCTGGTGCTCTTCGCTGAGTTTTCCATAGGGAGGCACCTTGCCGGTCTCGTGAATGACGGCGGCGAGAAATTTGATTTCCGCATCAAGGTGGCCGGTGCGGTCCTTGCCGCTCTTGCAGTTGAACATCGGCGTGCCGCCAATCATGTCGGTGAGCACGGCGATGCGGCTGGCGATTTTATAGACATCGCCCTCCCCTTTCTTGAAAGATTCGTCATTCCAAATTTCGCGAATTTGCGCGGCCAGGTCGCGGGCAATCCGTTTGTCCTTCTCGGAAACATCATCGCGGGCCAGGTACTCGCCGAGCAAGCCGCCCAGTTGGTCCTTGGGATTCAGGCTGCCCACGAGTTGATGCAGACTGGCGCGGTTGGTCTCGAGCACTTCATCCGTCCAGCCGAATCTGGGAATCGGCACATCCACGCCGCATTTGTGCCATACGCCCATCGCGCCCGGGTTGACGCCCCAGTTGAAGGCGAGCACGTTGACCTTCACCTGGATGTTGACGTAATCGTTGGCGACGGGATCCCACACGGGCATGAGGATCGGCTCACCCCGGCTGATCGCTTCCCATGCCGCCTTCTGGTCCTGCCACAACCGGTCGTCCCCACCCCAGCCGGCGGTGACCAGGCTGAGGGAGCTGATATGGAGCGTGACCGGTTCTTCAATGCCTTCGCGTTGACGGCGCAAAGCCTCCTGCAAAATGGGTTGGTTGTCCGTCACCGCCACGCGCACGGATTCCACCGCGCGGTGGATATTGGCCTGTTCGCGCTCGACCGAGCCGACCGGCAAGCCCCGCGCCGAATGGATGCCGTGGCGCACCATCGAGACCACTTTCCGCCCCCGTGAATCCGTCAATTTCGAGACGCAAAGATTGACCGCGTGGTCGCGCTCCGTGGTGGACTCGGAGCACACCCCTTCCAATCCCGCCACTTCATATTCATGGCTGACGCGCTCGCGCTCGCCCAATTGGCGGGCCGGCGTGACAGTGCTTTGCGTGGAAACCGTGCGGTCATCCACCCGAAAGGTGACATCCGTTTGCACCGTACTCCACTCCTGGTCGCGGTTGAGTGTTTCGACATAGCACTCCTTCAACATCGCCTCCAGCGCCTCCCGTGGCGCCGGCTGGCCGGGATGGGCGAGTTCAAAGGCCTCGACGAGCTTGGTCATCATGTCCGCTTTGTGGGCGTCAACCATCTCGTCCGGATGTTCAACTTTAACGCCGGTGCGGGCGCCATTATTGCGCTCTTCGCTGTCGTGCACAATCTGGTCCCGCACTCCCTGAATGTGACCCAGGCCTTCCATGTTCACCTCGCCATGCTCGCCGCCCTGCGCAATTCTCTCCAACACCCGCAGCGCCGCGCCGGTCCAATGGCCCATGGCGTAGGTCACGTTGGCTTCGGACAGGGGATGGTTGTCGTCAAAGGCGTGGATTTGCGCCTGTTTCAGACCCAGCTCCGTGTCATGCCGCTCCAAGTCCACGCGCAACGCCATCGCAAAATCCCGCACCGCGGGATCTTCGCTCGCGACCAGCGGACCGAGTTGCGCTATCAGCCCAGCCAGACGCTCGCGCTGGGCGTCGATCTGGCCGTGCAATTGGTTGATCGCGACGGTTTCATAGGGCGCGGCGTCCAACAACTCCATTGTCTGGATGACGCTGAGGAAGGCTTCCTTCGCAATGCCTTTTTGCGGCTCCTGCGGAAACGTCTGCTCAATCCGCTCCAAAATATCGCCCCCCTCCATGGCGTGCCGGGCTTCGAGGCCCAGATGGCCGACCACGGCCTGATGCCGGTGGGCCAGGGATTGAAAACGGGTCGCGAGAAAATCTTCCAGAACCGGGCCGACGATGCCGCGCAAGGCCACGTCATCCATCTTCTTGTTATAAATATCTGGATGATTCAACAGTGTCTGCCGGACGAGCAGACGCAGTTCGCGTTTCTCGCGCGGGCTCAGTGCCTGGTCGATGTCGCGGCCGGTGACGGACATGAACATCACATCCAGGCCGCCATCCACGAATTTTTGCGCCTTGTTGAAATTGCCCGCAGTCACGCGCGCGCGGATGCTTTCCGCCGTGGCGAGCGCCGTCTCGATGCGGCGGGTGGAAAGATTTTTGCCGTCGGTGTGCTGCCCCTCGAGGTGCAATTGAAAGACCCGGTTGGCGATTTCCGGCCCGTAGGCCTGCGTGAGCGCGGCGCGGAATTGCTCGATGGCATTGCGATTGGCGGTCTGGACCTCTACACTCGGCGTCCGCCACTGCATGAAGCGCGTGCCCAAGGTCTCACTGGCCTTGACGAGCTTGCCCTGGTCATCCGTCAAAACGCGGTGCGATCCGCTAAGAAACTGGGAGCGGACTTGGGAAACATCCCGAAAATGGTCAATCGAGGGCATGGTGCGAGAGGTTCGGATTTAGACTCGCACCCCGCTCGCATGCGGTGGCCGGGAACCGCCGGGGCTGTCCTTGCCGGCATGCTCGAGTTCCTTGGCCCAGTGCTCGGCATTGTCCACCAACGATTGCAGCGCGGCCTCGAGGCTCGCGGCGGTGAATTCGCCGAGCCCCATCCGGCGCGAGAGAAACACGGCACCCGATTGCGGGTCGAGGCCGAAGGTCGCACCGTCCGTGCCCAACCAGAAAAGATTGGCGCGCAATAACATTTCGTACGCGGCCAGTTTCGCCGCCGGCGGCACCGGCCCCACGACCGTGTACAGCGTCAGCGTGTTTTGGTCGGCGTCGTGCTGAAGGTGGACGGCGTACTTGCCGTCAAACCGCAATTCGCAATGGCCGTCGGCGTCAGGCACCAGGCCGGGCAGGCCGAAGCGTTGTCCGAAATCAGTGAGAGTTTGGGCGAAGGCAGTCATGGCTAGGAAAGTTTGCCGCATAAGAGCCGCCGATGGAAAGCCTATTCCCGCGAAAAAGAGCCGTAGGGATTTAACCTGGGTACCACCCATTAATCCTAGCCAAACGACGTTAGGAATCCTTCAGGCACCGCTCCATGAACTGGCGCCGGCAACGGTAGCGCGCGGGCCGGCCCGCGGCATCCACTTGAATGAAACCCGGGCGCACCAGGAAGATTTTTTCCGGCTCGTACTGGAATTCGAATTTCAGGCGCTCCTGGATGCGGCGGGCCAGTTCGCCCAAAGTCTCGGGCGGAAGCCCGGCGGGTGCCTCCTGCACAACGTAACCGCGATGCTTGCGCTGGTAATTCAGGAAAAACGCCGCCGCGGGCCGCTCGAGCAGGGAAGGATGGCTGTCCCGCGAAACGCTCTCGATTTGCTCGTCGGTGACCGTGCGCGGCCCGATGAACGTGTGCCGCATCCAATGCTCCAGCACGTACAATTGCGCCTGATGCAAAAAACCGAAATCGCCCGTGCGCAGGTACGCGTGGCCGTCGTCGGGGGCCAGCCGCGCTTGAAAACAGCGGACGGATTCCGCCTCATCCGTCCAATAGCGGCCCACCACGCCGGGACCACGCACCCAAATTTCCCCGATTTCATCGTCCGCCAAAACCTCGCCGGTTTCGGGCTCGACGATTTTGACCACCGTGTCGCGCACCGGCACGCCTTGGCTGACCAAGGTGCTCACGTCCGCGTGCGTGGCAGCCGCCGGCACGACGCGCCCGGCCTGCAATTCCCGTCGGTCCACGGTGAGCACGGTCAACTCCGTGCCCGGCGCGCGGGCCGTGACAATCGAGGTGGCTTCGGCCGTCGCATAAATGGGCCGCAGCGCCGCCGGCGCAAAACCGGCGGGCGCCAGCAGGCGGGCAAAATCGTCAAGTTCGGTGCGATGGAAGTACGCGTTGGTGATCACGGCCGCTTTCCACGACGACAAGTCCAGACCGCGCAATTCCGCCGCCTCAAGCCGCTTGCCGCAGCGCATGACAGCATCGATATTCGCGCCGCTGGCATTGGCGTGGTAACGGCTGACGGTTCGGAACCACCGCGTCGGCTCGGCGAACGTGCCGGGGCTCATGAAGACCGACTGGCCGTCTTCGTAATAGAGCGGCAAGACCACCTGGGTCTGGAAACCGAAATCGAAATGCAAATGCAAGAAGCCCATGAACACCAGCTTTTCCCCCAAGCCAAAGGCCGACTTGGTAACGTCGGCAAAAAAAGCGAGTTGCGCATGCGTCATCGGCAGGCCGCGGGCCGGGCCGGAGTAACAAGAATACAGCACCGCCGCGAGGTCGTCCTCCGCCATGGCGGGTTCCTTCCACTCCTCAGCGTCGTCGTCATCCACTTCGGCGGGGTCCAACAAGGCGATTTCGCTGAAGCGGGCCACCTGCGTGTAATCGCGTTCCCAAACCTCGAGGCCGGCGGCATCACTGGCCAGCACCACCGGCTGGCAGTCCTCCACGATTTTCACCAGCGAACCGTTGGTGTCCGTGCCCGCGGTGGCGGGCGATTCGGCTGGAACGGGCACCGCCCCCGCATAGAGCGCGCCAAAATAAGCCGTGATAAAATCCAATCCCGTCGGGAAGGCGACGACCACGCGGTCGCCGGGAGCAATTGACTTCTGCAACGCGGCGCCGAGCGCGCGGGCGCGAAGGTCGAGCGCGGCGGCGGTGAGGCTTTCCTCGTGCTCGCCGTCGCGCAAGTAAATGAACAGCCGGGCGTCAGGTGTGTTTTGCGCCCGGGCGCGCAGGCGGCGGAGGAGAGTCGGCGAAGGCGAGGAATCACTCATGGGAACGGAAAATTTACAGCGCGATGCGGGCGAGGGGTTGCAGGGTTATTTCTTCGGTCAATTCCTGGTAGGACAGCACCGGCAGTTCGTAGAGTTCCATTTCCGTGAGCTTGCGCACGTAACGGCGGATATCGAGCGAGGTGAGCAGGACGGGGCGCGGGCCATGCGGCGGCAGCGGGCCCACTTCCTTTTTAATCGAGCGCACGATTTTTTCGGAAACGCTCGGGTCGAGCGCCAAATAACTGCCGGAGGATGTCTGGCGGATAGCCTTGCGAATGGTTTCCTCGACGTTCGGCTCGAGCAGATAAACAGGCAGGATATTGCGCCCGCCGCTGTATTTGTAACTAATCCAGCGCTTGAGGCTCGAGCGGCAGTATTCAGTCAGCAGCACCGTTTCCTTTTCGCGCTGGCTCCAGTCGATCAAAGCCTGGCCGAGCGCCTTGAGGTTGCGGATGGAAATTTCCTCCTGCACGAGGCGCTGGAAAATCTCGGCGACTTTTTGCACCGGCAGCACGCGCTCCAGCTCGCGCACGAGATTCGGGCTGCCCTCGGCCAGCTTGTCGAGGAGGAAGCGGGTTTCCTGGATGCCGACAAATTCGCCCGCGTAACGCTTCAGCACAAATGAAAGATGGTACGTCACCACCCGGGAGGCGTCCATGAAATCCAGGCCCTGCTTCTGCAGTTTATCCCGCTCGGATTCCGGCACCCACAACGACGGCGGACCGGGCAAAAAGTCGGCGCCCTTTTCCGCCGGAATGTCGAGCAGCTTGAGGTTTTCTTCCGTCTCCCGCACGAGCAAATGGCCGGGCCGCAACACGCCTTCCGAAATCGGCACCTCTTGCAGGAGGATGAGGTAACGCCCGCCCGTCAACTGCACATTAAACCGCAGATGGATGCCGGGAAAGGGCACGCCCAAATCATGGTACAACGCGCGGCGCACTTCCGTTAGTTGATCGTTGAGCGCCTCGGGCGAGAGGACCTCCTTCAACTCATCCGCCACGTCGAGCATGAGCGGCATCGTGATGGAAAACTCGGGCGTCGGCTCGTCCGTCGCCGCGGCGGGAGCGGCCCCTTTCGCGCCGGGCGTCTGCGCGGCCGGCTCCATAACGGTGGCTGAAAAACGCTTTTTCTTATCGACCTTCTTGCGGTCCTCGTCGTCGCGGGCGGTCTGGCGCAAGGTGTAGCCCAACGCCAACATTAGACCGGCGAGCACCAGGAACTGCGGCTTCGGAAAGCCCGGCACCAGCGCAAAGCCCAGCAACAAGTAGCCCGCGATGATGATCGCCATGGGCTGGCGGATGAGCTGCGCGAACACATCCTTGCCCAAGGCCTGGTTTTCCTCGGAGGACACGCGTGTCACCATGATGCCCGCCGTGATGGAAATGAGCAGCGCGGGGATCTGGCTGACCAGGCCGTCACCGATGGTCAGGATGGAGTAAGTCGTGACGGCCTTCATCGCCGGCATGCCTTTTTGAAAAATGCCGATGGCCAGGCCGGCCAGAATATTGATGAACGTGATGATCAACCCGGCGATGGCGTCGCCCTTGACGAACTTCATCGCACCGTCCATCGCACCGTAAAGCTGGTTTTCCTGCTCGAGCATGCCGCGGCGTTTGCGCGCCTCGTTGACGTCAATGGTGCCTGCGCGCACGTCGGCATCCACGCTCATCTGCTTCCCAGGCATGGCGTCGAGGGTGAAACGGGCCGCCACTTCGGCCACACGCTCGGCGCCCTTGGTGATGACCACGAACTGCACCACGAGAATGATGATGAAAATGACCGCCCCGACCACGAAGTTGCCCGCGACGACGAAGTTGCCGAAGGTGTTGATGATTTCGCCCGCGTAGGCGTGGAGCAGAATCAGGCGCGTGGTGGAGATGTTCAGCGCCAGGCGATACAGCGTGGTGAAAAGGAGCAGGCTGGGAAAAGTCGAAAATTGCAGGACACCCGGGATGTAGAGCGAGATCATCAGCAGCGCGGCCGAGATCATCAGGTTGATTGCCAGCAAGGTATCCAGAAGCCACGGGGCAATCGGAAGCACCATCAGGCAAATGACGACCACCACCAAGCCGGCCAGGGCGAAATCGCCAAAACGCGTCGCGGCCATGATTATGCCCGACAAGGTGCTCGGTTTATGGACGGCGGTGCTCATGCGGAAACGGGAACAAAGTCGGCCAAGGCGGCGCGGGCCTCACTGGTTTTACCCAAGCGCATCAAGGCCTGCCCGCGCAGATAGGCGGTGGCGCGCCGGTCGGCGGCGGGGGCTGCACGATCGCCCGCGAGGAGCGGCGCGAGCGCCTTGAGCGCATCCTCGGGCTGGTTGAGTTCGAGGCAGGCCCACGCGAGAGAATTGCGCCAGCGCGGCGCCGCCTGGTCCATGCCCGCCAAGGCCTCCAGCAACACCCGGGCCTTGGCGGCCTGGGCGTTTTCGAGGTACACAAAGGCCAGTAACTCGAGGAAGGCTTGTTCGTCAGAAGTCATGGAAGTTAGCCGCGCAGCAAGGCTTGGCGGTACATGTCGAGCAAGGCGCGATTTTCCAGTTCACCCTCGAGCAATTGTCCGGCGGCGGCGAGTTTCTGCTGCTGCGCGGGGTCCGCCGTTTTCCCCTGCAAGTCCTGCACCCCTTTCAGCGCGGACCGCAGGTGCAAATGATAGGCGGTCGGCGAAAGCACGCCGCGTTGCAGCAAAATCGGCTTGAGCAGATGCAGGCATTGATTCGACCACGAGCGCCGTTCAAACAACGCCGCCAGTTGGTTCGACAGCGGCGCTTCCGCCGGGGACAACTGCGACGGCGAGTCCGGCAGCTCCGCCTGCACGGGGCGGGTCTGGACGGTGACCCGCTCGAGGCCGTAGTTGAAATTGAGGTCGATGCCTGCCATGGCGGATAAAGATGGAATTAAGCGGGTGAGGAAAGGCGGTGGGCCACGGTGATTAAGAGCGTGCAGGCCTGATGAATCAAGGCCGCCGTCGCCGCCTCATCCAGCAGGCCACTGAGCACCAGTTCGTTCTCGTCCGTCAAGGCCGGACGCAGGGCAAACGGGTGGCCGTGGCGAAAATGACAGGCTTCGAGCGCCCGGGTCAAGGCCTCCACGTTGCGATCAGGCATGGGCACCGCCGTGTAAACGAGCAGGCCGGCGTCGGTGCGCTGCAAATGCAGCGTCACGCCCTCGCCTTCCCACGCGAGATGGCCGGCCTGGTCGAGGGCCAGCGTCGGCAGGCCCAGCGCCTGGCCGAGATCCTTGACGGCGTCTTCAATCATCCGCCGGCCTCCTCTTCCTTGATTTTCTCGTCGAGCACCATTTGAAAAGTCCCCAGCAGCAAATCGCGCGGCTGGTCGGAGTTAAAAATTTTCACCGGAATCAGGCGGATTTTGCCATGCATCTGGGTGAGAAAATAAATCACCGCCGGCCGCCCGGTGCAGCCCGCCTCGCGCGGCAGTTGCCGCACGTCGTCGGGGTTGACGAATTCCTGGTTCACCAGCATGAGCACGCGCTCCGTCAGCCGCAAATCGGTGAAGGGATTGAGGAGTTGGTACTGGGCCTTCAGGCGCGCCATCAACTGCATCATCTCCTGGTGAAAGCCGTCCAGAAAACGGAGTTGATAAAAATCATTCACCACGGACTCGAGCCGCGTGCGGTCGCATGACGGATCGCGCGCACCGAGGTCGGCGCCCACGGACACCGTGAGAAATTGAATGGCGGCCTCGAAGTCTCCCGCGCCAATCAATTTCTTGAGCGTGACGAAGGCCTCGCCCACGTTGTGATAATCCACCACGGTCGCGCAGTACATCTGGCGCAACTGGCCGAAGCTCCCGAGCCCCTTGTCCACAAACGGCGCCGCGCCTTCGGAGATATTGCGGCCGGCCTTGATCTGCGGGCCGGACTCGCGCTCCAGTTGCTCCATAGCCTTGTCGAGGGCCTTGGTTGCCTCCTCCTTGCCGTCCTCTTTCAATACCTCGCGCGCAAACTTCATCGCGGTGTATTGCTGCGCGGGCTCCTCAAAACATTGCTGGGCCACCGCGCGGACGACCTCGTGGTCGAGGTTGGTCATGGCCTCGATGCGCACCTGCAACATGCGCAGGTAGCGAAAGTGCTTCCGGTTGCGCTCCATGTCCGGCAGCCGCCGCACTTCGAGCACGGCCCGCTGGGTGACTTTTTGCGAGCGCTCGGCCTTGCCCTCCGCCTTGCACGAACGCACGCGCTGGGGCCGCGACGGCGCGGATTCGCCGCCCACTTTCCCGCTGCCCGCCTTTTGCGGGGTGGTCGGGCTCAGGCGCAACGCCTGCCCGGCTATCCGGGCGGCCATCCCCTGCCGCGCTGCCGCTTCGGCGAGCCCGGCGGGAGCCATCCCCCCGCGCATCGGTACATCCAGGCGGTGATCCATGGCGACGCGGGCCTAGGGTTTAAAAATGTGCGGCATGGGCACCGGCGCCGACGACGCGCCGGGCGCCGCATTCGGGCCCGGCGGATATTTCGGAATACTGTAAAAGGGCTTGGGCGTCAGCACGGGATCCGGCTCCGCCGTGGGAATGAGCAACTTGAAATCCTGGGCGTTTTGGTTCGCGGCATTCAGTTCCACAATACGCGGCGTGATGAGGTAAGCGCGTTCCACCTGGCTATGTTCCGTGGTCGAGGTCTTGAACAAATACCCCAGCACCGGCACGTCCTTCAGCCAGGGCACGCCGGTCTCCGACGCCTTCTCCGTCGAACGGTAAATGCCGCCGATGAGGAGGCTTTGGCCTTCCAGAATGACCGCCTGCGTGTTGATGAAATTCTCCGTGGTCTGCGGAATGCCCTGCACCGAAGAGCCCTGGCCTTGCACCGCCCCGTCCCGGATGGTGACCAGCAATTTGATTTTCTGCTGGTCGTTCTCGAGAATGATTTGCGGCGTGACGCGCAGCGCCAGCCCGGTCGTCACTTCATATAAACTGGAATTAAAGGTGCCGGGCACGGAAACATAAAAGCTGCTGTCCTGCGAAATCACCGCGCCCATGTTGTCAAACGTCATGATGGCGGGCTGCGACACGATGCGGGCGTTGCCCAAGCCCACCTGCGCCTGGATGTTGGCCAGCACTTTCAAATCGCCGAGCACGAGGGAGGTCGAGGCGGTGACCTGGTTATCCGGAATGCCCGTGCCCGCGGGGCGCAGCGTGCCGGTACTGCCGGCATAGCCCACGCTGACTTGCTGCAAACCCAGGCTCGTCTGCGCCGCGCTGTTCAAGTCCACAATCACCGCCGTGATGGCAATGACGCGCACGGGTTTGTCGAATTCCTTGATCAAATCCTCGTAAAGGGGCATGGCGGCCTGCCGGTCCTTGATGATGACGGCGTTGCGGCGCACATCGGCGGTGACGGAGGAGGTGATTTGCGATGTCACCGTGCTGGCCGCGCCGGAGGCGGACGCACTGGCGTCGCTCTTGCCCGCGGGTGCGGCGGCCGGCTTGGCACCCAGGCCGGAAGGCGCAACGGCCTCCGCACTGATGGGCTTCATCGACTGCGGCTGGCTCTCGCTGGAACTCAGCGAGCCGCTGCTCCCGCCGACGGTGGAGTTGGACATGATTTGGGCGATGAGCGTCGCGACGCCCGGCACCTTGAGGCTGGTCTGGCCGTAGCCGAATTCCAAATCGTAAGCCCACGCATAGGTCAGCGGAAACGAACGGATGCTCGTGCGGTCGGCCAGGGTGATCGGCGTGGCCTTGGCGAGGGACTGGCTCAAATCATCCACCAACTGCAAAAAGCGCGGCGGCCCGGAAATCATCAAGAGATTGTTGTTTTTCTCGACCTTGGCCTGGATGGTCGGGTTGAGCAACCCGAGGCCCTGGATCATCTCCAGCAATTGCGAGACCTCGTACCGATCGCTGATGAACACGCGGGTGACGACCTTGTCCTGGCTGCTGACCCAGATCGTGTGCCCGTCGTTGTACCACACAAAATCATAAACTCCGGCCATGTCGTTGAGCACCTTTTCCAGCGGCACATTCGAGAAATCGCCGTTGACGACGCCCTTGAGGTCCGCGTCCACCACGACGGGAAAGCCCTGCAACTGGCCGAGGCTTTTCAAAAAGGCCGGGAGCGGCTGCTTGTCCGCGTGCAACGACCAACTGGGCGCGCCCGCCGCCGCCGGCGTGGAGGCGGGAGCGTCGGCGGCGCCGGCAGCCAAACCGGCGGCCAGCAGCCAGCCCAAGGTGAGCAAAGAGCGCCTCATGGCCGGGCAAAACGCCAGCGGCCTTGGTTCCACGGTTCGGGCCCGGCCGGAGCGGAAGCGGCCGTGCTTTCGAGGAGATGCTGTACCCACAGCTTCAACTCATGCAGAAAGCCGTTGGCAAAATCAAGCACGGTCATCTCGTCCAAGGGTTCAAGCGGCAACCGGGCGTAGAGGAGCAACTCGCGGGTGGCGGCGTCAAAGGTCAGGCCGGAGCGGCTTTTCCCACACCCGTCGAGGGAGAAACGCAGCATCTTTTCCAGTTCGTCGGCATCCAGTTCATCGCCGGTTTCCGCCGCGGCCACCCGGCCGCTCAAGATGACGCCATTGTCCCGCGCGGGACTGAACGCCAACTCGTACAATCCGTCCACCGTGAATTGATGCCGCCCCTGCGCGTCCGCCGGGGGCACCGCACCCCATTCGCAGACGCGAAAAAAATCGCGGACATATTCGCTCAAGAGCATGGCAAAAAGGGTGGCTGGAGGCGGATTCGCGTCAAACGATGCGGCCGGAGTTGGCCATTTGCGCGAGCGCTTGGTTATAGCTGAGGGCGGCCTGGGTAAGTGAGGAATGGGCCTCCCCGGTCTGCTGCAAGACCGCCTGAAAGGCAGTGTCGAGCAGGGCCTGGCTGGAAGCTTGCAACTTGGCCATGGCACCTTCGCGGGTGGCCTCGGAATTCATGATGCCGCCCCCCGAATCCGCGCCCTTTTGTGCGGAGTCGAGCACCGTGGCGATGGCCCGCTGGCTTTGCTCGACCTTGAAATACTCACGCAATTTGCCGTCGCGTTGCGTGGAAAGCTCTTCGGCAATCGCGGTTCGTTGGGCGAGTTCTTCCCGGCTCGGCGGCGTCGGGCCGGTGCCTTCCGGCTGGGTTCCGCCCGTGCCCCCTTCGGGTTGAGTCCGGCTGGTGCCTCCTTCGGGCGGCGGGGTGCCACCGGTGCGCGGCGGCGTACCCTCGGTGCGGCTCATGCCTTCGACCATGGTGCCTTCCGGCCGGGTAGTCGTGCGCGAGGTGGACATGTCGTGCATTTCAATATCGGTGCCCGAGCCGCCACGTCCGCCACTGCCGCCCACTCGGGATAAAGAGCGGCCGGCGCCCTCATCGGTGGTGGGTGTGGGCGAGTCAACAGTGGGCGAGCGTCCTCCCGGAGGGGTGCCAGGAGGCGTGCCCGGCGGAGTGCCCGGGGTGCCGCCGGTCATCACTTCCAGCTTTTTCGCGCCGAGTGCATCCACTTCCTTGCTCAAGGCGGTCATTTTGCCCAAGCCTTTGAATTGCACGGCGGCGGAGGACAGGCCCATCACCACCCCCACCACCCCGCTGACCACGGCGGCAGCGAGCTGCTTGTCGGCCTGCTTCATCGTGGAGTCGTATTCGCCCTTCATCAAATCCGATTTCGCCTGGCCCATGGTCAACTGCAATTTCGAGCGCTGTTCATTCAGTTTTTGAATAAGCCGCAGCAGCATAGTGACGACATCCTCGCCGGCATCGTTCTTGGCGTTGGGATTGTAGCTGCCCCGGGATTCCTCGACCACCGGCTTGTTTTCCAGCACCAGGCGGCCACCGCTGAAATGCACCCGCACCATGTCCGTGGAGTTCATCAGCACGACGCTGTCGCCCTCGACCCGCACGTCCGAGCCGGGAAATTGCGACTTGAGCTTGCCGGCCATTTCGCGCGGCGTGAGTCCGGTGGGAATGAAAGGAGCGGAGGTGGAGATGGGGCCCATGGTGAAGGGAGAGGTTGAAGTATTAGACGGACTGGGAAAGGGCGCGGGAGGAATGCATGGACTGCAATACCTGCGAGTAGGACTCCATGATGGCGAGCGCGGAATCCGTGACAGCTTTCATCGTTTCCATCGTGTGCTCGGCCAGTTTGAGGGAAAAGTCCTGGTCGCGATTCGCCAAATTTGCCCGCGCCTGCAGGCCGGTGCCCTCGGATTCGCGGACCCCCGCATAAGCGCTCACGCTGGCGGAGCTGGCGCCCGCCAGCCCGGTGACCGCGCCGACGCCCTTGCCCACGAGCGTCAACCGGCGGCCCATGGATTCGGCGAGTTCGCGGTTCGCCGCGCTCAGGGCTTCCTTGGTCGCCTCTTTCGCGGCCTCCTGGGTGGACTGCTTGACCACCTCCTTGGTGACTTCCGTGCTGGTCTGTTTAACGGTTTCCGTGACCACTTTTTGCGTCGTTTCCAGAGCTTTCTTGGTCGCTTCCTCGGTAACTTTCGCAGCCGTCTGGGCGGCCGTCTGCGCCGCAGTTTTGGCCGCGGCGGCAACCACCCCCACGCCCAGGGCGGCGACGGAGACTGCGATGGTCATGACATCCCAGGCGATTTTCATGCCCGGAGCGGACTTCTCCATGGCGTCCACCGCCGGGGTGGCTGAAACAACCGACATCAACATCCCAATGCCTGCGATGACTGCGGCAATCAGGGGCGCCGCCGCACCGCCGCTGGCCACGGCCGCCGCGATCGACGCCGCCAGCACGACCACCGAAACCACAATCGCCAGCACCTTCACCAGCACCTCCAGCACTTTCATGATCGGCTTCAAATTCATCGCCTCGGTCATTTTCTTCAAGGCTTCGGCCGCATCGGTTTGTTGATTGCGGGCGGAAGTGAGGACCATTTCCTTGGCAGCGCGGGCGATGACATCCGTCGTCGTCGCGGTGTTCCAGGCCTCGAGAAAAGCGATGTCGATGATTTCCGAGCCGCCCGTCTTGCCGCGCTGGCCACCCTGCCCCTGGCCTTCGCCGCCCGACCCGCCGGAGCCACCGCCCCGCGCATCTTCCACCGGGGGTTTGCCGGTTTGAATGGTCACCTTCACCATTCCGCCCGGCTCGCCCGGGCGCGTCTCCGTGGTTTCCAGCGTGACCGAGTCGCCAAAAAACTCCTTCAAATCCTTGAGCTTTTTGTCCATCTCCCGGCGATGGTCGGGCGTCAGGACGACCCCCGGCGCCACTCCCGGCATGTGCAATTGGATTTCCTGGCCCATGGTGGAAAAGAATTAGCGGCCGGCCGGCGTGGCGCGGGAATGTTCGAGGACGGCGAGCAATTTGGCGGCCTTGTCGCGCACGGCCTGGTGGCGCGGGTCGCCGGCGCCGATGTCGGCCACGCCGCGCAGGGCATCCTTGGCGCGCTCCAATTCGCCCTGGGCCATCAGGCAGGTGGCGATCTCCAGCAAGTTGGCGGGGTTGGTGGGCTCCAAAATCAAGCCCATGGCGTAGCCCTCCATCGCGCCGGTCAAATTTCCCCGCATCTGGCGGGTGGCCGCCAGCGTGCGCCAGAAACGCGGTTGCGAGGTATCGAGCAGGCAGCACAACTGCAGGAGCGGCTCAGCCTTGTCATACTTGTCGGCCCGGTAGAACTGCACGCCGAGGTCGTACACGCCCTCAAGCTGCTGGTCGGTGACGTTGTTGAGCGTTTTTAACTGGCCGCCCTGGCCAAAAAACAAAAGCGCGACATCGCGCAATTCCTGATCGGCGAGCAATTCCTCGACGGTGAGCTTCGCGGGGGCTGCAGTAGGCATGGCGGGGAGTGGAGAAGGGGGGAAATTAGTCGTTGCCGGCGATGCGCGTCAGGCCCGAGGCCATTTGCTCGAGGCCCTTGATCAACTGGCCGGAAAACGTCTGCCAGTTGGAAATATTGATCTGCATGTCGCTGCTGAGCGATTTTATGTTCGTTTGAATGGCGCTGATGTCCGTCTGCAATTGCTGGGAGACGGACTGCCACTGGTCCTTCGAGAAGCCCGAGCCGCCCTTGCCGGAATCCGTGCTCGGCGCGGTGAGGGACATGTCGACCTTGATGGTGACATCGCCATGGGTGACCGTGAGGCTTTTCATTTCCGCCGCCAGCTTCTTGATTTCCTCGGCCGCGTCGGCCCCGCCGCGCTTGTTGTCCTTGTCGCCCGAGATGTTGGCGGCATTTTTGGAGGCTTCGGACATGCGCTTGCCGAGGTCCTCGACCTTCTTGTTGAGTTCGTCGAGGCAGTCGCGCATGTCCTTGAGCTGCTGCGTCACCCGGTCGGACACTTTGATAAAGGCAATTACGATATCTGACTGGGTGGCGTGGACGACCGGCGTGCCGGTGGAGGTCATTGGCCCCGGCCCGCCTAACGGCGTTTGCCCCTTCTTGTTGGGATCTTCCTCCCGCAGGGCGCGGTCCGTGTTGGACAGGAGGCGGTCGTAAGCCTGCAAAACGTTGGGATTCAAGTTAACACTCATGGTCGGGTAGGTTAAGATTGGCTCCGGCCCAGTCGCCGGGTGGTCATGGGAGAGGAGGAAAGCAGGATTTATTCCGACGCCGGGCGGGCGTTTTAGACGCGGTTGATCAGGTGCGGGCTGGCCTGGCGCGGGCGGCCTTTGGCCACGGACGCAACCTCGGGCAGGTGGCGCTCCATCATCTGTGTGCACATCTCCATCAAGCGGCGCGCTTCCGCCGTATCCGGCACCGGGCCGTGCAACGTTTTCTCCGGCAACTTGCTCGCGGCCTCGAGAAAGGCCTGGTTAAAACGTTTCTGGCGGTCGATGGCGGCATCGGCGATGGCCATGGTTTGCCGGATGTCCGCGAGGAGTTGGTCCACGCCCCCCTCCACGATCGGAGCCCCCGGTTTATTCTGCACGAGCAGAATGTCATTATCACCGACATTGGACGAACTGGGAGTGGTGCTCATAGGTGGAAATGGGCTCTTGGGGAGCGTGATGGTAGTGAATGGTTTTGGGCCAGCGCAAATCCAATTTTGTAAATTTAGCCGGGGGCATCGCCTCAGGACCCTAACGGTCGCGTGAGTTCAAGCTCGACCGTTAGGCGCCGAAGGGGTGCATGACCGCGGGCTCTTCCCGCAGGCTGAGCGGCGGGCGCGGCGGCGTCCAGTGCGCGCGGGCCAGATTTTCCCGCGTGCGCTCGACCGCCCGGTCGAACAGCGCGAGATCGATATCCTCGGTGACGGCGCAAAATTCCAGGTCGCGCGTGGGGCACTTGGTTTTGCGCGGCAAAAAGGAGGTGTGCCCGCACGGCCGGTTGGCGCAGAACCCGCTGCCATAGATAAACGCCGGCACCCGGTAGCCCCAGGCCATGTGCTGCGGCGGCGTCGGCCCCAAAATGCCCACCGCCGGCCGGCGAAAGGCTTCGCCTAAATGGATGCCGAGCGTATCCGGCGACACAATCAATTCCGCCTGCGCCCCCAGCGTGAAAACATCCAGCGCGCTCAATTTGCCGAAAAAAGTGCGCACGCCGGGCAATTTCGCGAGTTCGGCGTTGTGCTCCTCCGTGTCCACCAAATAGACCGGCCGGCCGTAGTGAGCCAAAAGGTGCTGCATGAGCTTGAGCCGGGACGCCGGCGAAAGGGTGCGCGTGCGGCTGGTGCTGTTGGCTTGAAAAAAGATAAAAGGTTCGGACGGCACGCCGATACGCCGGAAAAAAGCCTTGGGCGGATCGAGCACGGCCGGCGGGGCAAACTCCCCCCAATCGGGCAAACCGTCGAAGACCATGCCGCAACTTTGGTAGAGCCAGCTCACCATGCTTCGGTTCATGGCCCAGCTTTTGATGCCGCCGCCCCGGTCCAGCGGAAATTGCAGGCCCGGCAGTTTGTACGTGGTGGCCAGAAATTCCTTTTCCGGCACATTTTGCAGGCACAACTCAATGGCCTGCGGCAGGAACGCCCGATACAGCGGCTGCGAAATTTCGGACACGCCGACGCGCACCTGCCCGCGCCGTTGCGCCCGCCAGCGGTACCAGTCGCGGACGAAAGAAATCAGCCAAATCGAATCGCCCAGCGCCACCTTGAAAGTCCCGGTCAGCAGCAGGACGGAGTCGTCCGGCTTGATCGTTTCCCCGGCGTAAAACGGCACATCGGGCTCCGGCCGCAATTTCTGGACGTGGCGCAGCGACGCTCCCAACGGCTGGCCCCAGGAATAAAACTTCTCACCATCGCTGAGGAAGGAATGGAACATGGCCGCGCGGATGCGCCCCCCGTTAAAGCCCGAGGGCCGCGCGGCAGTCAAGCGCGTCTGGCGCCGGGCAACGGCACGGCTTGGCGGCCGCCCCATTTTCGGCGCGCGGCGTTTTAGCCCGCGCAAAAGATGATTGCCCGAGTAAACGGAGCGCGGGCTAAAGTGCCGCGCTCCAAAAATGGACCAAGGCTTTCATACTGTACCACGACACTGCCAATAACTGTCCACCCGCGACGCCAGCCGCCGTATGAGGTTGGAAAGCTATCGACCTAGCAAGTCGGATCATTTCTCACGACCCAAGCCATCAAGTGGGACAGGCGCAACCTGACCCCTTTTTGGCACTTCGCGCCAGCAGGCGCACCGCCGCGCCGTCCGTGAGGGCTGTTAATTTTGATTTTCAATGACCGGTGCTAGCTGGCGGCTGGTGCCTTGCGCGTGCGTCATTGAGCAACTTATTGGCTTGGTCGCTTGGCAGGTGTGCCGTGTGCGCTAGTGTGTCACGTGGGTCGTCCTCAGCAATCTTGGTCGGCCGGGAGGTCAGTTTATCCTGATAAAAAGTAAGAAAGAATCCGTAACTACTTCCGTGCTGCCTGATATTTTCCCAGTCCTGCTTGCCTTCGTCTTCCGAGGGAACATCAGCATACATCCACACATAGTCGTTATCAATGTTTTCAGGCGAACCGATGCTTACGCGAATTTGGTCTTTTGTCATCCCTTCTTTCAGGCCGCCGAGATATTCGATGTGCTTAAACACATAATCAAGCCGCTCCTTCCCTTGAAGCTGAGCCGGATTTTTGCTGCAACCGGCAAGCAGAACTAAAAACAAAACTGAGATGAGATAATTCATTGGCTTGCGGGAGGTGGAGCATTCGGGTCTAGGAAAAGCACAAAGAGGCCAGCTTGAACCTTTCGACCTAAGTATTTCGAGGCAGGCTTTGGGTTAGGGGTGGCGGAGGGCGGTAAGGCCAATTTGCTGACGGAGCCGGGGCTGGTCGAGCCGAATTGCGGGGCCACGAAAGCGGCGCCGCGGGCCTTAAACCCGACCCCGGCCCGGCGCTACGCCCAATCGCCGGGGGCAATTTCACCAACGGCTTGATAATTGTTGTTGCCTCAAGTATTCCGCCGCCGCTAATTGTACACTCCCGTCTGGGAACTGCGATGGCTACAGGCAAGGAAACCGAGGGCGCTCCCCTCATTCTCAAGGTACTCTCTGGCGTCCACTTGGGAGCGGAGATTGAGTTGGGCGTGGAGCCGCTGGCGGTGGGGCGGGACCCCGGCGGGGACATCGTTTTGGAGGACCGCCTGCTGGCCGACAAACACCTGGAATTGCGCCGCGCCGGCGCGCAGGTGGAGGCCCGCATCCTGGCCGAGCCGAGCGCCCTCGACGGCCAGCCGCTCGGGCCGGGCACCCATACTATTCCCCTTTATAAAGTATTAACCGTGGGCTCGACCCATCTGGCCTTTGGCGCGCGCGACGCCGCGTGGCCGGTGCTGCATTTTCCCGAGGAAACCCTGATTGAATCCGCCAAGGCCCGGCCCGCGCTCGCGGCCGCCGCCAAGGCTGCGCCGCCGGCGAAACGCCGTCCCGGCTGGGGCCTGGCCGCGGCCTGTGTCGTGGTGGCGCTGGGCTTGCTGGGGGCCGCGGGTTACGGTTTCGCCACGACGGGGCTCAAGCCCGAGCGGTCCGTCGCCGACGAGGAAGCGGACCTCAAGGCGGCGCTCAACCAGTTCAAGGACCGGGGCGATTTAAGTTACCACACCAACCAGCACGTCTTTCAAATCATTGGCCGCGTGCCGGACGACCAGACGCTGAAGGATCTGCGCAACACCCTGAATTCGCTCTGCCTGCGCCTGCGCTTCAATGTGCAAAGCTGGGAAGCCATGGTCAATAGTTGCCGGAGTGTCATCCAGCTTTACAATGTGGACATGACGGCCGAACCCGTGGGCATGGAGCGCATCCGTTTGCGCGGTTACTCGCCCACCGTCGCCGGCCTGAACGGCGTGGTCGCCAACATCCAAACCCTGCTGCCGCGCACCGACGCCTTGCAGGTGGACGTCGGCGTCGGCGAAACCACCGCGCAGACCATTCGCGATCTTTTGCGGGAATATTCCCTGTCGCCTTATCTCAAAGTATCCGTGCAAGCGGACAAAGTAACTGTGGCCGGACTCCTGCCCCGCGACGCCGCCGACCCGTGGGCGCGGTTGCAAAGCACCCTGCGGGCGCGCCAGCCCCAAACGCCGTTAGACCTTACGGGCGTGCAGTTGGTGGACGAATCCCGCTTGCAAAATCAAATCCTCGGTGGCCAGATTGTGGCCCTGCGCTCCGGCGACCTGGCCTGGGTGCGGCTCAACAACGACAACGTCCTCCACGCTGGCTCGGCGCTTGCTGAGGGATGGGTGTTGTCGGACATCACCCCGACCGCCGTGCGCGTGCGCCAGGGCGACGTGCAACTCCAATTCAACCTTTCCCCCCCATGAACTCCGTGCCCCCAGCTTCCGACGAAGCGTTCACGCTCTGCGAAATGCAGACCAAGCTCAACGCCGATGAAAAGGGTCAGTACAGCGACGAGCTGCGCGCATTTTTCGAACTGTCCTACAATCAGGTCAAGGCCAAGGTTGACGCCGGCCTCGCCCCCGATGAATTCGACAAACACCAGAAGCTGCTCGAAGCCACGGCGCTCGCCGCCGGCATCGTGGACAGCTATTGGAAAATCCTTTATGGTCGCGACTAATCCGCGGCCGTAATCCACCCCGCCCGTCCAACCTCCAATCACACACTACCATGGCTAATGTATCCTTCTCCGAGATGGCGTCGAAATTCGGCGAACTCATCCAGCAGAAAACCGACAGCGTCTATAACAAGATGACGTCGATGACCGGCTCGACGATGACGGCCTCCCAAAGCGCCGAAATCACCGCGTCCGTCAATGAATTGGGCATCGTGACCCAGCAGCTCATGAACGCGCAGAAGACCTACAAAGGCGTCTTCGACAAGATCAACCGCACGGTGGACTAAGCGCCGCTGCGGCCCTCCCGCCCGCCTTCCTTCCTTAACCATACCCGCCCATGCCCTCAGCTAATGTATCCTTCTCGCAGATGGCGTCGAAGTTCGGCGAGCTCATCCAGTCCAAAACCGACAGCGTCTATAACAAGATGACGTCGATGACCGGCTCGACGATGACGGCGTCCCAAAGCGCCGAAATCACCGCCGCCGTCAACGAGCTCGGCATTGTGACCCAGCAGTTGATGAACGCCCAGAAGACCTACAAGGGGGTCTTCGACAAAATCAACCGCACGGTGGACTAGTCCGCCGTTTCCCGCCACCTCCACCTCCTTCGTCCTCATTCCATGGAAGCCCCCGACATCCTGCTCCAGCGGCTCGCCGAAGCCGGCGCCATTGCGGTTTATACCAACTGCAACACCGAAGCCGCCAAAATCTACGAGGCCATCGCCGCGTGGAAACCCAACGCCGCCGTGGCCTACTTGGGCCTGGCCATGAATTATCAGGCCAAGGGCGACATGGATGGCGCCATCAAGGTGCTCGAACAGGCCGTCGCCGGAGCCGGGGCGAATCCGAAGAAGGACCTGCTGAAAAGTGTCCTTGCCCTGTATCTCAGGATTGCGGGCCAATCGGCCCGCAGCGACCAGATACGGGACGAGATCCTCCAAAGCAGCAAGGACCCGGAGGCGCTTGCACTCGTTCAGGACTTCCGCTAAATTAATCCCCAGCCGCCCGCTGTGTCGCTGCCGGTTAGGCCGGGAGCGGTGGACGCGTGCGGCCCAACCCACTACCACCATGGATATGAAAATTGGCGAGAGCCTGTCCAAGGTCGTGACCGATGTGGCCACGAAGGGAGGAGGGTCATCGCACGGAGCCGGGGCGGGCGGGCTGGACTTGGGGCACCAGGCCAAGTCCCAGGACATCGCCACGTTTCAAAGCGCCATGGGCCAGGGCCCCGGCGGAGTGGGCCAAATGGCGCCCGCGGGCGCGGCGGGCGGGCCCGACGGCGCCCAAAAGGCGGCCACGAACATGCTCACCAACATGCAAAAGCAGGTGGATCAGCCCCATCAGCAGCTCCACCAGCAGCTCATGGAACTGACGCAGAAGAAGGAAATCACCGCCGCGGACATGGCCATTGTGAACGCCAAGGTCATGGAATTGGGCATCGTGACGCAGACGCAGATGAACGTCGTTAAAAAAACCAATCAAAATATGCAGACATTCCTGAAAAATCAGGGATAATGGCCGCCATGTCCACCCGCTCGCGCTCATTCGTGCTCGCTGTCGCCCTCTTCTGCCTGGCGTTGCTGAGCGGTTGCCAGGAAAAGGTCGCGCTTTACACCAACCTGCCGGAGAGCCAGGTCAACCTCATGATGGCGCTGCTTGTGCGCATGGGCGTGCCGTGCGAAAAGACCGCCGGCGCCGAAGGCCAGTTTACTCTGTTAGTGGACCACAAGGATTTCCCGGCGGCCATCAACGTGCTCAATTTTTTCGGCTATCCCATGAACCATTCGACGGCGCTCGCCGATTTGGTGAAGAACCAGGGCCTCATTTCCTCGCCCGGCGCGGAGGCCATGCGGCACAATTTTGCGCTCGCGGACGAATTGGGTAAAACCATCGAGCGCGTCAACGGCATCGTCTCCGCGCAGGTGTTCATCGTCCTGGGCGCGAGCGACGATCCAACGGCGACCCGCGTTTCGTCCGCCTCCGTGTTCATCAAATACCGCGAAGGCCACCCGATTGAAAAGGAAGTGCCCAAAATCAAGGACCTCGTGCTCAATAGCGTCCTGGGGCTGGAAGCCGACAAGATTACCGTGGTCACTTTCGGCACGAACGAATGGGATTACACCGACTTTTCCGGTATCACGGGCTACGATCCGGCTTCGGCGGCCACGCCGATGGATTGGCCGTCCTGGGCCGCGCCCATCGCCGCCCTCGGCATTGCCGTGGCGGGCTTCGGCGGCGTGGCCGCGTGGCGCACCGTGCGCGGACGGGCCGCCGCCAAGCGGGAGGGCGCCCATGCCGCATGATATCACACCGCCGTGGCCGTGGGCGCCGTCGCCCGCCTGGGTTGGCCGCATTCTCGCGCTGAACTTCGATCCGCTTTCCTTCGCGCACGCCGGCCACTGGCGCCAATTCGTGGATCCCGCGCTCGCGGCGAAGCTCCGCGGCCAGCCTCGCGTGCGCGCAAACTTTTTGCGCTGGCTGCGCGCCCGCCTCGGGCTGCCGGAGGAGTATTGTTACGACTTTGCCGAACCCGCGCGCCGGCTCGCGCTGTTGGAGACGGCGGACTTGCGCCGGCTCCTGCGGTTGGCCGCCCTCACGCTGGCCGCGCCGGTTTTACGCCGCTTGGTGCGGCCCAGCGAACGCGCCCAACTCCAAGCCCAGCTTGGTGACGAGGCCTGGCACTTCGTCCTGCAACGCGCCCCGCTGTACCATTGGCCGGAAAGCCTGCCGCGCCCCGAAATTAATTTGGCCAATCTCGCCCACGACATGTCGGCCGCGGAAGACCGTTTGCTCGCGGCCGCCACCCACCACTACCCCGCTCCCCTCGCCCGCCGCCTGCAATTGCGTTTTCCGCCCGCCGAACACCAAACCGCACCCGCCACCGAGCCCAGCGCGGACGAGCACGCCGCCGCCTGCCACCTGCTCGCCACCCTCGCCCCGCGCGAAATCAATCCCGAGTTGCAACCATGCTTCGCCTGACCCGTGACGCCCTGACTGTCCGGCCCGCCGGCCCCATCATCAAGGCGGCGGATTATTCCGTTTTGGTCGAAGCCCTCGACGTGCTCGCGCGCGCCCAGGCGGAGGCCGCCGCCCTCGCCACCGAGAGCAAGACCGCGTTTGCCGCCGAAAAAAAACGCGGCTACGAGGAAGGCCTGGCCGAAGGCAAAAAAGCGGCGGCGGTGGACGTGTTCGAGCGCCTTGAACAAGGCATTCAATTTTATCAACACCTCCAGGGCAGCATTGTGGACCTGGTGCTGCAGGGCGTCGAATCCATCGTCGGCGAATGCGACCGGGAAAAACTGCTCCAGACCAACCTCGACCGCGTGCTCAAGCTCGCGCGCGGGCAGACTTTCGTCACTTTCAAAGTGGCGCCGGAGCAGGTGGCGCAAGTGAAGGCCAAACTCGAGGAACTGCTCGCCCACTCGCCCACCTTGGAGCATTTTGAAGTCAAGGCCGACCGGGACATCGCACCCGGCGGCTGCATCATGGTTTCCGAAGTCGGCGTTGTGGACGCGACACTCGAAACCCAACTGCAATCCCTGCGCGACGCGCTGAAGCAAACCTCGCTCTGAGTTGCCCGCCCTTCCTCCATGGACACCCTGCTCAACGGCACTTCGGCCAGCGAATTGGCCGGACTTTTCCGCGAGGCCATCGCCACGTCGCGCACGGTGCAGGTGCGCGGCAAGGTCTTGCAGGTGCAGGGCACCATTATTCGCGCCTCGGTGCCCGAGGTAAAAGTCGGCGAGTTGTGCCGCCTGCGCAATCCCGAGGGACCGGAATTGCTCACCGAGGTCGTGGGCCTCTCGCCCAATGCCGCGCTCCTGTGTCCGCTCGGCGAATTGCGCGGCCTTTCCTCCGCCACCGAAGTCATTCCCACCGGCGATTCCCTGCGCGTGGCCGTCGGCCCGGCTCTGCTCGGGCGCATTCTCGACGGCTTGGGCCGGCCGATTGACACCGCCACGCGCGGCCCGCTGATTTCGACGGGCTTTTATCCCGTCAATGCGGCGCCGCCCGACCCGCTCACCCGACCCATCATTTCCAAGCCGCTTGCCCTCGGCCTGCGCGCGCTGGACGGCTTGCTTACTTGCGGAGATGGGCAGCGCCTCGGCATTTTCGCCCCCGCGGGCGCGGGCAAGAGCACGCTGCTCGCCCAAATCATTCGCAATTGCGAAGCAGAGGTCACCGTGCTGGCGCTCATCGGCGAACGTGGCCGCGAGGTGCGGGAATACATCGAGCACGACCTCGGCCCCGAGGGCATGAAAAAAACCGTCGTGGTCGTCGCCACGTCCGACCGGCCTGCGATGGAGCGCCTCAAGGCCGCGTACGTCGCCACCGCCGTGGCCGAATATTTCCGCGACCAGGGCAAACGCGTGATGCTACTCATGGATTCGGTCACGCGTTTCGCCCGCGCCCAGCGCGAAATCGGCCTGGCCGCCGGCGAACCGCCGACGCGCCGCGGCTTTCCGCCCTCCGTCTTTGCCGAATTGCCGCGCCTGATGGAACGCGCCGGCACTGCGCCGGGCGGCTCCATCACCGCGCTTTACACTGTGCTCGTCGAGGGCGACGACATGACCGAGCCCGTGGCCGACGAAACCCGCTCCATCCTCGACGGCCACATCATCCTTTCGCGCAAGCTCGCCTCCGCCAATAACTATCCGGCGATTGACGTGCTGCGCAGCGTCAGCCGCGTGATGAACGCGCTCGTCACCAAGGAGCATCTGCAAAACGCCCAGCGCTTGCGCGAATTGATGTCGAAACACGAGGACATCGAATTGCTGCTGCGCATCGGCGAATACAAGTCCGGTGCCGATGCCGATGCCGACGAGGCTGTGAAAAAGCAGGACGCCATCGGCGCGTTTCTGCGCCAGGGATTGGCCGAAACTTCCACCTTTGCCGAGACCGTCAAAAAACTCGCCGAACTCACCCGCAAATCATGAGTTACCTACTCGAGGGACTGCTGCGGTTGCGCCGCAACCGCGAGGATCGCGCCCAGCGCGAGCTCAGCCAAGCCCGCGCGGCCCTGGCCACCGCGGCACGCGCGCTCGAGCAGGCGCGGCAGGTGCTTTCGGATTATCGACAATGGCGGCCACGGGAAGAAAACCGGCTCTGGCAGATGGTCATCGGCCACGACGTGCGGCGCACCGACCTCGACGACCATCAGCGCCGCCTGCAAACCGTCGCCAGTGGCGAACACGAGCGCGAAGAAAAATGCGCGCAGGGCGAAACTGCCCTGCAAGCCGCCCAAAAACTCGCCGAGGAGCGCCGCCAAACCTGGGTGCGCGCTTTGCGCAACGTGCAAAAACTCGAGGAACACAAGGAAATGGAACTGGCGCGCGAGGCCAAGGAAGCCGAGAATCGCCTCGAAAGCGAACTCGAGGACTCCCGCCATTTCGTTCCCGCCGAAGCTCTCCTTTAATCACTCACCACCATGGACAAAATCACTGGATACCAGTCCGGCCAGACCGCGCCCGGATCGGAAGAAAATAAAAAGGCCGGCGTCAAAAGCCCGGCCAAACCCGACGATTTGCAAAAGTGGCAGGCCGCTTATGAACAAAAGCAAAAGGACGCCGGTCGCGCCGGCAGCGAGGGCAAAGGCACCCGCGCGGGCGGCTTGTCCCGCGACCCGGCCAAGCGCGAAGACATGAAAGTGCTCAAGGAACTCACTGAGGAAGTGGTGCAGACTCCGCGCGGGCTCGACGACCTCGCGCCCGACGCCACCGGCAAGGCGCCCGTGAAGCCGGGCGACCCCACCCGCAAGGACCCGGAGAAACCTTCGGAGGGCGAGGGCGGCGCCACGGCCACCGACCTAATCATGGCCGCGCCGATGCAGTATTTTGTCACGCCGGTTCCGCTGCGCCTCATGGAGTACACCGACCCTTCGCGGGCCGCCTCCTATATGCAGGACGAAAAGAAAACGGAGGGCGCGGCGGCCTCGGCCGCCGACCTCGGCGAAGGACGCTTCTCGCCGGAAGCCCGCCTGGCCAGCGACAAGAAGGAAATGGAAAAGGACGCCGAGGTTTTTGGCGTCGCCATGCTCCAGCAATTGAACCAGGCCGCCGGTACGCCGCTTATTCCGGAATTGGCGCAGACCCAACCGGTGCCGGGCAAGGATCTGCAGGAACTCGTCGAACGCCTCGTCGAGCGCATGATGGTCACGGACACTTCCCTCGGGCAAAAGCCCGAAATCGTCCTGAAACTGGATTCCAAATTCTTAAACGGCGCGGAGCTGTCGATTCGGATGGAGGACAACCAACTCGTGGTCAGCCTGCGCAGCGGCGATCCCAAGGACCTCGCGTCGCTGAAAAAATTTGCGGGCGACATGCAGCACAGCGTGGAAGGCCAGTTGACCAAAGGCTTGCCCAACCTGCGCCTGCAAGTGAATGTCGAAGCCCTCCCGCGCGGATGAGGGCCGCCCGGATTTTCCAACTCCCATGAGCGAGCCGCAATCCTTGGTGCTACCCGACGCCCCGCCCGCGCTGCCGCGCGAACGAGCACTCTTTGGCGTGGCCCGCGTCCTGGCGTGGCCCGCGCCCGCGACACAATTGCGCCTCGAACGCGTGCCGGAACCCGCGGCCGCCGCGAGCGGCTGCAACCTCTGGTGCCAATGGGAAGCGGGTGGGTGGCAGGGCTATTGCGGCTGGACCGCCGAGCAATTGGCCAAACTGGCCCCCGAGGATTTGCGCGCCTTTCTCGACCCCCATCCGCCGGCGGACTTGGCGGATTTCGTCTGGCCGGCGGTGCTCGCGCCCTGGCTGGAACCGCTCGAAGCCCAGTTGGGCCGACCGGTGCGCCTCAGCGCATGGAGCAAAACTCCACCACCCCAGCCGCTCGAGGGAGTGAAAGTGAAGGTCTCGCTCACGCCTGGCGGCGAACTCGGCCTGCTCCTTTTGTTGAATGACCAAGCCTGGACGGCATTGACAGAAAGCTGGCCGCGCGTGGCCGCAGTGACTGACGCCACCGGCACCGAGGATCTCCCCTGTCCGCTGGTGCTCGAACTCGGCCGCCGCACCCTCCCGGCCTCGGCGTGGGCTGGCTTGGCCGCGGGCGACCTCGTGCTTTTGGATTGCCAGCCGGGCGCGACCGAACCTAATTACCGAGTCCGGGCCGGGGCCAACCGTTATTTCGGCGCGAAAGCCGCCGGCTCAAAAATCGAACTGCTCGCACCCATGGCCGCCGAAACTCCGCCCGCTCCCGCCCGCGCCGCCGACCACTGGGCCGACGATTTGCCCATCCAGGTGATTTTCGAGGCGGGCCGCGTGGAACTGCCGCTCAAGGAATTGCGCAGCCTCCAGGCCGGTTATTGCTTTGAGTTGCCCAAACCGCCGGGCACGTCCGTCGCACTTGTCGCCAACGGCGTGACCATCGGTGAGGGCGAATTGGTACGCCTGGGTGATGTGTTGGGCGTGAAGGTCGTGCGTCTTAAATTGCCATGAATAGCATTGAGATTCCCAGCCCGTCCAATCTGCTACTGTTGATGGTGGCCCTCGGGCTGACGCCGTTTTTCATTTTGATGGTGACTTCGTATGTGAAGCTGGTGGTGGTGATTGGTCTCGTCAAAAACGCCCTCGGCACGCAGCAAATTCCGCCGAACATGGTCGTCAACGGCCTGGCCATCGTGCTCAGCGTCTTCATCATGGCGCCGACGTTTCGCGAATCGTATAACATCTTTCAGGCTCAGGGGGTCACCAGTTGGAATGCCGAAACTTTGTTGCCGGCGGCGACCAAATCCGTGGAGCCTTTCCGACAATTTTTGCTCAAGCACACCAAGCCCAAAGACCGCGTCTTTTTCCTGCGCCACCTGCAAAAGACATGGTCGGCCGAGGCGCAAGTCGGCCTCGATGACCATCACTTGCTCGTGCTCGTGCCGGCCTTTGCCGTGGCGGAACTGACCTCGGCCTTTCAAATCGGCTTTCTGCTTTTCCTGCCCTTCATCATCATCGACCTCGTCGTCTCCAATGTACTCCTCGCCATGGGCATGATGATGGTGTCGCCGATGACCATCTCGCTGCCGTTCAAGTTGCTGCTTTTCGTGCTCGTCAACGGCTGGGCCACTTTGTTCCAAGGGGTCATTTTGACTTACCAGTAGCGCCCATGAATCTCGACAATTACGTACAGTTGACCGTGCAGGCCCTCCTGCTCGTGTTGTACCTGTCGATGCCGCCGATTCTCGTGGCCACTGTGGTGGGCGTGCTGGTGAGCCTGATGCAAGCGCTCACGCAAATTCAGGATCAGACCCTGGGCACGGCCATCAAATTGATCACGGTGACTATTACGCTCGTGGCGACCGCCTACTGGATGCGCGGCGCGCTGCTGAGCTTCGCGCTGCAAATCTTCCGCAATTTCCCGTATCTGACCTGACCCGCGGGGGCCGTCGCGAGATGGCCGGGGCTATGCCGCCGTGAATACCTTCATTCAGCTCAACGAGTGGATCATGGTGCTGACCCTGTGCACCGCCCGCTTCATGGCCTGCTACACGGCCTTCGGTCCGCTGGGTCCGCCCGTCGTCACCGGCGTCGCGCGCAATGTGCTCGTGCTCACCTTTGCCGTCGGAATGTATCCCAACCTTTGGCAGGAATTTCAGGCTCATCCAGTGTCGGGGCTCTTTGTGCTCATGCTGTTGTTCAAGGAGGTTTTCATCGGCCTCTTCATCGGCTTTTTCTGCTCGCTGATTTTTGAAATCATCCAGTGCATCGGCTCGCTGGTGGACACCCAGCGCGGCAGCAGCATGTCGTCGGTCTTCGACCCAACGCTGGGCGACCAGACCTCCGTGCTCGGCGCGCTGCTGCAACGCCTGTTCGTGGTCCTTTTTTTCGCGGGCGGATTTTTCCTCGTGTTTTTGACCGGGTTTTACGAATCGTTTCAACTCTGGCCCATCCTGAGCTTCGACCCGTGGATTCACCCGCTGTTCGGCCCGCTGATGCTGCGGGAGATGGACAGCTTCATGCGGCTCATCCTGCTCTGGTCAGCTCCGATGCTGGTGGTGATGGTGCTGGTGGATGTCGGCTTCGGATTGATCAACCGCTTCGCTCCGCAGTTGAACGTGTTTTTCCTCTCCATGCCCGTCAAAAGCGCCGGCGCGCTGTTTATGCTCATGTCACTCATCTGGCTTTACCAGGATATCATTCTGCGGTCGAAGTTCCAATTGACCCATACCTTCCAGTTGATTAAGACCATGATTCATCCGTGAGCGAATCCTCCGGCGAAAAAACTGAACTGCCCACCGAGAAACGCCTGCGCGACGCCCGCGAAAAAGGCCAGGTGGCGAAAAGCGCGGACATCGTTTCCACCGCGCTGCTGCTCGCGATTTTTCTCTATTTCTTCGTGGCGTGGCCGGGCATTCAGACGAACCTGATGGCCCTGTTTTCGCAAACGGCGGCCGTCGTGCCGTACCAGGATTTTGAGGGCACGGTGTCCGGCCTGTTCGTGTCGCTGGGCGGGCTCTACCTGCAATTGGTGATTCCGCTGATGGTCGTGGTGATTGTGGCGGCCATTGCGGGCAACGTCCTGCAATTCGGCTTTTTGTTGACGCTCAAGCCGCTCACCCCCGACCTCAACAAGCTCAGCCCGATTTCCGGCGCGAAGAAAATCTTTTCAATGAAGTCGGTCTTCAACTTGGGCATGAACCTGCTCAAGGTCTCGTTTCTCGGCACGCTGCTCTACATCGCCATCCGCGACCAATTGAACTCGCTGCTGCAGTTGCCCTACACCAGCCCGGCCGGCCTGCTCGCCTACCTGCCCACGGTGCTGCACACGCTTTTCACGTACACCATCCTGGCCTTCGTTGTGTTTGCGGCCATCGATTACGGCTACCAGCGCCACAATTACATGAAGGAATTGAAAATGACGAAGGACGAGGTCAAACGGGAATATAAGGAGCAGGAGGGCGATCCCATCATCAAGGGCAAGCGCAAGCAGCTCGCCCAGGAAATGGCCATGAACGACAGCGTCGAATACACCCGCAAGGCCAGCGTGCTGGTGACGAACCCGACCCACCTCGCCATCGCCCTCTATTACAACAAGGAGCAGGGGCAGTTGCCGTTCGTCGTCGCCAAAGGCGAAGGCGCCACCGCCCATGCGATGATCAAGGCCGCGCAGGAGGCCGGCGTGCCCATCATGCAAAACATTCCGCTCGCGCACGACCTCTTCGACAACGGCCACCTTATGGAATACGTCCCCACGGAGCTTATTCGCCCCGTGGCCGAAGTGCTCAAGTGGGTCGAGAAAGAAGGCCGCACCAAGTCAGCTTGATTTCGGCGGCGTGGACGGCGCGGAGGCTTTCAGCACCGCCGGATCGAGTTGCGCGAGCTCGCCCTCGGCATCCACGGGCCGCATGTCGAGCCGCGTAATCTGCTGCGGCGTGACTCCGAGGAAATATTCGTGGTCGCGGTAACGCACCACCAGCAGCGCCTGCCGCTGCCCGATCATCCGCTGGTGGCAAATCTTGACCTCCGTGCCCGCCACCAAGCCGCCGACCCGCTGGCCCAGCCGCCGGTACAGCCAGATGACAAACCACCCGAGTCCGCCGAGGACCAGGAGATAAATAATAATTACAGTTATCAAACTGCCGAGACTCGGAGCCAGCTCCGCCGGCAAGGGCGCGGGGCCGGCGGCCGGTTCGAGTGACGGCATGGCCGAGGGCGCCGCCGGCGTAGAGAGCACGGGAAATGGCGTATCCGGCCTGGGCGCAGGCGTCCCGGTGGTCGCGGCGGGTGTCGCCGTGCCCTCCGCGGGCGCGGGGACCGAGGCCGCCGCGGGGGCGTCGCCTACAGCGGCATGCAGCATTCGCTCCGGCACTCCGGCCAGGCTCACTCCCGCCGCGAACCAAAACAACGCGGCACGGCCAGACACGATATTCATAAAACTAGAATTTCTGTTTACCCGACTCCGGCGCAAGGCTATTTTCGCCGACGCGGGCGCGCTGCGTGCTAGGGAGTGGGCGCGGCGCCGGGAAACCATTCGGTGTGCTGGTCGCCCTGACGGCCAAGGTAGGTCACCCGTTTGCCCGTCAGAAAAGCAAAATAGCCTTGCACCCCCGCCTCCATGGCCCGGCGGGTGAAGTCGCGGTATTTCTGCCCGTGCCGCTGGCTGTCGAGGATGTTCGCGCGCAATTCCTCGGTGGAGAATCGAGCGGCCACCGGAGGCAGGCCTTCGTAATTTAGAGGAGTCACCAAGATTTCCCCGTCGGCACTGTAAAAAGTCTTTTTCATACCGACGTAATCCACATGGTAATACTCCACGCCCGCCCCGAGTAATCGCTGCACTACTTCCGGGAAGGAAAGCGTGCCCGCAAGGGTTTCGCGGGCGGTCTGGGCAATGACCGTGGTGTTCAAGGCGGTTTGACGTTTTAAGTGGATAACCCTGCCTAACTAAAGGAAAACGACGATCACCGAACAATGTAAAAGTGCCAGGCTTGTTTTCATGTGCAAAGGCTGCACCGGTTGAGGTTGTTGAGTTCGGCCGCGCGCTTCTGGACTTGCTGAAGCAAACGGGCCGTTGTATGGATGCGGCTGTGGGCATCGAACGTTATCAGCCTTTGCTGGAGGAATTGGGTCGCCGCATCAACCATCCCGGCCTCGAGGTGGACGAATTCGGCCGCTGCGTCTTGAATGTGGGCGCGGATTTTCAATTGACCCTGTATTACGACGAGCCCACCCAGGCCGTCACCGTGTTTTGTGGTCTCGCGCAATTGGCAGCCCGCGACATTGCTGCTTGGGCGCCGCATCTATTGCGCGCGAATCTTTTTTGGTCCGAGACGAGCGAGGCGACCTTGTCGCTCGACCCGGAGTCGGGTGTGGTCGTGCTGGCGCGGCGGCTGCCTGAAAATGGCCTCGATTACACCGTGTTTGAGGAGGCGTTGCTGCGCTTCATGGCGGCGGCCAAAACCTGGCATGAACGCCTGCACCAGCCGGCGCCCACTCCACCACCCACGCCGGCCGCCATGCCCGCCCGCGGGGAATGGCGCCCCCAGAATTAATTTCTACGGGAGAAATTTTGCCTCCGCGTTTTTGACCGCGGTTCATCGGATGGATTTTTGGCGGCGCTTCGGCGGCCCAGGAAGCTTTTTCACAATGCATTGGATTTGCGCCAGCACCCCGGCCCGCCAGGTTTGATCGACTGCCGTATCGGGACCCGACCAGGCCTCGCCCTGCCGCTGCAGGCTGCGGTCGTAACCGTGGTCCTGCAAAACAATGCTGACCAACTCCGCCCCGGGCAAACGACGGACCAAGTCCAGGACATTGATCGAAACCGGAGACCAACTGTGCGCCTTCGCGATGGTAAACGTGGCCTTGTGATCGGAATTGAACCGGCTCGGAAAAACGCCCTGCTCGTAGAGATCCTCGTCGGGCACGATGAGGAAAAGATGCCCGCCGGGTTTGACCAGCTTCCACCATTCGCGGAGCGCCGCGCGGGGGTTATCCATGTGCTCCAGGCAATGCGAGGAGTAAACGTAATCGAATTGCTCCCGCACATATTTCGTAATCCGGTTCGCGTCGCCTTGCCAGTGGTCAAACCGGCGCACGCGGCGGTGGACGGGATCGGGCCCGCACCCGATGTCGATCCCGCGGCCGCGCAGGATTTTTTTCTCCCGCGCGCCCCAGATTTTTTTAGTTTTGCTCGTTTCGTTCATAGCCTCGTGGCGGCGGTGTGGTGTATATCCGCCGGGCTCAAGGGCTGGCAAATAAAATGGCCTGGCCGCCGAATTATCGACGCCATTATTTCGCCGCCACCGCGCCCGTTGGAGTTGCGTCCGGGGTGGGCATCACTCAGGGTGGGTTGTTCATGAAATCCGACAAGGAACTGTACCGCCAACTGCGCGCCCTGCCGGCGGAAAAACTCTGGACGGAGGAAGTGCCGGCCTTCGACCGGGCCGCGCCGCGGGAACGCATGCAGCGGGTCGCCCTCATTCGCGCCGTGGGCGTGGCCTTTTCCGCCACCGGCAGCCCGGAACAAAAAGCGGCGGTGCGGGCGTGGTTGACGCGCCTCTTGCAGGACCCCGAGGAAAAAATCCGTCGGTATGCCATGGCGGCGCTGCCGAAAATCGGAGCGGGCACGAACGAGGAGAGCCAGCTTTTGTCGCTGCTCAAAAATCCGGCGGGCGAGCGTGAAAAAAAATCGCTGGGGCAGACGCTCGCGAAAATCGGCGGCCCCGCCACGCTCGCGGCGGTGGTCGCCCAGCCCGGGCTGCTCCCGCAAACCGAGTTGAAAGTGAAGGCCAGCCTTGCGCGCGCGGAAAGCCCAAGCACCATCCGCCTCGACGCTGTTTTCTCGCCCGGGCGCGGGTTGCGCATTCACCTGCGGTGCCGCAAGGGACTCGAAACCATCGTCCGCGACGAGGTGCAGGAATACATCAACCAGCACGGCAAATTTCGCCTGCTTGAATTTCGCGGCCAATGTGTCGCCATCACCCCGACCGCGCCGTTTTCGCTCGGCGACTTGTTCTCGCTCCACTGTTTTGACACCGTGGGCTTCGGTCTCGGCGTCGTGCGCGCGCCCTCGCCCGCCCAATCCATCGAGCCGCTCGCGGAGGTGATCACATCCCCGCTGTCGCGGCAGTTGCTGAAAACCTTCACGGAAGGCTCCCTGCGGTACCGGCTCGCGTACGTGGGCAAGGGCCACCAGCGCGGCGCGGTGCAACTCGTGGCCAATCGCGCGTATGCACTGTGCCCGGAAATTCTCAATGACGCGCGGCAGGCCCCGTGGGCGATTGACCTGCACGCCATCAAGCACGGCTGTTCCGTTGAGTTGCGCCCTAAAATCACGCCCGACCCGCGCCTCGCGTTTCGCACCGACGATGTGTGGGCCGCCTCGCATCCGCCGCTGGCCGCGTGCATGGCGCGCCTGGCCGGGCGGGTGCCGGACGAAATCGTGTGGGATCCTTTTTGCGGTTCGGGCCTCGAACTCATCGAAACCGCCCTGCGCGGCGGCGTGCAAATGCTCCACGGCACGGACCTCAGCCCGGAAGCCCTGGCGATTGCGCAGGCGAATGTCGCGGCGGCAAAACTCACCACGCCCGCGCGGTTCGCGTGCGCCGATTTTCGCGATTTCGAAAAAATCCAGGGCCTGCGCCCGCGCAGCATCACCCTCCTCATCACCAACCCGCCGATGGGGCGGCGCATCCGCGTGCCGGATTTGCATAAGTTGATCGCGGACCTTTTCTCGGTCGCCGCGAGGGCGCTCAAGCCCGGCGGCCGGTTGATTTTCCCGAACCCGGTGCGCCTGGCGCCCACGGCCACGTCGTTGAAATTGCAATCGCAGCAGGTAATTGACCTCGGTGGCTTTGAGTGCCGGCTGGAAGTTTATTTGAAGGTGTGAATTCCGGGGAAAAGAAGTTTAGCCCCGAATTGACACCTCGAGGCGCGGATGCCAGACAAGCCGTACTGCTTATTCATCCATGACTTTCCATTCCCGCCGTCTGGTCATTCTTGCGTTGCTGGCCGTTTCCATCGGCTTGCTGATTCCGGGCCTGGTGATGCCGGTGCTGACTATTCGCGGGGTGCTGCAACCGGCCGGGGTTGCGCGCATGGTGCCCGCGCTGCTGGAAAAGGGGCTTGATGACGACACGGTGAAATTGCTCAAGTCGATGATGAGCCCGGGCGTGGTTTCGCTGCTGGAGATGAGCGGTGGCGACTTGCGCCAGGCGATTCTCGCCAAACTGACGCCGCAGGTGCAGGCGTCCATGATGAAGAGCACGGAGTCCACCGAAATTTACCTGCAAACGCGGAGCATCGCGGGCTCGGTGAAACATCTTTACGAAGTGGGCAGTCCGTTGCCGGCGACGCTCATCCTGCTGTTCAGCGTCATCATCCCGTTTAGTAAAGGTGGGCTGGTGCTGCTGTCGCTTTTCCTGCCGGAAAACGCCCGCCGCCGCACGCTCGCCCTGGTGGAGCTCGTGGCGAAATGGTCGATGGCGGACGTATTTGTCGTCGCGATTTTCATCGCGTACCTCGCCGCGCAGGCGAGCCAGACGCGGGCGGGTGATCCGAACGCGGGCTCGGCGGCGGCGGTGGCCTTCAGCGCCACCTTTGGGATGGGCTTTTACTGGTTTACTTCGTACTGCCTGTTTTCGCTCGCGTCGCAGCAATTTGCCCACCGGTGGTTTGCGGGCGCGGGAAGAGAGAAGAACTGAGTTTTGGACAGAATTAACCGAATTTGGAGAATTGGCCCGAGCGACATCGTCGGAGATGGCAGGCAAACTGTCGCTGAAAATCAAATTTATACTCCCTGCTAATCAAGTCTGGCTGATTCAAGACGGGGCGAGGCCGCGGCTTCCAATTCCTCCCAGCGGGCGAAGGCCTGCGCGTGGTCGCGTTCGAGGGCGGCGAGGCGCTGGGTGGTCTGCTGAAATTTGGCCGGATTGCTTTTGTACAAGGTCGGATCCGCGAGCTGAGCCGCGACTTCAGTCTGTTCGCGCTCGAGGGCTTCGATGCGCGCCGGGAGCGTTTCGAGTTCCTTGCGCTCCTTGTTGGTAATTTTACGGGCGGCAGCGGGACTGGAAAGCGTGGCCGGGTCGGCCAGCGCCGTGTTTCCGCGCACGACGTTTTTCGCGGGCGCGGTCTTGGTGGTGGATTTTTCCGCGCTGGCGGCGGCGGGCCGCTGGGAGAGCCAATCGGTGTAACCGCCCACGTAATCACCGATGCGGCCTTGGCCTTCGAAAACCAGGGTGCTGGTGACGACGTTGTCGAGAAATTCGCGATCGTGGCTAATGACCAGCAAGGTGCCGTTGAACTCGACGAGCAAATCCTCCAGCAGTTCAAGCGTTTCGGCATCGAGGTCGTTGGTCGGCTCGTCGAGCACGAGGACGTTGGCAGGCTTGGTGAAGAGACGCGCGAGCAACAGGCGGTTGCGTTCGCCGCCGGAGAGCACGCGCGCGGGCGTGCGGGCGCGGCCCGGCTCGAAGAGAAAATCCTGGAGATAGCTGATGACGTTGCGCGTGCGGCCCTCGATGGTGACGGTGGCGTTGCCATCGGCGACGTTGTCGGCCACGGTTTTCGTGTCGTCAATCTGCGCGCGCAACTGGTCGAAATAAACGACCTCGAGCTTCGTGCCGTGGGCGACGGTGCCGACGGTGGGCGCGATCTGGCCAAGGAGTAATTTAATCAACGTCGTCTTGCCCGCGCCGTTGGGGCCGATGAGGCCTATCTTGTCGCCGCGAATGATGGTGGTGCTGAAGTCGCGCACGAGCGGGGGCTGGCCGGGCCAGGCATAGGACATGTTTTCGACGTTGACCACTTTGACGCCGGAGCGCTCGGCCTCGGCTAAGCGCAGCGTGGCATTGCCGGCGCGGTCGCGGCGCGCACGGCGCTCGGCGCGCATGGCCATCAGTTGGTTGACGCGGCTCTGCGCGCGGGAACGCTGGGCGCGGACGCCGCGGCGAATCCAGGCTTCCTCCTGCGCGAGTTTTTTATCGAAGAGCGCCTGCTGGCGCTCCTCGGCCTCGAGGACTTCTTGTTTGCGGACGAGGTAGGTGTCGTAATCGCACGCCCAACTGGTGAGGCGCCCGCGGTCGAGCTCGACGATGCGCGTGGCGAGCCGCCGGAGAAAGGCGCGATCGTGGGTGACGAAGAAAAGCGTAAGCCCGGAACTGAGCAGAAATTCCTCAAGCCAGAGAATGGATTCGACGTCGAGGTGGTTGGTCGGTTCGTCGAGCAGAAGCAGGTTGGGTTGGGCGGCGAGCGCGCGGGCCAGGAGGGTGCGGCGCTTGAGTCCGCCGGAGAGCGCGGAAAATTCCTGGAGCGGATCGAGGCGGAGGCGCAAGAGCAGGTCTTCGAGGCGGACCTCGCGTTCCCAATCTTCCTCGTGCCCGCTGGGGTCGCGCGAACCAGCGGCCACCAAATCGTGGATGGTGCCGTGCACGTCCTCGGGGATTTCCTGCGTCAGGCGCGTGGCAACTGAGCCCTCCGGGCGGAAAACGGAGCCGGCATCGGGCTTCATTTCCCCGGCGATGACGCGCATGAGGGAAGTCTTGCCCGCGCCGTTGCGGCCGACCAGGCAGACGCGTTCGCCGGGGTCCACTTGGAAATTAACTTTATCCAGGATGGGCGGACCGCCGAAGCTGAGGTCGAGATCGAGCAGACTGAGCAAGGCCATAAGTACCCCAAGCTTACGCCCGAAGGCACCGCGGTGCAATGAGCAACTGGCCCGTGGTCAGGGCGGCGGACAACTTTAGACATGAAGATGCCATGAATTAGCATTCCCTTGCGCAAGTTCCTGGTATAAAATCCGCATCTACCCCATGAAATTGAAACACGCCCCTGCCCTGCTGACCCTGCTGCTTTGCACGAACGCCTTTGCGGCCGATGCGCCCGGCGCAACCCCAACGCCTCCCACCGACCCTTATGCGGCGGCGGCCAATGCCGCGGCCAACGCCGGCCGGCGTGGCAATCGAGGCGGGGGGGCCGCGAATGGCAATGCCATCACCCTCCATGAAGGCGGCGCCGGCCTGCCCGCGTATCCGCTCATCGCCCGGGAGGAAGCGCCCGCGACCCACGACGCACGGATGCAGTGGTTCAACGAGGCGCGTTTCGGGATGTTTATCCACTGGGGCGTGTACTCGGTGCCGGCGGGTTTCTGGCAGGGCCGCTCCATCAGCGCCGAATGGATCATGAACACCGGCAAAATCCCCCGCGCGGATTACATGGCGTTTGCCAAGGACTTCACCGCCGCCAAATACGACCCGGTGGCCTGGGCCAAGCTCGCGAAGGAAGCAGGCGTGAAGTACGTCGTCATGACCGCGAAGCACCACGATGGTTTCACGTTGTATGATTCCGCGTATTCAGATTGGAACGCCGTGAAGGCCTCCGGCGCCAAGCGCGATTTGATCCAGCCGCTGGCCGACGCCGTGCGCGCCGAGGGTATCAAGTTCGGGCTTTATTACTCACAGTCGCAGGACTGGACGAATCCCGGCGGCGGCACCGGCAACACCGCCCCGTGGACGGAAGAGCAAAAGCAGGGCCAAGGCAATTTTGACGAGTATCTGCAAAAAATTGCGCTGCCGCAGGTGCGCGAACTTTTGGACAAATACCATCCGGCGTATCTCTTTTTCGACACCGAGTACTCCATGACCCCGGAACGCGCGCGGCCGTTTTTCGACCTCGTGACGAGCTATCCCGACGTCATTATGAATAACCGCCTCGGCGGCGGTGTGTTTGGCGACACCGCCACGCCGGAACAGCGCATCGCGACCGACCCGCTGGGCCGCAGTTTTGAAGTCTGCATGACCATCAATGGCTCATGGGGTTACCGTTCCGACGACGTGCGCTGGAAATCGGCGCAACAATTGATTCGCAATCTTTCCGATATCGCGAGCAAGGGCGGCAATTATTTGCTCAACGTGGGGCCGACCGCCGAGGGCGTCATTCCCGCGCCCGAAGTCGAGCGGTTGCAGGCGATGGGCCGGTGGCTGAAGGTCAATGGCGAGGCGATTTACGCGACACAGGCCGGGCCGTTTTACCCCATGCCGAGTTGGGGTCGCGTGACGCAAAAGGCGAAAGCCAATGGCGGCGGCACGCTTTATCTGCAAGTGTGGGACTGGCCGGCGGATGGGAAAATCCTGCTGCCCGGGATCACCCAGGCGGCGCGCTCGGGCAAGTTGCTCGCGAACGGCCAGGCGGTGAAGTCCTCGCTGACACCCGAGGGCCTCGTGGTGACGCTGCCCGGCGCCGCGCCCGACCCCGATGTCTCCGTGGCCGCGCTTGAATTTGACGCCCCGGTCAAACTCCCGCTGCCGACGAGGCTTGCGGCGGCGGCTAGTGCGGCCAAGCCCTAAGCCCGCACCGTTTCCGCTTTAGTTACAGCGGGATCCGCGGTTCCTTGGCTTAAAGCTTCTCCTTGACGCGCCACTGATCGGATTGTAACGGCTGCTCCTCGACCGGCTTTCAGCCGGCGGCCCCACTTACTTGCCGTCGCCCGGCAGCAGCGTTGGTTTGTCCGCGTCAGGCTTTTTCACCCAATCAGCGTAGTAATCATTGTATTTCGCCATGATACTTTTTATATTCGCCTGCATCCAATTGTCCGCATCAGGAACTTTTCTGACCCAGCGGCATTCCCCCAGCCAGTCCGTGAGATCGGTGCCGCCCAGTTTCTTCTGCGGCACGGGCTCCAGCGAAAAGCGGGCCTTCCAAAACCCCATGCGCGGCTCGTCCAGCACGTAATAGGTTTTGTCGGGCAACAAGTCCGCACTCATAAAATCAGCATTCTCGCCTATAACCATGAAGAGGTGGGCACCCGGCGGAAGGGGGCAGGCCAGTTTCTTCTTGGCTGCGATAATGCCCAGCAGCGTGGGCTTGCCTTCCTGGATTTCAAAGACACTGGATTGAATGGCGAAGCCCAGTCCCGATGGCCGCAGAAAGACTACCTGCGCCTGGCCTGCGGGCGGCCCCATGACCGCATTTTGGTCCGGCAACTCTTCCATGTGTACGACCGAACCCGCGCAACCGCTCAAGATTACGGCTGCAAAAAAGCACCCGGTGCGCCACGCGCAAGGGATCCAATTCCGAGCGGACTGATTTGCTATCTGTGTTTTCATGACAGAATGATGGCGTAAGTATTGGCAATGGCAATATCTGTCAACATCTATCTCACGAAAAGCGGTTGCGTTGCTCGAAATGTAGGTGGCGTCGACATCCCCATCACTGTCCGCCTTTTGCCCGAGCGGGGCCGTAATCACGAGCGAGGATACGCAGCCACCGCAGAAGATCGGGGATAACCCGAATGTGGCTGCCTCCGTCGTGATAAATCGTCTTCACCGGAAGGGTGCGCACGATGAACCGGTGGGCGGCGGCGTGGAGCAGCATTTCTGTTTCAATTTCGAAATGAGTGGAACACCAGTTGCGGCTGGCCAGAAAAGTGCGGGAAACGACGCGGAATCCACATTGCGAATCAGGCACGGGCAGGCCGGTGCGGCCCTGGATAACGTGCGACATGAATCGATTCGTAATTTGCCGGGTCCAAGGCATGGGTGCCCGGAAAACGTCGCGTTGGCCAATGAGCAAGTCGCACGGGGCCCTTTGCCATTCCGTCAGCATGGCAGGAATATCCGCAGCGGCGTGCTGGCCGTCCCCATCGAGCAAGAGAATGGCGTCCACCGCGGGCCGCGCAAGTAGATGGCGCCAGCCCGCCGCGAGCGCCGAGGCCTTGCCTTGACAGTCGGCTCGGGCAAGAACTTCGGCGTCAGCGGCGGTGGCACGGGCGGCGGTGTCATCCGTGCAGCCATCGGCGACGACGAGGCAATCCGGAACATACTGGCGGACAGCAGCAAGGAGACTGGAAATATGCGCAGCTTCATTGTGGGCCGCAATGAGCCCAACAATGTTACTGGCCCTCACGCATTCCGAAGGGCATGGCACGGTACTGCCATCGGGCTGGGCGGAGGCCGGTAACTGCGCGACAGAGGATAATGAGGAAATCATGATGCCCGGATCTGATGACGGTAGTGAAACCACCCGGCCATTGCGGCGGAAAAAACTGCTGATACAAAAAAGACTTCATACATTGTAACTATGGCCGACAGTGGAGTAGCCCCAACATGGGAAAATACCACCAGCGCGGCGAGAAGGGCAAAACTCAGGGCCCAGAACAGGCTTATTAGTTGATTACAGAAGAAGAAGGCTGGGTGTTGTTGCCCAGCCAAAGAAGTCCAGGCCTGCGCATAGGCGAGCGTAAAGGGACGGCCTACCGCCACCGAGAGCAGGGCGAAGACGGCTAAGAGCAAAGGGCATAGAGCGAACCGCCAACGCACAGGCAAACCCCCATTCAGCCCGGCAAGGGCTAGCACCGACAGCAGGGCAAAGTATGCAGCGATGCCGTACTCCAGCGCATTCCATCGCGTTTTAGTCCGGTGGGCGAGCGCCAGCATCGCCCCCAAAGCGAGCGGGGGGGCCAAAATCGGCCAGGTTTCCTGCCCCAAGCCGTAAATCAGCCAAGGCAAAACCCCAGTTAACCAACGGATAAGGGTATTGGTTGGCCTTACCCTCGGGATAGCACAAGCTCGCACTCGAACATTTTTGGTCGATCCAAAATCCCAGGCAAGCAAAATGGGAAATTAATGGCCGCCTTGTCCACCCCGCCAGGTTTTGGGCGTTTTCCAAGTATAACCGCTTGACAGGATAACGCTGAAATATTGGTATTCGCGGTCATGAAAGGTAAATCGTTCGTCGCGGCGTTGTTCTGCGCGGGACTGGTAGGTTTGGCCGGCTGCCGGACGGCGCCAATCTATAATGCCACCGATGTGGCGATTGCCACGCCCCTCGGCCGCCAGGCACTGACCCTGGATCAGGTCGGCGCAGTGATCGTATCGGCGGGCAGTTCGCTCGGCTGGGCGGTGCAGATCGTTAAACCGGGCGACGCCATGGCCACGCTTCACCTGCGGGGACACACCGCGGTGGTGGAGATTCCGTACTCGACCACAACTTTTAGCATAATCTACAAGAGCAGTGACAACCTGAACTACGACGCCAGCAGAAACTACATTCACTCGAACTATAATGGTTGGGTTACAAATCTCAGGTCTGCGATACAGCGGATTGCGGCCAATGCACCAACCGCTGTCAGCACGGCGACCGGCCCTAGCCAACCCCAGTGATTTGCCCTGACTAAGCGGAGCCAGGTCGCCCTGCGATGGCCATGCCTAATCCTCAATCGCGCCGCATGCTCAAAAGGATTTTGCTGGCCGCAAGCTTGGTCGTGACGGGATGGGCGCTTTTGACTTTGCGCTGGCAGAGTGACTTGCTGGATATTTTCCCAAGCCAAATGCCGGAAATTCGCGATTTGCGCAATTTGCAGGCACGCGGCGGCCAGAGTTTTGTCTTGCTGGGGGTGGTGACCAATACCGGTGGGGAAAGCACCGCCCAGTTGACCGAACGACTGAATCAGGCTGCAAGAACTTTGGCCAAAACACCACTGGTGGCAAATGTAGAGGTTCTACCCGACCCGGCAGGGCTGGCGCCTGCGGCTTGGGCCGCGGTCTTCATTGGATTGCCAACTGACAAATTTGCGCAACTGACCCGGGCAACGAGTGAGCTGGACATACGCGCCCGCTTGCAGCAGGCACGCGCAGACTTGTCGGGTTGGCCGGACCCTGCACTTTGGGCAAAAATACATTATGACCCGTTGGGATTCGCCAATTTGATCATCGCGCCGCGCGCAGCAGGCGTGGCGGCAAAAATCCCGGCCCCGCCCAATCCCATTCTACGCGTGACGCCCTCCGTGCCCACCAGCACGCTCCCGACGGCCACGCCCGTGGTGGCGGCCGTCCGCTCGGCACTGGCGGAAGCTGGCTTCGCTCCCGGCACCGTGGCCTTGACCGGCCAGGCAGCGTACGTGGTTGAAATCGGGACGCAAATGCGCCGGGAGATGATGGAGATGACAGTGAGTTCGGCGGTCTTAATTGCGTTGGCTTTCTTGCTAGCCTATCGCTCATGGTTTCCGCTCATCGCGTTATTGACCCTGCAAGGGGCAGGTCTGCTGGCTGGTGTGCTCGTCGCGCGGCTGGTGTGGGGCAGCGTTAATGTCTTCAGCGTGGCGTTTTGTTCAGTCGCGTTAGGTCTGTGCTCCGACTACGGCGTGGTGGTTTACCACCACCTCTCCCAAGGGGGAGATTGCGCGAGCGCAACCTGGCGTCGACTGCGACGGAGCATGATTTATTGCGTGCTAACGACCGTGGTCGGTTTGGGCGCGCTAGCCGCAAGCGCGCTCCCAGGGTTGCGTCAGTTCGCGGTGTTAGTGACGGCGTGCCTGGTGGTGGTATCGGTGCTCGCCCTGGGCCCGTGGGCACGGTGGGTACGCATACACATCAAGCCGCAAACATCGGCCCCGGTGCCGGAAACCGAACGGCCGCCGCCCGGTTGGTTGCGCCTGGCGGGTTGGGCCTATCTGACGGCCGGGTGGTTGCTGTTGGCTTGGTCATTGCTTCACTTTGACCGTTTGTACGATTTTTCATGGGCGCGCCTCCTCCCGGCTGGCTTGGAAGCCCAACGCGGGCAGGATGTGCTCGATGGCTACTTGCCCGCCAAATTAATCGCGGGCGACGAAACCGCATGGGCCGCCAATCGGAGGGCATGGGCCACCCATACGGATGTGGCCCTCGCTCCGATATTCGAAGCCGAGGGATTCAAGCCGGAATTGGCGCGGCCATATGAATTCCTTTTCCACGCGCTGGACCAGTGGATCAAGGGCGATGACACCCTGGAAATCTGGGCGCGCGGCTCGACGGCCTATTCCCGGTTGCAAAGTGCATTGCCTGATTTGATGAAAAGCAATCTAACCCAGGTGCTGATGTGGTCTGTGGCCGCCATTCTGGTTCTGCTGGTGGCAGGAATGGGCTCGGTGACGCTTGTGCTACGGACGTTGCTGGCGCTGGCGGCGGGAGTCGGCTGGTGGCTGGCGGGGTTGGCCGCGCTCCATGAACCACTGTCCTTGGTGGCCTTTGGGTGCCTGCCCATTTTGTTTGGCTTGAGCGAGGATTTTTGCATTTTTCTGATCTTGTTTGTGCGACAGGAAGGCCAACGCTGGCCTCTGGCCGTCCGGCGGCTGGGCACACCGTTGGCGTTGTGCACGTTAATCACGGTCATCGGATTTGGCACGACAGGATTCAGCACCCAACCGGCCCTGCGCAATTTCGGCCTGGTGCTGGCGCTGGGCATTTTGAGTTCGTTTATGGCCGCCTTACTGGGCCTGCCCACCCTGCTGGCCGGCGTGCGGGCCGACGCCCAAGGACACACCGGACGCATGTACACGTCGTTTTGGTTCGGCCTGGCGGCACTGGGGGCGCGGGTGGTGCCGCGGATTTTAGCACAATGGCTGGCGGCCGGAACAGGCCGCATTTACGCCGCGATGCATCCCCGGTGGTCACAAATGGTGCTGGAAAACTTGCGGTGCTTGACCGGCCAACGATTGCCCGCCAGCGCAGCCCGAACCGTGTGTGCAAATTTCTCGAGAAATTTGGCTGACTATTTTTATCTTGGCACGCGACCACGCGGAGAAAGAGCAAGTTTGTTTCCGGAGAATCACGGCCTTGAACATTTGGTTGCCGCGCGGGCAGGCGGTCATGGCGCGCTATTATTGACGTGCCATTACGGATTTTTTGAGGGTGCGGGTACGGTGCTCCAACAGTCCAATTTTCCGCTGATCAGCCTCACCGCGCCTGAACCGTCGTCGAGCCTGACCGCGTGGCGTGCGCAGTTTCGCTCGCGTTTGGGCATGGAGACGCTGGCGCTCGAACCGGATCCCTTTTTCCCACTGCGAATCGTGGAAAAATTGAGGGAGAATTGTTTTGTGGCGGCGTTGATTGACCGACCTATCGGATCGTTCGTGGAGGTGCGCGTGCCCGGCGGGGTTCTGCGTGTGGCCGGAAACATTATCCTGGTGGCACAACTGGCCCGCGCCCCCGTTATTCCGGTGCTCGTTTCCCGGCGGCCGGACGGCCGATATCGCACGTGGGCCAGCGCACCCATTTACATTGAAGACCAAGGCAGCCGAACAACGACCGCACAACACTACGCTCAGCGGATAATGGATTGCCTCCTCCCGGAGCTGTCCCGAGATTGCGCCCAATGGACTCAATTTGTGCCGTTATCTAAGCCGACATTCTAGCAGTGTGAGCCTCTATGACGGCAGTTGGCCGCCACCACGGCGCGGTCACTCCAGACCATTCGTCAGATGCTAAATAAGATGTAAGAAACAACGGGCCGCGGCTACTAATGTTGGGTGATGCGCCACGCGCCCGAACATGAAGCCCGGTTCAAGTCCTGGCTGGAGGAGTATCGTGGAATTATTTTCAAAGTGACGCGCGCGTATGCGCAAAATCCGGCTGACTGGGCCGACTTGCGGCAGGAGTTGCTCCTGCAATTATGGATTTCCGCTCCGGCCTTCAATGGGCAGGCCAAGGCTTCGACTTGGGTTTACCGTGTGTGCCTGAACACGGCCATGGCGTGGCGGCGCGGCGCGAATCGCCGGGAGCAGCGGATTGAAGCAGCCCGAGACGTGAGTGAAATTGCGGCGGGCACGGCCTCGCCCGCGGAAGATATCAGTGAGCGGGATTTGTTGGAGAAACTTTATGCCACAATTCATGCGTTGCCGGATTTCGACCGCGCCCTCATCCTTTTACAACTCGACGGCCTGGCCTATAGGGAAATGGCCGAAATTGCGGGCCTGACTGAAAACCATGTGGGCGTGGCATTGACCCGCGCGCGCCAGCGGCTCGCTGAAACCATGAAAGGAGTCACCGATGAACTGGCATGATTTGGAAATAATCTGGCGACGGCAGGAACCGCCCGCAGGGGCGGATGCGAACCTCGCGGCGCTCCGGCAGACCTTCGAGGTCCGGCATCGCAAATTGGCCCTCAGCCTTTTAATTCGTGACTATTCCGAGGCGGGCGCGGGCGCTTTTGTCGCAGTGGTCTTCGGCTTTATGGGCTGGCGGATGGGCTCTGCCGGATGGCCGTTCATGATCGTCGTGGCCCTCGTCCTTGGGTTGGTGGCATTTTTTTTGCGTGAACGCGTGCGGGCACGCCGCCGCCGCTTGGGCACGGATGCCTCGTTGCTCGCCAAGATCGACGCGGATATCACCGAACTGCGCCATCAGCGCCGCCTGTTGCTCAATGTGGGGCTTTGGTACCTCGGACCGATCGTGGCCGTGCTAGTCATTGTCGGCGCCACCGTCACTTATCACTCCAAGCCTTACGCGCTACAACGCGACCCCTGGTTCCATGCCATCATGTTCCTTTTTAATGCCACCTTGATTGGGTGGGTGTGGTGGCTCAACCGGCGGACCGTGCGCAAAGTCATCGAACCGCGACTCGCTGAATTGGAAAAACTGCGACGTGAATTGGCGTCGACCGCGTAGTCGTCGGCTGAGAGGAGATTTTGACAAAGCGCCGGCATTTTTTTATCACTCTGTCCATGTCATCGCTACGTTGCCATTTCCTACGTTTTTCTTTCGGCGCTTGGGCTGGACTCATCCTGCTTGGGGCGCAGGGAATCACCGGTACACCGCTGGCCGCGGCCGCTGAGATTGGCCCGGTGGTTTCGACGCAATGGGTGGCGGACCATCTGGACGACCCAACGGTGCGGCTGGTGGAGATCGATGATGCGGCTGCGCCGGTTTATGCCAGCGGCCACTTGCCGGGTGCGATTGGTTTGGTGTTGCAGAACGATTTAATGGACCCACAGCGCCGCGATTGGGTGTCGCCCTCAGTGCTCGAGAAAAGGGCCGGGCGGCTCGGCCTTAGCACGGAGCAGACCATTGTTTTCTACGATGCGGGCGGCGTCGGAGTGAGCGGACTCTCAAGCATCTATGGTTATTGGGTGTTCAAGTATCGCGGGGCGGGCAATCTGACCGTCCTCAATGGCGGGCTGGCGAAATGGAAAGCCGAGAGCCGTGCCGTGACCACCGAGGTGCCGCATTATTTCGGGGCGGAATACGACGTCGCGGGCACAGATGTGTCGCTGCGCACTTTTCGCGACGCGATTTTGCGCTCGTTGCCGGGGCACACTTTGCAGTTGCTGGACGTGCGCACGCACAAGGAATTCATCGGCCAAGCGAATGCACCGCCGGGCAAGGACCAGAATATCACCATGGAATCCGGCCATATTCCCGGGGCGAAAAATATCCTCTGGTCGGTGGCCTTGAATGCCAGCGGCACGTTTAAAACCAAGCCGGCGTTGCGGCAGATTTACCAGGCCTACTTGAAGCCGGGCGGTGCGCCAATCGTCACCTACTGCCTGCGCGGCGAACGCGGCGTGGTCACGTGGTTCATCCTGCACGAAATGCTCGGGCAAAAGCGCGTGAGCCTTTATGACGGCAGCTGGACCGAATGGGGCAACCTCGTGAATGTGCCCATCGCGCGGTAGTTTACCGGCAACTCACTTGCTCTTCGCAGCGATGTCGCCCAAGCGCTGTTGCACGGCCCAACCGTAGATGTCGGCGTACTGGCGCGCGCTTTGCGTCCAGGAAAAATCCTTGTTCATGCCGTTGCGGCGGAGGGCCAGCAGGTCGTCCGGCCGGTCGCGATAAGTGCCGGCGGCCCAGCGGCAGGCGTGAAAGAGCGCGCGGGCGGTAGGCTCGTAAAAGAGGAAACCCGTGCCGCGGCCTTTGCCCTCGAGGTACTGGTCCACGGTGTCCACGAGGCCGCCGGTGGCGCGCACAATGGGGGGAGTGCCGTAAACCTGCGAGTACATCTGGTTCAGGCCGCAGGGCTCGAAGCGGCTCGGCATCACAAAAAAATCGGCGCCCGCCTCGATGAGGTGCGCGATGCCTTCGTCAAACCCGATAAAGGCCCCGACCCGACCGGGATAACGTTTGGCCAAATGGATGAAAGATTGCTCGAGCGCGGGGTCGCCGGTGCCGAGGATGACGACTTGCGCGCGCATTTCCTCCATCAACGACGGCACGATGGCGGCCAGCAAATCCAGGCCCTTTTGGTCCACGAGCCGGGCCACGGCGGCGAAGATCGGAACATTCTCCTGCGCGAGGGCGAAGCGTTTTTGCAAGGCCGCCTTGCACACCGCTTTGCCGGCCAGATCGGTGGCATTGAAATGCGCGGGCAAATGCCGGTCGGTCACCGGGCTCCATTCGTCGGGGTCGATGCCATTGACCACGCCAATTAAATCCGCGGCCCGATAGCGCAAGACGTGGTGCAGCCCGCAGCCGCCCTCGGGCGTTTGAATCTCGCGGGCGTAATTGCGCGAGACCGTGGTGATTTTCGTGGCGTGGTAAATGCCGCCCTTCATCAGGTTGACGGCGCCGAGGCATTCCAAATTATCGGGCCGGAACAAATCCTGCGGGAGGCCGGCGAAATCCAGCAGTTCGCGGCCAAAATAGCCCTGGTGCTGGAGGTTGTGGATGGTGAAAACACTGGCGGCGCGGCCCAGCGGCCGGTGGCGGTCGGTGGTGTTCAAGTACACCGCCGTCAGCGCCGTGGCCCAATCGTGGCTGTGCACGATGTCGGGATGCCATTCGCGGGCGTAGCACCAGTCGAGCGCCGCGCGACAGAGAAAAGTGAAGCGCTCGTGGTTGTCGGAGAAAACGCCGCCGTGGGCGCCGTAAATGCCGGGCCGTGCGAAATAGCGGTTGAACTCGACGAAGTTCACGCTGGCCTTCGAGCCCGGCGGAGTGGCCTCCCAGACGCGGCAAAATTCCTCGCGCCAGCCGCCGAGGGTCACCGTCACCGGCTCGGGAAAGGCCACCCAGCTTTTTTCGGGCTTGAGCAAACCGTAAAGCGGGATGACGACGCGAACCTCATGCCCGAGCGCGGCCAGCTCTTTGGCCAGGGCGCCGACGACATCGCCGAGGCCGCCGACCTTGGCGTACGGCGCCATCTCGGGCGAGACCATCAGGATTTTCATGGGTGAGGCGCGAAGGGTAAGTGGAGGGCAAGGCGGACGGCGTTCAGGCAGGACCGGCGCCGGGGCCGGTTTCGGCGGGCACCCCAGAGCGAACCGGAATTTTGGGGCCGAGTCTAATTTTAAAATTCAACAACGGCAGCAAAAGCAGCAGCCCCGCGAGGGTCAGCCCCAGCACCGCATAACCGGCGAAGTCGTGCACGGTGAAAAAACGAAAGGCCGGATTCTCGACGAATTGCCCGTCCGCGGCCTTGACGAGGTGCGGATGGCCCCAGAAATCGGCGTCGAGCGCGCCATCGCCGTTGGCATACGCCCAGCCGGTCAGAAACAAACTGCGCCCAATGTTCATCACGAAGGCGAGGATGGCCGACATGACGAGCAGCAGTATTTTCTTCCACCAGCGGTTCAGAAAAACCGCCGCCAAAAACGAACCGGAAAAGAGGCAGGCCGTCAGCGAGCGGATGCCGGAGCAGGCGTCTTCCACCCCCACCGAACCGTGGGGCAAAATCAAAACATTTCCCTGCGGATAGATATCGAAGCCCAGAAAATCAAACACGCCCGCCACAATCGCCACCACGTATTGGAGCAGAATGGCTTTAATACGGGTCTCGAAAATCAGCAAAATCGGCGCCGACAGCAGGCAGGCCATGGCGGGGAAAAAAAGCAGGGCCGGCATTTGGCGGCGCACGGCGAAGGGCGGGAACTGCCCGTGCGCGTTTTGCCGCGAGACCAGAAAGCCCATGGCCAGCACGTAACCGGCGAGGCCCGCCGCGAGGAAAAAGGCCGGGTCGGTGTCGGGTCCGGCCACCGCACGCAAAAACCCGCCGATGGCAAACACGAGCAAACTGCCCGCAACCACGAAGATCGCCGCCGTGTCATAAAATTGGCCGGAGCGCGTGGTAGACACCGCCGATGCGCCGGGCTCACCCAGGAGAATGGCCTTCAGTTGCGGCCAACGGTCGTGCACCACGTAAGCGATGAAAAACGGCACGAGGTAGCCAAAACTGAAATCGTCGCGCGAAGACCAGTAGTGCCACTGGTCCATCACGACCAGAACCCCCAGGCCCAGCGCCACCCAGGCCGCAAGCCGGACCTCCGGCCGCAGTCGGAAAAAATCGCTTTGAAAAAATGCGCTCATGCCCAAGGGAGCCCACCATGCTGACGGCGAATCCGGTGCGGGGCAAGACAGGGTGCAGCGGGACTTGTCACATTTTGGTCAAGGCCGCCGCGCGCAGATGCAAGTCCCCCGCCTAAAAGGTCGCCTGCCCCGGCAGCGGGGCCGCGGGTTGGCCCGGAGCCAGGTTGTTTTGCGAGGAGACCGGGCCCGCCGGCGCCGCGGGCGCGGCCTTTTCCTTGGCGGCGATGTCGCTCATCATCTCGTCATATTCGAGGTGGCTGATGCGCCCGTCCTTGTACATCTGCTCGACCTCGCTGCGCTGCAAATCGTGCTTGGCCGTCGCGCAACCGGCGCACGCGAGCAGCCAAGCCAGCGCGGCCACGCACAAGATTTTTTGGCCACCGACCGGCGGAAGAATGGGAAAAGGCATAAGGTTATCCACGCGCAAAGGCCCGGAACTGACAATCTTAAACGACTTGAACACCGCCGTATTAATAAGCCATGACTTTCAGGCTCGGGATTTTTGCGAAAGCCAAGTCGCGCGTGGCCAGCGGCCATTGATGATAAAGTGCCGTGGCCGCAATCCAAAGATCGTTTTCCCCCAAGGTAAAATTCAACCGGCTTTGCAGCCGCCCGGCAAAAATCGCGAGTTCGCGCCCGAGGGCCACCGGACGAAAGCCCCAGAAGAAGCGCCGGGTCGCGGGCGCGTCCATCCCGATGGCAAATTCACCCAGTGTCACCACGCTGACGGCGTAGTCGGCGCGATGGTGCAGGCGCAAAAACGCCGCCGCCGGGCCGGGCTGCCCGGCACGAACCTCGCGGCTCAAATCAATAAAGAAAGTGGTATCAAGCAGCATGGCGGGGCTGCGGCGAGCGCGGCGGATGCTTTTTCCGCTGCTCAAGGCGCGTGAGTGCGGCCTCGGGCATCACACCTACACCTCCGAAGTCGCGAAACAGCTGGTCGAGATGCGTCTCGATGTCGGGGATGGGTTCGCGCGCGGTGACGATGCGTCGCACGACATCGCCGAAGGATTCCCGCTTTTGCTTCGCCTTTTTCAGCAGGTGGTAGGCCTCCACATCCAAAGTGATGGTTTTCCAACTCATGTAAAACCCATACACGAGTTTATAACATAGGTCAAGTAGCACCGTGTTTGAGTGGTGTCTTAATTTCGCCAAAAACAAGACGGCGGGCTGAGGGCAGCCCGCCCTA
>Ga0265320_10000048_pt1 | contig 118683 bp, 83 predicted proteins | sample 4827metaG_FD_202087 | JGI IMG/M metagenome (GOLD analysis project Ga0265320, IMG submission 202087) | Rhizosphere microbial communities from Carex aquatilis grown in University of Washington, Seatle, WA, United States - 4-8-27 metaG | ecosystem: Host-associated > Plants > Roots > Rhizosphere >...
CGCGCTGAGGGCAGCGCGCCCTACCTAAAACATTTGCTTGGGGTAGGGCGGGCTGCCCTCAGCCCGCCGTCTTGTTTCTGATGAAATTAGGACATTGCCGCGAATAGAGTCAAAACTCTAGCGCCCCGTTGGTGCGGGGCCCGGTTGCGCCTGGATGCGGGTGAGATTCTTTTGGGCGTCGGCGTAGTCGGGCTGGAGTCGGAGGGCTTCCTGAAATTCCGCGACTGCGGCCGCCATCTGCCCTTGCTTGCTCAAGACCGCACCGAGGTTGTTGTGCGCCTCCGCGTAATTGGGCTGCAGGCGGAGAGCCGCGCGATATTGCTTCTCGGCCTCAGCCAGGCGGTTGCCGGTGAAGAGCGCATTGCCGTAATCGAAATGGGCCACGGCAAACTCGGGATTCCTTTCCACGGATTGGGCCAGCGTGGTGAGGGCGTCTTCCACCCGCCCCTGGCGCAATTGCACCAGGCCGACGTCGTTGTACCCATCGCGGTAGGCGGGATCTATTTTAACCACGAGCAGGTATTCGCGCAGGGCGTCCGGAAGCTGGCCCAATTGCAAGTACGCCGTCCCCAACTGACTGTGGGCGCGGGCGCTGCCGGGATTCTTGCGCACGGTATCGGCCCACAGCAAAAGGGCCGTCCGGTAGTCGCGGTTGCGCAGGTAGGTCATACAGCCCAGCGCCAGCGCGAGCGCGAACCACAGGCCCAGTATTTTGCGGCCCGCCCAGGTGTAGGAGCCGAGCACCGCGACCGCCAGCACCGCCGCCAGTGGGAGATACATGCGGTGTTCGGCCATCGTTTGCGTCGCAACGGGCACAACACTCGATGTTGGCGCAAGCACGAGAAAGAAAAAGGCGCCGGCGAAACCGAGAGGCGGATTTCGGCGCAGTGCGTAAATCGTCCCCGCGAACAGCGCGGCCAGCACCAGGGCCTGCGGAAGGATGGCCCACGGATTAGCGACCAGCGCCGAGCCATAATCAAACACCAGCGGATGCGGCCACACCGCGAGCAATAAATACCGCGCAACGGCGTCACACTGTTTTAGCGCATAGGCCCACGGCGAAATAGCCAAACCGAAACCGGCCGTCCCGCCGCGGGCGGGCGAAAGCAGCCACTCCACCACCAGCGCCAGCCACGTGGCCGCGAGCGCGAGATAAAGTTTATAACGTTGTCGCCATGCTGTGGCAAAAGTACCCGCGCCAAAGGTGCGGTCATAGAGGAAGACCAGGAGTGGCACCGTGACCATCACTTCCTTCGTCAACATCCCCGCCAGGCACGCCGCCACCGCCAGCGCCTGCCAGCGCAGTGCTGCAGGCGATGTTAAACTGCGCACGAAAGCATAGAGCGTCAGAAAATAAAAAAGACCCATCAAGGACTCGGCCCGTTGGGCAACGTAGGTCACGGACTCCGTTTGCAGCGGATGGACAATCCAGAGCAGCGCGACCGCAAACGCTAGGGGCAGCGCCATGGATCCGAAGGTTTTTCGCAACACAGGCAGTTCCAAAGTGCGTCGCACCCAACCTAAAAGCAGCAGGCCCGCGCTTAGGTGAATGAGTAAATTGACGACATGATAACCCGTGGGATTCAGGCCGCCGAGGGCGTAGTTTATCGCCAGGGTAAAATTCAGCAACGGCCGGCCGCTCACCGTTTCGCCATGCGCGGGCGGCATCCAGGATTGCGACCAATGCCGGAGCGTGGGATTTTTGACGATGGCCTCGACGTCATCGAACACAAAAGGTCCGGTCAGACTGTTGCTATAGACGAGCAGGCCCACGAGCACGAGAGCCGCAGCAGCCAGCAAGATCAAGCGCACGGACGACGGGCCGGCGGAAGGGCGGGGTGGATGGCCGGCAGCGGACATAAAGAGGTGATGTAGGCTGAGAAATCGCCGCGGAAAGTTTCCAGCAATGCAGAACGGCTTTCCCCACGCAAGCCCGGCGCAACGCAGGCCTCGTCCCGCACGGACGGTAAATTCGAGGTAAAATCGCGCGGCGAGGGAATTTATTTCGTTACCACTTTCTCTCATGGCCATCGGATATCATTGGGTTCGCGCCTCCATAAACAGAGGCAAACCCCTCACCTAAACTGCCCGGAGGCACTCTCTCATGACTCACCGCAACTCGCTGTTTTCCGTGATCAGTAAAGTTTTCACCGGCGGATTGATAGCCGGTTTCCTTTTGCAGGGCACTCCATGGGCGCTGGCGGTGACTCCTGCGCCCGAAAATCATCCCTACGGCCTGCGCCCGGTGGCGGCGAATGTCCAGCACGCGACGGCTGCGTACCAGGATTGGTTCACCCAGGAGGTTTCTGGCGATGGCGCGCTGGGCTTTCGACGCGTCTTGTGGGATGACCGCTCGCACACCGTCTCTGAGGGCATCGGTTATGGGATGCTCCTCGCCGCGAGCTTTAGCGACCAGGCGCTCTTCGACGACCTGTACGGCTATTATCAAAAATTTCCCGATGGCAGCGGGCTGATGAATTGGATGATCACTTCCGCCGGCACGGTCGAGGGAGCCAATGCCGCGACGGATGCCGACGAGGATGTGGCCTTCAGCCTGTTGCAGGCGGACTACCGCTGGGGCTCGAACGGGCGCACCAATTATCTCGCGGCGGCCCGCGCGCTCATCGCGAAAATTCGCCAGACGATGGTCGAGGGCGGCACGTATGTCCTCAAGCCCGGCGATGTTTGGGGCGGCTCGGATGTCACCAATCCTTCCTATTTTGCCCCGGCTTATTATCGCGCTTTTGCGCAGGCTACCGGCGACGCCTCGTGGCTGCAAGTGGTGGACAAGTGTTACGCAATGCTCGCGGGCAACGCCGATGCGCAAACCGGCCTGGTTTCCGATTGGTGCACCGGCACGGGCGCGCCGAACAGCCGCGGACTCAATTACTCCTATGACGCTTGCCGCACGCCCTGGCGCATCGCGATGGATTACATGTTCAACGGCGAGCCGCGGGCGCTGGCGTTCTGCCAGAAACTCAGCACTTGGGCGGCAGGCAAGGGGCAGAACAATCTGTATTCAGGCTTTACCCAGGCGGGAGTGCCGACGGTCAATTACCTCGACAGTGCCTTTGCCGGGCCCTTCGCCTGCGCCGCCGCGGCCGGCGGCACGAGCGCCTTTGATGAGGCGATGTATATCCGCCATCAACAAATTGTCCCAACCAACTATTACAACCGCAGCCTCAAGGCCCTGACCCTGGCGTTACTCAATGGCGTTTTTCCCTATCCCAACGGCGGCCTCACACCACCGGTGCCGACCCCAACGCCGACTCCTACTACTACGCCTACACCCACCCCGACACCGGTTCCGCCCGTAAACGGCGGCGGCTCAACCGCCAGTCCTGCGGTCTTAACGGTGCGCAATGATTGGGGCGCTGGTTTCACGGGCGAAGTTACGCTGACCAACACCACGCCGGCGGCTTGGAACGGCTGGACGGTCTCTTTCGATTTGCCGTACCGTCCGAGCGATGCGTGGAATGGAATTCTGGTCAGCGTGACGGGCCAGACTGTTATGCTCAAGAACGCGGCGTGGAATGCTTTCGTCCCCAGCGGCGGCACGGTGACCTTTGGTTTCAACGCCACGCCCGGGAACGTGAACACCCAGCCCACGAATGTCCGGGTCAACGGCGTGCTGCTGACTGGTGGCGGCTCCGTGCCGACGCCGACTCCCACGCCGGAACCGACGCCGGTGCCCGACCCCACGCCGACACCTCCTCCGCCGACTCCCACGCCACCGCCGCCGGTGCCGGCCACGGGCAGCGTGAACGTGACCTACCGCACGGTGAGCGATTGGGGCGCGGGCTTCACAGGTGAAATCACGGTCGTCAACAATACCAGCCAGGCGTTGTCGAACTGGACTCTGGAATGCGATTTTGCCCCGCGCATCACCAATATATGGAGCGCCGTGGTCAGCAGCCACACCGGCACGCATTACCTCTTCAAAAACGAAAGTTACAACGGCGCGCTCGCGCCCGGAGTGAAAGCCACCTTTGGCTTCCAGGGCGATCCCGGCAACCCTGCACCGCCCGCGAATGCGAAGGTCAACGGCGTGAGCGTGACGGTGACGAAACCTTAGCACCAAGCTTACGGCGGTATTGCGACGGAGATTGCCTAATCAGGGTGCAGGTGCGGCTGTTTTGGTCGACACGGGTTCGTCAAAGATGGCGTCAAATATTTGATGATCGATAGGATCTTCATTTAGGCCACGGCTCGTTTTGAAGATCTTCTCATGTACGGCATTAGCGTCCATGGCGGATCCTAATTCAAAAAGCAGCTTACGCCCCTGAGGGGCCAAGACCACCGCTTCATACCGGAAGGTGACCGTGGAAGGCGGTACCCCGAACATCGACGGTAATTCGGTGCCGTCGTCATATTGTATGCTGATATGCTGGTCATTTATGCCAAAGAGTTGCGGCGGCGCAGAAATCTCGACATAGCCAGTTGATGAAGTGTGGAAGGAGAAGTTCCTTTTTGTTAAGTCGTCGGGCTTCGAGTTCAGCACTGGCGTTAAAAGAATTCTTACCGGTCCTCGATAGCCCTTGGGCACGATTATGGAAAGATGGAGGGGTAGCATTTCGGGGGCCGCTTGTGGTGGTGGCTTCGACTCGTCAAAAAAATCATCGAATGCCTTGGGGTCTTCCGAGAAAAATCCGTCCGGAAGATTCGGAGCCCGTGGATTAATTACAGCATTGATCGCTTCAGCATCTTGGGCTGTGCCCAGGGCAAACAATAGCCGAATATCGGATGACTCCTCTTTTCTCCTCATTAACCTAATGGCTCTGGCCGAAGGCAGAGTCTGTTCGGTGGATTGGGGAATGGGAGTGCCGTTATCTTCAAGGAAGGCAAGGAAGTAGGTTTCGAGGCCTAGATTTTGCAGCAGAGGCGATGCATCGATGCCGACGTAACCGGCAAGAGATGCCCGAAAGGCAAACTCACGTTTCCCTGGTTGCTCCTGAATCGGATTCGAGACTTTGTGGAAATTGATCCGGAGCGGACCATGGTAATCCTTCGGCACGGATATGGTCAAATGAGGATCGGGCGTGCGATAGACCAAAAAATCCAAGTTGGCCGGAACCGTGCCAAACGCATTCATCGTCAAAATGAGCTGCCTGTAGCCATCAGCCTCCACGTCCCATTGGAGTTCCTCCTGGGCGGCGACTTTTGTGGTAACGGTGCCGTCTGGGCTGGTGTGGACTCCGAAAACGTAATCTGGCTTGGGCCAGCGCATGTCGCCACCGCCGTAAAACAAACTGACACTGGCGCCGCCAATGGGCTTTCCCGTTTCAGCGTCCTTGACCATGACAGTGACCGGGCTGTAGGTGAACGGGTCTGTAGCGGCCCCAAGCGGGGCATATCCCAGCGAGCAAAGGCTAGCCCATAAGAACAAGAAACTTGCGTTGGAAGTATCGGACCTGTGCATATATCGTACTACGGTACGACTCACATAGATTCCTTTCCCAGGTCCCGTCAATGGTCTAGCAAAAGTGAAACACGGCTCCTCGCCTTTGTTCAATTCACCCGGTGTTCCATGTCGCGGATGAGTTCGAGCAGAAAGGCGTTGTTGCCGCCGAGTTTTTGCGCGGCGCGGATGGCGGCTTGCGTGAGGGCGCGGGCCTTTTTGCGCGAGGCTTCGAGCCCGTACAGGCTGGCGTAAGTGAGTTTGCCGTGGCGGGCATCGAGGCCGGCAGTCTTGCCGAGGGTGGCGGAGTCGGCGGTGGCGTCGAGAATGTCGTCTATGGCCTGAAACGCCAGGCCGAGGTGGCGGCCCACGTCGGCCATCAACTTTAATTTCGCCGGCCCCGCGCCGGTCAGGCGCAAGCCCATGACGAGGCTGGCGGTGATGAGCGCCGCGGTTTTATTGTGGTGAATGAAGCGCAGGCGCTCGGCGTTCGGCGGCGATTTTTCCGCCAGCAAATCTTCCATCTGGCCGCCAATGAGTTTGCGCGAGCCCGCGGCATCCGCGAGATCCAGGACAAGCCCATGACTGATGATGGGGTGTTTGCGGTAGCCATCCGCGAGCAGCCAAAAGGAGTAGGTGAGCAAGGCGTCGCCGGCCAGCAAGGCGGTTTCCTCATCAAATTGCTTGTGACACGTCGGCACTCCACGCCGGAGGTCGGAGTCGTCCATGCACGGCAAGTCGTCATGGATGAGACTGTAAGTGTGGAGGCATTCGACGGCAACGGCGGCGGGCAGCGGGTCAATTTTCGAGGGAAACAGGGCGTGCCCGGCGAGCACGAGGATGGGGCGCAGGCGCTTGCCGCCGGCCTCCAGGCTATAGCGCATGGCCTCGTGCAAAATGGCCGGGCGGGTGCGCGCGGGCGGCACCAAAGTGCGCAATGCGCCTTCCGCCTGTTCGCGGAAGAGCTTTAACGTTGCCTTAAAATCGAGGTTGGTTTTTGCTGGCACGGTATTTCTCCAAAACCTTGACCATGGTTAGTTTCGAAGATGTTTGCAAAAGGATTTTCGCGGACACCCGTTGGGTGCCGAACGTGCTGATTGGCGGGGTGCTGAGCTTCATCCCGGTGGCCAACATCTTCGCACTCGGCTACCTTTACCGGTATTTTGCGCAGGTGCACCGCGGCGCGGGTTTTGCCTGGCCGGAATGGCGCGACTGGGAAGGGCTTTTCAAGGACGGCCTCCGGCTGCTGGCGGTCGCGGCGGTCTATGGCCTGATTCCCGTCTTTTTGCTGGTCATTTTCCTGAACGGCCTGAATTGGGCGCCCGAGGCGACCGTAACGACTTTGAACGGGCAATCCATTTCGGTGAGTACCCACGGCAACTGGCTGCCGTTCGTCGGGGTGGGGAGCATTGTGTTGGCACTCTACTTGTTGGTGTCGCCCTTGTGGGTCATGGCAATGCTGTATGCGTTTCAACCCCGCCAACGCTGGCAGGTGTTGCTGCGCCCGGTGGTGGCGTGGTTGATGACGCGAGCAGCGTGGCCCGCCTTCGTCGTGCCCGTGCTCGCATTTTGGGGCCTGCTGGTGCTCGGCTGGCCGGTGATTGGCTTCGCTTTTTTCCTTGGATTTTTGGTCCTGGGCGCGTATTACACCCGTCTGTTCCTCGAAATCGAGAGCCGGGGTCCGAGCCGCTAAGTCGGTGGTTGGCCTCCAGTCCTTTTTAACTTCTTTCCGGTTCATGCCGACCTACGAATACGCCTGCAAACTCTGCGGCCACCAATTCGAACAATTTCAATCCATGAAAGACGCGCCGCTGCGGCGCTGCCCGGCTTGCAAGAAGCTGGGGCTGCAGCGGTTGATCAGCGGCGGGGCCGGACTCATCTTCAAAGGCACCGGCTTCTATGAAACGGATTACAAGCGCGCCGCCCCGACCAAAGCCGAATCCGCCGCCGATTCCCCCAAAGTCGTCTCCACGCCCGCCGCCACGGCCGAAAGAAAGCCTGCGGAAACGAAAACTCCCGCCAAAGCCGAGCCCGCCAAAACCAAGCCTTCGACCGCGAAAGCCTAACCCTTCTCCGCCATGGCTTACACTCCCAGCGCTGCCAAAAAAAAACCAGGCGACGACGTCACCATGGGCAAGGTGCTGGTGGCGGCGGCCTTCAATTTTGTGCTCGGCACGATCCTGGCGTTTTGCGTCCTCGCCGGCACAGTCCCGCAGTTGTACGACCCCAAGGTCAAGAAACCCGGCGACAAACTGCCCGCGCCGCCGGCCGGCATTTGGTATCGCGAAGGCAAGAAAACCGGCGGTGATTGGCGCAGCAAGGAAGCGGCCTTTCTCGCCGCCCAGCCCGGCCAGCTTTCCTTGACCGACGCCGATTTGAATTCCTGGGCCGCGATTGCGTTCAAGCCCGCCGCCGGCAAAGGCAAACCCGCCACTCCGGCACCCGCGACCCCCGCCAAACCAGGAGCACCCGCCGCGCCCAGTGCGCCCGCGGGCGACAGTTACGCGATAGCTCCGGGCATTCCCAATTTCCGGGCGGAGCATCTGCCCGAGGCCACGACGGGCTATTTCCAAATCGCCTTCCCCTTCAACCTGACCGTGATGGGCTATGATGTGACGGTCCTGTATCAGGCCCGCGGGCGTTTTGTGAATGGACCCAACGGCTTGGAGTTTGAGCCGTTCTTTTCGGCTCTGGGCTGCGCGCGTTTGCCGATTCAGGGCGGGATTGCCAAGAGTTTTGCGGCAGGAATCTTTAAGGGCGCGAGCAACTTTGACGCCTTGAAAAAATACGCCGCCGTCTGGCCCAAGCTCAGCGGCGCTGAACCGGGCGACGGGGAATTGACCTTGTCGTTCAAGTAGCCCGCGAAAGGTGGCCATGCGCCGTGCATTTGTTTTTGGCTTCGCCGGTTTGGTCGCATGGTTGGCGCAGGCGGTCTTGGCCGTGGCGGCCATGGAGACACCGTTGCCTCCGGCGGCCAACCTCACTGCGACAACGCCGACTGCTCCGGCCACTCCGGCACCGGCCATGGCTGAAGCCCCTGCCGTGCAATCGGCCCAGGTGCCGGGCGATGCCCTGACGGATTTGCCCCTGCAGCTCTCCGAGAGCTCTTACTTTGAGGTGGTGGGCCTGGATTCGATTTCCGTCCAAGGCGTCATGCGCATGGCGCTGCGGTTGAAGAGTATTTTGGAACTTTATTTCACGTTCCCGGCAGGTTCGGCGCGGCCCATTCAGGTGAAATTGGTGCCACCGACGCTGGCGGATTTCTCCGGCCCGTTTGACGTGCGCAGCGAATCCTCCGGCCACCGCATCATACGGGTGCGCTGGGACGACAAGACGACCATTTCCGATGTTTGCCAGGCGCTCAGCAGCGGTGCGCTGGAACGGTTGGCGGTTTGGCGCGGCGGGGTGGACTCGGGCGCCAAGGTGCCGGACTGGATGAAAGTCGCTTTTGGTGAAATCCTGGAAGTCAGCCTGTATCCGGCGGTGGCGGACGATTTTTTCGAAGAGGCCACCCGCCAGCCGTCCCTGAGCCTGCGGCAAATCATGACCGCCACCGGTCCCTATGACGCCAGCCAGCGCGCGGTGCTCGGGGTCAACGCCTACTGGCTCACGCGCTTTCTCGAAGACGAAGCGGGCGGAGCTGCCCAGGTGTCGCCTTTGTTGGTGGCGCTGGCCGGCGGCACGCCGCCGCCGGAGGCGCTGAGCCAGGCGTTTCCCGGCCGCTTTTCCGATGGCGCCACCCTTGAGCTTTGGTGGGCCGTGGGGTATCGTGATATGATATCGCGCAAGACGCCGCCCTTGCAAACCATGGCGCAGACGCGCGCTTTGTTGGATGACCTTGAGTCCATGGTTATTGAGGCCGCCGGGCACGACCAGCGCCTGAGCGTCGGCGATGTGTGGAGCCAGCGCACCGCGCCCAAGGTGCGGGCCGCGCTCAAAACCCGGTTTGACCGCGCCCGGGAGGCCCTGCCCACCGCGAATCCCGTCCTCTATAATGCCTTGTTGTCGCTGGGTACATCGCTCGAGGCCTTGCAGCATGACGACGCCACGGCCTTTCGTGCGGCGTGGAAACGTTATCAGGTCGATCGCACCCAGGGCGAAGCGGTCATGGCCGAAGTGCAAAGCGCCCTGGCGGCCGGCAGTCCGCCGTCCGCGCCCTCAACGCAGGAAACGCCTGCGCCTCCCGCACCATAATGGGCCAGGACTCAGGCAGCGGAGCCAAACACCACGCATGGGCCGGTTTTACCCTCGGGGCGGAGGACGTTAGGCACACTGAGTTTGTTCTTACAAATTCGCCCAAAAGGGTTACAATGCAACAATCCTTCCGACCCTGCCCCATGAAAACACGCCTTTCGTTTTTGTTTTGGATGTCGCTGTCTCTGCTTTGGCCCGGCGCCACGACCCACGCGCAAACGCGCAACGGCGCCGGGTTGCCCGGCGCGGCCGCCCGCAACCCCGGAGCGCCCGCGTCCCCGCGCGGCGCGCCCGCGACGTCCTCCCGCGGCTCCAGCTTGCCGAGTGCTTCCGATTTGCAGCAACCGCAAAACGCCTCCCAGAGTGACAGCCCCTTTGCCATCGGCGAACGCTTTGCCAACTCGGATGATTTGAGCGTGGATTTTGAGGAGGGCACCTTCAACTGGCGCGGCAAGACTTTCAACCTGGCGGACAATCGTTTTCTGCGCGAGCGCTTCGAGCGCTACCTGAATTCGCCCGACGCCCAAGATAATGACATGGAGTATCAGGCGGTTTTGGACAAGATCAGCGACTTGCTCTCGGTGCAGGACACCGGCCCGCAAAAGGACGCCGAGGTCGAACAGGCGTGGAATCTCCTTTTCGATGCCGCCAAATATCCCCAGGACGGCGGGGCCTCCAAGGTCATTGCCAACGAGGTCTTCAACGCCTGGCGTGTGCGGCAGGAAAAATCCCAGAGCGACCTGGCCCGCGCCGAATTGGAGGCGAAGCGGCATGAGCAGGAAGTAACGGTGGCCGAGCAAACGCTGGTGGCCGGTTCACGGCTGCATCAATTGATGGATTTGGATGCCAAGGCCACGCCCAGCGCCCCCACCGCCTCAGCCTCCGGCCGCAATACTTCCGGCAGCGGCAACAACAACAACAACAACACCAACAATCGCAGCGGCGCTCCCGCGGGGAACAATAACAATAACACGAGCGCGAGCATCGGCAGCGACGGCAGCATGTCGGGCACCCTCGGCCTGGGTTCAGTAATACCCGGCGGAGACGGTTCCGGCAGCGGCGGCCTGCCGGCCTTCCCGAATTTGCCCGCGCCGCCCACCAATGCCGGTTACGCCTATTTTGATTGGGCGCACCTGATGGAAACCAACATGAAAATCGGCATCCAGGAGGCGCAACAAATGACGGCCGCGGCCCGGTGTGTCCTCCAATTTCAGACCATGATTGTGACTTTCCTGTTTGAGCGGCGGTTTCAGCACAGCCTGATCGCGGGCGAATTCTACCGCAATATTTTCAAGGGCAGCGCCCAGGAAGTGACCGCGGCCAAAAGCGAAATGCAGCAATTCATGAACCTGAAATTGAACGACATCGCGCCCACGGTCGAATCGCTCGAACTCGTTTCCCGCCAGGCGATGGACGACACCAAGTCCGGGATGAAGGCCGTCGAGACTTCTTACGACGCCGGGGAACGCTGGGCCGCCCTTTCGCACATGCAGATGACGTACGTCCTCGGCGAATTTCAGCCGTCGGTGCAGGATTTTGATTCCGCCAAACGCAAGGTGCTGGGGACGATTTATCACAATGCCCGCGACCTCAAGAAACTGCTGGACAACCATGATTTTGCCGAGGCCGACAAGACGGTCGACAAGATTGTCGCCGATGCGCCGGATTTTGAATTTGCGGCGGACGTGCGCTCGAAAGTGCGCACCGGCGAGCAGTCCAGCAATCTCGCGTTGCTCTCCGCCCAGCAGTCGATGCTCACGGGCAATAACGAACAGGCCCGGCAGGACTTGGAAACGGCGGTTAACATCTGGCCCTTGAATCCCGCCATCAAGGATTTTTCCGTGGATTTGCGCAACCGGCTCGGCGTCACCGGCGCGATGGTCCCGCAATTCGACGACCTCCTGCAACGCCGCGATTACCGCCAGATTTACGATCACGGCAGCGAGTACGGCATGGCGCTCCTGCAGGATCCCGCCCGCGCCGCGAAACTGCGCGACATTATGCAGCGCCTGGGCAAGGTGGATATGCTGGTTTCGTCCTCGCTCGAACTCGTGAAGCAGAACAACGGTTACGCCGCCTGGGAATTACTGTCCACGGCCGCCGACCTCGAGCCCAATGACCCGGTGCTCAACCGCACCCAGGTGCAGGTCGCCCCGCGCGTTGCCGATTTCGTGAAAGCGCTCAATCTTGCGCAGACCGCCGAAAAATCCGGCCAGTACGCCGCCGCGCTGAATTATTACCTGGCCGCCAAGGAAATTTATCCGGCCTCGCAACTGTGCCGCCAGGGTATCGAATCGAACAGCAAGCTGCTGATGGCGAAAATGAATCCCGGCGGCCAGACCGCCAAGGCTCTGTCCGCCGAACAGGCGGCCGCCAAGGCCGCGGCTGGGCCGACCGCGCCGGTGCCCGCGACTGCCGTGCCGGCGAGTGACCTCCCGACCGCGGGTGCCGCCGATGCAAATGGCGCCGCGCCGGCCCCGGCCACCTCGGCGTCGCTTTACTAGGCCCGTCGGGAGTACGCAATAAAGCTTGTCGCGCCGGGGTGGGGCGGCTTTGCTGGACGGTTTCCCCTTTGCCTACATGAAGCGCACGCATCATTGCCGCGAGTTGTCCAAATCCGACGCCGGTCGCGACGTCACCCTCATCGGCTGGATAAATTCCATCCGCGACCACGGCGGCCTGATTTTCGTGGACTTGCGCGACCGCGAGGGCCTGACCCAGGTCGTCGTGGACCCGCAGGACGCCACGCTTGCCGCCGTGCTGGCTACGCTGCGCGACGAATCGGTCATCGAAGTCACGGGCAAAGTGCAGTTGCGCCCCGTCGAGACCATTAATACGAAACTTGCCACCGGTGAAATCGAAGTGATGGCTGCGCGTGTGCTCGTGCACAACATTTGCGAGCCGCTGCCCTTTCCGCTCGACGACGATTTGGCCGACAAGGTCAATGAGGACTTGCGCCTCACGTACCGCTACCTCGACCTGCGCCGTCCGCGCAATCTCGCCCTCTTGAAAATGCGGAGCCGCGCCGGGCAGACCACGCGCCAGTTCCTCGACCAGCAGGGTTTTCTCGAGGTGGAAACGCCCACGCTCTTCAAGAGCACGCCCGAGGGCGCGCGCGAATTCATCGTGCCCAGCCGCCTGAATCCCGGCCAGTTTTACGCGCTTTCGCAGTCGCCCCAGCAGTACAAGCAGATGCTCATGGTCGCGGGCGTGGAGCGCTATTTCTCGCTCGCGAAATGTTTCCGCGACGAGGATTTGCGCGCCGACCGCCAGCCGGAGTTCACGCAGATCGACTTGGAGATGTCTTTCATCGAGCGCGAGGACATGTACGCGCTTATCGAGGGCCTGCTCAAAAGCATTTGGAAAGCCACGCTGGACCGCGATATTCCCACGCCTTTCCCGCGCCTGCCGTATCAGGACGCCATGAATCGTTACGGCGTGGACAAGCCCGACACGCGTTTCGGCCTCGAGCTGGTGGATTTGACCGAGGTGTTCCGCGGCTCGGCCTTCAAAGTCTTCGGTGGCGCCGTGGCCAGCGGCGGGGTCATCAAGGCGCTCAACGCCAAGGGCCTCGCAGACATCACGCAGGGCGAACTCAAGGGTCTCGAGGACATCGCCAAGACGCTCGGCGCGAAGGGCCTCGCCTTCATCAAGGCGGAAAACGGCGAATGGAAATCGCCCATCCTGAAGTTTTTCTCCGAGCAGGAAAAAGCCGAACTCGCCCGCATCCTGCAAATCGCGGACGGCGACATCGTGTTCTTTGCGGCGTCCAACTGGGACCGCGCCTGCGCCATTCTCGGCCGCATGCGCCTCGAAGCCGCCGCGCTGCTCCAGGCCCGCGGGCGGATGAGCATTCCCGCCGACCAGTATAATTTTCTCTGGGTCGTGGATTTTCCGCTGATGTCGTTTGACGAAGCGGAAGGCCGCTACCTCGCGACGCACCACCCCTTCACCGCGCCGGTGGCGGAGGACATTCCGCTGCTCGATTCGAACCCGAAGGCCGTGCGCGGCCAGCACTACGACGTGGTGCTCAACGGCGTGGAACTCGGCGGCGGGAGCATTCGCATCCACCAGCCCGGCGTGCAGAAAAAAGTTTTCGAGGACGTGTTGAAAATCCCCGCCGACGTGGTGGAGAGCCGCTTCGGCTACATGCTCCGCGCGTTCCAATTCGGCGCGCCGCCACATGGCGGCATCGCGCTCGGGTTTGACCGCCTCTGCGCCATCCTCGGCGCGCGCTCGAGCATCCGCGACGTGATTGCCTTCCCCAAGACGCAGCGCGGCCAGGACTTGATGGCCATGAGCCCCGGCGTCGTCACCGCCCGCCAGCTCAAAGACGCGCACATCAAGGTCACGGAAGAGACCGAGTTGAAAGCGTGAGGTCAGCTATTATGATTGTTTTCGAATAGACTCCAAAGTGGGAACGCTTAGGTTGGGGCAGCCTTGCCATGACATCCTCTACGCTTTTGGAATTAATTGTCAGTGGAGTGGTTGCTCTGCCGGTGGCGTTTGTTCTCGGCATAATATTGCTGATTAAGCGACGTTGGCGGGGTGCGCTGGTTTGCGTATTGGCGGGGTTTGTTTCGCTCATGAGTTGTGCTGGCTTGGGCGTGTGGCTGGGTGGGCGCGGGGCACATCGGGAATGGAGCAAACTTTGGGCCTCCTATGAAAAAGGAGTGGCCGAACGGGCGGCGGCGCAACTGGCAAAAATTAATGCCCGCAAGGCCTTGGTGGATCCGGCGCTTCTTGCCTCAGTGCCCGAGGACTTTTTTACCTATGATGGGTTTCGCGATTGGTGGCGTCTACCCTTGGTTTTTCCCTATGACCTGGTGATGATCGATACCTTAGACTCAGCAAATCTTACACGCTTCAAGGGCGGGGATGTGCAGGATCCGAATCATTCGTCTGAGCAATTGCAGGGGCCGCAGGATATCACCAGGTTTTCATTTGATCGGCATTTTTTGATCGGTCGACGGGGTCCGGTCTGGTGGGATAAGAATCGTCCATTGGATTGGTTTATCTTTGAATTTAGAACCGAGAAGCTGACAATTTATTCAAGTGAAAGCGATATGCTGCAAGCAGCTGTAGCAGGCGGGTTCACCGGCGACCCTGGCTTGAAATCAGTTCGCGAGCGGATGGATGAATATTGGTGAACGCTGCTATCAAGGTTCTTGCTTCTTCGCTGGCAACGCCCCCCGCGTGTTCGCGACGATCCACTCGCGATAAGGTTGGGCGACGGCGGCGGCTTCCACGGCGATCCATTGCGGCACGGCGTAGGGGTGGCGTTCGCGCAGCCACGCAAGAATCTCGTCCGCGCGGTCGGCCGGAAATTTCACCCACAGCCGCCATTCGGGCGCGCATTCCTGCCGGCCTTCCCAGACATAGTGCGACGTGACCGGGCCATCGACTGCCACACACGCCGCCAGTCGCGCGGCCACCAGCCCGGCGGCGAGGTCATTCGCAATTTCGGTTGAGCTGACCGTGGTCCAGCCCACGAGAATTTTTTCCGGCGGCATCCGGCCAAGGATAGGCCGCGAAAAGGCGCGGGCAAGGGTGAAGCGCGCGCCGGATGTAAAGCCAAATGCGTGAAATATATTTGCGCGCGCCGGGGGAAATGCGTTGCTAAAAACGGCCCGCCGCACATGCTCAAAAACGGATCTTCTGCTGTGTCCGAGACCTCTAAGTGCTCTTTCCCTGTAAATCATAATCAATGGGGGTTCGACCCCTGGCGGTGGCTGCCAAGCCGTGAACCGGAAGGCAAAAGCCGCGAGGAGAGCTCCCACCTATAACTCCAGAGGTTAAAGAGCCGCTTCATTATACGGCACGAGTGGAAGATCCATTTTTTTTGCCCAGGTGGGCCGGGTGCGCGCAGGGCGGCGGGTGCGTAGCCGCAACGGCGGATCGCATATTAAATCCCGCAGGCCATTCCTGGCTTGAGCCGCGCGGATTGAGCGGCTAGGAAATCGGCGCAGCCAATCCCGTCTTTTCGCCGCCCATGAACCCGGTGCCTTCTTCGTTAGTCGATTCGCCCCACTCGCAGGTGGTCCTGCTCAACCTCGTGCTGTCCGGCGCCTTGGTGGTCGTGGCGATTCTTGCACTGATTTGGCTGATGCGCAAGGCCGTGAAGCGCCGACGTGAACTGGAAGCTTTTCTCACGGAACTGGAACTCAATCGCCCGGAGGGTCACCACCATCATCATCACGACGGCCACCATCATCATGGCCATAGCCATCAGCCCGGGCACTCCCATCACAGTCACGACTCTGGCGGCCATCATGGTGGCGGCTCCGACGGTGGCGGACACTCCGGCGGGCACCACTAAGGCGATGGTTTGACCGGGAGGCTGGTTTTGGTCGGATCGTAGGCCGTGAACTTTGCGATTTCCCCGTGGGTGTTCAGCCAGGCCTGCCACAAATGCCGCGTGGGATAATACTTGGCCACCTCGGCGTCGCGGGCCGCGCCCAGGCTGCGCGCGAAAATCACCGTTTGGTCGTCAATGGTCGGCCCGTTGTAAACCCACTCCGCAAAATCGGGCTGGCCCTCGGCCATCATGACAAACACCACATGGTCGCGCCGGTCCAACACAGATTTCTGCTCCAACTGCTCGATGACTTTCAGCCGGTCCAGCACCCACGGATGGGGCGGATCGCCGCGGGCCGTTTGCTGGAAAAGGGTCACGAGCGCCCATCCATACAGGGCGACGGCGATCACTTCCGGCGGCACGCTCCGGCCCCGCCACCGCCACGCACAAAGGCCGCGAAAGCCCAGCATGATCAGCACCGCCAGCGGTGCACACCAAGCGGCGGCATAATGCGGGAACCCAAAGAACCGCAACGTCCCCAGCATGACAAAAAAGGTCGCCAAGCTCGCGAGCGCCAGCCTTCCGCTCTGTTCCCGCCACGCGCTGCCACTGCCGAGCGCCCACAGCGCACCGAGGCCAAAAAGCCCGGGCAGGAAAAAACCGGCGAACCGCGGCAGCACATTTTTCACATGTTCGCTCAATAGCGCCGCATAATTGGCGGTCGGGGCCAGCATCGCGGGCGGATTGAAGCGCCGCATCTGGTAGGAGAGTTCGGGGTTGCGGTTGGCGGGTGCCGGGCCGGGCTGCTCCCACACAAACACGCTCACGTCCGGCGCCACGGTTTCCTGATAGAGCCGGTGTGGAAACAGCAGCGCGTCGCCGGTCACGGCCTTATTATAAATTAATAGAAAAGCCAGCGCCACCGCCACCGGCGCCGCCGCAGCCGCGCTCCAACCCAGGAGCTTCATGCGGCTTTCCCCCAGGCGCGCGGAAAGGACGAGCCGCGCCAGCATCGCACCCGCGGGCACAAGGCAAAACCACAGGCCCTCGTAAGGTCGCGTGAGCGCCATCAGCCCCGCGCCGAGGCCCGCCCACAGCGCGGACGATGCCGCCGGCTTTCGCCCAAAGCGCAGCGCACCGCCGAGGACCAGCATCCCGGCGAGCGCAAACAAACTGCCGCCCCAATACGTGCGCCCCCAATACGTCAAGGCCACCCATTGCCACGCCGCCAGCAATCCACCCGCGGCGGCCCAAGTGGCCGGCGCAACGGCCCGTAGTATCCACGCCGCCGCGAGCGCGAGCAAGCCCACCGTCACCCACACGCCGAAAATGGGGTGCCCCAGCAACGCGCCCGCTGCGAGTTGCAACGATTGGCCGGGCGGATATTTCGACGCATAGGTTGGCTGCTGCAACACATGCATCGTTTCAAAAAACGGTGCGAGCGGGTGGGGCGGGTTGGCCAGCCGGCCCGTCAAAAAAGTTTCCGCGCCCAGCAGGTACGCAAATTCATCGTATTCCTGCGGCTCCACGAGATTGGTGCGCATCGTGGGCAGCGCCGCGCCCACCGCGCCCGCGAGCAACAGAATGATGGAGATCAAAGGCCCATTGTTGGCCAATTCTTGCCAGAAACTGCGGACGGCGCGGAGCGGAGGAGGCATGGGACAAGATAGCGTCGAATAAAACCTAAGTAAGTTCCAAAATTCTGACCCCGACGCGATCCGCCACCAACCGGCCCGGACGCGTCAGGCGGATGACGGACAAATCCGATCCGGTGCGTTCGAGAAAGCCTTCGTCCTCCAACTCGCGCCACAGCGGGTCGAGCGCGGTGAAATCAAATTCTCTAAAACGCGCGGCGAGGGTGGCGAGATTTACACCCGCATTGAGACGGAGGCCAAAAATCAGCGCGTCGGCGGCGAGCAGTGCGGGGGTGAGTTTAACTTCATCGACGCACTCGGGCTTTCCGGCTGCCAGACCGTTGAGCCAGCGATTAAGATCAGAGGGATTGCCCCAGCGTCGGCCGCGAAATTGCGACGCCGCGGAAGGCCCCAGGCCGAACCATTCGCCCATCGCCCACGTGCTCAAATTATGCCGGCACGCGCGCCCGGGCTGGGCGTAATTGGAAATTTCATACTGGGCATAGCCCGCCGCGCCGAGGAAATCCCACGTCGCTTCATAGAGATCGGCATCGACTTGCACATCGGGTTTGACCTGCCCGCGTGAAAGCTTGAGCCACAGCGCGGTGTCCTCCTCGAACGTCAGGCAGTAGGTGGACAAATGCGCGGGCGCGAGGCGCACGGCTTCGGCGAGATCCGCGAGCCAACCGGTTAAGGCCTGGCCGGGCGCGGCAAAAATAAAATCCAGATTGAGATTCTCAAAACCCGCGGCCCGGATGGCGTCGATGGCGGCGTAAATTTGCGCGGGCGAGTGGCGCCGGCCCAGCGCGTTCAGTGTTTCCGGGCGAAAACTTTGCACGCCCAACGAAATCCGATTCACGCCGAGGTCGCGCAGCGCGGCGAGTTTGTCGACCTTCACGGACGAGGGCGCCATTTCCACGGTCCATTCCAGGGGTGCGGACGGAAGGCGGTCAAGCAAGGCGCGGCCCAGGCGTTCCAAATCGCGGGCGGGCAGGGTGGTGGGCGTGCCGCCGCCCCAGAAAATCGTTTCCACCCGCGGCAGCGGCCCGGCCAGCGCGAGTTCGCATTCAATGCCGTCGAGATAGCGGTCGAGTTCGGCGCGTTCCGGCTGTTCCTGGTAAAAGGCGCAGAAATCGCAGGTCGACGCGCAGAACGGCACATGCACGTACAAGCCCAGCCCGGCGGCCTGCTCCGACCCCGCGAGAGGGCCGGCGGGCTCGGCGAGGGCCGGGGAAAGGGTTGGCGGATTTGCTTGCACGGCGGGGAGGACTCCGGTAAGTCATTAGCTTTCGCCTATTTCCGCATGAAAGCCAAGCACTTCTCCCTGTTCGTTCTGGCCCTGTTGGCGGCGCTTTGCGGCTGCAGCCAGCCCATTGTCAACCTGACGCCGCCGTCGGCCACGCAAAACGACTCCGGCATCTACACCCTCAGCATGAACGCGCGGCTGCCCACGACCGACTACGTGACGGGCTCGATGCGCGCCTTCATCGAGATCGAGGGCAAGGAGCACGAGATGAAACGCGCGCCCTACGGCGACTTGATTTACACCTACGAGTTCGCGATGGCCCCCACGCACAACCAGGCCAAGTATTACTTTACTTTAAAATATGATACGGAGGACAAGTCCGGCATCGTGCGCGCGGCCACGACGACAAGCCAGCTCTACACCATGTCCGTGCTCAACCACTACGTGCTCGCGCTGGTGGCGACGCGCGGGTCCGTCGGGTCGGTCATCTCCGTCGTCGGCAACGGCTTCTCGCGGCTCGACCGCGTGGTCATCGGCGGCCTCGAGGCGCCGACCACCTACAGTTCGGCCAATGCCATCACCTTCGCCGTCCCGCCCCTGCCGGCCAACCACGACTACATGGTCGAGTTGAATTCCGCAGGTGGAAACGTGTTTCCCATCGGGCCCTTCCGCGTCGATCCCTCCGTGCTGACGGTCACGCCCGCGAGCCTCGATCTGGCCTCCGGCGACAGCGTGCAATTGATCGTGAACATGGGCCGCAAGGCGCCCGAAGGCGGCGTGCCGGTCGATGCCCGCACGGATGTGCCCGCGAGCATCGTCATGCCGGTCATCACCATTCCCGGCGGTTCGCCCACAGTGAGCGCGAAGATCACCGCGGGCCAACCCGGCAAAGGCACACTGCACCTCAGCGCCCAAGGGTTTGACGAAGTGCTCGTCCCGGTGAATGTCGTGCCCGCGCCCGACAAGCCCGCCGCGGCCCCCGCGCCCGCGCCGGTGGCGCCGCAGCCCGCAGCCGCCGTGAAGATGGGGAGTTAGATTTGGGTTTGTTGCTTCGCTATTGATTTGGCGAGCGATGGCATCTTAGCATTGGCGGATGCACCCCTTACCCCGGTTGCCTCGTTTTCGTTTTGTTTTTGCCTCCGTCCTCTTGGGACTGAGTTCTCTGGCCGCCAGGGCCCACACCCCCGCGCAGGAGATGTCTGACGCCGCGCAGAATCTCCTGGCCATGCTCTCGCCGGAGCAAAAGGCCAAAATCGGTTTCGGTTTTCAGGACGCCGAACGCGTCAACTGGCACTTCACGCCGGTCGTCCGCAAGGGCCTGCCGCTGAAGGAAATGACCGAGCCGCAACGCTACCTGGCCTACATTCTTCTCGACAGCGCGATGAGCCAGCGCGGCTTTATGAAAGTCGCCACCATCATGTCGCTCGAACAAACGCTGGGCGAACTCGAGGGCGGCAAGGGCCCCAATCCCCGCGACCCCGAAAATTATCTCGTCACCATTTTCGGCGATCCCGCCGGCAAGGACCCGTGGGGCTGGCGCTGGGAAGGCCATCACGTATCCCTGAATTTTGTCATCACCGACGGCGCCGTGGTTACCAATGCGCCGGCGTTTCTCGGCACGAATCCCGCGGAGGTCAAAGTCGGCCCGCGCACGGGCCAGTTTCTACTCGGGGTTGAGGAAAACCTGGGCCGCCAACTGATCAAGTCGCTCGACGACGAGCAGCGCAAGGTCGCCCTCTACGACACCAAGGCGCCGACTGAAATCATCACCAATATCGACCGCAAACTGCATGTACTGACGCCAGTCGGCTTGCCCGTTTCCAAAATGACTGCGGCCCAGCAGACGACTTTCTGGGAACTGGTGCACGAATACACGGATCGTTTTCGCGGCGAGCTGGCGGACCAGGATTTTAAAAAGATTCAGACCGCTGGCCTTGATAAGCTGACCTTCGCTTGGGCAGGCGGTCTCGAGCCCGGTCAGGGCCACTATTACCGCATTCAGGGGCCGACTTTCCTGATCGAATTCGACAATACGCAAAATGACGCGAACCACATCCACACTGTGTGGCGCGACCTGGAAAACGATTTTGGCGACGATCCGCTGGCCGCACATTACGCGAAGGACCACGCGCCAGCAGCGCCGGTGAAGTAAAGTAGCGGCTGGAGATGGCCGGGAGCCTATCCGAATTAGAAAAAATGGCCGTCGCAAGCGACTCCCCAATTCCCTAACCTTGGGGCGGTTTTAGTTTCCCGCTGCCCCAGCCGTTGCATCTGCGCAGCACATATAGACTTAGCGTTGCAATTCCCAGCGCAAGGGCCGCCATCGCAGGCTCTGGCACAGCGGCGACCGCGTGATCCCAATAAACGGAGTAACTATCGAGCCCGGTACCCGTTTGCCCAAAATTGTACGCCTCGATGAACGCCGTCTGCAAATTCGCGCCGAGCCCGGTTGGGTCGGAAAAGACCACCACACCGTCGAGCCGATACTCAAAGGCGATGCCAGTATCAGAAGCTTCGAGGGTGTGCCAGGTGTCAAAAGTGAAGCCGCTGGGTACGCCGACATCCACCCAATGGTCGGGTTCGCTGGCCGTTCCGTCGAAGACCTGGAAGCGAAAAGAACGGTCGGGCGCCGTTGGGTCGAGCGGCGTCAGGGGGCTGGCGTTGGTGAAGCCGATGACGGCATAGGCGCCATTGCTGACCATGGTGCCGGTGTGCACCCAGAGGTCGGTGCGCATGAGTTGGCCGGTGGTCGTGTTCGCGGACGAGGGCACATACACCTCGGCGCTGAGCGACCAATCACCAAGAATTTCACCCGGGCGTTGCCGGCCCTGCGTATTGAAGAAGGATGAACTATACGCGGGCGGGCGGTTGGCCGTGCTGCCCGTTTGATCGACGGTAATTTGCAGGCGATTGTCGCCGAGAAAGGGGGCCGATTGAAAAGCGGCGGGCTCGTAGCGATCTGTAACCCAGGCCGGATTGATGGTGTCAAAATCATCCACCCATTGGGCACGAGCGGCGTCAGGCAACGCCAGCAAGAGCCAGGGCAAACAACCGATCCCAAATCTTTTCCAATGCAATGTCGACCTGAGAGCAGTCGTGCATTTGGTCCGTATCAAGTAGTGGAGGGCATTAGAATCCATGATTAATTGAAAGCGCATTGATATTTTGCTTTGGAAAGTGGAGGGTAAAGTAATGAGGTCATGGGGCATTCGAAGCGAAACGCGCCTTGCGGGCGAGATGCTCGAAACGCGCCTTGATACGGTTGAGTTCGGCCTCGAATAACTCTTCGATATCGAGCAGAGTGTTTTGCGCGGCAGTGGTGGCGCGAATCAATTCATCGAGCTTAATCTGCACGGCTTCGCTTTCCCGGTTCTGGGCGTTGCGAATGAGGAAGATCATTAAAAACGTGATGATGTTGGCCACGGTGTCGATAACCAGCAGCCAGGTGTTGCCAAAGCGAAACAACGGCCCGGTGAGCAACCAGAGGACAATGACACCGATGGCGAGGGCGAACGTTGTGGGATGCCCGCTGGTGCGCACTATTACTCGGGTAAATCTTTGAAAGCCGCCAAGTAAGCGAGCACCCAGCCGCTGTTTCACTTTTGACTTGCGGTTGGTTTCCGTCCGAGGTTCGCGGTCGACCGGTTTCATAGTACGAGCAAGAAGGCAACGAGGTCCGCTTTTTCCTCCGTGCTCAACTGGATGCCAAGGACGAGGTTGAAATATTCCACTGTGTCCTCGATCGTAAGCAGCCGGCCATCGTGCAGGTAGGGCGGGGAATCCTTGATGCCTCGCAGCGGAAACGTCTTGATGGGGCCATCCGTAACAGCCATTTCGCCATTGACCATTTTTGGCCTGAAAAATCGTCCGGCCTGCAGATTGTGCATCGAGTTGTCTGTGTAATAAGGAGGTGCATGACAAGTGACGCACTGCCCCTTGCCGGAAAAAATGAGCTGACCGCGGAGTTCGCTCGCGGAGGCTTTTGCGGTTATCAATTTTCCAAAAAGATCCAGTTTGGGCGCGGGCGGGAAATCGAGCAACTCCTCGAACTCCGCCATGAATTGTACCTGACTGCCGCGCTCCAAGACATTGACCCCCTTGCCTGTGGCCAGTGCCGGATCTCCGTCGAAATAGGCCGCACGTTGTTCAAATTCAGTAAAATCCTCCACAGTTTTTAAGGCGCGTTGCGAGCCGAAAAGGCGCTGGACATACACCCCGCGAAGAGAGGGTGTGTCGATGCGATGCCGGTATTCCTGCGGGCGAACATCGCCAGCCAAGTGGGTCGCCCCATTGGTGTGACCGTTGGCGTGGCAGTCAAAACACGAGACGCCGCGGGAAGGGCGCTCGGAGCGGCGATCGGTGGTTTCATTGAACTGTTGCTGTGGAAAAGGGGTCACGAGCAGCCGCAGGCCTTCGACTTGCTTCGGATTCAAAATGCCATCAAACAAGGCATAGAAGTTGTCAACGGTGACAAGTTGACCCTGGGATACATCGCCCAAGTCTGGACGAGTGGTTAAAAAGATGGGGGCAGGGAATTCCGGGAGAAACTGGTCAGGGAGGTCAAAATCCAAATCGAATCGGGTCAAGTCCCGGCTTTCCTGTTTTTTGATCTCGTTGATTTCAAACTTGGGAAAAAGCATTCCGCCTTCCGGATGATTGGGATGGGGCAGCGGCAAAAATCCTGGTGGAAAGAAGTCACCTGAGCGAATTTCCTCCGGTGTCATTGCGGCCAACTGTTCCCAACTGGTGCCAGGGACGAGACGCACGCGGACTCCCTGTTGGATGGCCTTGCCGCGGGTCATGAATACGCCGGGCGCCGGATCGTCACGCAAGTCGTAGCGCAATTGAAGGAGGTCCAACTGCCTTTTCATTATTTCCGGTTTCGCTTCCGTCAAACGATGTAGGGTGGCCAGAAAATTCCCACTCAGAATGGCGGATGAGTAGCTCGTCGTCTCCGACTGACCCAGCGCCGCGCTCGTACACATGGCGGCAACAAGCCCATAATAAACGATAAGGCAAAATTTCATCTCGACAATGTCGGCAGAACAAGGCGCTTCCACCTTGCACCCGCGAACCGGTGATACTGCTGCAGGCAGGACCGTGGCGATTCGCGGGTGAGGGAGGGAACTGGGAAATTGCCAGACCGGCGGCGCGCCTTTAGGCGGCCCGCTTCATCGCTTTGCCCTTCTTGGGCATCAGGCAAGCTTCGTCTTCACAAAATACCTCGAGCGCCTGCACATTGCACCGGGCGCGCGCGAGATCGATGAGCGCCTGGTTTGCCGCCTTTTCCTCGCCGAGAATCTCGTCGAGAATATCCGCGGCCGGTTTGTTCCCGAGCAGCGTCGACCACTCGCGCAGGCAGCCATAGGCCGCAATTTCGTAGTGTTCGATTTTCTGCGCGACCAGGACCAGCGCCGCATTGATGACGGGCGAAGTCTTGAAGTCAGTGGAGACTTCGGCGCCCTCCGCGAGGAGGCCGAGCGTGGCCTGGCAGCGTTTGACGCTGGGCTTCTCGCCGAACAGCTTGAAGACTTTTTCAAGCTTGCCGACCTGGCGCTTTGTTTCGGCCAGATGCGATGCAATCAGCTTTTGCAGATGCTTGCAGGTGGCCGTTTTGATCATGGACGGCATGGCGATGACGAGGCGTTTTTCGGAATCCAGGCGGTCGGCCAATTCATCGAGGAAGAGACATTTTAAGGTAATCATGGAATTAAAGATTAAGAGTTGGTGTGGATGGGTGGTTACTTGGTGCAGCAGGAAGCGGTGGCTTCGTGGACGGCCTTCTGCACCGTTTCCAGGTTCTGGCCCGTGCGTTTTTGGATCCGACCGTAGAGTTCGTCCTGCTTGCCTTCGACAAATTGCAAATCGTCGTCCGTCAAGTTGGCCCATTTTTGTTTCAGTTTGCCGCGGGCAATGTTCCAGTCGCCCTTGATTTCGAGTGTATTCATAATCGGTAGTCTAATTTTCTTGGTGTAGGGCCGTCACCGTAATGGTAAGGTAGCCGCCGCGGCTTGCGCGTGCACAGAGAATACAACAGGACCCGGAACCTGGCCATTGGGTGTAACCCTACCCGCGCCCCCGTGGGGTGTGGCCGGGCGGCGAGGGCGATCCGTTCACAGCGGGGGCGCCGCCGCTGCGAAAAGCCGGCCGGGAGGGCGTCTCGTCGCCTTTTCGGCTTTAATACAAAATGTGCCTAAGACTTACATCAGCTACTCGATCCGGCAGGCTTCGGCAAACGTCAGGCGCGGATTGCGGGGGTGGAGCTTGGAGGCATCGCCATAGCCCAGATTGCAGAGGAAGTTGGATTTGATTTTCGTGCCCGCAAAAAACGCGGCGTCCACCTTCTTGTTGTCAAAGCCCGACATTGGCCCGCAGTCGAGCCCGAGCGCCCGCGCCGCGATCATGAAATAGCCGCCCTGGAGGGAGGAATTGCGCAGGGCGACGTACTCGAGAATGTTTTCGGGCAGGTCCTTGAACCACGCCTTGGCGTCCACATGGGGAAAAAGCTTGGGCATTTGCTCGAAAAAAGCGAGGTCCATGGCGATTATGGCGGTGGCCGGGGCGAGCATGGTTTTTTCCGCATTGCCGGCGTCGAGGCAGGGCTTGAGTTTTTCCTTCGCGGCCTTCGATTTCACAAACACAATGCGCATGGGACACATGTTGGCCGAGGTCGGGCCGAACTTGGCGAGGTCGTAAACCTGCTGGAGCAGGGCGTCGTCCACCGGCTTGGCTTGCCAGTAGGAGTGTGTGCGCGCGGAAAGGAGAATGCGGTCGAGGAAGGCGGAATCGGTGGTGCTCATGATAATTAAGAAAGTGTGTTGGGACAGGATTGACAGAATTTCCAAAATTGCAAGCTGCCCGGAGCGAATTCTGGCAAATTAGTTTCCATTCCTCCAGTCCGGCCGCCTCATTTCGAGCACGGCTAATCGAAAACGACGGTCTTGTTGCGATAAATGAGAATGCGGTTTTCCAGATGCCAGCGGACAGCCTGCGCGAGCACCATCTTTTCCAGGTCGCGGCCCCGCCGCACCATGTCGTCCACATTATGGCGGTGCGAAACGCGGCTCACGTCCTGGGCGATGATCGGGCCTTCGTCGAGCTTGGCCGTCACATAGTGCGCGGTGGCGCCGATGAGCTTGACGCCGCGCGTGTGGGCCTGGTGATACGGCCGGCCCCCGGCAAAGGCGGGCAGGAAACTATGGTGAATGTTGATGACCGGCACGCAGGCCCGACCGAGGAAACTGTCGCTCAAAATCTGCATGTAGCGGGCGAGAATGACGAGGGAGACATTGTACTGGCGGAGAAATTCCAGTTGCTTCGCCTCCGCGGCGGTCTTGTTCAGGGCCGTCATCGGCACCACATGGAACGGCAGCCGGTAATGGGCGGAGGCCTCGGCGAGGTCATCGTGATTGGAAATCACACAGGCCAGCTTGCCCCGCATTTCGCCGGACTGAAACCGCAAGACGAGATCGTGAAAACAGTGGTCGGCTTTGGAGACGAACAGCGCGACGCGCGGACGGTCGATGGACAGCGCCACCCGCCCGGCCATGCCGAGCTGGTCGGCGGCGTAGGAACTGAACGCCGCGCCCTGGGCGAGCTGGTCGCCGCCGCGGGGCGGAATCCATTCGAGGCGCTGGAAGAAAATATTCTCCGTGTCGTCGCGATGCTGGTCGGCGTGGAGAATATTGCCGCCGTGCTCGTAAATCCACATGGCCGCGCGCGCGACCAAGCCCGGTTGGTCGGGCCCGGACAGGAGCGCGATGAGCGTGAGCGGCTCGCTGGGATCGGCGGATGCGGGCATGGCGTACCCTCCGCATAGCGAGGTGAGCAGGGTTTTGGCAAGCTTGCTCGGTGGGAACGCCCGTGCGCATTTTCCTTTTTACCCCCTTCATTTTGCTGTATATTAACAGGTTATGCCTGCGACGGAAGACATGGGGTTTCTGCGGGTGGCGGTGGTCACGCCGGAATTGCGCGTGGCCGACGTGGCCTTCAATGCCGCCGCCACCGCCGCGGCGCTGCGCACGGCGGCCCGCGCCGGCGTGCGGCTCGCGGTGTTTCCCGAGCTGGGCTTGACGGGCTACAGCTGTGCGGACCTTTTCTTTCAAGGCGCGTTGCGGGCCGCGGCGGCCCAAGCCGCGCGGGATTTGGCGGAGTTGGCCCACGAGGTCGGTCTGCTGGCGGTCGTGGGCCTGCCGGTCGAGGCCGGGGGTCGGTTGTATAATTGTGCGGCGTTGCTGGCGGAGGGGCGCGTGTGGGCGCTCGCGCCGAAAACGTATTTGGCGAACTATGCCGAATTTTATGAGAAGCGCTGGTTTTCCCCGGCGGACACGCTGACCGTCAACCAGGCGGAGGTGGCGGGCCAGTGGGCGTGGATTTCCGCGCGCCATGTGCTGGGCGTGCGTGGACCCTATCCCTTTATGATGGGCTTGGAATTGTGCGAGGACTTGTGGGCCGTGGAACCGCCGAGCGGACGGCTCGCCCTGGCCGGGGCGACGGTGCTCGTCAATCCCTCCGCGAGCCCCGAAGTGCTGGGGAAGGCGCAATATCGTCGCGAACTCGTGCAACAGCAGTCAGCGCGCTGCCTGGCCGCCTATCTTTATTCGGGCGCTGGGCCGGGCGAATCGAGCACGGACTTGGTTTTTTCCGGGCACGGGTTGATTGCCGAGAACGGCACCGTGCTGGCCGAGACCGAAAGATTTTCTTTCGCCACGCAAATGGCCATCGCGGATTTGGACCTCGAACACCTCACGCTCGAGCGCTTGAAGAACGGCACCTTCGCCAGCACGCGCCCGGCCGAGGGTACCGCTGCAGGCGAGGCCTGGGTGGAGTTGCCCCCGCGCAAACGCAGCGAAATTTTTGCCGGGCCCTTGCGCCGACCCGTGCCTCCGCGCCCCTTCGTGCCGGAGGATTTGACGAAGCGCGCCGCGCGGTGCGAGGAGATTTTTGCCCTGCAAGCCACCGGCCTGGCCACGCGCCTGCGGCACACGGGCGCGCGCCAAGTGGTCGTGGGCATTTCCGGCGGGCTGGATTCGACGCTGGCCTTGCTCGTGACTGCACGGGCCTTCGACAAACTGGGGCTGGATCGCAAAGGCATTATCGGCGTCACGATGCCGGGGCCCGGCACAAGCCGGCGCACCCAGGCCAACGCCGAAAAAATCGTGACCCTGCTGGGTGCGACCTTGCGCGTTGTGCCCATCGTCAAGGCGGTGCACGACCATTTGCACGACCTCGGTCACGACGCGGCCAAGCGTGACGTCGCCTACGAAAATGCGCAGGCGCGCGAACGCACCCAGGTGCTGATGGATCTGGCCAACATCACCGGCGGCTTCGTCGTCGGCACGGGTGATTTGTCGGAACTTGCGCTCGGGTGGTGCACCTTTAACGGTGACCACATGTCGATGTACCACGTAAATGCCGGCGTGCCGAAGACCTTGGTGAAACATTTGGTGGAGTGGTGCGCCGAGGGCGTTTTTGAGGGTCCGGCGGCGCGGGTGCTGGGCGACATCGTGGCCACGCCGATTTCGCCGGAACTTTTGCCGCCGGACAAACGCGGGCGGCTCCAGCAAAAAACCGAGGACTTGATCGGCCCTTACGACTTGCACGACTTTTTTCTCTATTACACCGTGCGTCTGCCCTTCCGGCCCGCCAAGGTGCTCGCGCTGGCGGAGCAGGCGTGGGGCAAAACCTATACTCGTGCCGCGATTGCCCGCTGGCTGGAAGTGTTTTACCGGCGTTTCTTCGCGAATCAATTCAAGCGTTCGGCGATGCCCGACGGCCCGAAGGTCGGCAGCGTGGCGCTCTCGCCTCGCGGGGACTGGCGCATGCCCAGCGACGCCCGCCCGGATGTCTGGCTTGCTGAACTCGCGGCGGCCGTGGGTGGCGGAAAAAAGGCGAAACACTGAAGATTTTTTTGGACAGAATTAACCGAATTAATTGAAATGGAAAAAGAGGCGACACCAAGAATAGCTCCCGGTTTTTACGCCCGCCTCGAATCTTTCAGTTATTTTCTGAAATTCTTTAAATTCTGTCTAAAAACGCCTCTTAAAAATCATGAGCCGAGCTGCTTTGTTCCTGGATCGCGATGGCACGCTCATCCGCCATGTGCCGTACTTGCATAAGCCGGAGGGCGTGGAATTGCTGCCCGGCACGCGCGCAGCGTTCATCCGGGCTCGGGAGCTGGGCTATCTGATTTTCATGCACACGAACCAATCCGGCGTGGGCCGCGGGATGTTCACGCTGGAGGATGTGGACGCGTGCAATCGGCGGGTGGTGGAATTGCTGGGCCTCGGCGAGGATGTTTTTGCGGGCATCTGTGTCGCGCCCGAAGGCCCCGGCCAGCCGGTGCTGTACCGCAAGCCCGCGCCGCGTTTTGCACTGGAAATGGCGGCGAAACATCACCTCGACCTCACCCGCAGTTGGATGGTGGGCGACCATGCGAATGACGTGGCCACGGCGTTTGCCACCGGCATGGGCGCGGTGGCGGTGGCCGGTGATTACCTGACGCAAGCCGAGGCCGACGCTTGGCGCGCGGCGGGCCATACGGTCACGTTTGTGCCGTCGCTCAAGGCGTTTGTGGACACCTTGCCGCCAGCCTGACGGGATTCCGAGACTTACTTCGCCTGAATTTGCAGCGCGCTGACGGAGAAGGGCGGGAACGTGCGCATGAAGCTGGTGCTCAAGCCGCTCACCTTGGTCGTGACCGGCGCCAGCTTGGTGCGATCAGTGATGGAGTTGGTGTCGGAGACGGCGCTGGCCGCCATCGTCGTGAGCTGCCCGTCGGGCGCAACCGAGGAAACGCCCTTGACGTCGATCTGCACGGGCAAGGGCGAATTGCCGACGTTGACCACTTTGAGATAAATGGTGCCAGTCTTGGTGTCGCGGGTGGCCGAGTAGAATAACGGCGCACCCTGCTGGACCAAGCCGTCGCGCGCGCGGGTGAGGGTCGGGGTGTTCGTGCCAGTGACGGGCACGATGGCGTCGCCATGATTGGTGCTGAAGATTTTTTGCGCGTAATACGACGGCGAGCCGTAGCTGTTCAGCGCATCGTAGCCAATCAAGTCGATGGCCCATTGCTGGCCGCCGGGATTGACGTTCACAAACAGCGGCGCGTACGACGCCATCATCACCAAGTCGGAATTGCGCTCAAAGCCGGAGAGCCACGCGGCGTCGCCCAGTGCGCCATCCATGTTGTTGGTGGCGGTGTTGTTATTCGGCGTGCCCACGCGCGTGGCGTATTCGCCGACAAAATATTTCGGTCCGTTGCGGTCCATTGAGTCGAAGTGGCCGGAGTCGCCCTGGAAGGTCGCGGCCGAGCGCGGGTAGGAGTGATAGTCGATGACATCGACCGGCCGACTGTTGACCGCCGTGGAGGAAACGATTTTCACCTCGGGATATTTGGCGCGAATGGCGTCGAACATTTGCCCGAAACGCTGCGGGTAAGTGGCTGCGCCGCCGCCGAGATTGTCCTCGTTGCCGATTTCAATCATCGGCACGGGGAAGGGCGCGGGATGGCCGTCCTTCGCGCGTTGGGCGCCCCATTTGGTGTTCACATTGCCCGAGACGTATTCGATTTCATCGAGCGCGTCCTGAATGTAAGGTTCCAAATCCGGCCCGACGGCGATGCCGCCGCGACCGCCGAGGGAGAAGCCGGCGTAAACCCCGATGACCGGCTGGGCTTTCATGTCTTCACACCACAGGAGAAACTCCATCAGCCCCAGGCCGTCTGTCGACCAGTAATTGGCCCAGGAATCGTCGACGTGGCCGGGGCGTTCCTCGACCGGGCCGATGGTCTTCTTCCAATCCCAACGCGTGGCGGGCGAACGGCCTTCGAGATAATTGCCACCGGGAAAACGCAGGAAGCCGGGCTTATAATCCACCAGCAGTTGCATGATGTCTTTGCGCAAGCCGTTGGGGCGGTCGTTCCAGGTGGGCGGGAAAAGCGAGACCTGGTCGAACCAAATGGTGCCGGGCGTGGTGGCCCAAATGAGCAGGCGGGCGTCCTTGGTCGGCGTGACATCAGCTGCGGTGTTCAGCGTATACGGGTATTTCTTCCAGTCGCCGGTGAGCGCCGGAATTTGCGCGGTGGCGAAAACCTTGGTGCTGTCGTTGCTGACCAGCGCGATGGTCAAAGGTTCCTTGAAATTGGCCGAAGCCTTGGCGTAAAGCGAACCGGTGTACTTGGTCGAGGGACGCACGGGGAAGCCCCAGAAGCCCTCGTTGGCAATGCCCACGCGCTGGTTGGCGGAGGCGCTGGTGATGTCGAGCTTCAGGCTGGTGTTCAACGCGAGGTTGAGCGGCTGGCTGGGATCTAGCGCCATGTTGCCGGTGCCGCCGTTGTCCTGCACCAGCAGCCAGAAATTCGGCTGGTCGGCGGACCATTTGAAGGCCCTATTGGCGACCAGTTCGCCGTAGAGGCCGCCTTCGTACGAAAAATTAATCTCCTCCGTCATAAACCCATAAAGAATCGGGCTGGACTTCTTGGTCATGTCGTTGGCCTGAATGGTAAGGATCGGCGTGGCGCCCGCCGGGATGGGAGTGACGACCGGCGGGGGCGGCGGATTGCCGCCGCGTGCACCTCCCGCGACGGTGCCTGCGGCACCAGCGGTGGCAGCCGGAGCGTCGGCGGGGGCCGCGGGATTCGGGGCCTGGGCTTGGGCCGACAAACACAGGGCGAGACTGCCAAAAACAAAGCTAACCGAAAGGAGCTTCAGGAGCGGGGCGGGGCGGGAGATTTTCATGGGGTAGGGTAGGCTGGATAGGTGGGCATTTAGTGTCCAGCCGAAAGGAGTCGGGGCTGCGAAAGCATTTTGCACCAGGGTGCGTACCGGGCTTGACTCGGGGCCGGGTTTCGGGCGGAATGTTATGTTTTTCCGATGGTTTACCGTCCCTCCAAGAAGAAACCCACCGACCCCCGGGCCGACCGCTTCCCCGCGAACCGGCCCGATGCCGACCCCCTCGAGGGGCCGTTGCAGGGCGCGGGCACTCGGGCCGACCCCCGCTCCGGGGACGACCGCAATCTCGTCTTGGTGGACAATGACTTTTCGGACGCCGACTTCGAAGACCGCGTTTGGCTATTCTGGGAACAGCGCAAGGGGTTGATTTTCGGTGTCATCGTGCTGGCCTGTGTGGGCGTGATCGGCTGGCAGGGGTGGAAATATTATCAGCAACAACAGGTGGTCTCGATGGATGAGGCATTTCGCACGGCCAAGAGCCCCGCGGAATTGCTCCAATTTTCCACGGCGCACGCCAATGCGCCCCTCGGCAAGGTGGCAGCCTTGGAAGCGGCGGATGGATTTTACCAAAAGGCCCAGTACAAGGACGCCGCGACCGCCTATGCGGCGGCAGCCTCGGCTTGGGGCAGCGACCCGAACGGCCAGCGCGCCCGCGTCGGTGCCGCGATGGCGACGGTCTTATCCGGCGATGTGGCCGGGGGCACGAAATTGCTCGGGACGATTGCCGCGGATCCGGGTTTCCTCGATACTTTCCGCGGCGAGTGCTATTTTCATTTGGTGTCCCTTTCACTGCAAGCGGGCGACGTAACCACCGCCAAGGCTTTTGCGGATCGCGCCAAAATGCTGCAAGCGCCCGATTGGTATCGGCAATCGACGAGCTTGATTGACCTGATGCCCGCCCTCGGAGCGACTCCGCCGAGCACGCCGCTGGCCAATCCGACGGCCACGGTTTCGCCCAATGCTTCTCCCGCCGTGCCGGTGATGATGTCGGGCCCCCCGGCGCCTGCTCCGGCCCCGGCCGCCGTTGCGCCCGCGGCCAGTGACGCCGCGCCGCTGAAATTGCCCGAAGTTGCGCCGATTGCACCGGCTCCCACAGGTCCCGCCCCGAAGACTCCGTAAGCGAGTTTTTCGTTAACGCCGGCGTGGCCAGCTTTCGCGAAACGAATAGAGCAGGTATAAAATCACCCCGACGGTAATGCCGCTGTCTGCGACGTTGAACGCGGGATAGCGATAGCCGGGCAAGTGGAAGTCCAGGAAGTCCACCACATGGCCGTACATCATGCGGTCGATTAAATTGCCGAGGATGCCGGCGCACAGCAGGCCGAACGTGTATTGCAGAAATGGGCGGCGCAATTCGAGTTGGCGGCGGAAAAAGAAAATCGCCGCCAGCGCCACGGCGGCGAGCAGGCCGAGTCCGACGGAAAACCCGCGTAGCATCCCCCAGGCAGCGCCCTCGTTGGTAATGTTCACAAAATAGAAAAAACCGTCAATCACGGGAATCGGCGGCGGGTCAAAGTAAGTGTCGGGCGCGAGGTGGCGCACGATCCAGATTTTGCTGATCTGGTCCGCCACGAGCAGCACACCGAAGGTCAGCCAGAAGCGGAGGTAACCGGTGCGGAGGGCGGGCGCCGCGCTCGCGCCGGACCGGTGCGCGCTGGCCGAAGCCGGAGGTGGGGACGCGCCGTTCACGGAGTTAATTTCACAATGAATCGTCCCGTGATGGCTCGGTCCGGGACGGACACTTACGCTTCCGCGTCGTCTTCGGTCACCGCCGCGGCGTCTTCGGCGGTGGCTTCGCCAAACACGCCGATCGTGGTTGCGCGCTGGCCGCCGTATTTCTTCTGCTTTTCCAATTCCTTCTGGCCGTCGAGCGAGTAGCGGGTGAAGGGCACCGCCGCCAGGCGGTCGGCGGAAATGGTCTGCCCGGTGATTTCGCACACGCCGTAGCTGCCGTTGCGGATGCGTTTGAGGGACTCCTCGATTTCATACAGCAATTCTTGCTCGCTGGAAACCAGGCTCAGGGCGAAATCGCGGTCGAAGGTGTCGGTGCCGGCATCGGCCATGTGCTGGCTGTAGCCGGAAAGGTCCCCGGAGTCCTCCTTCGACGAGCGCTTCAGGGTCTCCTGCGTGTGCATGTCCAGGCCCTGGCGGATTTCCTCGCGGGTTTCAATGAGCTGGCGGTAGTAGCGGCGCCACTTCTGCGGAATTTTTTCATCATCCATCATTTGGGCGATGGAGATGGCTTTCTGCGTCTTGGGCGGCGAGGAGACGCCGAGGATGTCCGCCAGCGAGGCGGCGCCGAGGACGCGGTTCTTGCGGGGTTTGGCCGCCACGATCCCCGGCTTGGTTTTGCCCTTGGGGACGATCTTGCCGAAGCCGCGCGTTTCGCGGGTGTAGGATTCCTCCTCGATGTCCTTGGTCTTTTCATTGCGGCGGCTCTTGATGATCTCCCGCACGTCATCGAGCGTGAAAACAATCGGAGTGTTCTTGCGCGAACGAATCTTGAAGATGGCGGGCGTGCTCTTGCGTTTGCGGGCGCCGAGCATGAAGGCTTTCGTCTTCGGGTCGGGCTCTGCACCCGCGGTTTCGACCGGATGTTGAACCTCGCCCTTGGAGGTGTGGGCCTTGAAAATAGGTGACGTGGATTTGCCGGCGGGCTTGGCCGTGGTTCCCTTGACTGGCGCAGCGGTCTTCGCGGGCGCGGCGGCGGCCTTCACCGGCGCGGGCTTGCCGGCCGGGACTTTGGCCGCGGGCGCTTTGGCGGCCGGGGCTTTGACCACCGGAACTTTGACCGCGGGGGCGGTGACCTTCATGGGCGCTTTCGTGGCGGGCTTGGCCGGGGCTTTTTTGGAGACGGGTTTGGTCATGGCGATAAAAACTGTTTGAGTGGGTTTAAGCGGGGGGAAATGGTTTGTTTTGGAGATGACTCACCGGGCCAGCAAGGCGCCGCGGTCGCGTGGAGAGACTTTATCCTCGAAACCTTCGACGGACACAAGCTCAGGCACCCAGCGCCAACTGCGCGGGCAGCGCACCAGCCCGGCCTCAACGGCGGGCGTGACGGTGATTTCGAGGCCCGAGACGGTGTCGCTCGCCTGCAAATTAACCTGGGAGACGACGAAGAGTTCGGGCAAATCGGCGGCATAACGGCGCAGCAGCGGCATCGGCTCGGCTTTGTCGGGGCCGGTAATGGTCACCACGGCGTCAAGATTTTTGCCGATTTTCTTTTCCTGGCGCAGCGCCTCGAGCTTTTCGTAAATGCGTTCGCGGAATTTGAGCAGGGTGTCGATCTCTTGCGCCACCGTGGCAAAATCCGCCACATACCAGGCAGGCACGGCTTCCGGCCAGCTTTGCAAGTGCACCGAATCGTCAGCGTACTCAGTTTGCGTGGTGAGGAACGACCAGGCCTCGTCCGCCGTAAAGGGCAGCACCGGCGCGAGCAACCGCAACAACGTGTGCAGCACATGGTAAATCGCCGTCTGCGCGGCGCGGCGCTCGGTGGACTTCGGCGCAAAGGTGTAAAGCCGGTCCTTCAGGATATCATGATAGCGGCTCGAGAGCGTGACGGACACAAAATGGTCGATGGCCTTGACCCCGAGGTGGAAATCGTAGGCGTCGAAAGCCGTCGTCACTTCCGCGACAAGGACATGGAGCTTGTGCAGCACCCATTTTTCCAGCGCGGTAAAATGCTCCGGCCCGACGGCGTCGCTCTTGGGGTCGAACCCGGCGAGATTGCCGAGCTGGTACATGAACGTGTTGCGCAGCCCGCGGTACGTATTCGAAACGTGGGTGAAAATTGCCTCTGACAAAGTGATGTCCTGCCGAAAGTCCTCGGACGAAATCCAGAAGCGGATGAGGTCCGCGCCGTATTTTTTCACGTAATCGTCGGCAGTCTGGGGCTTGCCGTCGCTCTTGGAAAGCTTGCGGCCCGATTCGTCCACCACGAAGCCGTGCGTGAGCACATTCTTGTAGGGCGGAGCGCCGTCGGTGATGAGCGCCGTCCAGAGCGAGCTTTGAAACCAGCCGCGATGCTGGTCGGAACCTTCCAAATATAAATCGGCGGGCCACGTCAGATCCTTGTTCAACTTGAGCACGGCGGCGTGAGAGCAGCCGGAGTCGAGCCAGACGTCGAGGGTGTCGGTGCTCTTTTTCAACGGGCGCTTCCAGTCCGCCGGCACGTTGATGCCTTCGAGCAATTTCTCGGCGTCCTGCTCGAACCATAAATTGCTGCCGTGCTTCTCCACCTTGTCGGCCAGGGCGCGGATGACCGCGGGCTCGAGGTAGGCTTCTCCTGCCGGGCCGAAGAACGCCGGGATGGGCACGCCCCAGGCGCGCTGGCGGGAAATGCACCAATCGGGCCGCGTTTCCACCGCCCCGCGAATGCGGTTCTCGCCCCAGGCCGGAATCCAGGCCACGGTGCCGATGGATTGGGAGGCCAGTTCGCGCAAGGAAGCTTGCGGGCGTTTTTTGGCGTCGGTGAAAGGCATGTCCATGCCGATGAACCACTGGTCCATCGCGCGAAAGACTACCGGAGTTTTCGAACGCCAGCAATGGGGGTATTGATGGGCATAGGGAATGGGCACGCCCGCCAATGCATTGCGAGCGGTCAAAATCTCCAGCACCTTGTCATTGGCCGGGCATTTGCCCGGTTTGCCCTCCAGCACGGAGACGCCAACGAGTTCGGCGGGGATGCGACCGTCGTTGACGTAATGACCTTTGTCATCGAGCGGGCAGTAGATGACTTCGCTCGCGGTCTTGAAGCCATGCACCGCCATCAACTCATTCACATATTTCAATCCGGTCTGATAGTCCTCGAGGCCGTGGCCCGGCGCGGTGTGCACGCAACCGGTGCCAGTGTCCGTCGTCACATACTCGGCCAAAAGAATTGGCGAGGGCCGGTTAATGAAAGGATGGCGGGCTTTAAGGTGTTCGAGTTTTGCTCCGTTGATTTCAAAGATGAATCCAGGATGAAGATTCTTTTCATCGGTTGACCGCACGGAGTCAAAATTGGTTTTGGCTGCAAAATCCAACATCAGTTTTTTCGCAACAAGGATGCTTTCCTTGCCATCGCTATATACGACATAGGTTTCGTTAGGTTGCACCGCGATCGCGAGATTCGCCGGCAGTGTCCACGGGGTGGTCGTCCAGATAACCACCGACAACGGTTTGTCCGTGGGCAAGCCGAATTTCTGCGCCTCTTCGGCCGACACCGGAAACTTCACGTAAATCGAAGGACTGACATGGTCCTTATATTCAATTTCGGCCTCGGCGAGGGCGGTTTCGCAGGGGATCGACCAGTAAACGGGTTTCTTGCTGCGGTAGATGAGGCCGGTTTCGACGAACTGGGCAAACGCGCGCAATTCCGCGGCTTCGTACTCCTTGGCCATGGTCTTGTATTCGTGCTCCCAGTCGGCGAGCACGCCGAGGCGCTGGAACTGCCCGCGCTGTTTTTCCATGTAACGCTCGGAAAACTTTTTGCATTCCTCACGCAATTCCGCGGCGCTCAGGGTTTTGCCGGCGGCGCGCAATTCTTTCGCGACCTTGTGCTCGATGGGCAGGCCATGGCAGTCCCAGCCCGGGACGTAGGGCGTGCGGTGGCCGCGCTCGGTCTTGTAACGCAGGACGATGTCTTTTAGCAGTTTGTTCAACGCGGTGCCAATGTGCACATCGCCATTGGTAAAGGGCGGGCCGTCGTGCAGCACAAAGCTGGGCGCGGCGGCGTTTTTCGCCTGAAGCCGGGCGTATAAACCGAGTTTTTCCCAGTGGGCGAGGCGGGCGGGTTCGCGGGCGGTGAGGTTGCCCCGCATCGGAAATTCCGTCTTGGGCAGATTGAGCGTGTCCTTCAGTTGCATGTCGCGGGCCGCACCGGCGGCGTCAGGGAGAGTGAAAAAGGGAGGTCGGCGGGCGGGCGCGGGCGGGGTTGGGAAGGCCTCGAAGTGCGCGGGTGATGAAGGGGAAAAAGTCTGTCGTTTTCGCCGGGCAAGTCAAGGAGCGAACCGGGATGCGCGGCGGAACTGGGCGTCACGTTTCAAATCGCCTCGCGGCGGGGCGGCGTTTATGTTAAACGGCTGGATACATGAAATTCGAGTTCGCCCGCACCCGCCAGCAGCAGGCCGATCTGCATTTGTTTTTTGAGAGCTGCACCATTTTGCGCAATGCGGACACGCGTCAAAGCGTCTTTCTCTTTCGCCCGGGGAGGTTGCTGGCGCTGGTGGTGATGCTCGGCGCGTTCCTGCCGATCGCCGTGGTGCTCACGGCGGTGTTGTGGGCGCAGCAATTGGTGCCGGAGGCGGGCCTTACCTTCACTGACGCCGTTTACCCGTGGCGCTGGCCGCACTTGTTGGACGAATGGCGCCAGCCCGTGATCAACTATCCCGACGGATCCATGTCTTCCCTGCCCAGGTCCAAGACCCCCGAATTTGCCCCGCGGCCTGCGTCCGCCGCGCGGCCCGCACCGGCGCCTGCGCCGGAGGCGAAACCGCCGGGCGCGCCAACGCGTTCGCCGTCGATCTACACCATGAACAACCACGGCCCGGCCAGCGCGGTGTCGTATGGGCCGATTATGTGGGATTACCTCAGCCACAACGGCGGGCTCGACAAATTGCAGGACGTGCGCGGCCTCCAGGTGCAGGGCAACGTGACGATGGCCAATGGAAGTGTTTTGAATTTCACCATGGTCAAGCGGCCGCCCGACAAGATTCGGCTGACCATGCGTGCGGGCCCGGCGCAGGAGGAAGCGACCGTCCTGGCCAATGGCGACCGCGGTTGGCGCTGGGTGGGAGCGGCAGGCGCCCAGGCCCCCGAGAGCCTGGGGCCGGAGCAATTAAAGGCGATTGAACGCGAAGCTCTGTATTGCGGCGTGATTTTTGAACTGATCAACAGCCCGCACACCCTGCGCGAGATCGCGCATGTAAGCGACGACCAGGATGAGTACAACCGGGTCCTCGGGACTTTGCCCAACAACATGCGCGTGGAGGTGCTCATCGATCCGGACACGCAACGGGCCGACCGCATTCAAATCCAATACGACGAGAACGGCGTCCCGTGCCTCTATGTCATTCAAGTCAAGGAGTGGATGACCGTGAATGGCGTCGACGAGCCGTCGCACTTTGAGGTCTTCGTCAACGGCGGAAAATTGCTCGATGGCAAAATCAACCAGGTGACTTACAATGCTGGCGTGCTCGATGTGATGTTCGAGCCCCCGGCCGCGGCCAAACCCGCCGCGGCCGCCGGTGAATCCGCCCCTGCCGCCATTCCGGCACCCGGTGCCAATTAAGGCCGCTGGAGTTTTTACGCCAAATACGGCACCCAGCGCCAGCGGACTTTCGTCATATACTCGGCATAGGCGGGATTTTTGCGCAGAAAGTTTTCCTCGACGAAAGTTTTGATGATCCACAGGCCCATCCAAATTGCAGTCAGCACGAAATTGTTCCACGAGAAATAGACGAGCAGGTTGCCGATAATCACCAAAAACAAGCCGGTGTATACCGGGTGCCGCACCCAGCCGTACACGCCGGTCGTGACAATTTTGCGTTCGGCCGGCACGAAGCCGATGTTGCGCCCCAGGCACACGCGCGCCCAGATGCAGATGAGAAAACCGAGAATGGAAACGCTTTCGGACCAGAAATGCGATACCAGCGGAGCACCGAGTTCATAAAGATAAGGCGGCAGGCTCGGCCAATAGTTGGCCACGAGTGATGTGTAGATATCTTCCGTGAGGTACGGCCAGTAAGTGGCCACCAACGCCAGCAGCCAGAACCACGGGTTGGTCGTCACGCGCGTGGGCGCGCGGCGCGTCACCATGGTCAGGGCCATCAGCCCAAGGTTGGCGCACAGCAAAAAGCTTTCGACGGGTATCGGGTCCTGTTGCAGGGATTGCCACATCGTCCAGATAAACGGCAGCGCGGCAATGACCGCGACCGGACGGTCAATCCACGCCGGCAACTGAAAATGGCCGGTCGATTTGGCGGAGGCGGAAGTGGGGTTATTCATCCGAAGCAGAGGAACTGCTTAACCGGCCCAAGGCCCGTCCGCAAGCGCAGTGGAGTGCCACCAGGAGGTTAAGAGCGAGCAAGGGTGAAACCCCGCAAAGGCGGACTTGGCTGCAAACCCAGGCGTTTTTCCTGCAGGCCGAGCAATTAGACTCCACTCAGGCGGGTGTCCGCATCGCCAAAGCGCGGGAGACGCACGCCCATCCGGTCCATCAGCGAAAGGTAGAAACTGCAAAGTTTCCGGCTTTCATCGCCCTTGTCGCTGAATTCAAGGGTGCGGCCCGTCTCCAATGTGCCGCCGAGTCCGCCGAGGGTAAGGATGGGCAGCTTGGTGTTGTCGTGGCGCGAGCCGGAGAACATGCTGGAAAGGTATACGAGGCAGGTGTTGTCCAGCACCGTGCCGTCGCCTTCGGGCATCGCATCGAGCCGCGCGGCCAGGTAGGCGAAATTGCCCACGTAATAGCGCACAATCTTTTCGTAGTCTTCTGAAAGATCGTCGTGCGACGCGGTGTGGTGGGTCTTGCGCACGTTGAGGAAGGGATAGAACAAGCCGGACAGGTCGCGGCAGAGCACGAGGGTGGCGAGACGCGTCTTGTCGGTCTGAAAGGCGAGGGCGACGATGTCGCACATCAGTTTCATGTGCTCGCGAATGTCCTCGGGCAGGCCGTTGTCGGGCCGGTTCATGGCGATGAGCGGCTGGCCCTGGCCTTGGGCGTTGGCGGCGGCCTTGACCTGCTCGCTGCGCATGTGGTCGACGCGTTTCTCCACTTCGCGGACGCTGGTGAGAAATTCGTCGAGCTTCTGGTTGTCCTCGGCGCTGATTTTACGGCTGACGGTGGCGGCGTCGTCCATCACGCGGTCGAGGACGCTTTGCATGCGTTTGTTGCCCTGGTTTTCAAAGAGGCAGTCGAACGCCAGCGCGGGATAGACCTCCATGGGCACGGGCGAATCCGGGCTCTGCCAGGAAATATGCGAGCTGTAGGCGAGGGAGAAATTCGTCTCATGGTAGCCGGTCATCGGCTGTTCGCAGCCGAGGATGAGGCTGGGTTGCATCGTTTCCTGGCCGATGCGGTTCGCCAGGACCTGGTCCATGCTGATGCCGCCGCGCAAGACGGCGCCTTTCATCAGCGGCATGCCGGAAAGGATGTTGCCGGTTTGCCCGGGATGAATGCCCACGCCCACGGCGGGAGGGTTGAAGAGGCCGCTGATGACATTGAGCTTTTTGCGATGCGGCGTGAGCGGTTCGAGGGTTTTGCTCAATTCCATCGTGTCGCCCGCGCCCTTGGCCCACCAGTGGTCGGGATTGACGCCGTTGCCTTGGAAAATTATCGCTAGACGCTGCGGATAAGGGCGTGCCGGGACGGTCGCAGCGCCTGCACCAGCCGGAGCAACAGTCGTGGAGTCGGCGCCAAAGACCGAAAGCGAATCGAGAAACGGCAGCGCCATCATCACCCCGGCACCGCGCAGAAACCGGCGGCGGGCAAGCATCTCCGGCCGCGACGGCTGCACGTACGGCTTCAGGCGGCGATTAAAAAGCGGCAGGGCGTTTTCGTCGTGCGAGTGCTCGTGGTCGGTGTGCATGGCCGTGACAGATTAGGTTAAATGAGAACAGCGGAGTGACAAAGATAAAAGGGCAAGCGGGGTGGATTATTCCCGGTTAATTGCTCATGGCGGTGCGGACGGGCTCGCCGGCGGGCGCGCGCTTGGTGAGAAATTGGGGGCTGGTGACGATGGCTTCCACCAGCGGACTGAACCGGTAATCGCTGGACGCGAGCCGGGCGCGCATGTCCTGCACCAGCAAATCATCCGAGGGCAGGAGCGTGCGGCCCAGCGAGTAGGAGAGCAATTTGCGGCAAAGATTGTCCACAAATTCGTTCTGCACTTTGGTTTTAATATAATCACGCAAACCGGCCACGCCGCTTTCCTCCGTGCCATCGGGGAACGTGGCCTTGAGTTCCACCGGGTGGTCCGCGAGGTCTTTCGTCCGCGCCTCGCCGACCGGCCCGTAGCCCTCGAACACGAGGCCGAAGGAATCGAATTTTTCATGGCAGCTCGCGCAATTCGGATCGGTGTGGTGCCGGGCGAGCGTTTGCGCCAGGGTGAGATTGCCGAGTTGGGCCTCATCGGCCGGCAGCACGGGCACGTTGGGCGGGGGCGCGGGAATGTTTTCGCCGAGCAGGCGGCGCACGACCCAGTTGCCGCGTTTCACCGGGCTGGTGCGCAAGCCCGGCGAATTCACGGTGAGAAACACCGCCATCGGCAAAAGTCCGCCGCGCCCGTAGGCGCTCGCATCGTCCACGCGGACCCACTGGTCCGGCGCGCCATTCACGTTGGGAATGCCGTAATGCTGCGCCAGGATGGGGTTCACAAACGTGTAATTGGCATAGAGCAAATTAAGCACCGGGCGGTCCGCCTGCACCAGATCGACCAGAAAGTGCACCGGCTCCTGAAACATCGCCTCGCGCAAGTTGTTCGTGAAGGCCGGGAAACGGTCGCGATCGACGGCGTTGTGTTCCTCGAAGCGGCGAAAATCGAGCCAGTTGCCGCCAAATTCGACCGCGAAATTTTGGATGTGCCCGTCTTGCAGCAGGCGACGGGTTTGGGCGAGCAAGACCTCGGGTTGATGCAAATCGCCGGCGGCGGCATGGGCCAGGAGTTCTTGATCGGGCATAGACGACCACAGGAAATAACTGAGCCGGTTGGCCAATTCATAGTCCGAAAGCGGCCGGGTATTCGCCGGCGGAGCGAAAGCCGGCGGCGTACTCGCCGGGGCAGTGCCCGCCGTAGTGCCGCCTTGGGCCATCGAAATGGGAATGCCCTTGGGCGTAATCGCGGTGGAGCGGCTGGCCGGCTGTCCCACCGCCTGGTTGGAATCGAGTTCGAGATGATAAAGAAAATACGGGGACATCAGCACGCGCACCAGGGAATCGCGGATGGCGTCTTCGTGCTCGGCGCCGTTCTCCGTGCGATCCTGTTTGTAAAAGCTCAGAATGTCCGCGCGTTCCGCGGCGGTGAGGGGACGGCGATACGAGCGTTCAGCAAATGTGAGGAGAGCCTGCAAATGCACCGGTTCCGCCGCCACGCGTGTTTCCTCGAGCCAGCGGTTGTCCGAGGCCACACGGTCGAAGTGGTCCTTCACCGCTTGCAGGGCTACCGGCGTCACCCGGCCTTCCTGCGCCTTGGCGAGGAGGATGTCAGCCAGGGATTTTATCATTTCCTGGGAAGTGACGGCTTTGTTCTCGGGACGATATTGGTCGAAGGCGCTGTCGCGAAACGAATCCCGTTCGGCAAAAAGAAAACTGACGTGCATGCGCGCCGGGATGGCGGCATTGAATTCAAAGACGTTCCAGAGATGGTCGAGTTCGCGCTTAGCGTCATCATCCAAAATCATCTCGTAGAGCGGGCCGTCGTCGCGGAAATAGCCCGTCTGGCTGTGCAGGCCCGCGCTGAGCAGACGGCCTTCGAGCGACTCCTCCACTTCGGGATCCAGGTAAACCCGCGCGCGTTCGCTGATGTAAAAGGCATCGGGAAACACTTCGGCAAATTTGGCAAAAGCGGCCTCGTAGCGGGCGCGTTGCGCCGGGTCTTCCGGCACGTAAAGGTCGGGGTCGGGTTCGCCCGCGTGCTTCTTGGCCAGCGCCATGCGCGCGGTGGCGGAGGCATTGGTGGTGGTGACGGGCGCTTCGAGAAACACGCCGCCAAACTTCACGATGTCCGGCGTTTTCGGCAGGGGGCCGCCGGCCTTGCGCGCGGGTTGGGCGGCCAGCGCCAAATCGGCAATTTCCAGGGCGGAAAGAGGCCGGCCATCCGCCGCGGTTTTGGCCACGGGCGCGACCGGGAGGCCGAGGCCGCTGGGCAGTTTGGCATTAAACGCAGGCGTCGGATTGACCTTCGCGACGCCTTCGCCCTGCGCGGCCGCGAGCACATTAACCGCAGTCGGAGTTGTTGAGACCGCAGGAGTCGCTGGCGCCGTAGCAGGCGCGGGTGCCGTTTCAGCGACCGCTGAAATCGTTTCCGGCGCGGGCGGCGTCGCGCTGGGTTGTAGCAACGCGGGATCGTAGGTGCGGCGATTCGCGGCCATTTGATTGTCTTTCCACAAAACCATCGGTTGCGAGCCGGGCCCGAGCCCCGGCGCACTGATGTTCGGCACGTCCGGAATGATTTTATCGCGCAGGTTGACGACGAAATCGCGCATTTCCTCGGTGCGGGCGCGCAGGGCGGAGGGGTCAGTGTCGCCGGGGGCGGGGAGCGCGCGCCAGCGGGCTTGCAACTTGGCCAGTGGGCCGACTTGCTCGGCCGGATCGCTCAATAAATCCCAGACGGTGGACAAATACTTGGGGCTGACTTTGCAGTCGCGCGCGATCTCGGCCAGCGTGGCCTCCGGCTGGCCCAAGGCGGCGCGATGCTGAAACCGCCAGGCCGCGAAAAAGTAAGCGGCGAAATCCGTGGGCTGGCGCTGGTAGAAATCGACAATCCGCAGCACGGAATATTTGTCGCGGTCCGATTCATCGAGCATCGGATTGGGCGCGAAGGCCAGGCCGTCCGGCTCCAGCACGACATGGTCGGCCACGTCCCGCGCCGCCTGATAATATTTTTTGAAGAGTGCGGGCGACATGTCGAGGGATTCGCCCGAATTGTCGAAACCGGCCTGGTTGGCCGGGTCCACCGGAAATTCCTTGGTCGGACGCAGGTCCACGCCGGTGAGGTCGTGGATGGTGTAATCGTATTCGGCGTTGCTCAACCGCCGGGCCAGCACGAGGCCCGGGTCGCCGGCACGGCGTTGGGCTTCCTCGGCATTGACCGCCGCAATCCACTCCTGCACCGCCTGCCGTTCGTCCGCCGACGGTTGATGTGGGGCTTCCTTGGGCGGCATTTCCTTCGCCTTGAGCCGTTCAAGGATGAGATTCCAGCGCTTGAAATCACCCGTGACGGACGCGAGATTGCCGTAAGCGGTTAAATCCAACTCCGCCTTCGCTTGCTCGCCGCTATGACAGGAAAGGCAATAGGTTTGGATAAACGGATGCACCGTGTCCTGAAAAGTCTGCTCAAAGGCCTGGCTGGCGGCGTCAGGGGTTGAGGCGCCCTGGGCCAGTGGCGCCAACGCGAGAATAAAGACGGGCAAGGGGAGGCGCATCGACAATAAACAGGGGACTAGCGGAGTTCAAAAAGGGGCGGCCCAGGAGGGGAAATCCTGCCGCGCAGTAAACACAATTCCCGCCGCCGGTTCAAGCGCGCAAAATGGCCCGGCTGCAGCGAATGCGCCTTACGGCACCAAATGGGCAATCGTTTGCGTTAGACCAGAATAGGCCGGCGGGAAGGAGGTGCTCAGGCCGTCTTTGACCGCGAACGCATGCGAGGGAATTTGCACGGTCGCGGGCGCGAGGCCCGGGCGCGTGGCGGTGAGGGTGATGGTTCCGGGGTTTTGCGTCGATCGAATCGCCACGCGGTTGATGCCGCATTCGGTGTCGAGATAGAGATTGTTGGTCGTGTTGAGCTTGTCGCTGCAAAAGCCGCCGCGCCAGACCACCGGGCCGTCCACGGCGAAGTCCACGCGGGCTTCATCGGTCGGACAGCGGTTGCCCTGGGCGTCCACGACTTCAAAATCGATCAGGGCCACGTCGGCGCCATCGGCCTGCAAGCCCTGCGGCCCGGTGTAAACGGTGAGTTTGAGGCTCTTGGGCTCGCCGGCGGTTTTGATTTCTTGCTGGGCGACGACTTTGCCGCCCTTAGTGGCGACAGCTTTGATCGAGCCGGGCGCAAACGCCACGTCTGGAAACGCGTAAATATAACCGCTTTGCGGCGCTTGATTGACGCCCAAAGACTTTCCATTGACGAACAATTCGACGGCGTCGCAAATGCTGGCGATGACATAGACGGTCTTCTTCGTGTCGGCAGGATAATTCCAGTGACCGAGAATATGAAGATCCGGCGTGGGGCTTTGCATCACTCGTGAGGCGAAAAAGATTTCCTTGGGCAAACGCACGCCGTCCACCTTGCCGCTGACGCGGAGCACTTCCGTGCTCTGCTGGCGGCCGTCCGCATCAGAGTCTGACCAGTAAATCGAGGCGTAGGCGGCCCATTTGGAGTGCGCGGGATCGGGATTATCAATACGATTGGTGACGAAATTGTAATAGCGGCGAACTCCGGCGAGGCTGAAGGTTTCGGCATTCCAGTTATAACTGTCGTTGGGACCCTTCTTGAATCCGAAATGGGGCGGCGAATAATCGTCCCAAATGCCACGGGGGCCCTCGTCGCGGAAGTCCTCCGTCTCAATCATTGGGGCCAAATCGCGAGCCTGGTCGGAGTACGGGCCGCCGAGCATGACGCCGAAATATTCGGCCACGGCGACGGCGCCCGGATCACGGAGCGAGCGGCAGCCGACGGTGCGTCCGCCGTTCGGGTCGAATTCCTTGCGCAAGGCCACCATCTGGGCCATGTGGGCGGCGTTGATGCCGGCGTTGCCCGCCTCCCAGAAAAGGATGCTCGGGTGATTGCGGAAATAAATCATGGCGTCGCGCATGACCTCCATGCGCTGGTCCCATTGGCGGTCGAAGGTCTCGTGCTCGCCGTCGCCCGCCGGGCAGACATTCGCGATACCGTATTTGTCGCAGGAAGTGACGTCCACGCGCTGGGGGGAGATGTGCATCCAGCGGACGTAATTGCCGTTGCTGGCGCGCAACAGTGCGGCGTTGAAATCGTGCATCCAGTCGGGATAAGCCTGGCCGAGCCCCGGCCAGTCGTTGACGGAGCGTTGCGAATAGCCGGTGAGCCAGACGAAGTGGTCGTTCAGCCAGACGCCGCCCGTGCCTGCGCCCGCCCGGAATTCGGCCTTGCGGAAGCCGGTCTGAATTTTGCACACGTCCGCGACCTTGCCGTTGACGCTCAAAATGGAATAAACGTCGTAGAGATAGGGATCGTTCAAATCCCAAAAACGCGCATTGGTCAGCGGACCCGTGGCGGTCAAGGTGTCGGTCTGGCCTTGGGCAAGGTTCTTGGAGCCACCGTCAAATTTCGCGCGCACCACGCCGTCGGCATCGACCACCACGGCGGACAGGGCAATCGCAGCGCTGGCGGCGGAATCATTGCGCACCTGGGACTCGATATGGACATCCGCGGTCCTGCCTTTGATGTCGTAATTCTGGCCGTAAATGTAAACGCCGGTCGTCTGCAAATTCTCATAGAGTGGGAGGGTCTGGTACACTGACCCGGCGACATGCAGCCACACGTCGCGGACCAGTCCGCCGAAATTCGGGTTGCTGTTGCTGTTCTTCCACTCGAACTCGGTGCCCGTGGCTTCCTCCTTGTAGTCGATGGTGTTATCCACTTTTACGGCTAGCACGTTGTCCTGCCCGCCATATTTCACCAGGCTGGAGAGGTCCAGCCCGCACGCGCTGATGCCGTTCTCATATTTGCCGAGCGGCTGGCCATTGAGGTAAAAGCGCGCGGCCTGCTTGAGTCCTTCGAATTCCAGGAAAACCTTCTGGCCCTCGGCTCCGGCCGGCACTTTGAAGTGTTTGCGATACCAGCCGATGCCACGGTACGGGTCGCCGATGTCCCCGGCGGGATGGCTGATGAGCGCGCGGTAGGTGTCCACGTCGTTCCACGTGTGCGGCAGGCTGACATTGGTCCACTGCGCGTCGTCGAAATTCACGGCCTCGGCGCCGGGCACGTCCTGGCGCATGAATTTCCAGCCGGGATTGAAATTATACGTGGCGCGCGGTGATGCGGGCGGCTGGTAGGCGGCGGAAGTGGCGCCGCGAGCGGTGAGCACGGCCAACCCTAAAAGGGGAAGCAGCCAGTTAAGACTAAAGGAACTCCGGCGGGGTGGGGTGGGCATGGATATTTAATGGGGAAAAATTTGCATAACGACAAGCCTTTGGCGGAGACCGGGCCTGGCCCAGTCTCCAAACGCGCTTAACAAAACCGGTGCCAGCAAGCCGGCCTAAGTCTTCGGCGGGGTGATGGGCGTGCCGTCGGCCTTGTAAGCCTCATTCAACTCGAGGCGCAGGTAATCGTAAACGACGCCGGAGGTGACTTCCCCAGCTGGCACCGTGAGGGTCATGGTGTTTTCGCCCGGCTTCAGCAGCGAGGCATCGAAGGTTAGATTCTTTTCCTGCCACATGCCCATGTCCGTGTTGTAACGCAGGGCGTTTGTGGCCGTGGGCCGGACGGTGCCGACCTCCTGGCCGTTGACGCCGATGGTCAGGCCGCCGCCGCCGTCAGCCCCGGCGAGCGCGAGACGCAAGACCGCCGCGCCTTGCGTGGCTTTGTCCACGTTGAATTTAATAGTCCAGGTGGTGGCCCGGCCGCGTCCGTAAACGCGCCAGGGTCCGGTTTGATCGGTGGCCGGATAATCGGTCTGGGACTCGCCCTTGACCCAGCCGAAGCGCTGGTTGGCGGGGTCTTTGGCGGCGGGATTCACGAACGACAAATTCTCCGCGTGCGGCACTTCCTCGAAGAACCAGTCCTTGTGGTAATCGCTCTTGCCAATAGTGTAGGTAATGTCGTTCGGGAACAGCAGCGCATAGCGCAGGGGCCAGCCCCAGAGCCAATAGTTGGCGCCGTCGCCCTTAAAGAATTTGCCGCCGGTGCGGTCGGGATAACCGATGTCCCAGAGCTGGGTTCCGTAACGCACGGGCTTCCACTCGATTTTGCCGAGGTCCAGATTCTGGCCGGCGGTGACGGTGATGTTGGCCTGCGCGAGTTCGCCCAACACGCCGTCGGCAAACGCGTGCAGCGTGTAGGTGCCCGGGCGGACATTCGCGATGGAGAACTGGCCGTTCTCGTTGCCCTTACTCCAGAACTGGTAGTAATTCGCGTCGTGCGCCCAAGTGACGAGATTGCCGTTGCCCGAACGTTGGGCAAAGGCCCCGCCCGCGCCGACGAAATCCGGATGCGTCAAGCCGATGTTCAAATGCGGCAGCTTGGTCGAAGACGCTTGCGGGTCATTGAGCACGACCTGACCGGTGACCGTGGCGCGCCCGGCCTTTTGCGGGTAGTCCACGCCGTCCACCCACGCGAGCGGCCACAGGCCCTGGATTTTCTTGGCCTCGGCGAGCGCGTCGTTGAAGAGTGCATTCGCGTTGGCCGTCCACGCAGCGGGGATGACGGGGTCGCCCTCGGTGGCGGCCAGCTTGTCAAGGCTGGCCTGGGAGGGCGTATCAAATTTTTGCAGCGAATTGTAGTAAACGAAAATCGGGCCGACGACTTTGTTCCAGACTTGGCCGGTGGGCACATTGCACTCGGCGCCGCCGGCGTAGTGGCCGGACGTCCAGTAGTCGAGCATCGTGGCGCCCATGTGGCAAACGAGGTCGATGCGCGTGGGCCCGCCGCCCAAGTATTCGTTGGAGGGATTGATGAACCAGACGCCGACATGGTCCTTGATGCTGGACCAGCCGTAGGCGGGCAGCTCGTACATGCGCGCGCAATAGCTGTATTTGTGCTCCACGGAATTTTTGTAAATGCCCGTGTTCAAGATGCGCTGCTCCTTGGCATGAATGACAACGCCCCCGCGCGTGTCCGCGTTGCTGGACATCGCCATGTTGCGGTCGGCGTCCACCGACAGCCAATCGAAGTTCGGGGTCAACTGATTGATGAAACGGCTTTCGCCCTCGCCCGCCGCGGGATAATCCGCGCCATGGGAGTAAATCGCGTAGGTGTAAAAGCCGCTGACTCCGCGTTCCAAAGTATAGCGCACTTCAATGTCCATGCGGCCATTCACGCCCTTCACGGCCACTTCGGCGCGCTCGCCGTTGTTTTTCGCCGGATCAATCGTCAGCGTCTGCGTAATCGTGCCGGAGGGATATTGCTCCCAGCCTTCGGAATTGCGGCTGTTGGTCTCCGTGCCCTGATACATCAGCGAGGAAAGGCGCCCGTTGCCTTTCGCGACCGTGGCTTTGATGATGCCGTTGTCGAGCACCCAACTGGTGCCATTGTCGGTGACGGTGACGGGAGTCTTGAGGTCAGGTTTGGCGACGACCGGCGCGGCCACCTCGGCGGCGCGGAGGGAAGGGTGCAGGGTGGCGATAGCCAAGGCCAAGGCCGACCAGCGGCGCAGACGCGCGGAATTAATCGAGTTCATGAGGGGTGCCTTTCCTAAACTAGGGGTGAACAGCAGTTGCCGTGGGGGCAAGAGTCGGAAATCCGATGTTAGTCACTTTAGAATTAGTTTGGAGTGACGCAAGGAGGAAGAAGCGGCCCCTTTCTGGGCCGCACGGCGTTTTCGCTGAACCTCCCTTGATGGCGGCCTTTTGCGAAAGCTGGCTTTTTGTCGGAAATGTTTAGCCGTGTTCTCCTTTGGACAACTTTAGACATGGATTTGCCATCAATAAGCATTCTCCATCCTGAGGGATTAAGATAGTATTAGTCAATTCTACCCTGTACCCCATGAAATTGAAACTCCCCGTCTTTTTATTCGCCCTCACCGCCAGCGCGGTTTTTGGAGCCCAGTCGACTACGCCTGCCGCGGGCGCCGCGCCGTCCACGGCCACGCCGTTGGGCGTCGAGGAACCCGCCGTCGCCGCCGCCGCTGCCGGCGCGGACGCCCCGAGCCGGCGCGATACGCCCGAGATGGTGTCAGCCGCGCTCAAGGACATTCCGCCGCCCCCGGCCGGCCCGTTTAAGGAATCGTGGGATTCCATCGCGCAGAACTACCAGGATCCCGAATGGTTCCGGGACGGCAAATTCGGCATCATGATGCACTGGGGCATCTACTCCGTGCCAGCCCATGCCAGCGAGTGGTACGTTCGCTATATGTATGGTGGCAATGCCGGGGTCATGCAGTGGCACACGGAGCACTTTGGGCCGCCGACAAAATTTGGCTACAAGGACTTTTTGCCGATGTTCACCGCCGCCAAGTGGGACCCGGATGCGTGGGCCGCGCTGTTCAAAAAAGCCGGAGCGAAATATGTCATCGCCCCGGGCGAACATCACGACGGCTTTTCCAATTGGGACAGCGCCATCAATCCCTACAACGCGAAAAACTACGGGCCGCATCGCGACTTGGATGGCGACCTGATCAAGGCCGTCGAAAAAGTTGGCTTGCACACCGGGATTTCCGATCACTCCAGTTTCCATTTCATGTTTATTCCCCCGTTGCCGGGCAGCGACCAATACGACCCGCAGTGGGCCGCCTTTTACAGCGTCGCCGACCGCAGCCCGGAGGCCCGGACCAAGTTCATGCACGACTGGGTGGCCAAGCGCATCGAAACGATTGATAAATATCATCCGGATATACTTTGGTTCGACATGAACACCGACCACGCGTGGGATCCGCTCAAAATCCGCGTGGCCGCCTACTATTTCAACCGCGCCAAGGAGTGGGGCAAGGAAGTGGGCATCAGCGCCAAAACCGCCGCGTGGGTCGAAGGCCAAATCATGGACTACGAACGCGAGGGCCGCGCCCCGATGGAATTGACTGACTGGGTCTGGCAGCCGGATGATCCCATCCAGGATAAATTCGGCTATGTTGAAGGCATCAAGCCCGGCCCGCCCAGCGGGTATGTTTACCGGATCATCGAGAATGTCAGCAAGAACGGCAATTACCTGCTCAACATCTCGCCCAAGGCCGACGGCACCATCCCGCAGGAACAGCAGGATGTGCTGCTGGCGATTGGCCACTGGCTGGACGTGAATGGGGAGTCCATTTACTCCACGCGCCCTTGGGTGAAATTTGGCGAAGGCCCCGTGGCGGACGCCGATGCGGCGGCCATGGTGAATATTCGCGCCTCCGGAAATTTTGCGGGCCGTACCAATGGGCAGGGCATGAGCGGCAATGGCGTGGGCGGGGGCGGCATGCCGCGCAACGGTTACAAACCCTCGGACATCCGCTTCACCAAGCACGGCGATACGCTTTATGCCACGGTCATGGAGTGGCCAACTGACGGGACGGTGACCGTAAAATCACTCGCCACGGGCGCAAAAGATTTGCCGGCGGGCAAGATTGAAAAAGTCGAACTGCTCGGCCATGCCGGCAGCCTGCCGTTTACCCAGGACGCCGAAGGCTTGAAGGTGAAGTTCCCGGCGGAAAAGCCCTGCGACTTCGCCTACGCGTTGAAAATCACCGGCCTGAAGTTGAAATAAATTTACCGGCGGGTTGCTCGATGAGGTTGGTACGATGGCATCCCCAGGTAACAAGCTCCCTTCCATGAAAATCCCCTCCACCCGCCGCGCCTTTCTAAAATCATCCACCCTCGCCGCCGGTGCAGGCCTGACGGCGCCGCTCTGGCAATCGCGCCTCCTGGCTGCCGCGGGTGGTCCGCCCCCAAACTACGGCCCCGCGCCGCAGATTCCGCCCGGTCCCTTTTCCGCCAGCCGCGCATCACTGAGTGCCTATGTCGCGCCCGAGTGGTACCGGGATGCCAAGTTCGGCATCTTCGCGCACTGGGGGCCGCAATCCGCCGCGGAATACGGCGACTGGTATGCGCGCCGCATGTATGTCGAAGGGGAGGCGCAATATAAACATCACTTGGAACACTACGGCCATCCTTCGAAGACCGGCTTTGTTGACGTCATCAAATCGTGGAAGGCCGACAAATTCGACGCCGATTATCTGCTGGGACTTTATAAGAAGGCGGGCGCGAAGTATTTTGTCAGCATGGGCGTGCACCACGACAACTTCGATATGTGGAATTCGAAGTACCAGCCGCGCTGGAATGCGGCGAAAAGCGGCCCGCAAAAGGACATCGTCGGGCTGTTTAAAAAGGCGGCGGAAAAGCAGGGCCTGCGTTTCGGCGTCAGCGAGCACTTATCTAATAGCTTTTGTTGGTATGGGACGGCGCACGGCAGCGACAAGGCGGGGCCGCTCGCGGGGGTGCCGTATGATGGCCAGGATCCCCAGTGGGCCGACTTGTATCACGACTACGGGCCGATGCCGGCGGACTTCGTGAAAAAAGTGGTGACGGCCCCGGCGAAGGGCTCAATTGCCATGAGTGTCGAAGGCCCGCAGTCCTGGCGGGACAACTATTTCGCCCGCATACTGGACGTGATCACGCAATACGAGCCGGATTTGCTCTACACCGATGGAGGGATTCCTTTCGGCGACGCCGGCCTCGCGCTCGTCGCTCATCACTATAACACCAGTGCGCGCCGCAATGGCGGCAAAGTGGACGCTATTTATAATAGCAAAAGCCGGGCTGATGCCGCCACGGGCATGTGCGTGCTCGATGTCGAGCGCGGCGTGGTGGACGGCATTTGGCCGCGCCCGTGGCAGACGGACACCTGCGTCGGCAACTGGCACTACGACACCCGCGCCCGCTACAAAACGCCCAAGAGTGTGGTCGACATGCTGGTGGACATCGTCAGCCGCAACGGCAACCTCCTGCTGAATTTCCCGCTCCCCAACAACGGCATGTTGGACGCCAAGGAATTGGCGATCCTCGAGAGCATCACGGCGTGGATGGCGGTGAACAGCGAGGCGATTCACTCCACGCGCCCGTGGAAAATTTTCGGCACGGGGCCCGGCGCGGACCTCAAGCCCGTGCCCGGCCAGCAGTTTAATGAAAACAGTCGCAAGGACTTCACTGCCGAGGAGGTGCGCTTTACGACGAAGGGCAACACGCTCTACGCGTTTTTCATGGGCTGGCCGGAGAAGGAAATCGTCGTCGCCCCGCTGGCCGCCAGCAGTCCGAACGTCGTCGGAAAAATTGAAAACGTCGCGCTGCTCGGCTATCCGGGCAAGCTAGACTGGAAGCACGATGCCACCGGCCTCACGGTGCAACTGCCCGCGCAAAAACCGTGCGAGCACGGGTATGCCCTCAAAATCACCGGTCTCGCCACGGCCTAAGTGCCTTCCGGCACGGCGGCGCCTTGGAGAATCCACTGCTTGATGAGCGCAATGTCCTCGTCCTCCGGCTGGTCCTGGCTGACGGGCGGCATGTGGTCGCTGGCGCCCATCGAGCGGGTGATGGCGCGGTAAATGTTACTCTTGGACGGGTCACCTGGAGTCACGTTTTTGATTAAATTCGCGCGGACGTCGAGGCGCACGCCGCCGCTTTGTTTGCCCAGGCCGTGGCATTTGTAGCAATATTCTGCAAAAATAGGTTGAATCTGCTTTTGGAAATCCACCGTGGTTGCAACAGCAGCCGCCGGAGTGGCTGCGACCGGAGCCGCCGGAGTGGCCGCAACGGCGGGACTGGCCTTGACCGCCGCCGCCGGTGGGGCCGCAGGGGCCGGCTTGGCCGCCACGGGCGCAGTGGCCGGAGTGGGAGCGGAGGCGTTTGTTTTGACTGCGGGAGCCGGGCTGCTGGCGCAGGCACCGAAGCCAGCCGCCAAAGCGACGAAAAGGAGGAATATCAGGGGTGTTTGAGGTTTCATAAAGGGGTGAGCAGCGTTTTCAGCAAAATCTTCTTCACGTGGCAAGCCTGCGAATGGCGTTTTATTTAGTAAATCTTGCTTGTCTCCCTCCATACTATGACCTTGAATTGCATTCAGCGTTTTATGCCCGGCCCCGGCACACCCCACCCAGAGGCTAAAGAATTGGTCGGCTTTTCGTGGCGACTATTCTGCCGGGTGACGCATGTCTTGGTCGTTGGCGGTTTGGTGGTCTTGGCGCATCCCGCCCCGGCACATGGCGCACCGGCGATGACTCCGGCCAACCCGGCTCCGGCAGCCCCGGTACAGACCGCGGATTTTGCGGCTTTCCAGAAGACTATTCAGCCTTTCTTTACCGCCCATTGCGTCGATTGCCATGGGGACAAGGACGCCGAGGCGGGCGTGCGGCTCGATAATATCACGAGCGAGGCCGCGCTGACCAAGAACCTGCCGACGCTGGAGAAGGCCCTCAAAATGCTGGCGGCGCGCAAAATGCCGCCCAAAGGCGAGGAACGCCCGACTGAGGACGAGTATCACACGGTCACAACTTGGATCGAGGGCTACGCGAACCGGCTTTATATGACTGGGCCGATTGATCCGGGTCGCGTCACTCTCCACCGCCTCAACCGCGCGGAGTACAACAACACCATCCACGACCTGCTCGCGATTGACTTCAATCCCGCCGACGCTTTCCCGGTGGACGATGCCGGTTACGGGTTCGACAACAACGGCGACGTGCTTTCCATCGCGCCGATTTTGTTTGAGAAATACATCACCGCGGCGTCCCTGTCTCTCAAGAAAGCCGTCTTCGCCCAACCGATCAAGCCGCCTCCGGTGCAGCACATCGAGGGCGCCACGGCAGAGGGCGATTTTCCGAAAAGCGACCCTGCGGCTGTCGCCAACAACCAAAATCGCAGCGGTGGCCGGGCCAAGCCTAATCCGATTGGCCGCGTCTTTAATTACTACGGCAACATTTACGGCGACTTCGATTTTCCGGTCGAGGGCGACTACGTGCTTAGTTTTCGCGGTTACGGCGTTCAGGGCAACGACGGCCCCGCCAAGGCGCAGTTTTATATCGATACGGATACTGTGGGCAACAGCCCGATTTCGATTAACAATAATGTGGACAATGCCCGCGTGTTCTCCGTCCCGGCGCATATCACGGCCGGCCCGCACCGCATTTATATTTCCTTCCGCAGCAACACGACGAAAGAACAGTATCTTGAGGCGCTCAGCCGTCCGCCGCCAACCCCGGCGCCGGCGCCCATGCCTGCGGCGGCCCCGGCCTCTCCTGCGGCCATCGCGGTGGACATCCCGGCCGCTCCGGCGGCCAATGGCGCGGCGGAGACGTCTGCCCCCGCCACGGTGGCTCCGTCCACTTCGGCTCCGGTCGCGGCTGTTGCGGTAGCGCAAGATGCCCCGCCCGTCGCCAATGCCGCGGTCTCGGCCCCGGGTGCTGATGTCAAAGGCGCCGACGTTTCCGCCCAACCTGCCCCCATTGCCGCCGCCGGTACGCCGGGGCTCGCGCAAGACGGCCCGCCCGCTGCGCGCGGCACGCCGCCGCCGGCCAATCGCGGTGGCCGGCCCCCGACACCGAAGTCCATTACGGGAAATGCCACCATGGCGGTGATTTATATGGAGGTGGAAGGCCCGCTCGCACCCACGCCGGACCGGATGCCCGAAAGCTACCACCGGGTGATGGTCGCCCAGCCTTCGGACACCGTGACCAAGGCCCAAGCGGCGGAGAAAATCATTCGCAATTTTGCCACCAAGGCTTTTCGCCGCCCGGTCAAGGAGGAGGAAGTGGCGGACTTGATGGGCCTCTGGACTTCCGTGGATGCGGACGGGCGTCCGCTGGAGGAGAGCGTGACCGTCGCCTTGCAGGCCGTGCTGGCCTCGCCGAATTTTCTTTTCCGCGTCGAGCAAGACCCGCAACCGGGTGAGGCGGGCAATGTGCACCAGCTCAATGACTATGAGCTGGCCTCCCGCTTGTCGTACTTCCTCTGGAGTTCGATGCCGGATGACGAATTGTTCGCCGTCGCGGAAAAGGGACAATTGCGCGCAAACCTCGACGCGCAAATCGACCGCATGTTGAAGAGCCCGAAGGCCGAGGCGCTCGTGCAAAATTTTGCCGGCCAGTGGTTGCGTCTGCGGCAGGTGGATAATGTCAGCCCCGAGCCGCACCTTTATCCGCAATTCGACGCCGAGCTGCGCGAGTCGATGCTCAAGGAAACCCAGTTGTTTTTCTCGAGCATCAAGGATGAGGACCGCAATGTGCTCGATTTCATCAACGCGGACTACAGTTTCGTCAATGGACGGCTGGCCAAGTTTTACGGGATCGACGGCATTACCGGGGATGAATTTCAACGCGTCACGTTCCCGCCGGATTCGCCGCGCGGCGGCATCATCACCCAGGCCAGCATCCTCACCATCACTTCGTACAACAGCCGCACGTCCCCTGTGCAGCGCGGAAAATGGGTCCTGGAAAACCTGCTGGACTCCGCGCCGCCTCCGCCGCCGCCCAACGTGCCCGTGCTCGATTCGGAGAAGCAGTTGACCGGCACGCTTCGCCAGCAGATGGAGCAGCACCGCGCCAACCCCACGTGCGCCGCCTGCCACGAACGCATGGACGCCATCGGCTTCAGTCTGGAAAATTTCGATGCCATCGGCGGCTGGCGCAACAAGGACGCCAATGATGTCGTGATCGACCCGTCCGGCTCGCTGCCCGACGGCAAAACCTTCAGCGGCGCCCGCGAACTGAAGCAAATTTTGCTGCTGCAAAAGGACCAGTTTTATCATTGTATGGCCGACAAGATGCTGATTTACGCCCTCGGACGCGGTACGGAGCCCTCGGATCGGCGCACGATCGATAAAATTGCGGCGGACCTGCAACAGGGCGGGGGCAAATTCTCCGCGCTGGTCAAGGCGATTGCCCACAGCGATGCTTTTCAGAAACGGCGCGGCACCACTGCGGCGCGCGATATTGCCCAAACCAGCGAAACCTCCTCACTCCTCCCCAAATCATGAATACCCACACTTTGTCCCGCCGTGCGGTTCTCCGCGGTCTCGGCACCGCCATGGCGCTGCCGTTTCTCGAATCGCTGCTGCCGTGCCGTGCCTTTGCCGCCGTGACGAGTGACGCGGTGGCCAAAGCGGCCGCCGGCCCGCGCCGCCTGGCCTGGCTCTATGTGCCGAACGGCATCGACATGCGCAATTGGACGCCCTCGACTTTTGGCACGGATTATGAATTGACCCCGACGCTCAGCAAGCTCGCCGCGTTTAAGGAAAAGATGCTCGTGATCAGCAACCTCGTTTGCGACAAAGCCAACCAGAATGGCGACGGTCCCGGCGATCACGCCCGGGCCCAGGCCGCCTATCTCACCGGGGTGCAGCCGCGCAAGACCGAAGGCGTCAACATCCACGTCGGCCAGTCGGCTGACCAAGCCGCGGCCGAGCGCATCGGCCATCTGACCAAATTTGCCTCCCTGGAACTCGGCCTCGAAGAAGGCCGGCAAGTGGGCTCCTGCGATAACGGCTACAGTTGCGCGTATTCGCACAACCTCTCGTGGCGCAACGAAAACACCCCGATGGTCAAGGACTGTAAGCCGCAGTCCGTGTTCGACCGGCTTTTTTCCAACAGCGATCCCCGCGAATCCGCCGAGGCCCGCGCCCGCCGCGAGGCTGACAGCAAGAGCGTGCTCGACTTCGTCACCAACGACGCGAAGCGCGTGCAGGGTCGTCTCGCTTCGACGGACAAGCAAAAGCTGGACGAATACATGACCGCAGTCCGCGAACTGGAATTGCGCGTCGCCCGTGCCGCTTCCGAGCCGCCCACGCCGCCGCCCGCCGGGGCCGTGCGCCCGGATGATTTTGCCATTGGCAACGACAAGAAGACCGGCATTACGAATTACCCCGAGCACGCGAAGCTCATTCTGGACATGATGGTCCTGGCTTTTCAGACCGACCTCACTCGCATCATCACCATGCCCTTTGCCGACGAAGGCAGCAACCAGCAGTATCCCTGGGCCGATGCCGACGTGCCCCACCACGGCACCTCGCACCATGGCGGTGACCCGAAGAAGATGGACCTGCTGTCCAAGATCAATGGCTTTCACCTCGACCAGGTGGCCTACCTGTTGCAAAAACTTGATTCCATCCAGGAGGGCAACGGCTCGATCCTCGACAACTGCCTGATTTCCTACGGCAGCGGCAACAGCGACGGCAACCGCCACAACCACGACAACCTGCCCTTGGTTCTCCTCGGCAAGGGCGGCAACACCATCAACACCGGCCGCCACATGGACGCGGACAACGTGCCGATCAACAACCTCTGGCTCTCCATGCTCGACCACGCGGGCGCCTCGGATGACAAGCTCGGCGACAGCACCGGCAAGCTGAAGCTGACCTAAGCCGGGCTTTGTTTAACACTTAAAATAGGGAGCGGCGCGGTGAGGGCACCGCGCACGACCTAAGCCACCGCGCTTCGTTAGGACGCGCTGCGCTCAGCCCGCCATCCCTCCCCAAGCCACTGTGCTCCGGGAGGGCGCGCTGCCCTCAGCGCGCCGCTCGAAGATTGGTTTTGAAACACGTCCTCGGGTGAGGACATGGCATTGGACCGCTGGATTTCCCTTCAGTCGCTTGATTCAAGAAGGAGACGGGCTTTCCGACCTGCTTCGCATTTGCAGGTTGGCGGGCACCCCGGGAATTCGGCATGGCTGGGTTGGCCGCGCCCAAGTTCCAAGGCCGTCCGCTGGCCTCCTTCCGCGCCGCCGGCTTACTTCGCCGCGGCGGCCGGGGTGGTGGGATAACCGCGCCAGACGTATTCCAAGGCCTGGGGCAGCGTCTGGTTGATGGCCTTGGCGTCGGTGTGGCCGGCGCCCTTGGCGTAAACTAATTGATAGTGATAACCCTTGGCTTTCATGACTTCCGCCATGTTCTGATTTGCAATCACCCAATTATGGAAGCCGTTGCCGGCAGAGGTCGCGCCATTGTCATTCTGGCCGACTTCCATCCACACGCGGAAGGGTTTGACCGGGCTCTTCGGGATGAGGTTCTCGTGATACTCCCATGCGCCGTGCGGCAAGTCCGGGCCCGCCTGCTGGTTCACAAAGGTGCCGGAGTAAATGATCGAGCGGTGGTAAAGCTCGGGGTGGAACCACAGCATCGTGAACGCCACGGCGCCGCCGGAACTGCCGCCGAGCGTCATGCGCGCCTCGGGGTCTTTGGACAACACCACGTTGTAATCCTTCTCCACGCGGGGCAAAACCTCCGCCTCGACGAATTCCGTGTACTTGCCTGAAACCGTGTCGTATTCGAGGCCGCGCTCGCTGCCGGGGCCGTCCCCGCCGCCATTGGCGATGAGCACGGCAATCACCACGGGCAGGCGGTGCGCGGCGATCATGTTGTCGAGAATCGTGGGCAACTGGGGCCGGTAGGCATCGGCGGTCACGATGACCGGCGCGGGCGTGCCGGGCACATATTGGCTGGGAATGTAAACCGTCACCGCGCGCTTGTAGGGAACGACGCCGGGTGTGCCGCGGCTGATACCGGAGTAAAATTTGCTGTCCGTTGAATCCATGGTGAATTTTTCCACGCGACCGTGCGGCACGTCGTCGCGCGGGGTAAGTTCCGGCGCCGGGGTGTAATCGGGGCCGATGGAATAATCGCCATCGGGCAGGCCAGTCGCATAAGGCGGCAAGTCGGCGAGCTTCGCCATCTTGGCGACTTCCTCAGGCGTGGCGGGCGCGCCGCCGCGGCCACCCCGGCCACCACGGCCGGGAGCAGTGCCGGCCGGCCCGGCAGGAGCGCCCGCGGCCGCCGGAGTTGTGCCCACAGGGGCGGCGGTGGTGGAGGCAGTCGCCGCGGGAGTTGCCGTCGGGGTCGCCGCCGGAGCGTCGGCGCCAAGAAGGGAAGCCGAGCCTGAAACCAGGCCGAGCAAAAGACAAAGGAGGGGTGATTTGGTTTTCATAGGGTAAGGATAACGGGGAGTTGAGAAAAGAGGGGGAGGGAAATCTTGCGCCGTGTGCTGAGGCAATAGTTTGACCAGAAATGAGTCAGTAAAGTTTTGCAGCGTCATGAGTCCGATAAATCCATGACCCCTGGGGCAGCTAGCGCGAACACTTAATAGACGACTCGAAGGGGGATTTAGCCAAGCAACTGAACCGCAGAAATTTGCCCCAGAAAACAAGGCCTGTCACTTCCAAAATTGGGGCGTGAAGGCGCCGATTGCCTGCTTACAGCTAACGCAGCTCAAGCGTTGGCGGGAACTAACTAAGCACCGGTTTGCCCCAGCGTTTCCAAACGGATAAATCCTTTTTCCAGCGCATAGCGAATGAGTTCGGCGGTGGTGCGCAGGCCGAGTTTGGCCATCGTGCGGCAGCGGTGATTGCGCACGGTCAGTTCGCTGAGGTGCACGCGTGCGGCGATTTGTTCGTTGGTCAGGCCCTGGCCGAAAAGCCCGAGCAATTGTTGTTCGCGGGCCGAGAGGATTTTATTAAAAGCCTTCGGATCTTTGCGCAACGCGAGGCGGGCGCGGCTCGCGGCGGGGGAGAGATAGCGTTCGCCGGCCAGCACGGCGCGAATGGCCGCCGCCAGTTGTTCGAGGGTTTGCTCCTTTTTGTCCACGAAGCCATGGAGCTTCGACTGGAGCGCGCGGTGCAAAGTAAATTCGTCGTTGTATCCGGAAATGCCAATGACCTTGCTCTGCGGACAGGCGGCGAGCAGGTCATCGAGCAAGTCGAGCCCGTCGCGGTCGGGCAGGGCAAAATCGAGCACAATCAAACCTGGTTGCGTGGTTTTGGCCAAGAGGAGGCCGGAATTGGCATCCTTGGCGCCGGCGACGACCGAGCCCGGAACGGCGTCGCGGCACGCCTTCAGCAAAAGATCACGCATCAGGGCGTGGTCATCAATAACGACAATTTTCATGGGCCGTCATGAACTATATAGTTCCAAATTCGCACAGGCACAAGGCTAGAGCCGTTAGACTGGGGCCGGGTGGGGGCGTCCGCTTGGTGTTTAAGCACCAAACTAACGTTTTGACGAGTCGGAGTGCTGAGGATGAAACTAACCGAGGAGCGGGGCCGTGGGGAGGGAATTCGCACCGCGGTTAGCCTTAAGAGTTCCGCGAACGCTTGAAAATTCCACTAGCGAAATGGCCGCAAACGGTTTTATTGTGTCACCTTGCGGCGAATCCGCACCGCCACCATGCGTCGAAAATCCCGAGGCCTGCCTAATCATGAATGACCCGATGGTAGTTATCGTGGGGTCGGCCCAGGATACGCTTACCCAGCAAGCCGCCCGGCAGGCTTTTCCGGGTGGAAGGATTGCCACGGCCCGGAATGTGCGGGAGGCGGCGCAAAAGGCCGGTGCCGCAGCCCGCCAACTGTTGATTCTAATAAATCCGGACGAGGCGGAGATCGCGCTGGCGGCCCAAGCCACCGACGAGCACAGTCGGCCGCGCTGGGCGGCGGTGGTGGTGGGAAAACAATCCTCGGAATTACTTGATTGCATTTCGCCGGAGGAGACCAGCGCCGGATTATTGGGACGCGTCTTTCGGGCCGCCCTCCAGCAGCATGACCTTTTGCGCGAAAATCTCCAATTGCGCGGCGACCTCAAGACAGTGGCCCGGCGAATTCGCCACGATTTGTTCAATCCGCTGAATTGCATCAGCATCACTTGCGAATTGATGAAGGAATTGCTGGCTGAAAATGCGGCTTCCGTCCAGGCGCAGTTGGGCGTCATTGACCATTCCCTCGCGGAAATTTCGCGGACCATCGAACGCGTCAGTGATTTGCTCAGTGCCTCCATGGAGCCGCCCAACCTCGCGGACGTGTCCATGAAGGAGGTGGTGGAGAGTGTCCTGGGGCAATTGGAAATGGAGTTGCAGCAAAATGGCGCGATGGTGGAACATCCCGCCACCTGGCCGTGGGTGGAAGGCGTGGCCCCGTGGCTCGAAGTGATTTGGTGGAACCTAATCATGAATGCGGTAAAACACAGTGCAGCTGCGGCACCGATTTCACTGGGGTGGAAAGAGAAGGACGACGGCGTGCGCTTTTGGGTGGCCAACCGGGGCGAGGCTGTGCCCGCCGAACTGGAAGAACGGCTTTTCCCGCGCTTTGATCAATTGCACGCCCAGCCCTCGTCGCGTCTCGGGTTGAGTCTGGTGCACCGGCTCGTTTCCCTGCAAGGCGGGCACTGTGGATACGAACGGATGGGAAATGATTCGTCGTTGTTCTATTTTACACTGCCGGCCCTGGCGTCCAACTCAGGATAGAAAGTAACGCTACATGACTTAGGCCAGGGGCGGGCGTGGTAGGCTTTCACCCCAATGGACGCGGGCGGCGAAAATTTGGTAGCATTACCCAATTAACTCCTCCCCTGACCATGGCAGAACCAGGCGGCACTGTATTGTGACGGCCCTCAGCCCTGAGCGGCTCGAAGTGCTGGTACAAGAGTACCTGGCCGAGGGTTGGGAGCGGGTCGGGGAGCCCTCGATCGCCAAATCGGTCATTTCCGACGAGCCCCGCTATTATTGGCAGTCGATGTGCCGGGAAGAGCCGCCGACCCCGGGCAAACCGGAAAAGACGCCTCCCGCCGGGGCGGCCATGAGCGGTATTCTGCCCGTCAATCCTGGCCTGGTGATGGCATAAATCAGGGATTGACCAATATAACGGAGGAGGTGTGCACCAAGGCTAAGGCGCTTGGGCCGCGCTTTGGGCGGCAGTGAGGGCACCGTCCAGGGCTTGGATGCTGATGGGCTTCGTCAATTGCGTGAAGAAGCCGGCGGCCTGGCTGCGATTCAGGTCATCCTCCATGCCATAACCGGTCAAGGCGATGCCAACCAAGCCCGGGCGATGGCGCAATTCGGTCATCAATTCACAACCGTTGCCATCGGGCAGGCCGATGTCGGAAATCAGTAGGTCAAATTTTTGATGGCCGGAAAAGGCGCGCGCTTCGGCCAGGCAATTCGCCACCACGACTTCGTATTTGCGCCGGGTGAGCAATTGCGTGAGCGCTTGGGCGGTGGAAGGGTGATCCTCCACCAGCAGGACGCGCCGAGGACGGGCGTTGCCGTCCACCTCGGCCGGGGGTGCGGAAGCGACGAAGGGATGCCTCGTGCCGGCCCGTGCTTGTTCGGTGGATTGAAAGAGCGGCAGATGGATGGTGACGGTGGCGCCGAGGTTGCGGCCCTTGCTGGAGGCGCTGATGGAACCGGCGTGCAGCTTCACCATCATGCGGGAAATGGCCATCCCCATGCCGAGGCCGCCGAAGCGATGCGAGCCGGTTTGCACAATGTGGTCGCCTTGGGCAAAGGCGTCAAAAACCCGTTCCAGCTCCCGCGGGGTCATGCCGATGCCGGTGTCGGTGACCTTGATCAACAACTCATTACTGTTCGCGGGCAGATTCGTTTCGACCGTGATTTGGCCGCCGACGGGGGTGAACTTCGCGGCATTCTTGATGACATTCCAGAAAACTTGCTTGAGGCGGACATCATCGCCATGGACGGTGCGGCGCTCGGCCTTGAGCTGAAGGCGCAGGAGGAGCTGCTTCTCGTTGATTTCCTCCTGGGTCATCGCGAGCGCCTCCTGCAAACAGATGTGGACATCGAAGGGCCTCATTTCGAGCGCAACCTTGCCGTTGGCGATGCGGGTCAAGTCGAGCAAGTCATCGATGAGCCGGGCTTCGAGCTTGACGTTTTTGGCGATGGTTTCGAAGTCGGCGCGGGTCTCCGCAGGCAAGTCGGGATTGTTGGCGGCCTCGGTGGCGAGCAGCAGGACGGGATTCAGCGGGGTGCGTAGTTCGTGGGAGAGCGCGGCCAGGAAATCGTCCTTCGCGCGGGAGGCGGCCATGGCCTGCGCCTCGCTCGCCTGGAGGGCGGTTTCGCGTTCGCGCAATTCCTTGTTGAGGCGAATCAGGTCGGCGGTGCGGGCCGCCACGCGCGACTCCAGGTCCGTGTTGGCCACGCGCAAGGCATCCTCGGCATTTTGCCGCTGGTTGATTTCCATCTCCAGGGTGGCGTTGATGGCGGTCAGGGCCCGGGTTTTGCGGAAGAGGTCGACAAAGACGCCGATTTTCGATTTCAAAATCTGCGGGTTGACGGGCTTGGTGAGATAGTCCACCGCGCCGATGCCGTAACCCTCGAGCACATCCTTGTCCTCCTGGAAATAGGCGGTGAGGAAGATGATGGGGATGTGCTGGGTGCGCTTGCGCTGCTTGATGAGATTCGCGAGCTCGATGCCGCCCATGCCGGGCATGTGCACATCGAGCACGATGGCCGCAAATTCCCCGTCGAGCAGCAGCATCAACGCCCGCTCGGCGGACAATGCCCGCACGAGATGGTAGTCGGGCGACTGGAGAAAGCTCTCCAGCGCGTCAAGATTTCGCGTCTCGTCATCGACGAGGAGGATATTGACGACGGGATTCACCGTGGGCGGGGAGGTGGGTTTGGGGGCGGCGGCAGGAGCGGCGGGGCTGCGGAAGCGGGTGGAGGTTTGTTAGCGGTAAAGCCACACGCGCAGAAGGGAGAGCAGTTCGTTGGTGTTGACGGGCTTGGCGACGTAATCGGAGGCCCCGGCCGCGAGACATTTTTCCCGGTCGCCCTTCATCGCTTTCGCGGTCAGGGCGAGCATGGGCAAAGTGCCGAATTTTGGATTTTTGCGAATCTCTTGCATGGTCTGATAGCCGTCCATTTCCGGCATCATGATGTCCATGAGCACGACCCCGATATCGGGTTGCTGTTCGATGAGCTCGATGGCCTGGCGGCCGTTCATCGCGCTGATGACCTCCATCTCATGGTTCTCCAGCATCGTCGTGAGGGCGAAAATGTTGCGCGCATCATCGTCCACGACCAGGACCTTGCGGCCGCGCAGCACCTCGTTCGAGGAGTGCAGTTGGTTGAGCATCTTTTGCTTGGACTCGGGCAGGTCGCTGACCACGCGGTGGAGGAAGAGCGCGGTTTCATCGAAGAGCCGCTCGGGTGATTGCACGTCCTTGACGAGCACGCTCTTGGCCACGGCCCGCAGCCGCTGATCTTCCTCCGGGGTGAGGTCCTTGCCGGTGAAGACCACGATGGGAATTTCCCGCAGGCTCGGTTCCTTCTGGATGCGGTCCAGCAACTCAAAGCCGGTCATGTCCGGCAAACGCAGATCCAGCACGCAGCAATCGCAGGGGCGGTCGAGTAATTGATTGAGCGCGTCGGTGCCGGTGCCGGCGGTGGTTATCTCAATATCATCATGTTGCAAGAGGGCCACGATGCTCTCGCGTTCCACGGCGTTGTCCTCGACGACGAGCAGGCGCTTGGTGTGGGGCTCCACGAATTTTTTGATGCGGTCGAAGCATTCCTCCAACCCTTCCGTGGTGGTGGGCTTGATGGAGTAGGCGAAGGCGCCATGCGTCAGCGCGTGCGAACGCTCCTCTTCCACCGAGATGATTTGCACGGGGATGTGCCGGGTGGCGGGGCTGAGCTTGAGATTGTTGAGCACGGTCCAGCCCAGCATGTCCGGGAGGAAGACATCGAGGGTGATGGCGGTCGGCAGGTACTGGCGGGCCAGCGTGAGCGCCGCTGCGCCGCGGGTGGCGACAATGCCCTTAAAGCCGCGGCCGCGCGCGAGGCCGAGCAACACCCGCGCGTAATGCGGGTCGTCTTCGACAATAAGGAGGGTGCGGTCGCCCGCCCGCACCTGGTCGCGATCATCGGGGATGACTTCTTCACGGGCGGCGGGCAGCACGACGGGGGCGGCCGCCAGCGAGGCGAGGTTTTTATCCGGCGCACGGGCCACATAGGCCAGAGGCAGGTAAAGCGTGAACGTGCTGCCTTGGCCGGCAATGCTTTGCAGGCGGATTTCCCCGCCGAGCAACGTGGCCAGCTCGCGCGAGATGGAAAGCCCGAGGCCCGTGCCGCCGTATTTGCGGCTCGTGCCGGCGTCGGCCTGCTGGAACGCTTCAAAGATCAGCTTCTGTTTTTCCGCCGCAATGCCGATGCCGGTATCACTGATGGCAAAGGAGACGACTTGCGGCGCGCGACTGAGGATGGAATGCCCGGGGGTCCAGCCGTCTTTCGCCAGATTGACCGCGACCGACACGCGGCCCTGGGCCGTGAATTTAAAGGCATTCGAAAGCAGATTTTTAAGAATTTGCTGCAACCGCTTGGGATCGGTGGTGATCATCAGCGGCAGGTCATCGGGGAACTTGACCTCGAACGGCAGGTTTTTCGATTCGGCGATGTGGCGGAAATTGCGCTCGATGGAGTCGCACAGGGAGCTGAAGCTGATTTGCTCGGCGTCCACCGTCACGGTGCCGGATTCAATCTTGGACAAGTCGAGAATGTCCGTGATGAGATTGAGCAAATCCGAACCCGACGAGTGGATGTTACGGGCGAATTCGACTTGCTTGGTGGTGAGATTGCCGCCGCCGTTTTCCGCCAGTTGCTGGCCGAGAATGAGGATGGAATTCAGTGGCGTGCGCAGTTCATGCGACATGTTGGCCAGAAACTCCGACTTGTACTTCGAAGTGAGTGCGAGCTCGGTCGCCTGCTCTTCGAGGGCGCGGCGGGCCTGTTCCACTTCAGTGTTCTTGCGTTCGACCTCGGCGTTCTGGTCGGCCAACTGGCGGGCCTTTTGGGCCAGCTCTTCGTTCGTTTGCTGCAATTCCTTTTGCTGGGATTGCAATTCCACGGTGAGTTGCTGCGACTGTTGCAGCAGGCCTTCCGTGCGCATGGTGGCCTCGATGGTGTTGAGCACCACGCCGATGGACTGGGTCAATTGTTCGAGGAAGGAGAGGTGGGTGATGCTGAAGGGATGCAGGGAGGCGAGCTCAATGACGGCCTTGGCCTCGCCTTCAAACAACACCGGGAGCACGACGATGCTGACCGGCGCGGCCGCGCCGAGGCTCGACTGGATGCGCGTGTAGCCGCTGGGCACGTCGTTGAGCAAAATGCGCTGTTTTTCCAGCGCGCACTGGCCGACCAGGCCTTCGCCCGGATAAATCTGGGTAGGCAGCCCGGATTGTTGGGCATAACCGGCCAACAGGCGCAGGAGCGGATTTTTGAGATCGGTGGCGTCCACCTGATAGATGGTGCCCTGCTGCGCGTTCACCAGCGGCGATAGCTCGGACAAGAGCATTTGACCGACGGTGAAGAGATCGCGCTCGCCTTGCAGCATGCGGGTGAATTTGGCGAGGTTGGTCTTCAACCAGTCCTGTTCCTGATTGGTCTCCGTCGTGACGCGGAGATTATAAATCATCGTGTTGATGTTGTCCTTCAACTCGGCGACCTCACCGCGTGCGTCCACTTGAATGGAGCGGGTCAAGTCACCCTTGGTCACGGCGGTGGCCACCTCGGCGATGGCGCGCACTTGGGTGGTGAGATTGGCCGCGAGGAGATTGACGTTGCCGGTCAAGTCCTTCCACGTGCCGGAGGCGCCAGGGACGTGCGCCTGGCCACCGAGCCGGCCTTCGACGCCGACTTCGCGCGCCACATTCGTGACCTGCTCGGCGAAAGTGGCGAGCGTGTCCGTCATGTTATTGATGGTTTCGGCCAGACCGGCGACTTCGCCCTTGGCTTCCACCGTGAGCTTTTGGCGCAAATTGCCGTTCGCCACGGCGGTCACCACTTTGACAATGCCTGAAACCTGGTCGGTGAGATTCGCGGCCATGACGTTGACGGAGTCAGTCAAGTCCTTCCACGTGCCGGCCACGCCTGGGACGAGGGCCTGGCCGCCGAGTTTGCCTTCCGTGCCCACTTCACGCGCCACGCGCGTCACTTCCGCCGCAAAACCATTGAGCTGGTCCACCATGGTGTTGATGGTGTCCTTCAGCTCCAGGATTTCGCCCTTCACGTCCACCGTGATCTTGCGGGACAAGTCGCCACGCGCCACCGCGGTGGTGACTTCGGCGATGTTGCGCACCTGGGCGGTGAGGTTGGCGCCCATGGCGTTGACGGAGTCCGTCAAGTCCTTCCACGTGCCGGCCACGCCGGGCACCACGGCTTGCACGCCCAGGCGGCCTTCGGTGCCGACCTCGCGCGCCACGCGAGTGACTTCCGAGGCAAACGACCGCAACTGCTCCACCATGGTATTGATGGTTTCCTTGAGTTGCAAAATTTCGCCGCGCACGTCCACGGTGATTTTGCGGGACAAGTCGCCATTGGCCACCGCGATGGTCACTTCGGCGATGTTGCGCACCTGCGTCGTCAAATTATTCGCCATCGAATTGACGTTGTCGGTCAAATCCTTCCACGTACCGGCGACACCCGGCACGGTGGCCTGGCCGCCGAGCTTGCCTTCGGTGCCGACTTCGCGCGCGACGCGGGTTACCTCCGAGGCGAAGCCGTTGAGCTGGTCCACCATCGTGTTAATGGTGTTTTTCAATTCGAGGATTTCACCTTTCACGTCCACGGTGATCTTGCGGGACAAGTCGCCGCGGGCCACGGCCGTCGTCACGTCGGCGATGTTGCGCACTTGCGTCGTCAGGTTGTTCGCCATCGAATTGACATTGTCGGTCAAGTCTTCCCAGGTGCCGGCCACGCCCTGCACCTGCGCCTGGCCGCCGAGTTTGCCCTCGGTGCCGACCTCGCGGGCCACGCGACTGACCTCCGAGGCGAACGCATTGAGCTGGTCCACCATCGTATTGATGGTGTTTTTGAGCGCGAGAATTTCACCGCGCACGTCCACCGTAATTTTGCGGGACAAGTCGCCCTTGGCCACGGCGGTGGTCACGTCGGCAATGTTGCGCACCTGGGCGGTGAGGTTTGTCGCCATGGCGTTGACAGAGTCGGTCAAATCCTTCCAGGTGCCGGCCACGCCGGGCACCTGCGCCTGCCCGCCGAGTTCGCCCTCAGTGCCGACTTCGCGCGCGACGCGGGTCACCTCCGCCGCGAAGCCGTTGAGCTGGTCCACCATCGTGTTAATGGTGTTTTTCAATTCGAGAATTTCCCCCTTCACGTCCACCGTGATTTTGCGGGACAAGTCACCGCGGGCCACGGCTGTCGCCACTTCCGCAATGTTGCGGACCTGGCCGGTAAGGTTCGCCGCCATCAAATTCACATTGTTCGTCAAGTCCTTCCACGTGCCGGCGACGCCGGGCACCTCGGCCTGACCGCCGAGCTTGCCTTCCGTGCCGACCTCGCGCGCCACGCGACTGACTTCTGACGCGAACGCGTTGAGGCGGTCCACCATGGTATTGATGGTTTCCTTCAACTGCAAAATTTCGCCCTTCACGTCCACGGTGATCTTGCGGGACAAGTCGCCAAGGGCCACGGCGGTGGTCACGTCGGCGATATTGCGGACCTGCGTCGTCAAATTATTCGCCATCGAGTTGACGTTGTCGGTCAAGTCCTTCCACGTTCCGGCCACGCCAGAAACTTGCGCCTGACCGCCGAGCTTGCCCTCGGTGCCGACCTCGCGCGCGACGCGGCTGACTTCCGAGGCGAAGCCGTTGAGCTGGTCCACCATCGTATTGATGGTGTCCTTCAATTCCAGAATCTCGCCGCGCACGTCCACAGTGATCTTACGGGATAAGTCGCCCTTGGCGACGGCGGTGGTGACGTCGGCGATATTGCGGACCTGCGTCGTCAAATTATTTGCCATCGAATTGACGTTGTCGGTCAAGTCCTTCCAAGTGCCGGCCACGCCGGGCACGGTGGCCTGGCCGCCGAGCTTGCCCTCGGTGCCGACCTCGCGCGCGACGCGGGTGACCTCCGAGGCAAAACCGTTGAGCTGGTCCACCATCGTGTTGATGGTGTTTTTCAATTCGAGAATTTCGCCTTTCACGTCTACGGTGATTTTGCGAGACAAGTCGCCCTTGGCCACGGCGGTGGTCACTTCGGCGATGTTGCGGACCTGGCCGGTGAGATTGGCGGCCATCAAATTCGTATTGTCGGTCAAGTCCTTCCAGGTGCCGGCGACGCCGGGCACCACGGCCTGGCCGCCGAGTTTGCCCTCGGTGCCGACCTCGCGCGCCACGCGGCTCACTTCGGAGGCAAAGGCATTGAGACGGTCCACCATGGTGTTGATGGTTTCCTTGAGTTCGAGAATCTCGCCCTTCACGTCCACGGTGATCTTGCGGGACAAGTCACCGCGGGCCACCGCGGTCGTTACACCTGCAATATTGCGCACTTGGGCAGTGAGGTTGGAGGCCATCGCGTTCACCGAGTCGGTCAAGTCCTTCCAGGTGCCGGACACCCCGGGCACGACGGCCTGGCCGCCGAGCTTGCCTTCCGTGCCCACGTCACGCGCGACACGGGTGACTTCCGCCGCAAACGAGCGGAGCTGGTCGACCATGACATTGATGGCCTCCTTGAGTTGCAAAATTTCGCCGCGCACGTCCACGGTGATTTTTTTGGAAAGGTCGCCATTGGCCACCGCAATGGTGACCTCGGCGATGTTGCGCACCTGGGCGGTAAGATTACCGGCCATTTGGTTGACGGACTCGGTCAGTTCCTTCCACACGCCCGACACGCCCTTCACCTGCGCCTGGCCGCCGAGCTTGCCCTCGGTGCCGACCTCGCGCGCCACGCGAATCACTTCCACGGAGAACGAGCCGAGCTGGCCGACCATGCCGTTCACCAATTTGGCCGTGCGCAGATATTCGCCCTTAAGCGGGCGGCCATTGAGTTCCAAAGGCATGGATTGCGTGAGATCACCCTTCGCCACGGCGCCGATGACGCGGCCCACTTCCACCGTCGGTTGCGAGAGTTCATCGACCACGGCATTGATGGCCTCAATGCGCTCGGCCCAACTGCCGATGGAGTCACCCATCGGGAGGCGCACGTTGATTTTTCCCTCCTGGCCTACCTGCCGCCGCAGGCCTACGAGGCTCGCGTTGAAACGCTGCATGCGGCTGGAAATCGCATTCACCTTGTCGGCCACGCGGGATTCGAGGCCGCTCCAGTCGAGCGGCATGCGCACCGTAAAATCACCGACTTCGATGGCGCTGATGGTTTCGAGTAGTTGCTTGAGAAACTCGTTGCTGCCGTTCGATTCCAATCGTGAAGGAGACAAGGCCAGGGTGTTATTTTTCATGGAGCAAGTGAGTAAGCCGGGTTCTGGGGCGTATTTCACCCCATGCCGGGTGCGCCGTCAAAGCGGACGATTGGTGTTTAAACACCAAAATTACCTAACGTCACCGTGAGGAATTCCGCCGTGGTCTGGTCCGGGCGGGGAGATGTAGGGTTTCATCCCATTGCGAGGCGGAAAAAAATGAGGTATTTTGGGCGGACTTGCTGAAGCAGTGTTTATCCACTCCGTAAACCACCTCTTCCATGAACAAGCCCATCTCCATCGCCTTGTTGGTTGTCGGCATCCTGCTGCTCGTCTGGGGCCTCGGTGCCTCGGATTCCTTCACTTCCCATGTTTCCGAAACGGTCAACGGGGCTCCGGCCAACAAGACCATCTGGCTCATCGGCTCCGGCGTCGTGCTCACCGTCGCGGGCTTCTTCGGGCTCTTTTCCTTTAGCCGTCAAAAGTAACGTTATTGTTCGCAAAAAACCTCCAACCTCAAGCATCCCATGAATACCACCCGTCATCTTCATTCCTATCTGCCGCCGCTGTTCCTCTTCACTGTGGTGGGGATCGTCGGCTGCATCGTGGCCGGCTGCCAGACGAATTCGACCGCCGCGCACCGCCTGCCGGCGGATTATGACAGAACGTTCGCCGTGGAAGTACCGACCGGCGACAAGGTCAACTTCTTCAAGGACGACGGGACGATTGAAAATGCGACTCGCGGTACCGTGCAGCAGCAACTAATGGGCCTGGGTTACGACTATCGGGGCTCGGGGCCGGTCGCCTTTGTCCTGGAGTTGAACTGGATGAGCACCATGGATACGGGCAACTTCCCGGGGCAGACGAATCCTCCGCAAAACACCGCGGACATCTCGAAGAGATTTATCACACTCACGATCGAGGCGAAGGATCCCGCCAATGGCGAGGTGATTTGGAAGAGCGAGCCCATCAATCCGGTCCTGCTCAAGACTTTTTCGCGGGAAAACGCCGAGGCCATGGCTACGATGGCGCTGCGGAATTTTCCGTCCTACCCGGCGGCCGCGGCTCGTTAACCCTCAACTCTAACCTAACGTCGCCCCGGGGCCAGGGGTCGGTCGGGGTGCGGCAACGCTGCCTCCTCCCGCCTCACTCATGACTGCATCGCCCTCGGAAGAACCGCATTTTCGGGCGGAGCTTTACACGCAGGAGCAACTTGAGGTACACGCCAAAGCCTTGGGCGGGCGGCATCGGTTGTCGAAGCGCGCGGGAGCGCATCGGCTGTTAAAGCGGCTGGATGAGAATGAGCGAGTCCTCCTGGAAACTTATCAAAAAGTCACCCATGCGCTTGGACGGGAGCAGCGAATCTCGCCGGCGGGGGAGTGGCTGGTGGATAATTTTTACCTGATACAGGAACAGATTCGCACGGCCCGGCGGCATTTGCCGAAGCAGTACAGCCGGCAATTGCCGCAATTGCAGGCGGGGCCGTCCGCGGGCCAGCCGCGGGTTTATCACCTCAGTTGGGAATTGATTGCGCACCAGGACGGACGCTTGGACGAGACGGGCCTGATTGCCTTTATCGCCGCGTACCAGCAGACGACGGAACTGCAATTGGGGGAATTGTGGGCCGTGCCCATCATGTTGCGCCTGGCGTTAATCGAGTATTTGCGGCTGGTGGCGGAGGAAATCGCCCGGGCCCGGGAAGACCGTGATTTGGCGAATTCCTGGGCGCAGCGCCTGGCGACGGCGGCCCAGAGTGATCCGGGCCAGGTGGTGCTGATTTTGGCGGATATGGCCCGCTCGCAGCCGTCCTTTCGCAGCGCCTTCGTGGCGGAGTTCGTGCGCTTGTTGCAGGGCAAGCATCCGGCGCTGGCGCTGCCTTTGACCTGGCTCGAACACCGTCTGGCCGAGCACGCGCAGAATATCGAGGAACTGTTGCAGCAAGTAGTGCGCAAGCAGGCGGCCAATCAAATCTCCATGGGCAATGGCATTGCCAGCCTGCGGCTGCTTAGCTCCATTGACTGGCGGATTTTCGTGGAGCAACTAAGCGTGGTGGAGCGGATTTTGCGGGCGGAGCCCGCCGCAATTTACGGAGCGATGGATTTTGCGACCCGGGATCGCTACCGGCACGTGATTGAAGACGTGGCCCGCCACAGCGAACAGACGGAGTCTGAAGTGGCGCGGGTGGCGGTGGCGCAAGCGGAAGCGGCGGCCCAGGCGGGAGCGCCCCGCGCGCGGGAGGCCCATGTCGGCTACTATTTAATTGATGATGGGTTGCCGGAATTGGAAAAAAATGTCCGGGCGCGGATATCCATTCTGCGGCAAATGGCGCGGGCCATCGGGCGGATTCCGCTCCTGGCCTACTTGGGTTTGATTGTGGCTGTGACGGTAATTTTCTCGATGACCTTCGTCTCGAGCATCGAATCGGAGGCGTTGCCGCTCTGGGCGCAACTCACGGGTGCTGTGGCGCTAATTTTGTGCGCGAGCCAACTGGGCCTCGGGGTCGTGAACTGGCTGGCGACGGTATTGATTCCACCCCGTTCGCTGCCGCGGATGGATTTTACGAAAAAGATTCCGGCGGATTTTCGGACCATGGTGGTCGTGCCGACCATGCTGGCGAGCCGGGAAGGGGTGGCGGATTTGCTGGAAGCGCTGGAGGTCAGGTACGTGGCCAACCAGGAGGAGCAACTTTATTTCGCCCTGCTGACGGATTTTCGCGACGCCACCCAGGAAACGATGCCCACGGATGCCGCGATTCTCGCGGAGGCGGTCCGGGGGGTCAACGCGCTCAATGAGAAATACGCCGCGGTGCAGCCGCACACCTTTTTTCTTTTCAACCGGCCCCGGCGGTGGAACGAGCAGGAGAAAAAATGGATGGGCTACGAGCGCAAGCGGGGAAAGATCGAGGAGTTCAACGCGTATCTGCAGGGTGGGGCGCGCGACCGGTTTTCGACCGTGGTTGGCGAAATTGACCTGCTGGCGGCGATGCGGTTTGTCATTACCCTGGACACGGACACTGAGCTGCCGCGCGAGGCGGCGCGGCAATTGGTGGCGACCATGGCGCATCCCCTGGTGCGGCCGGTGTACGATCCGGCGAAGCACCGGATTGCGCACGGCTATGGCATTTTGCAACCGCGCGTCGCGATCAGCCTGCCGAGCGCGCAGCAGTCGTTGTTCGCGAAATTTTTCTCCGGGGATCCGGGCATCGATCCCTATACGCGGCTGGTCTCCGATGTTTACCAGGATATTTTTGGAGAGGGCTCCTTCATCGGGAAGGGCATCTATGAGGTCGGGGTTTTTGCGCAGATTCTCGGCCACCGGTTTCCGGAGAATCGCATCCTCAGCCACGACCTGCTGGAGGGCGGCTACGTGCGCACCGCGTTGGTCAGCGACGTGCAACTTTACGAGGAATATCCGGCGCATTACACCGCCGACGCCAGCCGGCGGCATCGCTGGATTCGCGGGGACTGGCAGATAGCGTCCTGGTTATTGCCGCGGGTGCCGGGAGCCGATGTGCGCCGGACGGCAAATCCGCTGTCCGGGCTCACCCGGTGGAAAATTCTGGATAATTTGCGCCGGAGCTTCGTCCCGGCCGGGCTGCTGGCGCTGTTGCTGGTGAGCTGGCTGACGTTGGAATCCCCGGCCTTTGGTACTCTGGCGGTGATGGCGATGATGTTATTTCCGCTGTTGCCCAGCGCCTTTCTGGAGGCTTTCGAAAAGGCGGAAGAAGTGGCGGTGGGCGCGCACTTGCAGGCGGTGGTGCGGCGTCTGGGCCAGCAAACCGAACAATTTGTCCTGACACTGGCGTTTCTGCCCTTTGACACGTGGATGAGCCTGGATGCCATCATGCGCACCTTGTGGCGGGTGACCTTCAGCCATCGCCGTCTCTTGGAATGGCAAACCGCCAGTGACGCCCAGCGGCAGGCCAAGGGAAAGCTCAGCGGATTCTTTTATACCATGATGGCCGGGCCCGTCTTTGCCGTGGTTTCTGGTGCTGTCGTGGCGGAGCTGCGGCTGGAGGCGCTCGAGTTGGCCGCGCCGCTGATGCTCGGCTGGTTTTTTTCTCCCGCGCTGGCTTGGTGGATCAGCCAGCCCTTGCGGGTCAAGGAAGTGCGCCCGACCGAAAAACAGGAGGAATTGCTGCGGCAAGTGGCCCGGCGCACTTGGGCTTATTTTGATCGCTATATGGCCCTGGAGGACCATTTTCTGCCGCCCGACAATTTTCAGGAACGGCCGGTGGTGACGCTCGCGCACCGGACTTCACCGACCAACATTGGCCTGGGTTTGACGGCGACTTTGGCGGCCTGCGATTTCGGCTACATCCCAGTCGGAGGCATGCTGGACCGGTTGCGCAACACGTTGGACACCCTGGGAAAAATGCCGCGGTACCGCGGGCATTTCTACAATTGGTATGACACGCGCACCTTGGAGCCGTTGCCGGTTCCCTATGTTTCCACCGTGGATAGCGGCAACTTGTCCGCGGCGTTGCTGGTCTTGCGGCAAGGGCTCTTGGAGATTTCTTCCCCGCCCATCTGGCCGTCCCGCATGTGGATGGGGTTGAAGGATGCCTTGCTGGTGGTCGCCCAGCAGGTGGAGGTCGGCCGCAAACAACATCGTAGCACCCAGGCTTTCGACAAAATTGAAGCGCAAATCAAGGAGTTGCAGGTCGAGTTGGCCCATGAACCCGGCACGATAACCGCGGGAGTCGTCCTGCTGCAGCGTTTTTGTGCGGCCGCGGGCGTCATGGCCCAGCACGCGGCTGGGCAGGAGGATGAGGAATTGCGCTGGGGGGTGGAGCTGTTGTCCAGACAGGGAAAGGAATTGCTGGATGAGATTTTGGCCTTGGCACCGTGGACGAAAATGTCCGCGTCCGACCTGCGTCCCCGCCGCCAGACGCTGGGGCATCCGCTCGAAGTTTTTTGGACCGCGGTGCAGGAAATCTTGCGGCCCTTGGATGCGCGCGTAAGTGGGAGCGGACTTGAAGCCAGCGCACGGGAGGCGCTCAGCCAATTGGAAGCGCTCACCGGCCCAAACCAGGCCGGCGTGGGCGAGCCGGAGCGCGCCTGGCTGGCGGAGTTGGGCAAAGCCGTGCGCGCGGGCCTCGAGCGCGCGTCAATGCAAGTTTCCACCGCGCGGTCGCTGGCTGAGCAATGCCAGGCCTTTGCCGAAGCGGATTATCGTTTCCTTTACGATGAAACGCGCAAGCAGATGGCCATCGGTTACAACGTGGCCGACCGGCGGCGAGACGCGGGTTTTTACGATTTGCTGGCGTCGGAAGCGCGCCTGGCCAGTTTTGTGGCCATCGCCCAGGGGCAATTGCCGCAAGAGCACTGGTTTGCGCTGGGGCGCAGGCTGGCGTCCTTCGAGGGCCGGCCGGTTTTGTATTCCTGGAGCGGTTCGATGTTTGAATACCTGATGCCGCAATTGATGATGCCGAGTTATCCAGGCACGTTGTTGGACCGCTCGAACCAAGTCGCGGTGCAGCGGCAAATCCGCTATGGTCTGGAGCGCGGAGTGCCGTGGGGGATTTCGGAATCCGGCTACAATGCCACGGACGTCCAGTTGAATTACCAATACCGTTCGTTTGGGGTGCCGGGGTTGGGGTTCAAACGAGGCCTGGCGGATGATTTGGTGGTGGCGCCTTATGCCTCAGTGATGGCGCTGACGGTGAATGTCGAAAGTGCGGCCAAAAATCTCGAGCGGTTGGAGGACGAGGGCATGCTCGGTCGCTATGGATTTTATGAGGCGGTGGATTACACGGCGCGGCGGCTCCCGAGCGGGCAAAAGTCGGCCATCGTGCGCTCGTACATGGCCCATCACGGCGGCATGAGCCTCCTGGCGATTGCCTATGCGCTGCTGGGCCGGCCGATGCAGCGGCGCTTTCTGGCGGAGCCGCGTTTTCGGGCCACGGAATTGCTGCTGCAGGAGAAGATACCGCTGACGATTAGGATTTCGCTGCCGCCGGGCGAGGCCGAACCGCTGCCCAACCGCACCAATGCGGCGGAACCAGCGCCCCGCACCTTCAACACCCCGCAAACGCCTGTGCCGGAGGTGCAATTGCTTTCCAATTCAAACTATCACACGATGATTAGTGCGGCGGGCGGCGGGTACAGCCGCTGGGGCGATTTGGCGGTCACCCGCTGGCGCACGGACCCGACCTCCGACGAATGGGGGAGCTTTTGCTACATCCGGGACACCGCCCAGGGCCTCTTCTGGTCGGCCACCCACCAGCCAACCCTCAAGGCGGCGGAGTGGTATAACGTGTATTTCCAGCAATCACGGGTGGAGTTTCGCCGTCGGGATCATGACGTCACCACCCAAACGGACATCGGCGTTTCCTCGGAAGACGACGTGGAGGTGCGACGAATAAAACTGACGAATCATTCACGCACCCCACGGACCTTGGAACTGACCAGCTACGCAGAGGTGGTCCTCGCTCCGCCCGGCGCCGATGCGGCCCATCCCGCGTTCAGCAACCTTTTCGTGCAAACGCAACGGGTGAGCGGGCGGCGCGCCCTGCTTTGCAACCGGCGTCCGCGCGCGAAGGGGGAACAATCTCCCTGGATGTTTCATTTGCTCGCGGTCCAAGGCGGTGTTGTGGGCGAAGCCTCCTTTGAGACCGATCGCAGTCGATTTATCGGACGGGGGCGTTCGCTAGAAGCCCCGGCGGCGATGTTCACGGAGCGGTTGTCTGACACCCAGGGGGCGGTGCTCGATCCCATGGTCTCCATCCGCCAGACGGTGCTGTTGCAACCGGATGAGACGGTAGTCCTGGCTTTTGTCACGGGAGTGGCCCCGACCCAGCAAGGCGCGCTGGAGATGGTTGAAAAATACAATGATCTGCACCTGGTGGACCGGGTTTTCGAGATGGCGCACACGTACAGCCAACTCGTGCGCCGGCAGTTGAACACCAGCATGGCGGATGCGGAGCTTTTCAGCCAGCTCGTCGGCGCGATTGTGCAGCCCAACCGGCTGCGCCGAGCCGGCGCGACGATTCTCGGCCGCAACCGGCGGTCGCAATCGGCCTTGTGGGGCTTCGGCCTGTCGGGCGACTTGCCGATTGTGCTCTTGCGCGTAGCCGACCAATCCAATCTGGAACTGGTGCTCAAGGTCATTCAGGCGCACGCCTTTTGGCGCATGAAGGGGCTCGCCGTGGACTTGGTGATTTGGAACGAAGACCGCTCGGGCTACCGCCAGGATTTGCAGGAGCGCATCCTGGGCATGATTGACGCGGGCCCGGAGAAGCACGTGCTGGACCGGCCCGGCGGGATTTTCTTGCGCAAGGCGGATCAGATCTCCGAAGACGATCATCTCCTTTTGCAAACCGCGGCGTGCATTGTGCTGAGCGATGCGGCAGGTTCGCTCGGGGACCAGATGGACCGACGGCTGGTGATCACCGCGGAAGCCCCGCGCCTGGTGGCCTCCAAGCGGCGCTTCAATGACCGGGGAGCCCTGGCGAAAAGCCTCGAGCGGGGAGCCCAGGACAAATTGTTATTTTTCAACGGACTGGGCGGATTCACGCCGGACGGCAAGGAATACATCATTTCGACCACGCCCGAGCAGGTGGCGCCGGCGCCGTGGGTCAATGTCATCGCCAATGCCCAATTGGGCACCGTCATTTCCGAGAGCGGCAGCGCTTACACCTGGGCGGAGAACGCCCATGAATTTCGGCTGACCCCGTGGTCGAACGATGCCGTGCGCGACCTCAGCGGCGAGGCCTTTTATCTGCGCGACGAGGAACGCGGGACTTTTTGGTCGCCGACGCCGCTGCCCGCCCGCGGCCGGACGCCCTATACGTCCCGGCATGGCATGGGTTACTCGGTTTTTGAGCACACGGAAAATGGGATACGCTCGGAATTGTGGGTTTATGTGGCGGTGGACGCGCCGGTGAAATTTGCCGTGTTGAAAGTTTTCAATGAGTCCGGCCGGCCCCGCCGCCTGTCGGCCACCGGCTATTGGGAGTGGGTGCTGGGGGACTTGCGCACCAAATCCTTGCTGCATGTGACCACGGAGGTGGATGCCAAGACCCAGGCTCTTTTTGCGCGCAATCCCTACAACATTGATTTTGGGGACCGGGTGGTGTTTGTGGACGTGAATGAAACGATGCGTTCCGTGTCGGGCGACCGCACGGAATTCTTGGGCCGCAACGGCAATCTCGCCCATCCGAAAGCCATGGAGCGCATGCGCCTGTCCGGCCGGACGGGCGCGGGCTTGGATCCGGCGGCCGCCCTGCAGGTGCCGTTCGAACTGGCTGACCAGGACCAGCACGAGTTGGTGTTTATCCTGGGCGCCGGAAAGACTGCGGAAGAAGCGCGCGCGTTGGTGCAGCGCCATCGCACTACCCAGGCCGCGCGGCAGGCGCTGGAAGGCGTGTGGAACCATTGGAATAACGTATTGGGAGCGGTGCAGGTCGACACGCCGGACCCGGCCGTCAATCTTTTGGCGAATGTCTGGCTGCCGTATCAAACTTTGTCCTGCCGGTTGCTGGCCCGCAGCGGCTTTTATCAGTCCGGCGGCGCGTTTGGCTTTCGCGATCAACTGCAGGACGCGATGGCGCTGGTCCACCATGAGCCGCGCTTGTTTCGCGAGCACATCCTTTATTGCGCCTCCCGCCAGTTTCGCGAGGGGGACGTGCAGCATTGGTGGCATCCGCCCAGCGGGCGGGGCGTGCGCACGCACATATCCGACGATTTTCTCTGGCTGCCCTTGGCGGTGTGCCGTTACGTGAAAATCTCGCAGGACACGGGGATACTCCAGGAACAGGCCCCGTTTCTGCAAGGCCGCCTCGTCAAGCCGGAGGAGGAGGCTTACTATGATCGACCCCAGACGGCGGAGGAGGTGGGTACGCTCTACGAGCATTGCGTGAAGGCGATTCGGCACGGCTTGCGTTTCGGGAGCCATGGCCTGCCCTTGATGGGCGCGGGCGATTGGAACGACGGCATGAATCTGGTCGGCAGCGAGGGCAAGGGGGAGAGCGTGTGGCTGGCCTTTTTCCTGTATGACGTGCTTAAGCAGTTTGCGGAATTGGCGCGCGGGCAGGGTGACGCGGAGTTCGCCCAGAAATGTTTGTATGAAGCCGGACGGTTGCAGGAGAACATCGAGCAACATGCCTGGGATGGCGGCTGGTATCGCCGGGCCTACTTTGACAATGGGGAAATGCTGGGTTCGGCCACCAATGCTGAATGCCAGATTGATGCGCTCCCGCAGAGCTGGTCGGTGATTTCCGGCGCCGGCGAACCGTCCCGCACCGTCGAGGCCATGGCCGCGGTGAATCAGCGCCTGGTGCAGCGGGACGCTCGGTTGATTAAGCTTTTTAGCCCGCCGTTCGATCATTCAAATTTGGAGCCTGGCTACATCAAGGGCTATGTGCCGGGGGTCCGGGAAAACGGGGGCCAGTACACTCACGCAGCCGTGTGGACGACGATGGCCTTCGCTTTGCTGGGCGACCATGAGCGCGCCTGGGAGCTTCTCGGGCTGATCAATCCCATCCATCACGGCGCGACGGCCGGGGAAATTGCGACGTACAAGGTGGAGCCCTATGTCGTCGCCGCGGATGTCTATGCGGTCAAGCCGCATGTGGGCCGGGGCGGTTGGACGTGGTACACGGGTTCGGCCGGATGGATGTACCGGCTTATTCTTGAAACCCTGCTGGGCTTCGCGCGCGAAGGCGACACGTTGCAACTGGCGCCCAGATTGCCGCAGGCGTGGGGCGGGTTCACCTTGCACTATCGTTACTTTGAGACAATTTATCATATTACCATAGACCATATGGAAAAAGGCGGGGTTCCCGCCGTCACGGTGGACGGGGTCGCGCAGGAAAAGGGGATAATCCGCCTGGTGAATGATCTGGTCGAACACCAGGTGCTCGTCCATTTGGCTGCCGTGGCGGCGCCGAAGCTGCCCGAGCCTGCGCTGGCGGTTTAGACGTTGCGAGGGGGGGCGGGTTTCTCCCCAGTGGCTCGGGGAATAATTTCGGGTATAATCCGGCGTTAATTCATCTTTTTCGTTCCCAAATCACTCAACCCGGAGATCCGCCATGCAAAGCAACGACGATGTTTTTTTGAACCGCGAAGATGCAACCCGCACGGAATTCGACAACGAGGCCCCCTGGCTGCAGGACGAGGAGCAGGCTTGGAGCCCGGAGCAAATCTCCCGGCTCTTGGGCCGGCCGTCGCGCGCCCGGTCGGGCACGCGGCCTTTGCCGTCGGTCGGCGAGTGCCATTGAGGCCGGGCCTGCCAGTGGGATAACACCCCATTGGCAAGATTAGGTTCGTGTGCTATACTCGCAGCATACTTGCTCACGGGGCGGAAGCAGACCGTTTCCTTGGTAATGGCACCAGGCGTTGCCAGGAGAAAGGCCGGATTTCGTCCCCCTCGAAAAACCGCAGCACTCCCTATCTACCATGTCCTCGAGCCGCATTGCCGTTCTGTTGGCAGACGATCATTCCATTGTGCGAGAGGGCTACAAGGCCTTGCTGAGCCGCCAGCCCGATATTGAAATCATTGGCGAAGCCGACAGCGGTCGCTTGGCCGTGGATTTGGTGAAAAAGCTGAAGCCCCAGGTCGTGGTGATGGATATCGGAATGCCTTTGCTCAATGGCATGGAGGCCACCCGACAGCTCACCGCGGAGTTGCCCGAGACCAAGGTCATCATCCTCTCGGCCTATAACGATGAGGATTATCTGGACCGCGTCCTAACCTGCGGCGCCAAGGGCTATATTTTGAAGAAGAGTTCGGCGGCGGTTCTGGCCAAAGCCATCCGCGAGGTGGCCAAGGGCGGCTTTTTCCTGGATGCGGAAATCGCCCGGCGCCGCAGCCCCGGCAAGACGGGCAAGGACGGGGCCACGCAGAAGCCCGACGGCATCACGCTCTCCTCGCGCGAAGCGGAAGTGTTGCAGCTCATCGCCGAAGGCGTGGCCAACAAAAACATTGCCGACGAATTGCACCTCAGCATCAAGACCGTGGAGAAGCACCGGCAGCGTTTGATGGACAAACTGCACATTCATAACACGGCCGGACTGACGCGCTATGCGCTCGTCCAAGGCGTGATCGAAGGCCGGACCCAATTGAATTCGACCGGGGCGGCGTAAGGAAGAGCAGGAAATGTGCGGAGTGGGAGTCGCCCACGAAAAGGGCCTCGCGGTTGAAAAAGATTTCCGATTTGCCACGGAAACGGAGGATGGAGTTGAACACCCCAATTGCTGCCGGCGCGTGAACCTGATAGAATCGGCCCGCTAAGCAGGGACAATTCCCACCCCATTTTTTTCCATCCCCCAACCCCATTGTCACCATGATCGAGCAAAAAAATCTCGCGGATATTCTCATCGAGGAAATTGTGGAGCTTCACACCGTGGAGCAGCACTTTTTACAGGCGCTGCCGCGGATGGCGCAGGCGGCGTGCGATCCCGAATTGAAAGTGGCGGTCAGCAAACAATTGCTCCAGACGCGGGAACAAGTCAGCCAGCTGGCCTGCATCATGGACATGCTGGGCATCACCGATGAATGCGCGGGGTCGCGGGTGGTCAGTCTGTTGATCGGCGAGGACGACATTTGGATGGAAGAACTGCATTCGGACAATGCCATGGATGCGCGCATCATCTGCACCGCCATGAAGGTCGAGCACTTCAAGATGGGCAGCTATCTTAGTCTCTACACCTTTGCCAGCCTGCTGGGGCTGGATGAGGTTGCGAACGCCTTGGAAAGCGCGTTCCCCAAAAACTCCCTCTTCTACAAGTCCGCGGATCCAAGGGTTAATTTTAATGGCAGCCGCAGGCCGGAGGCGGCCGGTGCGGCGGTAGACCAGGGCCTGCGGCCCGCAGCCATGCAAACTTTGGCCAATTAGGGGCCGGTCGTCTTTCGCCGCGATGCTCGGCCCGCCGATTGCACGGCGGGCTTTTTCGTGCCCGGACCTGGAGACGGCACTGCCGCAGGCGCCGCGCCCCGGGCCGGATTTAGGGACAAAAAAGAGCGCGGAGCGTGTGCCGCGCTCCGCGCTCACCCTATGCCTTTTGTCCTATGTCCCAACGGCTATGGCCGTCGAAATTAGTCACACTCGCAACTGTCCTGGATGAACTTCTCGAGTTCGCGCCGGGTGCGGCCCGTGCGCTTTTGCAGGCGGCCAAGCAGTTCCGTTTCCTGGCCCTCGACGTAAGTGAGGTCGTTGTCGGTCAGGGTGCCGTATTGCTGCTTCAGCTTGCCTTTGATGATGTTCCAGTCCCCTTTGATGATTTCACTGGTCGGGGAGGGGATTCTGGATGCGGTTTCGGTTTTCATGTGATTTTTGGGTTTGGGTTGGAGGTTGGTCGTGGGCGGGTGTTGGTTCAGTCGCCCCGGCGGCAGAGCGTCTTGGCCAGATACCCGAGCGCGAAGCCGGTGCCGACGGCGATACCGACGGAGCTCAACGGGTGGCGCTTGACGGCGTGTTCGGTGGCGGCGAGGCCGGATTTGACCTGGCTCTGCGCTTCCTCGGCAGTAGCGCGGAGAACGTCCACGGCTTCGCGCAACTTGCCCATGAGGGCTTGCGCTTCTTCGCCGAGGGAACTGTGCGCGAGGCGTTGGAGGAGACTGTCGGCTTCTTCCACGATTTCGTGGTGGCGGCCGTGATTGTTTCGATGGGTGGTTGTATGCATAATAGGGGGGTTGGAGGAGTGGAGGAGTGAGGTTACCTGCCGAGCATTTTCAGCACGACAAAGACGACGACGGCCAAACCGAAGCTTCCGCCCAACAGCCAGGTCAGGAAGGCCCAGCCGGCGGCGGCGAGCACGGGAGCGAAGAGGAGGGGAGTGAGCATCGTGGGAGAGGTTGAGAGTTGAGGGGAGCTGGGCCAGTGCGCCTACTTCGCCTGTTTGTCGAGGGCGTCGGTCAGGTTTTTGGCGGAATCGGGGGTCTTCACCTTGCCGGCGAAAATCTCCTGCGGTGTGATGGTCGCATTCTCGTAAAACTTACGATTATGTTCATTGGCCACGGAGACTTGCGTGCCAGCCACCACGGCGCCCACATCGAGGCCGCTGGATTGCTGGTAGAGGATAACGTCAGCCGTGTTATTCACGGTGCTGGACTGGCTCGAGTGATCGCCCGCCACCGCCTTGACGTTGCCGCTCCAGACAAACTTGCTATCCGTGAGCGTGTTCAAGGCCTTGTCGGACATCAGGAAGGCCACGGTCTCGGTCTTGCCGCCGCCGACTTGCAAGCCGAGGCTGGCGCCGCCCACGCTATAAAAGGCCGGGGCGGAAAAGGCGCCGTCCGCGTTTTTCTTCAGGCCGATGCCGGAACCGGCGGTGCCGCCGATGCCCACCGCGCCCGACCAGCGGACGAGAATGATGACGCCCTTCGCCTGCTGCACGACCCAGTTCGGAATCGCGGTCTCGGGCTTGCTTTGCATCGAGGTGTAGGCGGCCGAAGCGTCGCTGATGACTTTGTTGCACTCGTCTTTGGGGTCCGCCGGAGGACTATCCGCGGCGCGGGCCAGGGGGGCGCTCAGCAGCAGGCTGGCGAGCGCGCAGTGAAAAATCGAAACACGAAGGGATTGGTTTTTCATGGTGGGAGGGTGATGGGAGGTGATGATTTTGGAAGCAGGCCCAGCTTAGCATCGGGCGGATTTTCCAACAATGGAGGTCTTATCCTACCGCGCGGGCCCGCGCCTGCGGCTGCGGCGGAAAGGGCAGCGGGGCCGGGGCGTTTTCCTGCGCCGGCGCGGCATTCTCCATGAGGATCCGGTGGGCGAAGCGCAATTTTTCCATTGAATTTATATTTAGGACGAACGGGTACAAATCAACAAGCCCCATGCCGCGATTGAAGGAGTTGAGGGCGCACGTGAGCGGCATCCAGGCCTCGAGCGCGGCGTCAAAATCTCCCCGGTCGTTGGCGGTTTCGGGAAAATCCGCCAGGGGCCGGGTGATGGGGCTCACGGGTGCGGGCCGCAGGCCGAAACTGGCGGCGGTCTCCAGCGTGTCGAGGATATGGAGGCAGTGCGCCCAGGTTTCCGCCCAATCCTCCCAGGGATGGGCGCTCGCATAAGCGCTGACGCAGCGGGTGCTCCAGTCCGGAGCCGGCCCGGTGCAATAGTGCCTTTCCAGCGCCTGTTTGTAGTTTTGGCGCTCATCGCCAAAAATTTTCCTAAAGCTCTCCAGGTGCGGGGAATTTTTGATCAATCGATCCCAATAATAGTGGCCAATTTCATGGCGAAAATGGCCCAGCGGCGTGCGAAACGGCTCATGGAGGCTGACCCGCAGGCTTTCCCGCACGGCATCGTCGGCCTCCGCCAAATTTATGGTAATGAGACCTTGGTCGTGGCCCGTCTGAAAGTTTGGCGCTCCCGGCATTTGCGCGGGAAATTGAAAGCGCAACGACGGCTCACCACTGAGAGGCAGACGGAGGGACAGCAACGTGTAAAGCAGGCGGCGCTTGGCCAGTTCGAGTTTGTGCCACAATTCACGATTCTTCGGCGAACCGAGATCGGGGATTAACACATTGAGCCGGCAGGAGAGGCAGAAAGAATGATCTTCGCCGGCCGGAATCGCCCAATTACAGGCGCCATGGCTGGCATTGCAGCACTGGCGGTAGGAGTTTTGGTCCGCTTCGCCCCCCAAGGCCATGAAGCCGCCATTCGGCCCGCGTTCGAGGGCGCCCATCTCCAAGGTGTCAGGCAGAAAGGCGAGCGAATGGCCGCATTGCACACACTTTGAGTTCTCGAAGAAAATCAAACCGCCGCAGGAGGTGCAGTGGAAAAGGTTCATCGGCGGAACAAGTGAAAAGTTGCGAAGGCCGTATTCGGGTCAGTTTGCGCTCGCGCAATTCGACCGACGCCGTCGCCCGGGTTCAAAGCTTAAGGGCGGAGAAGGACGACAGCGTCGCGGCCGCGCCAACGTTGCCGGAAATTTTTTGCCCCTGCAGCACGCCGTGCAAAATGAAGCTTCCGTCACTCGATTGCAGTGAAAGGCGAGGGGGCGAACTCGTGTTTTGCACGGTGCCATTCAGCTGCGGCCCGAAATTCGAGTAGGCGGTTGCTTTCAGATTCGGACCAATCACAATGATCAGATTCTGGTTGGGTTCGGACGTGCGGCCGGCATAAACGCCCGCACCCGCATAGCGACCCGTCAGCGTGATGGCTCTGGCTTTCAGGTTTTTAGAACGGCCGGTGATATTCAGGCCTTGGCCAAGGCGCTTGACCTGAACGACGATTATTCCCTGGCCAAAATCGATGCGGCCCGTGCCGTTGGCCTTGACGGTTCCCTTGACGCGGGCCGTTTTGTATGTATTGAAATCAACCGATGCACCCCGCACGGCGCCAGCGGCGGTAATGTGCAGGTCCGCGAGAAACTGAGTTTTACCCGCAGTGGTGGCCGTGAGCTCGTAGTCACCGGCAAAGGAGGCGCGTGCGGCAGTTATACCGAAGAGCAGACCAGCACCAAGCAGGAGAAAGGTAAGCGGTTTCAGTTTCATGATGGATAATGGATAAATTAACCGGCCAAGGGAAAAGGATGAGGTTGTGGAGGATCCAGTATAGCAGGAATGCCGCCTTTGTTAAATTGGGGTATAACCCACCCGCCGCGAAATTGTGGCCGCAATTGTTTCAAACCTGGAATGATTGGCTGCTTGGGGTGAAGTCCCACCCGTGCTTTGCGCCGGCCTCCATTGACAAAAGCCGCGGCCGGGGCGAAGGGTACGACATCAGCAATTTGTCATGAGTTCTCCCACTTTTCACCACCGGTATTCGTCGCTCGCGGCCAAGCGTGGCGGGGCCAGCCTGGCGGCGAAATGGCCGGCCACGGCGGCATCGAAGACGGCGCGTTCGCGCAGCGCGCCGACCAGTCCGCCTTCGGAATCAACCACCGGTAGTCATGGGCATTCCGCGGACACTCCTCCGCCCAACGGCCCTTCCGCGGATTCGCGTTCACCCACTCCTCAACCCAAACCCTGGAAATAATATGAAAACAGAATCAAATCCACGGGCGGGCGCACCGAGTATGGACGTTGCTGACTCCCGGCGCCGTCCGGCCCCGTCGCTCAAGGCGGGGCCCGCGGCGCCCCCGGCGTTCCGGCCGCGCCCTGCCTCGGCACCCAGTGAAGCAAAGCCCGGGGTGGAAGGTGCCGGCCCGGACGGGGCCAAAACCCCTTCTCGCAACCGCGGGGCCGCTTAATCCAGCCTGCTTTATTCACCCTCAAACAAAAGACGCCATGTTATACTACGCACTCATGTTCTTAATCGTCGCGCTGATCGCTGGAGCCTTCGGCTTTTTTGGCGTGGCGGGACTCGCCGCCAGCATTGCGAAGGTCCTCTTTTTGATCTTCCTCGTGCTGTTTGTGGTTTCGCTGCTCGCCGGCCGCCGCGCGCCGCCGGCAGTCTAGGTTTTCGGCCTCTGGGCCCTCGGCAAACGGGGGGAACACCGGAGGCCAGCCCCCAAGCCCAGTGGCGCGGGAAGACGAAGCGGTAGCGCCGCCGCCACCGGCTTCTCTTCCCGCCCACTTGGGGGATTCCATTTTTATCATTAAAAATCCATCCCTCAGGAACGAGTCATGCCACAAGGAGACAAAGACAAATACACCCCCAAGCAAAAACGCCAAGCCAAGCACATCGCGGACAGTTATCGCCAGGAGGGGAACAGCCCGAAGAAAGCCGCAGAGCGCGCTTGGCGCACTGTCAATGCCCATGACGGCGGCGGCAAGGAGCCGGGCGGCTCCGGGCGCAGCGGTTCCGGGAAACACGCCGCACGCTAATCCTACTTTTCACCTGCTGCCGAAGAAGCTCAAACCCGCCGCCATGAAGAATAACCGGTTGCTTCGCTCGCATTCGCTCAGCCAATCGTGCAGGGCTTCCCGGTGTATACGCCCACAAAGGCACCTGGACCCGGATTCGATCCTTCATTCGATAAGGAAAATGTCAGCACCAAAACCCGCGCAATAGTCCCAGCACCACGCGGACAACCTTAATTAAAACAGCGATGAATTCCTCTACTCATTTAGGCGCTTACGACTCCCCTGGCAGCGACGTACCCGGAGGCGAGGAACTGCAAATCAATCCTGCGGCGTGGCCTGCGCCCGAGACGATTACGCCGCAGCCGGGAAATCTCCCGCCCGCGCCCAATCCGGACCCGGCGCGGAACCAACCGGCCAATGCCGTATCCAGTTCGGCGGAGGAATTGCGCGACAATTGGGAACGGGTCAAAGACAACTTCAAGCGGCGCTATGCAGAGCTGACGGATGATGACTTGGCCTACATTCCCGGCCAAGCGCAGGCGCTGATTGATCGCATTCACCAGAAGACCGGCCTCGGTCAAGGGGAAATTATTGACGCGCTCAATTTGCCGGCGAAGAACAAGGCATAGGCCGGAGAGAAAGCCGCGGAGAAATCGCCAGTTAAAAAACTGGCAGAGAGGATGGAATTCGAACCCGGTTATCGCCCCGAAGCTAAGTCGTTGGAAAACGCTTAATTAGTTGATTGTTAATGGTTTGGAACAATAAGCAAGATGCGCCTAATTTCGTAAAAAGGCAACTAAAAACAGTGGAATTGGGAACCTTCTGGCAACCCAAGCGGGATTTTTTCGCGGCGCCATTCGGCGGTGGCCAATCAATGGATGGTATTAACCGCTCAATGGGCCTCCAATGTCACAAAAACACCACTAAAATTGACGTCAAATGAAGCGTCTGGTCATTCAGGCTTAAATCGCGTGCGAACTTGCTCAATTCGCAGTGCCGACATAATCGCCGGGTGCCAAGGTGAATTGATACCGTTTACCGATCGATTTCCCGGTTGCCGGCTTGGAGTTGAGAGTAAATTTTCCCTCCGGACCAGCGGGGATGCTGAGTGTCGCTGTCACGCCGGGCGGCACAGTGAACGAAAATTCCAGCACGCCGGAAGGGTCCAGTTTCCAAGCGACGGGAACCACACCGGATTCAGTAACAACCTTGCCTTCGGCCTGGGTCAAATCGCCGAGATGTGGTTCAATCAGGAGTTTTTTGTTGAATGGGATTCCATCTTCCCAGCGCACGCCGAGCACGAATGCGCTAAGAAAATAGCCCGGAAACATACCGTAAATGTGGGCTTTCGAGCCCGTGCGGAAGTCCTCCCATGAGCACTGCCAGGGGGCGGCGACCATGGTGGCCCATTTATCGCGAAAGAGACTGAGCACACGCGAATCTAGGTCGGGGCGGTCCAGCGCGTAAAGTTGCCCGATGACATAATAATAAATCATCATGGTGCTGCGGGTGAGTTGGCTCTGCTGATCCAGCATTTTGGCGATGACTTGCGCACGGCGTTCCGGTGGGACAATTCCGCGATCCAGCGCAAATAGATTGGCCTCCAGCGTGGTGGGGGTCAGATGGTCAATCAGCGGCAGCGAAGCAGGCAAACTGCGACGGTTGGCAAGGTTTACGGCCACATCCGCATCGTCAAAGTATCCGGAATAATATGCGCCGGTCTTGTCATCCCAAAGAACGGTGTTGATCGCTTTGGCCAGATTGTCCGCCGCTTGGACAAATTTAGCGCTGGTAGCCGTGTCGCCTTCAATCTTTCCCAGATAGGCGGCATCCACCAGCGCGCGCTGGATAAAGGCATTCAACGTCGTGGTTTCTCCAGCAAAATAGCCAAGCGGATTGCCCCACACGACCCAGTCACGAGCTTGGACGAGGCCGTGCGGCGTCAGGCGTTCAAGAAAATAATCCATTTGGGCCACAATAGCTGGCCAGATTTCGTGAAGAATTGTGGTGTCTCCAGTCGCTTCGTAGTAACGGCGCACACCGGAAACCCAATCGCAGGCGCGATCCTCCATCTTGGCGTGGATGTCGTATCTGTCAGAGGATGTATGGGCCTTGACCCAGCCGTCGGGTTGCAGTGTGAGGGCCGCGCGGCGAATCATTGAGCCGAGCAGACGCGGATCGCTGTAAATCAGTTGGCCATTTGCGCCTCGCCCAGCCATGGCGGTGCGCGTGATGTCGAAGCCGGGTGGGTCATCGTCCATCCATTCGACGCGTTCGCGGTCGGCGCAATCCACATAAGAATCCTCGCTGAGCACTTCGCAGGAGCGCGCACACATGGCCCAAAGTTTGTTTAGAAAATCATCGTTGGAGTGGAAGGAGCCCAGAACTTCATAGGGATAAAGTCGCTCGATGAGTTTGAAATTGGTAATGGTCGCGTGTCCAGATTTCACCGTCACGGAACCTCGCGAAAATCCTTGGGTATCCAAGGGAAAAAAGGTCTGTTTGCCCGCCCGTGCCACATACGTTACGCCAAATGGTTCAAAAGTAAGCTGGGTCCCTGCGTCAGCTTCCAGTTCAATAACTGGGTAAGCCTGCACGATGCGGGTGGAGTCATACGTCAATTTCTGCCCTGCTTCCAAGACTACAGGCAAAGTGACATTGTTCATGAATGTTATCAGCACGGGAGTCTCCCGCAACGGTGGGATAAGCTTTTTGGTCAGCGGGCCCCAGGCGTCGCCACTAATGCCAGCCGCCGTGTTCCATTGGTCGTCGTCATAATCGGCTTGAGTCCAGTCCCCATCCTCCGCCGTCGCATCCACCAACGGCACGTTGAGGTTGGCCCAGGAAGCTGTGGCACCACGATACTGGGTGCTGTCACTCCACTTCCACGAAGAGTCGGTCCGCAAAATTTCGTGGCCTTCTACCTCCAGCAAGGCTGTCAGGCCCGGGACATGGCGCATTACCTTGCCGCCGGAAAGTTCTCCCGCCACCAGCACAGCGAGTGCATTGCGGCCCGTATTTAGAAATGGGGCCAGATCAATCGTGTCGTATTGCGGCCCGTTGGGCTGAAAACGGGATGGCCCGCGTTCGACATAGGCCCCATTGACCCATAGCACATAGCGCGCATCGGCAAAGAGGTGAATAACGGCTTGTACAGGTTTTTGAGCAAGGATGAAGGTTTTGCGGAAGCCGATAGTTACGCCGCTTTTATCTAAAGCAGGATTCGTCCAAATCATGGCCGTTTGTAATTGTGAGCCAACTGCGTCGGATATAATGTTTGGAAATGCCTGTAACGGTGGGGTGGCTTGTGCTGGGATAGCTGCAGAAAAAGCTACGCTTAAAACGGACCAAAACATTAGAATCACGCAAATCGTTGCGAGCACAAGTTGTGCTGATACCTTTTTGCCTGAATTTCGTTCCACCAAACGAAACTGAGGGAATCTCCGTCGTCTGGCTGTTTTTTGAGACGGCATTTTGATTCGCTAACGAGTTAAGGAACGACGACAGGCAAAGGGCGCCCTATTTGCCCAGTTTCAAACCCGTTATCTTAAGAGAATAGGCAAAATCGCAGGGTTTATCGGCCGGGAATTTCACATGCAGGCCAGCGGCGTCCTGGGTGAAAGCGAGCGGTGCCTTTGCCCCGAGCAGTTCGACCTTCTCGATTTTTCCGGGGGAGATTTTGTCGGTACCAAGCGCAGGAAGGACGAGTTCATCCATGGGCCATTTAAGGCTGATTGCATAGAGGGTGTCGCCTTTGGTTGTGAAATGAACACTGCCCTCCTCAGAGATTTTCCAAGGACGGCTGCTGTAGATCGCCTCGCCATTCACGTCCATCCATTTGCCGATAGCCAATAGGACTTGCTGCTGCTCGTCCGGGATGGTGCCGTCAGCTTTGGGCGAAATGTTCAGCAAATAGTTACCATTACGGCTAACATTGATGACAATTAGGGGTATAATTCCGCTCGCCGGTTTGACCGGCTGGCCTTCGACGTAGCCAAACTTATCGGTAATTGGGTCGTCGGGTTGCCAGGTATAGTCGGTCAGCTCTTTGGGCGCGCGGCCCTGCCGTTCATAGTCCATGACCATCCCGGAAAGATAGCTTTCGCCCTTGGCGCTGACGGTTACTTGTTTTCCCCAGCTTGCTGCGCGATTGTAGTAATAAGCCAGTAACCTGACCTTGAGGGGGTCCCAACTGCGGTCGCCGCCATTTTGGTCAAACCACAGCATGTCGGGCTGGTATTTGTCCACCAACTCCATGTTTTTGGTAACCCAGGTTTCCAGGAATTTTGTGCGGGCGGCGTTGCTGCGGTCGGCAACGCTGTAGAAAGCAGCCCATTCGGGATCATCTTGGTCGCTGCCCGGAAGGGCGGGGATAAAATTGAAATGCGGGTTGCTGTGATTGGAAACTCCGGTTTTCAGCCCCACTTTGCGCACAGCCGCGAGCAAATCACCAACCAGGTCGCGTTTGGGCCCCATGTTTTTGGCGTTGTATTTATTGATGGCGCTATCCCAGTTGGAAAAGCCGTCATGATGTTCACCGGGGGTCAGAACATATTTGGCTCCGGCTTTTTTAAACAGGGCGGCCCAGGCATCGGGGTCCCATTTGGCGGCGGTGAACATCGGGATGAAATCCTTGTAGCCAAATTTAGTCGGAGGTCCGTAATGTTCGGTGTGCCACTGCATGATGCCCGCATTGCCCCCATACATGTAGCGCACATACCATTCGCTCTGATGGGCGGGAACCGAGTAGATGCCCCAGTGCATCATGATGCCGAACTTGGCATCGCGGAACCAGTCGGGCGCCTGATAGTTGGCTTTAATGGAATCCCACGTCGGCTGGAAAGGGCCTGCGGGTATGGCCGGTAAAGCCGCCACGGCTGGGTCCACCAATGCCGGAGTGTCTTTGCCATCCCAAACACCGGTGCTGGGTGCACCCAGTTTTGCTTGGTCAGCGGCAGCGGCAACATTCGGGTCTTCGATGGTGGTGACGTTTGGTGGAGGCGTTGGCGTTTGGGCGCCTAAAGCCGCTCCCACGGTGAAGGCAAAAAAGAAGGCAGCTAGTCCAGAATTATGGATGTTCTTTTTGAAGTTCATGATGGTTTTTGGGGTGCGTGGTAAATAAGTGGGTAAGCTCGGAATGGGGAAATTCCTGCATCACTTAATTTTTAAGCCCGAGATTTTGAGTGGGTGGCGGCGCGCGGGCCGAGGGCGGTCACCCCCAAAATGAAGAGCTCGCAACGAGGAGCAAACGTGCGAAAATAAATTCTCATGTTGGGCGTCTTTTGAGACTGTCGAACTTTCTAGTCAACAGGCTATTGATGAAGACGGCGGTATTGGCGGGGCGTGCAACCGCAGATTTTGCGGAAAGCTTCATTGAACCGGTTAATCGATCCAAATCCAGAATCGAAGGCCACATGGACAACCTTCCGTTCCGTGGTGATGAGCAAACGCTGGGCGTGGGAAACTCGGTGCTCGGTTAGATAATTGATGAGCGTGGTGCCAAAAGCAGTTTTGAATAGACCCATGGCATAATTGGGATGTAATTCAACTGCGCGGCCAATGGCTTCAACGGTCAGGCGTTCAGTATAGCGTTGGGCAATGAGACAAGCCATTTGCTCGACTTTATTGAGACCTCCATCACTAATCAAAACACGCTGCTTGCGTTTTAATCTCCGCCGTTCGTTGGTATGATCAGTGTCTATTCCCAGGCGCAAAAGCCGCGCTTCCAATTCGAGCAAAACCGCCTTTTTTAGCTCGGAAGTTGGCTTCCGCAAATCCTTCACCCAGCCGGTGAACAATTGACTATCAGAATGGATGCGATTCGCGTCGCAATCACTTACCACCTGTCCATGCAGCAAGGCCTGCACCAGCCGTTCCGGAAGCTTGCATTGGAGAAACCACGCCAGCGGCAACGTGACCACAAAATATTCCGGTTGATCGCCAAAATCGATAATTTGATGGGGCAATGCCGCCCAAAAAGCGCTTAAGCGTCCCGCCTCAATGCGGATTTTGCGGCCACCAAGAAGGTAAGTTACCCAGCCTGTCTCCAAAAAGTTAAGCTCAATTTCGTTGTGCCGGTCGGGACGGGGCATCGGCGTGGGGCGCCAACGCACGCAGGTGAGCCCATAGGGGGCAAAGTCGGGGCGGGTAGGGTCAAACGAGACCATAATCTTAGGATACAGACAGTATTGCCCAAATTAAAGGAAGAAGTCGCTGTAATATTGGCCTATCATGGTTGAGCCCGACCATTTCAAGTCAAATGAACCGTTAAGTGGGTTTGCCCATTTGATCGGGTGCCCCATGCGTGTAACTACCCGTTTCTTTCGCTCGCTCTTGTGCGCCAGCTTCGCCGCCGTGTGCCTGAATTGCGCCGGGGCAAGAGCTGCGGAAAAACCCAGGGTGATTGTATTGACCGACATTTCCAACGAACCAGATGACGAGGAATCGCTCGTTCGCTTTCTCGTTTATTCCAACGAATACGACGTGGAAGGGCTCATCGCCACCACCTCCACCTGGTTGAAGAAAGGCCCGCGTGAGGATTTGATTCACCGGGACATCGCCGCCTACGCGCAGGTTCGCGCCAATCTGCTCAAACATGCCCCCGACTTTCCCACCGCCGAACATCTTGATGCGGTCACCAAGACTGGCCAGCCTGGTTACGGGATGGCATTTGTTGGCTCAGGAAATCTTTCCACCGGCTCACAACGCATTATCGAGGCGATTGACGAATCGGACTCGCGTCCTATTTGGGTGAGCATTTGGGGTGGTGCCAACACGCTCGCGCAGGCGCTTTCGGATCTGCGGGCTTCGCGCTCGCCGGAGGAATTAAAAAAGGCGGTGGCCAAACTACGCGTTTACTCCATCTCCGACCAGGACGACGCCGGGGCGTGGATTCGTAAAGAGTTTCCTGATCTTTTCTATATCGTGTCGCCCAGCACGCAGGATTCAAAAGAATATTGGCGGGCGACATGGACAGGCATCTCGGGCGACCGGAATTATAAAAACGGTCCGATGCACAAGTTTGACCTCGTTGACAATCCCTGGCTCGAAGAACACATCATCCAGAACCACGGCCCACTGGGCGCGCTTTACCCTAGACTCAAATATATCATGGAAGGCGACACGCCGTCCTTCCTCGGCTTAATCAATAACGGGCTGGGGTGGGTGGATAGCCCAGCCTATGGCGGGTGGGGCGGTCGTTACGTGCATTATCAACCTTCGGGCGAGACACACCCCATTTGGACGAATAACGCAGATAGCCGGGACACCGTGACTGCGGACAACGGGCAAACTGAAACTTCCGATCCCGCAGCCATCTGGCGATGGCGCGAACAATACCAGAATGACTTTGCGACGCGGATGAACTGGTGTGTCGTTGATGCCTATGAAAAGGCCAATCACAATCCACAACCAGTGCTGAATGGCGATACCACCAAGGATGTATTCACGATTCAGGCCAAAGGTGGCAGCGAGGTCGCGCTCTCCGCCGAAGGAACCAGTGACCCGGACAAGAATGGTGTTCACGTCAATTGGTGGATTTACACCGAGGCCGGCTCGATTCGCGGGGCCACTCTGACCACGACGGAAGGGCTCAAAACCGTTGTCCACCTGCCAACAGTTACCAAACCAGGCACCTTGCACGTTATTCTTCAGGCCGAAGACGATGGCACCCCGCACCTTTTTGCCTATCGCCGTGCCATATTGGAAGTAACGCCCTAACCCCCTTTCCTCATGATTGCTTTTAACAAAAATATTTTTCAGCTTCTGGTAGCCACGGCTTGCGCGGGCAGTGCGCCTGTTTACGCGCAACCGGTGGATTTCGCTAAAAGCGAAATTTCATCCGCTGCGGACACGGCAAAAATCGGCGCGCCAATGGTCGTTTTCAAAATGGATGCGGCGCTGGGTGCGCAATCCTACCACATTGCGCGCGGCGGCGAAGGCACGATCACCGTTACGGGCGGAGACCAAGCAGGTGAAATGTATGGCGGGTTGGATGTCGCCGAAGCGCTGCGGCTTGGCACCGGGACGCCGGATTCGCTCCTGGGCGACCCGCGCGTGCATGCGCCCTATATTAAGCAGCGCGGCATCAAGTTTAACCTCCCGCTCGATCTGCGCACACCGAGTTACTCCGACGGCAGCGATAATGCGCGCGCCAATATTCCTGAAATGTGGAGCGAGGACTTTTGGGCCAAGTTCCTCGATGAAATGGCACGGGATCGCTACAATGTGCTGTCCCTCTGGAGCCTCAATCCGTTTCCCTCCATGGTACGCGTGCCGGAATTTCCCGACGTGGCCCTCGATGATGTCTGGCGGAGTCGGGTGCCGCTCGGGCCGGTGCCGCTTGATGGCACCGGGAAAAACAACGTGCCTCCTGCCTTCCTCGCGGACCACGAAGTTGTGAAAAAAATCACCATTGACGAAAAAATTGCCTTCTGGCGCAAGGTGATGCAGATGGCCGCTGGTCGCGGCATCGCCATCTACATTTTCACCTGGAATGTTTTCCCCTACGGCGCGGAGGGCAAATACGGCATCACTTCCGACATGTCGAACCGCACGACCATCGCCTATTATCGCGCGAGCGTGCGGGAATTGGTGAAAACTTACCCGTTGCTTGCGGGTATCGGGATCACCGCCGGGGAAAATATGCCGAATAATGTCGATTTTACCAAAGAGCAATGGCTTTGGGCCACCTATGGCGAGGGCGTGCGCGATGCGCTCAAGGATACGCCGGAGCGGACCTTTAACCTCATCCACCGTTATCACCAGACGGCGCAGAGTGAGATTACGCGCAACTGGCAGACCAATCCCGGCTATCCGGCCACCGTCACCTTTAGCTATAAATACTCCTATGCCCACATGTATTCATCGGTGAAACCGCCGTTCATTGCCGAGATGCTGCCTTACCTGCCGGAAGGCATGAAGACCTGGCTCACCGTGCGCAATGACGACATTTACTCGTTTCGCTGGGGCGACCCAGACTATGCGCGCGAGTATATCCTCAATATGCCACCGCCTACGCTGCTTGCCGGGTTCTACATGGGGCCGGACGGTTTCATCTGGGGCCGCGATTTTCTTGATCGCGATCTCGCAGGCAAAGACCTCGGCGTCGAACGGTCGCTAGTCATCCAGAAACAATGGTATGCCTTCACGCTGTGGGGCAGGCTGGCCTATGACCCCACGCTGCCCGACTCTCATTTTGTGGAAATGCTCCGGGCGCGCTTTCCGGGAGTGGATGCGGCCACGCTCTACGCCGCCTCCAGCGCGGCTTCAAAAATCATTCCGCAAGCAACCCGTTTCTTTTGGGGTGACATTGACGTGCGCTGGTTCCCGGAAGCCAATGCGCGCAACGATCGCGGCACCCATTTCTACACGGTGGCTGAGTTTATGAACGGCATTACCATGCCCGGCACGGGAATAATGAACATTCGCCAATGGCGATATAAATTGCTCAACCAGGAACCATTCAACGCCACCTCGCCGATCGATGTCGCGGACTCACTCGCGGGCGCGGCTGACACGACGTTGAGGCTGGTCGCAGCGCTCCGCGCTGATCAGAGTTTTCTGCAAAACCGTGAGCTGCGCCTGACGCTCGGAGACTACGAGGCCATGGCGCAACTCGGTCTTTACTACGCGGAAAAAATCCGTGGAGCGTGTGACCTTGCCCTTTACGATGCCAGCCGACGGCCCGAACAACAGGCGAGCGCGATTGCTCATCTCGAACACGCGCTGGCCGCATGGAAAAGCTATGCGGCGGTGCGCGACGCGCAGTATGTGCCGGGTTTCTACAGTCGCATTGGGCAGATTGACATAACTGCGCTGGCCGGGGCCGCCGCCAAGGACATTGACCTGGCGCGCGCGTGGAAACCAGGCACGTTGAAATATGATCCGCAGGCCCAGCAAAAAGCGGATGCCCAGTTTCAGCAGTAAACACCAAGTTCCCTGTTTGCTTTCACTCGCGCCATCCAACTCCACCTCCATGATGCCCCGTTCCGCTCTACGCTTTGCCTGGTTATACACGACCAGATTGACGACCCTTGGTTGCCTCGCGGGTGCAATCAGCATCATGGTCGGGCCAAATTCTCTCCGGGCCGCCGAAGTCATGGTTGCAATCGGAAGCCACGAAGTACCCGTGGATTATGCGCTGGGGAAACTTGAGGCGCTGCTTGTCGCGCACGGAGACTCCCTGGTGCGGCAGGATTCTGAATCATCATCCGACGCGCTGGTGGTTCGCCCGCCGACTAGCGAACTCGGCGCGGACGGGTTCAAACTTGAGCGGGTGGGCAAGGCCCTAGTAGTCACGGGCGGCGACTCGCGCGGGACCATGTATGGCTTGCTGGATGTGGTCGAGCAAATCCAACTAGGCACTCCCCTAAGCGAGATTTTGCCACGCACGGTGCATGCCCGTTTTCAACTTCGTGCCATCAAGTTCAACCTGCCCTGGGCCGCGTATCGCAATGGTCCATATCTGGAGCAGCACCAAGAAACCTGTCGGGATCTCAAATTCTGGGAAGCTTTCCTCGATATGATGGCGGCCAACCGTTTTAACACCCTGACACTGTGGAGCCTGCATCCGTTCCACTACATGGTAGTGCCAAAAAGTTTCCCCGAGGCACAAACTTTCAGCGATGTGGAAATGGCCGAGTGGCACACCTTTTGGACGGCGTTATTTAAGATGGCAAAAGAACGCGGTATCGAAACTTACCTTGTAAACTGGAACATCTTCGTTTCGCCGGCCTTTTCCAAAGCGCATGATATCGCCACCTATTCGCAGGACTGGAAGCATGTGGGCGATGGCCCCAAAGATAAAATTGTCGAAGACTACATGCGGGAATGCGTGACGCAGGTAATTGATGAATATCCCGACCTCACGGGTCTCGGTACCACGCTGGGTGAGCGCATGGGTGGGCAGACTCCGGATGAACGCCGCGATTGGCTGGAGAAAACATTCTACGACGGCATCGCCGCTGCCAAGCGACCGGTGAAACTCCTTTACCGCGCGCCCCTTTCGGCTGGCACAAGTTCAGGAGGCAGCACCAGCGTGGAAAATGACCGTCTGACTCGCGTGCAGGTCGAGACACAAACGAGAAACCTGACACTACCGGTCTATGTGGACTTCAAATATAATGCGTCACACGCGCAATCTTCGCCCGACCTGTTTATTGTGCATGGCGGGAAAATGTCGGACGCCTATGCAACTCCACCGCCGACGGGATACAAAATTACCTGGACGATGCGCAACGAGGACTTTTTTATTCTGCGCTGGGGGCAGCCGGATTTTGTCCGGCAATTCGAGCAAAGCAATCTGGCCGATTATATCGGAGGGGTAATCGTCGGTTCGGAGAATTACATTCCGGCGCTGGATTTCATCACGGCGGCAGGGCCGCATAAGACGTGGCATTACGCCTTCGAACGGCAATGGCTCTTTTATGCGGTCTGGGGTCATTTGCTTTACGAGCCGGAATTGCCCGATGCGCGGTTTGCCGCCATGCTTGAGTCCCGCTTTGGCCCAGGGACGGGCAACGATTTGCTGCAAGCCTGGAAACTGGCGAGCCAGGTGCCTTTGCGCTTTGCATCTTTTTATCAGGGCACTTGGGATGGCGCGCTTTATACCGAAGGTTTTTCGACGTGGGCGGATTATGGCGCGCGCAAGCTGATAGACATCAATTCATTCATCACTCATCCGGTGCTCGACACCAAACGATATATCAACATCGCTGACTACGTGAAGGCTGGCGGCCAGGTCGCGCCGGGAATAATCAGCCCACCCGCCTTGGCCGCTCAGTTGGAACGCGATTGCGCTGAGGCGGTAAAACTGGTGGCCGGAATCCGTACGAGAAATCAAGTTTCGCCCACACTGGATTGCGAGTTGACGGACATTGAAGCATGGTGTGCTTACGGAGACTATTTCGCCAAAAAACTCCGCGCCGGTGTGGCACTCGCCACCGCGCGGGCAAATAACGACGCCGCCGAACAGGAAAAAGCCGTAAAAACCCTGGAACTGGCCGTGGACGATTGGCAGAGGCTTTCCGCGCTGGGCGCTAAGTTCAACCAACTGCCGATCCTATCGTCGGCCAAGGAGCCGTTTTCCTGGGCGTCACTGACGCCCGAGGTGAAACGTGATATTGAGCTTGCGAACGCGCCCCTGACAACACGAGCCGCGAGAACGACCGCAACTGGAAGAACCCCATGACGTCAAGCAACCCGTTCGCCACCACTAGCCTGGGCCGCCTATCATTCTTCTCCCTTGGCGCGGCGTGGTGGAGGGGCATTACCCTGTTCCTCGCATTGGCGAGCAGGACCATGGCGGCTTCTACACCCATTGAAGTCCCTCGCTGGGAGCCGCACGATTTTGGATTTTCTTGTTCATCGGTTGAAGGCAATCCGTTCAACGTCGCGTTTTCTGCAGAGGTAACTGGTCCGGGTGGAGTGAAGCTTAACGTGCCAGGATTTTATGACGGCAATGGAACTTGGAAGGTGCGTATCTCGGCGTCCACCGAAGGAGCATGGTCTTTTGTAACGCATTCTGACGTAGCGGATTTGAATGGTAAAAGCGGCGCATTTGTCTCTGTGGCGAATCATTCACTCGTGGAGCATGGCAGCCTCCACGTTAATTTGGAGCACCCGCACCAATTCGTTTTCGAGGACGGGACACACTTTTTCCCGATGGGCTACGAATGCGATTGGCTGTGGGCGCTGGACACCAACGATCCGGAGTTGAAAGTGCTCAATCCCTTTCTCGATAAGCTTGCTGCCAACGGGTTTAATTTTGTCGTCCTAAACGCCTTTGCCCAGGACACCAGTTGGCGCAAAGGAAAGACCGGGCCGGATGATTTTGGCCCGCCTCCGCTTTACGCCTGGGAGGGAACCAACGATCAGCCGGATCACGGCCGCTTCAATTTAGCTTATTGGCAACACTATGATCGTGTAATCGAGGCACTTTACCAACGCGGGATCGGGGCGCACATTCTGATGAAGGTATATAACAAGCAGGTCAATTGGCCTGCGAATGGCAGCCCCGAGGATGATCTCTATTATCGCTGGTTGATCGCGCGCTATGCCGCGTATCCCAATGTTGTCTGGGATTTGGCGAAGGAGGCGCAGTACGAGAAGGACTTGGATTACAAGACCGGACGGCTGCGCTTTATCAGAGTGAACGACAGCTATCACCGACTGCTAACGGTTCACGATGACAAGGCAAACTACGACAAGGGCGCGTATAACGACTTGGTGGATTACCGTTCGGATCAACAGAACTCGGACTGGCGGGGAACCATGTTGGCGCATCTCGCGCAACGCTCTTGGCCGGTGAGCAACATTGAGTATGGCTACGAGCATGGCCCCTTGGGCGCGAATGATAAAACCTACAATGTCGCGCAATCAGCGGAGGAAGTTTGCCGTCGAGCCTGGGAAATTGTCCTGTCGGGTGGATCAGTGGGGTATTACTACACTTACACGGCTTGGGATATCATTCGTCCGCAAGACAACCCGCCGGGCTACGCCTATTTTAAACACCTGCACGATTTTTTTGAGATAACCGGCTATTGGCGGATGAAGTCGGTCGATGGCCTGACCAGCGAAGGATACTGCCTGGCTGATTCTGGCCATGAGTATATCGTTTTCCTCAATGTGGCCAAGCCGTTCACCTTGAAATTAGAAGGGCTGGCGCAGCCACTCAAGGCCCAATGGTATCAGCCCTTAACCGGCCAATGGCAGGATGCGGGGAATTTGGATAATGGAACAGTGGAACTGAAGCCTCCAGCAGAATGGCCGGAAGGGCCAGTGGCGCTGCATGTGGGAACCCCAGGCTCTTAAATTAAGAACTCGCAGGCTTTTTATCTCATGAAAATGGAAATAACAAAAAATAAATCACGCACTTTCTTGGTCTTTTTTGCCAGTATGCTCTGCTTGGCCCATGCCGACGCGGCGACTGCGACAGCACTGACTCCGGCAAATCTACAGTGCGACTATTTCGAGAACCCGCGTGGAATAGATTCCGCACAGCCACGGCTCGACTGGGTCTTACAGGCGAATGACCCCACCGCGCGCGGATTGGCGCAAAGCGCATATCAAATCCTTGTCGCTTCCTCGTCCGCGCTACTCGCACAGGATAAAGGTGATTTATGGGATTCGGGTAAGATCATGTCCGATCAGATGAATCAGATAATTTACGCGGGCCAGTCGCTGCAATCCGATGAGGCTGTTTGGTGGAAAGTACGCGTCTGGGACGGTGCTGGGAATGTTTCGGATTGGAGTTCTCCGGCGCAATGGACCATGGGCGTTCTCAATCAAGCTGACTGGGGAGCCAAATGGATTACGGCCCCGGCCAGCTTAAGTGGCAACAATGACAGCACCTTTCTGTTGCGCTGCGAATTTGCCACCAAAACCGGACTAAAACGAGCAACCGTCAATATCTGCGGGCTCGGTCAATACGAGATGCATCTTAACGGCAACAACGTGACGGTGGACGTGCTTACGCCAGGATGGACTGAATACACGAAAACCTGCCTCTACGACACCTATGACGTGACTTCACTCGTTCATGACGGGCCCAACGCAGTGGGCATTCTACTGGGCAACGGCATGTATCGCGTCGCGAAAGGCGGTCGTTACGCAAAATTTGAGAAATCATTCGGGCCATTGCAGGCCATTGTACGCATTCGCCTCGAATACCAAGACGGTTCAGTCAACATTATCGGCACCGATGAACACTGGCACGCGGGGACCAGCCCGATGACTTTCTCCAGCGTTTATGGAGGTGAAGACTGGGATGCCCGCATGGAGCAAAAGGGTTGGGACCAAGCTGGCTTTGACGAAACAAAATGGTCGCTTGCCGAGGTGTCAAACGGGCCGGGTGGTGAACTGCGTGGCATTTCTCGCTCCGCACCACCCATCCGCACCTTCGAAACGCAAGCGGCAGTTAGCCACCACGAAATAAAGCCGGGTGTAACCATTTACGACTTGGGCCAAGCGGCGTCACACCTGACCCAGTTCACGGTTCATGGGCCAGCCGGATCGACGGTCAAGGTGACGCCCAGCGAATTGTTGAATCCGGACGATTCGCTTTTCACCAACAATTATAACGGGAAGGCTTGGAGCCAGTACACCTTGGCTGGTACGGGCAGCGAGAGCTACACCTCAAGATTCTACTACTGCGGAGACCGTTATCTCCAAGTGGAGTGCATTCCGTCGAAAGACGGCGGCGACGCACCGGTGGTTGATTCCATCGCCGGGTTGGTCGTCCATTCTTCGGTCACGCCGGTCGGTGAATTTTCCTGTTCCAATGACCTCATTAACCGCATCTATGCCATGATTCACTGGGCGGAGGTGAGCAATATGATGAGTATCATTTCTGACTGTCCACACCGCGAGCGGCTGGGCTGGCTGGAACAAGACCACCTGCACGGCCCGTCTTTCTTTTACAACTACGACATGAATCCCCTCTTTGGAAAAATCATGGGAGATATGGCCGACTGCCAACTCCCCAATGGCCTGATTCCCACGCATGTGCCGGAGTATCCTATCATGAGCGCCAAATGGCGGGACGCCATTGAATGGGGTAGCACCGGGGTAATGCTACCTTGGCAACAATACGAGCGGACGGGGGATGTGGCTGTGCTGCGGCGCAACTATGCAGTCATGAAGGGTTACGTCGAGCACATCACCCAAAACGCAAAAAACGGAATCGCCGCTCCTGGCTTGGGCGATTGGACCGGCCAGCGCGCCAGCCCTGACACGGCCTTGAATTTAGTCACCACGGCCATCTATTACGGTGACGTGGAAGCATTGGCCAAAACGGCCAAATTGTTGGGGCAGTTTGAGGAAGCCACTGCAAACGAACAACGCGCAGAAGAAATTCGTTCGGCCTTTAACACCACCTTTTTCCACCCCGATACGAAACAGTATGGAACCGGGTCGCAATGCGCCAATGCCATGGCGCTGGACTTAGGCCTCGTCGAGCCAGCCAATCGCGCCGCCGTCGTTGCTAATCTCGTGAGTGACTTGGAGAAACGCAAATATGCGATGACGGTCGGAGAAGTGGGGTTGCCGTATCTATTACGTGCGCTGGCCGATGCCGGACGCTCTGACGTGGTCTTCGCCCTGAACAATCAGACGGAAAGCCCGGGATACGGTTACCAACTGAAAATGGGGGCGACCGCTTTGCCGGAAACCTGGAATGACAACCGTGACAACTCCCAGATTCAATTCATGCTTGGGCATGTGGTGGAATGGTATTTCCATGATTTGGCGGGTATCCAACTGGATCCGCAGTCGCCGGGCTACAAACACTTCTTCATTCATCCGGGCATCGTGGGCGACCTGACCGAGGCGAAGGCGGCCTATGCGTCCCCGCGCGGGAAAATCGTGAGTGAATGGAAGCGGGACGGCCAGCATCTGACGATGCACATAGTTATCCCGCCAAATTCTACGGCAACAATCTGCCTTCCGACGATAAACACTAAATCAATCACCGAAAGAGGCACGCCTATCGCCGAGGTCAACGGGGTAAAATTCTTTCAGACCAGCGGATCATACACGGAATACGAAGCGGGATCGGGGGATTATACCTTTGTCGCTTTATTGCCATAGGGCCTTGCAAAACCAACCACGCGTTTGCAACTCCCTAACAGCCGTAGGGCCGAGCAAAGTTTTGTATTGGATATTCTTCGCCATACCGGAACGATGCAGCATATTTTTCATCGGGGTTGGCACTACAGCGCCCATCCGAGGCATTTCTCGCACTTTTCACAGGGAGATTTTATGGTCTGGCGCATGGTTACTTGTCCAATGCATGACGGCTTCATGCCGCCGCACTTGATTTGCCATGACCATCGCCCTGTGCGACCACTCCGGGAGCCCAGCCTGTGCCGTAAAGCCGGACTTCATTTCCCGGGCGAGGCCTCGGTCGCCAGTTTGCTCAATGTTGGTGCGCAATTCGGCCTTGTCTGAGGTGAACACGACCACACGTCTGCGGCCACGGGAAATCGCCACATACCACTGATTGCAGTTGGTCGCGGCCCGGTTTGCCGCATCTGCGAAAAGCACCGTGTCCACGGTTTTGCCCTGGGAGGCATAGGACGTGACGGCATAGCCGCGATTGAACAGCCGTTGCGTAGGGGAGGCTATCCCATCGTTTGATGAGGAAATTATTCCATCTGCGACAATTGCTCTCCTAGGCGATTTATTGTCATTTTCATTGTCACCTTGGAGGTTTTTAAACCACGAATTCACTGTAATCTGTTAAATTAGAGCCAGTTATAAAACTGGCGGAGAGGATGGGATTCGAACCCACGGTAGAGTTTAACCCCTACACCGGTTTAGCAAACCAGCGCCTTAGACCACTCGGCCACCTCTCCGGGTGCACGCCGTAGCCGCCTGGGGCGGAACACGGGGCAAGAAGGGAAAATATCCTGTTTGTCCGTCATGCAGGCAAGCAAAAACGGCCCGCCGCCGCGGCTTTTGTGTGCGCCTTTGGATTTCCTTTCATGCGCGTGGGCGGCTCTAGCCGTGAACCCTAACGTCGAATTCCCGCTCGCACTGCAATCGGGTTGCCTTGGCTGGAGTCGGATGCTTGGCTGGGCGTCGTTGCCTGGCCGATCATTTGTTGGCCAGTTATTCATCAAACCCCTTTGCGTCTTATGAAGAATGTTTTCGCGTCCTGTCTTTCCGCTTTGATTTTGGCCGGCATCTTCCCGCAACTGGCGGGAGTGCCGTTGCGCGCGGCGGTGGCGGAACCACCGAGTGGCAGTCCGCCGGTTTCAGTCACGCCCAGCGCTGCTGGCCTGCCGGCAGCAGCGGCGGCCTCCTCCGCGTCCGTCAAGCCGACGCCCGCCGAGGTTTTGAGCATCATGGAAAAGGCCGCGAATTGGCAATTAGCCCACCCGGCTAGCGATGCCAAGGACGGGTGGATTCAGAGCGCTTTTTACGCGGGAGCAATGGCCTTGGGACGCGAATCCTTGAGTGACAAATATTTTCAAGCGATGCTGGACATGGCGGCGAAAAACAATTGGAAGCAGGGCTCGCGGCAATATCACGCCGACGACCAAGCGGTGGGGCAGACGTACTTGGAGCTTTATGAAATTTATCAGAAGCCGGAAATGATCGTCGCCGTGCGGGCGCGCTTCGATTCCGTGATGGCGAGCCCCAAGGACGATGATTTGAATTTCAGCAAGGCGGGTGCCTCGGATAAATGGTCGTGGTGCGATGCACTGTTTATGGACCCGCCGGCGTGGGCGCGGCTGGCCAAGATCACCGGCGACAAAAAGTATCTTGATTTCGCCAACCGGCTGTGGTGGGTGACTTCGGACTATCTCTACGACAAGACGGAGCATTTGTATTTTCGCGACAGCACTTACTTCACGCAGAAGGAGCCGAACGGGCAGAAACTATTCTGGTCGCGCGGCAATGGCTGGGTGATGGGCGGCTTGGTGCGGATGTTGCAATACATGCCCTTGGATTATCCCGACCGGCCCAAGTACGTGGCGCAATTCAAGGAAATGGCGGAAAAATTGAAATCCATCCAACAGTCCGACGGATTGTGGCGGCCAGGATTGCTCGACCCCGTGGCCCATCCCGAGAAGGAAACGAGTGGCACGGGTTTCGACACCTACGCGATGGCCTGGGGCATCAACGAAGGAATCCTCGACCGCGCGACTTACGAGCCCGTGGTGCTGCGGGCGTGGAATGCGCTCGTGCAGTGCGTCGGCGCCGACGGCAAGGTGGGCAACGTGCAGCCCGTGGGCGCGGCCCCGAAGGCGTTTGATGCCAGTTCGACCACGCCGTACGGCGTCGGGGCCTTTTTGCTCGCGGGCAGCGAGGTTTATAAGTTGGTCGGGGGCAAAGTGCCGGAGAAATCGACCGTGCCGAAAGCGCCGGGCGCTTAGGCCTGGCCGCCACTATTTGGCGAGGCCGCCCGTGGACAGCGGTTCGACGTGCACCCAATCGAAATCCGCGTACACGGGGTGGGACGTGTCAGGGGAGAGCATATAGAGACCGAATTTGGCGCCGATCCAACTGCCGGGCACCGCCGTTACGGGCACGGAGACATCGAAATTCGTAAAGGTGATATTGTCATTACTATAGCTGAACTGGCAGAGCGCGCCGGACGTGACCGTCACGCGCAAATAGGCGGTCGAGTCAGTCCACGGCACAGACGGTGGGCTCGTTTCGGTCAAGGCGCGGTTGGGTGCGAGACTGATAAGTTGGAGCACGCGTGCGTCTTTCGTGGTTTGGGCCAGCATGAGGCGGACGCAAGGCTGGCCGTACACGACGAGTCCGGCGCTGCTGCCGTCCTCGCCGGGAGGAAGGTCCAATTTGACGGTGACGACAAATTCCGGCGCGGGAAATTTCTGCAGGAGCAAATTGGGTTGTTGCGTGATGCCACCGGGCGCGGGCATTTGGGCAAATAAGCGCACCCAGCCGGGACGGGCGGTGAGCGAGTACCAGCCGTTTTGCGGGTTGGCCTGCCATTGCCACTGCAGCCCGAGCGTGGATGCAGTGAATTCATCCGAAGTCTGCGGTTCGGCGGGCGGATAGTTCTGGCCGACGTTGGGCTTTTTGGAAGTAAGCACGGGCTCGCCGGTGCCGTCGCCGTCGGCGTCCGCTCCCATGACCGGCCAGCCATCCGCCTTCCACACGACAGGTTCCAGATGGGTGATGCGGCCATACGCGCTCTTGTCTTGAAAATGCACGAACCACCATTCCTTGCCGTCCGGCGTATCGACGAGACCGCCCTGGTGCGGGCCGTTCGTGAGCGTGTTGCCGCGGGCCAGTACGTTGCGATACTCGTACGGGCCTTCGATATTTTTGGCGCGGAACACAGCTTGCGTGCCGCCGGTGACTCCACCGACCGGCGCAAAAATCCAATAAAAGCCATTCAGCTTGTAGAACTTGGGGCCTTCCAAGGTGGTGACCTTGAAATCCGCGCCGGTGATTATGTCGCGCCCGTCGCCGGCCGTTGCGGCGGCATCGGCGGTGAGCGGCACGAGCGTCAGCAGATTGCTGCGGCCCGAGCGCGAATTGGCCCAGCCATGCACGAGCCAGACTTTGCCGTCGTCGTCCCAGAGCGGGCAGGGGTCAATGAGTCCCTTGCCAGCCTGGACGAGCACGGGCTTGCTCCATGCACCCGCCGGATCGGTGGCGGTGACGACATAGATGCCGTAGTCCGGATCGGGGTAGAAAATATAATATTTTCCAGCATGAAAGCGCAGGGCGGGCGCCCACACGCCGCCGCCGCTGCGCACGACATTGAAGTGATCCTCGGGCACCTGCACCGGCAGCGCATGGCCCACAATCGTCCAGTTCACCAAATCCTTGGAATGCAGGATGGGCAGGCCCGGCACGCAGGTGAAACTCGAGGCGACGAGATAGTAATCAGTGCCGACGCGCAAGACATCCGGGTCGGAATAATCTGCGTATATGACCGGATTCTTGTAGGTGCCGTTCCCGAGATCGGGCACCCAAGGCGCGGCGGGGGCAGCAGATTCGGCTGCGAAAGCCAAACCATGAGAGAAAAGCAGCAGGCCGCAAAGATAGGGCTTGAGGGACTTCATGGGTCTAGTGTGGAAGGGCGGGGCTGGCGGGGCCCAGGCTTTGATCGCCGTCCAGCTTGAACGGCTCAAACTTTGGAGCGCAGAGGTGATTGAGCAAGAACGCCACCAAGTAGGCAAAGGCGCAGACGCAAAAGAGAATCGTGTAACCGCCAGTGATATTGTTCGCCGCCTTGTAGTGGTCCAGCAGCTTGCCCGCTAGCACGGGAAACATCATGCCCCCCGCAGCGCCGGCCATGCCGCCAATGCCGGTGACGGAGGCCACGGCGCGCTTCGGAAACATGTCCGAGACCGTTGTAAAAAGATTGGCCGACCAGGCTTGGTGGGCCGAGCCCGCCAGCGAGATGAGCAGGACCGCCGTCCAATTCCCCACGCTTGTCGCCGCAAAAATGGGCAGCACCAGCAGCGCAAAAACAAACATGCCGGTTTTACGTGCGCGGGTGACGCTCCAGCCCAGCTTGGTGAGATACCCGGTGACCCAGCCGCCACCGATGCTCAGCACGGTGATAATGGCGTAAATGGTAACCAGGAAAATCCAACTCTTCTTGATGTCAAGATCGCGAGTCTGCTTAAAATAGTCCGGCAACCAGGTGAGATAGAACCACCACACGGGATCGGTGATAAACTTGGCGAGAATGAACGACCAGGTCTGGCGGTAGCCGAGAAGGCTGCCCCAGGAAATCTTAAAACTCTGGTCCGCCGCCTGTTCGTCGGTGTCACTATGAATGTACGCCCGTTCGGCAGGGCTGAGCTGCTTGATTTTGTCCGGCAGGTCGTAAAAGGGAATCCAGAAAAACAGCCAGATAAATCCGGCAATGCCCGCGGCCACGAAGGCCGACTGCCAGCCCCAGGTGAGCGCGATAAACGGCACGGTGGCCGGAGCCACGATGGCGCCCACGTTGGTGCCGGAATTGAAAATGCTCGTGGCCAGTGCCCGTTCCTTTTTGGGAAACCACATCGCCACCGTCTTGATGGCGGAAGGAAAGTTGCCGCCCTCACCCAAGCCCAGCGCGATGCGGGCGGTGACGAAGCCGGTCACGCTGCCGACCAAGGAGTGCCCGATGGCCGCCACGCTCCACGCCGCAATGGATACGGCATAACCGATTTTGGTGCCGAACTTGTCGATGAACCAGCCAAAGGCGAGGAGACCCACCCCATAGGCGCCTTGAAAGGCCGAATTGACCCAGCCGTATTCCTCGTTGGTCCATTTTAACTGGTCGTCGAGAATCCCCTTGATAAGAGCAAGGATTTGGCGATCCATGTAATTGATGGTGGTGGCAAAAAATAGCAGGGCACAGATGACCCAGCGATATTTGCCAATGCGTTCAGGGGTGGTCATGGGAAAAATCGATTAAGGGGTGGGGTGGGCGGGAGCGGCGGGGAATTGGGCCACGGGCGCGCCGATGTCCGCGCCCGCCGGCAAGATCGTGACGTTATTAAAAGTGACGAGGCCGGGGTACTGCAAGAGAGCAGCGGGGTCAGCGCCAGCCATGACGCAATTATCGAGATGGATGCCTTCGATCACGGCGGTGGGCACGGCTTCGATGCTCACCACGCGCGGAATGTTGGCGCACTTGATATTGGTGAGGTTGACATTGCGCAATACCGGGATGAACGAGCCTTCGGGGTCTTGCGCGTAGGCGTACTGAATGGAGAGCGCGGCGGTGCTCGTGCCGCCGATGCGACCGACGTCGAGATTGCGTACGTAGATGTTTTCAATGGTGCCGCCGCGTCCGGCATTGTTTTTAAAACGCACGATGGAAGTCAGGCTGGCGCTGTCCATGCGGCAGTTCTCGGCAAAAACATTGCGGATGCCCCCGGTGCACTCGCTGCCCATGGTGATGGAGCCGTGGCCCGTCGGCATCAGGCATTGGCGGATGACGACAAATTCGCACGGCACGTTGACGCGGCGGCCGTCGGCATTCTTGCCCGCCTTGATGGCGATGCAGTCGTCGCCGGTCGCAAACGAGCAGTTTTCAATGAGCACATACTTGCAGGACTCGGGGTCGCAGCCGTCGTTGTTCGCGCCGAGGCAGTTGATGTCGAGCCCGCGCACGATGACATTCGTGCAGAGGACGGGATGGATTTCCCACATGGGCGAATTGCGCACCCGCACACCTTCGATGAGGACGTTCGTGCAGCGGTAGGGCTGGAAAAAATTGGGCCGCAGCGCTCCCTTGTCCCCGTAAATGCGTTCGGCGACGGGGACGCCCTGCTCGGCCTTGATGGGCGGATCGCGCTTGTCCGGCAGGCCGCTGTTCATGAAGGCGCCCGACAACCAGCCCTCGCCGCGGCTGCTCGAGCCGTCCAGTGTGCCGTCGCCCGTGACGGCGATGTTCTGCTGCTCATACGCATAAATGAGCGGCGAATAATTCATGACCTCAACCCCTTCATACCGCGTGAGCACGAGGGGATATTTACTGCGGTCGTACACAAATTTCAGCGTGCTGGCGGCGGAATGCAGATGCAGGTCCACATTGCTGAGCAAATGCACCGCGCCCGTGAGGGTGACGCCGTCGGGAATGATGACATGCCCGCCGCCGGCGTTGTGGCAGGCCTCGATGGCGCGGCGGATGGCGTCGGTGTTGTCGGTCATGCCATCGGCGTGGCCGCCGAAATCAGTGATGGGGAAATTCTTGTCGGGAAAAACGGGTGCTTGCAGATGCGCGAGAATTTGCGGGAGCGCATCCCATCCCAGCTTCGCCACTTCCGCCGTCGTGAGATCGGGCAACGCAGAAGTGGACGTCGTGGCTGATGAAGATGTCGCGGGAAGAGAAGGAGTTTCAGTAGTCGGCGAATCCTGCAAGGCCGCCATTTCCAATCCGGCAAGAATGAAGGGCCCCCCGCCCTTGAGGTCATTGCTCACCACGCGCTCACTGATGTAATACGCAAAGGTACCATCTCGCGGATGGCCGTTGGAGGGCGAGCCGCCGAGCCCGGCCACCGAGCAGCACTGAGTCAAATTGATCGAGCCGTCGGCATTGGTCGTAACCAAATCGCGGATGATACCGGCATAGCCGCGGGAAATCGCGTCGAGATATTTCGCGCGCGGCAGGTAACCGTGGTTGACGGCCTTGGCCAGTGCGTAAACGAACTGGCACGACGCGGTGGCTTCGAGGTAATTGCCTTCGCGCGGACCCTGGTCCAACACCTGCCACCACAGGCCCGTTTTCGGATCCTGCCATTTTACGACGCCGTCGGCGAGGCGGGTGAGGACTTCAATAATCTTTGCGCGTTGCGGATGATTCTCCGGGAAAAAATCCAGGCAGTCCACGAGCGCCATGGCGAGCCAGCCCTCGGCCCGCCCCCAAAAACTGGCGGAAAGGCCCGTCTCCGGGTTGGCCCAAAACATTTTTGAGCTCTCGTCCCAGCCGTGGTAAAATAATCCGGTGCGAGTGTCATAAGTATGGGCAGTCGCCAGCAGGATCTGTTTAGAAACGTCGTCCAAATCGGCCGGCTCATTGAATACTTTTCCATACTGGGCGTAAAACGGGCCGGCCATGTAAAGACCGTCGAGCCACATTTGCTGCGGATAAACTTGCTTGTGCCAGAAGCCGCCGCTCGCGGTGCGCGGCTGTTGTGCGAGTTGCCGCCGCAAGGTTTGGAGGGCCGTGAGGTAGCGGGCGTCAGGGGATTTTGCATACAACGCCAGCAAAACCTTTCCCGACGCAATATTATCCAGGGTGTACTCGTCCATCCGGTAGCCGGTGATGACGCCCTCCGCGTTTACACAACTGCCGGTCAATTTCTCCGCATATGAAGAGTAAACGGGGTCGCCCGTTTTTTCACCGAGTTGGAGGAGCGATAACGCGAACAGCCCGCTCGCATAGTCCCAGCGCGGCGCGGCGGGCCGGCGGGCCATCTGCGATTTCGCCATGCGCACCGACCACTCCAGAGGCGTAGCCTCCGCAAATTTCGCGGGCAACATTTCGGGAGCGCTGCTCGCGGCCATCGCGTGGACGGCGAGCCAGGGCGCCATCGCCAAGAGCCCGAGGTTCAGCCACCTGGCGCCACCGCTATGCGGACGAGGCAGTTTCATGGCTGAGGCGGGGGCAGGATGATAACCGGCGATTTATTTGGCCGGAGCGAGGGCGACGTCCACTTTGAGCGGCGAGCGCAGACGTTGCGCCCAGCCGCCGACGTACGCGGTCCACTGGTCGTTTGTGGTCACGGGCCCGAGTTGATTCCAGGCTGCGCCGGAGTAATAGACGAGCGGCACGCCGGATTTCACTTTCGCGAGAATGAGTTTGTCGGGCCGCAGGCCCGGCGAGGCAGGCAGATTTTTCTGGGATTGCGCAAAGCCGGTGAAGGCGGCGTCCGGCGCGAGCAACACGCCCACGCCCATCTCGCCGTTCGTCGGATAAACTTCCCACAAGGTTTCCCAGAAATTTTTCTCGTCGGTGGTCGGCGTGATGCCGGTGGTTTCGCCGCGATTGCTGTGCATCGTCAGGCCGATGCCCACGGTGAGTTCATTTGCGCCCGTGAAGGTAAAGGTGCTCTGGACCTGATCGAGATAATGGCCGGCGTCCATGGTAAAGCGCTTGACTTCGGAAACTTGCACGCCGTTGCCGGCGTCCCACGGTTCGTAGCCAAGTTCGAACACGAGGCGCAGGGGGCCGTTCGCCAGGACTTTCCAAGTGCGAAAATCGCGCGAGACGTGCAGGGTCTCGCCGTCCCAAATGCCCAGACCGCCTTCGCCGCGCGCCTGGCCGGTTTCATACATGTCGAGTCCCTCGCCGGTTTCCGTGTGCAGGGCGTTGTGGTCCTTGCCGTACCAGCGGTCGATCATGAAATAGGAGAAGCGCTTGCTCCACACGTCGATGCCGCTGCCGCCCACGGGCATCTGGTCCGGCCCGGCGCTGGGTAGTTCCAGGGCGGGCCCGTAAATGCGGTGCGCGATCAAATCGTTTTCCCAGGCGAAGTCGTCGAGGCGGTCTGGCACAAACCGTCCGTAAACTTTCGCGGGATACGGCGGCACCTGGCCTTCCACGGCTTCGATGGTGAAGGTCGCGCTCTTTTCGCCCGCGGCGAAATCGTGCTGAAAAAGCAGGTCGTTATATTCGTAATTGCGGCCGCCTTTGGTGTCGAGATTGGTGACTTGCGAGGCGACGACTTTGCCGGCGGCGTCCTTGACGAGGAGGTTGTCAAAGCGCACGAGCGGGACATTGCGCGTGGTGTTCCAATATTGCGCCGGGTTCGCGTGCGCGGGATCCAGCAGGCTGCGGATTTGCGCAAAGGGCACGGAAATGGTTTCCGCGGGGCGGGCGAGGGCGAGGTCGTTGGTGACCGTGACCACGAGTTTGCCGGGTGCACCCGGGGCCGGAGCGCCGGAGGCGGTGATGGTTAGCAGTGCCGTCAGGAGGGCCAGACAGAGACTTGATTTCATGGGAGAAGGGGTAACGGGAAAAACGAAATGTTAGCGCGAGAGCCACCCGCCGTCCACCGGCAGGGTGACGCCGTGCACGTAGGCCGAAGCTTCCGAGGCGAGAAACACCACCGCGCCTTTGAGGTCGTCGGACTCGCCCCAGCGGCCTGCGGGGATGCGCTCCAGGATGGAGCGGTTGCGAGCGGCGTCGGCGCGCAGTGCCGCGGTGTTGTCGGTCGCCATGTAACCTGGGGCGATGGCATTGACATTGATGCCGAGCGGGGCGAGCTCATTGCACATCGCCTTGGTGAGGCCGGCGAGCGCGCTCTTTGCGGCGGTGTAGGCCGAAACGCGAATGCCGCCCTGAAACGAGAGCATCGACGCGATATTGATAATCTGGCCGCGCGCCTTTTTCTCCGCCACGCGGCGGGCAAATTCGCGGCTTAGGACGAACACCGAGCGCAGGTTCACATCGAGCACGTCGTCCCAATCCTGATCGGAGTATTCGAGGAAATTCGCGCGGCGGATGATGCCGGCATTATTGACGAGGATGTCAATTTTTCCAAACCGGGCGATCACCGCCTCAACGAGCTTGGCCGCGGCGGAGCGGTCGGCGAGGTCGGTGGTGAACGCTTCGCATTCGCCGCCCTGGGCGCGGATGTGCTTCGCGGTGGTTTGCAGATCACTACGCGCGGCGAGGGCGACTTTCGCGCCGGCTTCCGCGAGCGCGGAGGCCATCGAGGCTCCCAGTCCGCGAGAGGCTCCGGTCACGAGCGCGACGCGTCCGTCGAGCTTGAATAAATTTAACACCGACGGGGTGGGGGCGCTCATCGCAAATCCTCCATGGCCACGGCATCCATGTCCGTGAATTCCTGGTTTTCTCCGCCCATGCACCAGACGAAACCGTAGGCGGTGGTGCCCGAGCCGCAATGGATGGACCAGTTCGGCGAAAGGGCCGCCTCGCGGTCGCGCACAACGAGGTGGCGCGTCTCCTGCGGACGCCCGAGGTAATGCATCACCACGGATTTTGGCGGCACGTCGAAATAAAGATAAACCTCGGAACGGCGTTCATGCGTGTGGCTGGGCATCGTGTTCCAAACGCTGCCCGGCTCCAGCAACGTGATGCCCATGACCAACTGGCAGGATTCCACCAAGCCTGGCACGAGCAGCTTGCACAAGCGGCGGCGGTTGGCGGTTTCGGGCGCGCCCAGCTCGAGCACTTGCGCGGAGGTGATGGGCACGCGCTTAACCGGATAGGCTGTATGCGCCGGGTAACTCACAAAATAAAAATGGGACGGATGATGCGGGTCGTCCGACGCAAACGTGACTTTTTTGACCCCGCGTCCAATATATAGGGAGTCGAGTTTCCCCAAGGCGTGGCGGGTGCCGTCGGTTTCGACCACGCCCGGAGCGCCGAGATTGACGATGCCGATTTCGCGCCGCTCGCAAAAATACTGTGCGGCCAGTTCCTTGCCGGCGGACAGCTCGAGCGGCGTCCCCTGCGGCATGGCGGCGCCGATGATGCTCCGGTCCACCTCCCAATAACGGGCTTCGATGCGCCCGGGCACGAAGAGGCCGGCGACCAAATAGTCGCGCCGCAAGGCCGCGGTGTCGAGCTGCTTGAAGGAATCGGGGTGATGCGAACGGATCAAATCCATCGGGAGAAATGGGAAGGGCGATGTTGAGAGAATAACCCGCCCTCCGCAAGGGAAAGGTTTGGGGAAAACTCCCGTGGTTCTGGCCCGTCCCGTTTCATTCCTATTCACGAACAGATTGCAGCCCCGCCAAGTGGCGCCGTCCGTGCCTCTCAGCACAAAACAGACCCAAGCCTCCAGCCCCCGCCAGCCCGGCAAATTCGGCTCGACCAGCCCCGGCAACGTGCGCAAATTGGCCGCGACCGCCTTCCGCCACCCCCAACCTTCCAACCCCTAACTCGCCCAACGGTTTGCCGCCCGCCCCAACTAGGCCAGCAAACTGGCCGCCGCCGCCCGCCGGCGGTTGCCGCCCCCGTCCGACCTCGCCCGCCTTTGGGGGAAAGGGTCAACCTGACCCCTTTTGGGCTCTTCATATTAAACCTGAATAACGCTCGCTCAATGATGCTATATTTATCAAAATGTCCTACCTGTTGTCTCACACCTCATTAATGAAGCAGGCAGCAACAGCTTTGGTCAGCTTCTTTTTGGCAGTCGCTTCGATACTGTCTGGTGTCGTCCTGCCGTATTTTTCATATAACCGCAAAACTGGATTTTATGAGAACTACATTTGGAGCGCGTATTACGGAATTGGCCCTGAACTCCTTTCATACAGCCGTGTTATCGCCATAGTGGCGTTTTTTGTTATCCCATTTCTGCAGTTTGCTCTTATCTTTTGGATTCTGCTTCGCTTGAGGCAATTGCTCAATCGGCAAAAGTCTTTATATATTGCGATTATTGTTTGCATCTTTTTTTCGTTTTTTGTGCGCTTTCACTCTGCGTTCGTTAGTGTTGAGTTTTATAAATATTTTCCGTCGTGGAGTAAGAATTTATTTGTCGCTTATTAAAAAAATGAACCCACGCGCCAACCATAGCAGCGGAAGTGCCCTTCTAACAAGTGTTCTGGTGCTTTGTACTTAGTGCTTAGTTCCCATCCATGCCCATCGGCGTAATCTGCGGTTAAACCTGCTGTCTTCGCGTTCTCCGTGATCTCTGTGGTTCAAATCCTAGGCCGCCTTGCTAATGTGACGTGGGGCAACGACTCGGTGGGCTACAGCTATGTCGCGAACAGCACGTTGATTGCCAACGTCACCTCCAAGCACAACGCCAACACGACCTTCTCCACGTCCAAGAGTTACGACAACCTCAATCGCCTGACGGCGATTGACAACTACTACCGAGAGGCGGGACAATTACAGTTTACCATCCAAACTTTAACCAAGAGACCCAATTTGATAAGGATCACCCGGACTGGCAGGCCTGGGCGGGTACAATCTTCGGACAAACTTTTTGGGATGAGCTTAAAGGCATTGCTGCGGGCACCGATGCAAATTATGTTTGGCCATATTAAAGTCAGCATTTTCGGTCTCGCTGCATTTCTTGTGGGATGCACGACGCCATCTCATAGACCAGCGGTTCCCCTTGCCGTGGTTGGTGGCGTGCCACATGACGAGGTGGCAAAAATTGACTATGTATCTAATCTCTATAAATGGCGGTTGGCTGATGCGAGCAAACTGGTTTTTTACGACTACGGATTTGCGGAAGCGGCGGTAAGTTCCGGTCAATCAGTCATTTTTTTCCCTCGTGATTGGGGTTATGATAACTTTGAAATTTGGTTTTTAGACGGCATACCTAAGGAAGAAGGCAATTTATTTGCCCTAACCACATCTATCACTTCAGTTATGGGGGATGGGTCGGGTTATCGCAGGGGTGTAACACCCAATTCTTTGGATGATGTTCTTGGCCTTGGCGCGCTAGGAATTGCGTTTGGCCAGACTGCTGCCGAAACTCGAAGCGCAATAATTGCTTATTGTAATGTTCATAGGCTACATACACCTGTGTTTACCATTTCTTCGGAATATGAGTTTTATGGTTTTATACGAGATATGACAAAGGGTGGAAAAGATATTAACATCAACGTTTACTTTCTTGATGGCCGATGCTTCGCTTTTAGATTGTTTACCGATGAATCGCCAATGCTAGAGCAGTACGAGGGGCATGAAGGCATCACGGGTTTTGTCAAAGAAATAATAAAAAGATGAACCCATGCGCCAACCCTTAGCAAGACCCACAAACGGGCCAGAAGAAGCCAGTGCCGCGCCCGCGTGGCCCACCACCGCCAAACCCTCCCACTTGGTGATTTTATGCAAACAAACAAAAGGAAATCCAAGGCAGATTGGTTAGTTGGCCGATGGCAGGCCGGCGAAGGACAGCTCAGTTACGTTTTTATTGTTGATAAGAAAGATAAGAACTTCCGAATTGAGGCTTTTGATGAAAGTGATGGAGAGAGATTGAAAATAAAAAATATTCATTGGGATGGAAATTCCTTGTCATTTGAAACGCTAACGCCATCAAATGGGTGGCGGACAAAGAATCGCCTCAAGGTAATTTCCAAAACCAAAGCAATTCAGGAGCTTACACATTGGGAGCCTTGGAAAAAAGTAAAAAATAAATGAACCGACGAAGCCTGAAAGAGGGTCAGGTTAAACTTTTAGACCATGGCGGAAAGTGAGCAAGGGGACACTCTGTAACCCTAGACCATCGTTGATCAGGCCGTTTTCTGCACGAGCCCATCCAGTTTGGCCGCGAGGGCGGGGTTGAGGCGTACGCGGCGGGCCATCTGGCTGATCGTGGCGGGTTGGCCGGCGCGCAGGGTCCGGGCGAGCCAGGCGTTGCTGGCGGAAGTGGTGGACTTCATCGCCGCGGCGAGGAGGGCTTTCGGGGGGGCGGTCTTGGCTGCAGGGAGGCGGCGGAGGTTGATGCGGGCAATCGTTGCAAAACGGGCGAGTTGTTTGGTCCACGTTTTTTCATCGGTGGGTGGAGGTGAAAACGGAGGGCCAGCGCTCTGTCGCGCTTTGATTTCTTCGCTAAACTTGCGGCTGCCAATCCACGGGCGGCGGCTTAGCCGGGCCGACGACAGCCGGCGGCGGCTGGCATCGCTGGAGCCGAGCCGTTCCAGATGGCGCAGGTAGCGTGACCAGCCGGCGCGGGAATCCGGCCACGGCCCCGTTTCGCGCAAAATCACGGTGGGCGTCAGCCACGCCGGGCGGGTGGGCGCGCCAAAGGCCGCGAGGCTGCTCCACGGATATTCACCCAGCCGCCGCAAGGGCACCACGTTGGCGCGCGCGGGATTGAGATGGATGTAATCAATAACGTCAGCGAGCGGCTGGCCTGGCTCGACATGGATGGCGCGGTAGCGGTCCTGAAAGGGCCGGCCCGAAACGCGGCCCAATTCCAGCCAGCGCCGCGCCCACGTCACCTGGAGCCATTGCATGCCGGCGCCGAGGTTGGCCGCGGGCGTTTCCACCGCGAGGTGAAAATGATTCAGCATCACCACATAGCCATGCACCCGCCAGCCGAAGCGCCGGGCGGCCTCGCCGAGGGTGGCGATGAAAATGCGGGCGGAATCCCGCCGCGCAAAAATAATCTGCCGCGACCGCCCGCGGTTGATGACGTGATAGCACGCCCCCGGAAATTCAATGCGCAACGGCCGGCCCATGCGCCACGGTGAACCTCGGGGTCATCCGTGTCAAGACATGGCACCATGGAAGCTGGTTCAGTTTGAAGAAAGTCCTCCGTGGATGGATTATGAGTAGGGGCACCAGTTCAGGCGTCCG